>JACCDX011149242.1_pt1 | contig 16513 bp, 18 predicted proteins | sample 7449681 | NCBI WGS metagenome assembly JACCDX01 (sample SAMN15323450, study PRJNA562643) | freshwater metagenome | isolation source: river surface water | place: USA:Blue River Watershed | collected 2017-08-18 | reverse complement strand
ATTTGGGGTCTTGAAATGACAAAAATTACCCCCAAATAAAGAAAATTGATCTTATTTATGGGAAACGATAAATGACTGTTGCTACTAAAGAAACTTTGGGATTTCAGGCAGAAGTAAAGCAGCTTTTACAGCTGATGATTCATTCCTTGTATTCCAACAAGGAAATCTTCCTGCGCGAGCTCATTTCTAATGCTTCAGATGCGGCTGATAAATTGCGTTTTGAGGGCATTGCTCATCCTGATTGGTATGGCGATGATCTTGAGCTCAAAATAAAGGTCGAATTTGATAAAGCCGCAAGAACGGTAACCATTTCGGATAACGGAATTGGCATGAGCCGAGAAGAAGTTATCAACAATCTCGGTACCATTGCGCGCTCTGGTACCAAAGAGTTCTTCTCAAAGCTGTCTGGTGATCAGCAAAAAGATGCTGCATTAATTGGCCAGTTCGGTGTTGGGTTCTATTCTGCCTTCATAGTGGCTGACCGAATTACTGTGGATACTCGCCGTGCGGGACTGCCCGCTTCTGATGGTGTTCGTTGGGAGTCTGACGGCTCTGGTGAATTCACCATCGAAACGATCGACCGTCCTCAGCGTGGAACATCTATCACCCTTCATTTGCGCGAAGGGGAGGATGATTTCCTCAATAGTTATCAGCTTAAGTCAATTATTCGCAAGTACTCAGACCATATCTCTTTGCCAATTCAGATGCTTAAAGAGGAATGGGATGCGGATAAAAAAGAACAAGTCATCAAAGATGAGTTTGAGAGTATTAATCAATCATCGGCTTTATGGGCTCGTAATAAGTCTGAAATCACCGAAGAGCAGTACAACGAGTTTTATAAGCATCTTTCTCATGACTATGAGAATCCTCTGTGCTATTCATTAAATCGCGTGGAAGGTAGAAATGAGTTTACTCAGCTACTCTATGTTCCAACTCGTGCCCCATTTGATTTATGGGATCGTAATAAGCGCGGAGGCATCAAGCTCTATGTAAAGCGGATTTTCATCATGGACGATGCCGAAAAGCTCATGCCAATGTACCTGCGTTTTGTCACTGGTGTGATTGATTCAGTCGACCTTCCTCTCAATGTGTCCCGTGAGATCTTGCAAGAGTCGCGCGATATTAAAGTTATTCGTGAGAGTTCTACCAAGCGCGTTCTCAGCATGCTAGAAGAATTGGCTAATAGCGATGATGAGGCTAAGAAAGAAAAATATCGCACGTTCTGGACTCAGTTTGGCCAAGTACTAAAAGAGGGTGTAGGCGAGGATCAGGCTAATCAAGGGCGCATTCTCAAACTTCTGCGTTTTTCTAGCACCCATGTTGACTCTGCCGATCAAACAGTATCGTTAGCTGAATATGTCTCTCGCATGAAGGAAGGGCAGGATAAGATTTACTACGTCACTGGTGAATCTTTCAATGCTGCAAAAAATAGCCCTCATTTAGAGATCTTCCGAAAAAAAGGTGTTGAAGTTTTATTGCTATCAGACCGCGTGGACGAGTGGATGCTCTCCTTCATCTCTGAATTTGATGGCAAGCAACTAGCATCGGTTGCTAAAGGTGGCTTGGATTTAGGCAACCTGAGTGATGAAAAGGAAAAGAAGGAGCATGAGGAAACCGAGAAGCAGTTTAAAGACCTGGTTGAACGCATGAAAAAAGTGTTGGAGGATAAGGCAAAGGATGTGCGCGTCACATTCCGTTTGACGGATTCTCCTGCATGCTTAATTGCAGATGAGAACGAGCTTTCAGGTAATTTATTACGCATGTTGAAAGCCGCTGGTCAAAATGCTCCTGATATGAAGCCTATTCTAGAGATCAATCCAGAGCATCCTTTGTTATTAAAACTCAAGGGTGACGATAAGCAATTTGATGATTGGACTAATCTCTTGTTTGATCAGGCGCTCTTAGCAGAAGGTGGTCAGCTAAATGAACCGGCCAGTTTTGTAAAGCGGATGAATCAATTGCTACTAAATTAATCTCCTATGGATCATCTCTAGTAGCTCATCCAAGGGTTGTGGTCTAGAGTAAAAATAGCCTTGAAAATTTTTACATCCGTTGCGGATAAGCGTTTGCTCCTGCTCAATGTTTTTTACGCCCTCAGCGATGACATTAAAACCAAATGTTTCCGATAGAGATACCACTGCTTTAATAATAGCAAGTCCTTCTGGATCATCTGGAAGTCCGTTAATAAAAGATCTATCAATTTTGACTTCATCAATTGGGAATTGATGCAGGTAATTAAATGAGGAGTAGCCAGTGCCAAAGTCATCAAGAGAAAATTTAAAGCCAATGTTTTTTAGCTTTAACATCTCCGCCTTTGACCGCTCTAGGTTTTTGACTAAAGTAGTTTCAGTAACTTCGATCTGAATATTTTCAGGATTAACACCAACTTTAGAGGCGATTTCCGATAGCTGTACAAAGAGATCTGCCTGACTCAATAATGCTCCTCCGATATTGATTGAGGTGCTCAAATGGGGATTATTAGAGCCAGCAACTAGTTGTCGATGATCTTTGCAGGCCCTTTCAAATACCCATCGATCGATGTCAGAGATTAATCCAGCTTGCTCAGTCACTGGTAAAAAGTTAATGGGTGAGAGCAATCCCTTTTCAGGGTGATTCCAGCGTAATAATGCTTCTACGCCAATCATATTTCCCTTATCGTTGTATTGGGGCTGATAAAACAACTTGAATTGATTGGTTATTAAAGCGACCCTAATTTCATTCTCAAGCTTAAATTTTTGCGCAGCTGATTCTTGAAGCGCGGGGTCATAAAAGCACGCAGTATTTTTACCTTCCTCTTTGGCTGTATATAAAGCTAATTCTGCCCATACCATTAACTCACTCAGAGGGTATGAGCCACTTAGCATAACAATGCCCATGCTAGCAGACAGGGTGATTTGATTGTTTTGAATGAGGAATGGCTCGCGCGCTTTGATTAATATGCGATTTGCAAATTCATTGGCAAATTTTTTGGCTTCATGATCTTGGTGCGGAATATTTCTGACAAGAATGGCAAATGAATCTCCACCAATTCGCGCCAAAAAACACTCGCTATTGATTGATTCCTGTAATCTATGAACCAGCGCAATTAGGATCTCGTTACCAGTGACGTGACCATGAACCTCATTTATAAACTTAAAGTCATCTAAGTCAATATGAAAGAGTGCGCTAACTGTTTTTCTATCGGTCTGCGATTCTTCGAGAGCTTCGAGATGCTCCATCAACTGTCTTCTGTTAGGCAAATGAGTTAGAGGGTCAAAATAAGCCAGCCTATGAACTTCTCGCTCTAGTAATTTTCTGGCAGTAACATCACGAGTTAGTACTACCACAGCATTTTTGCCATCCCCATTTTTATCTAGTTTTTTTGCGCGTGCTTCAAATTCCCTCTTGCCTCCACCCGTATCCATGGTGTATTCAATAGATTTAGTATTTTGGCTGTTTATGACTGTCTTAATCCATGAGAGAAAGAAGTCAGCCTCTTGTTTGGGGAAGACCTCGTGCATAGTGTGACCAATGAGCTTTTCCCTGGGTGCTACTAGGAGCTCTTGATTCTCGCTAAAAATCTCTATGTACTTTCCGTCTTCATCAATCACCATAAGCAAGTCGGGCATCGCCTCTGAAATTGCTTTTAAATGAGCGAAGCTTTTTTGTGCGTCCAGCCTATCTCTTAAACGCTGCTTTTGATTCTGCATTAAGTAGCAGAGCAATATTGTCATTAAAGGTAGGGTGACGAGCTCTGAAATTAAAAACTCGGGAGTTTGAAATTTTGTAGTGTCTAAAGTAAATTGAATTATTCCCAGCAAAATTCCATGCGTTGCAAGGCCCATAGCGAAGAATGACCAAATTGCTGGTCGTATCCACTCGCGACTGATTGCATGTCGGAAAAGTAAACCAACAGAAAATGCAAGATAAAGTGAAATGATGCCCGAGGGCGCGCCAATTCCACCGACCCAGTAACGATAGATGCTTGCCATGCTAGCCGCTGTAATGCCTACGATGGGACCACCAAATAGGGTAGCAGCATTGATAATGATGAGGCGAGCATCATAAATAACGCCTCCCGTCAGTTGTACCGGATTTAGCATGCCCATAATGGCGGCTATGCCAAATGCCATTCCCCACAATAGCTGGCCTGCAGAAGATTGGGTAGTCCAGAATTTTGGGTTCCAGGTAATCAGCCAGCAAAGTGTTAGCGCTAGCGCGGCAGAATCCAGTAGACTAAAAATCATGATTTCTCCCAAGATGGGAAGTAGTTACCTCACAAGTTTGCTACTGTTGTAGATAAAAATCTACGCCCACAATACCCCTTTTATAAAAATATGAATAACTTTTTGAATTGCTTCATATTTATTGGTTCCCAATCAAATATTTGGAGATTAATGACTAAAGCGCTCATTATTGAGCTGGATAAGTGTTAATTACGAATGTACTGCTATGCTGTCATTCCTCCTGTAGACGAATTTCACAGCTTCATACCAGATGAGACCGATAACACCAGAGGCTAGGATTGCCAAATAGCCCTCGGGTGTAGGTGCCGTAAATTGAAATCGATCTCGAAGAAATGGAACCGTTACTAAAAATACAAACGACAAAATACCGATGCCAATAATCCATTTTTGGGATGGGTTTGTTTTTTGTAGAATTCTGAATAGATGATCATTCTTGGATCTACTGACGACAATCAGTGAGATATTGCCTAGTACAAGGCTACCAAACGAGATGGTAGTCGCCATGGCGTGAGAATAGTCCATATTTAGGAGCCAGAAATATAAGCCAACAACAATTACTGTTAATCCTGTTCCTTGTAGCATGGCCATAGAGATGTTATTAAAGCTAAATAGCTTTTGGTTAATGCTTCTGGGCTGCCTCAGCATTACATCGCTTTCTGGTTCCTCCATCTCAAAAATAATTGCACATGCTGGATCAATAATCATTTGCAAGAAAACAATATGAATGGGATCTAAGATTGGCGGCAACCCAAATAGCACTGGAATAAAAACAGCGCCTGCCATTGGAATATGGATGGAGATCACATACACAATTGCCTTGTGTAAGTTATCGTAGATCTGCCTACCCTGTTGAATCGTGTGAACAATTGATAAAAAGTCATCATTGAGGAGTACAAGGGATGCCGCCTCCCTTGCCACATCGGTACCCCGTTGCCCCATGGCAATTCCGACATGAGCCGCTTTGAGAGCTGGCGCATCATTTACTCCATCACCAGTCATGGCAACAACTTCGTGATTTTCTTGTAATGCCTTTACAAGCCTTAGTTTTTCTGTCGGTTTAATGCGCACATAAACAGAGGTTTTTTTAACTACCTCACGAAGCTCGCGATCATCTAGTTTATTAATGTCAACCCCAGAAAGAAGGTTGGCACTATCAATTCCTGCTTGTTTGGCGATTGCTTGCGCTGTAATGGCGTGATCGCCGGTGATCATAATGACGCGAATACCAGCTCTTTGACATTTTTGAATGGCAGCGGGAACCTCTTCACGAATGGGGTCTTTGAGACCCACAAGACCAAGCCAAGTAAATTCAAAAGCTTCTGCGGTAGTCGGCCACTCTGTTGATTTCTGAATATATTCTGATTTTGCAACGCCGAGTAGACGCAAGCCTTGAGATGCAAGATCTTGAATTTGTTTTTCGATGGCTGCTTTTTGCGTTTCGGACAATTTACAGCTTTTAAGCACTGCCTCTGGTGCGCCCTTAATAGCTATCAGACAATGATTTGACCCAGGGACCTGCCAAAGATGTGTCATTGCAGGAAATTCTGCGCTTAAGCCATACTCATGTACTAGTTTGTGCTGGCTATACCTGCTTTGAAATTCAGGAATGAGGTGACGCTTTTCATAAAATGCCCGCTCCATTGGATCAAAGGGGCTCACTTCGCTTGCAAGTAGGCAATAATTTAGCAGTTCAGTTTGCGACGGGCTTAAATGAGAATCTTTTGAGGCAAGCACTACGATGTCATCAAGGGTTGCAAGAATCTCAAGCGACATCTTGTTCAGTGTGAGGGTGCCGGTCTTATCAACGCATAGGGTGGTGATGCTGCCCAACGTTTCAATTACAGGGGCAAACCGGGTAAGTACTTTTTGACGCGATATTCTCCAAACGCCAAGTGCCATAAATACCGTGAGGATCACTGTAAATTCTTCGGGCAATAAAGCCATGCTTAAGCTAACAGCAGTAAGCGCACCTTGAAGCCAGTTTTGATGGATCGACCCATAAATTACTAAAACAAGCGCTGAGAGTGAGATTCCAAAAATCGTAAAACGCTTAATCAAGATTCCAATATCGTCTTGAAGAGGGCTATTAAGAGTATTAATTTGCTGAAGAGATCCTCCAATCTTTCCCAATTCAGTTTGCATGCCCACTGCAGTTACTTTGGCTATACCCCCGCCTCGCATAACCATGCAGCCAGAATGAACTGTATTGGAATGATCCTTTTTCACTGGCTCAGATTCTCCGGTTAGCAATGATTCATCTACAAGCAGGTCATTCGCTTGAAATAGCAGGGCATCTGCAGGAATCCTGTCTCCTTCTTCAAGCACTAGAATGTCGCCAACAACAATATCTTTGCCGGCTATTCTTTTAGTAGCACCATCTCTAATGACAAGTGCTCTGGGGTTAGACAGATCCTTGAGCGCCTCAATGGCTTTTTCGCTTTTACGCTCTTGAAATAGTGTGATGCCAACGGATATGAAGATAAATGCAAGCAGCATCAATGCGTCATCCATTTTCCCAATGGCAAGATAAATAAATCCAGCTAAAAATAGCAGGGCGAATGTTGGCTCGAGCAATATTCGCAATAGGAGCCTTAGGATAGTTTTTTTGTCTGCGACCGCCAGCTCATTCAAGCCATATTTTGCTTGTAGTTTTTTTACTTCAGATTGAGTGAGGCCTTCCATAGCTTATGCGGAAAATTTACTTTTGATAATATGAAAGAGTGCACCAGATAGACATCCGATTACGAATGTAAACCCAATTAATCCAATGGCTAGCTTTAGATCAAACGCCTGCACTTGAAATGGGGTGCTAAGCATGTGCAATCTAAATATAAAGTCCAATAGAGCTTGCGCCCATCCAATCGCAACTAGGGTTACCCATATAAAATGAATGCTTGCTAGGCAGAGCCCTGCGACCAAGCTGCTTTGAATTAAATGTTTATTTACCCTCATGATTTATCTTAAGCCTTGTGGTGCTAAATGTCAGCAGTATTACGAGAGGTGATATCGATATTCCTGTGTCTTCCCACTATAGCCATAGCTTGCAGCCCTGACATCTTGCACATAGATATAGCTCTCTTCATGAAGATTGCCTAGAATTCGCGCAAAGCCTAAAAATGCCTCTTTAATGTATTGGGCTTTCTCATCCTTGGTATTGGTTTCATCGGTAATTTTGATATCAAAGTAAAAGCTATTTTTGCCTTGCTCGCTCAGTAGCTTGCCACCGACAAACCAGCAATCGGGCTCTACATAGTCAATAGCAATGGCAGTTACTTCCTTTTTCTTGCCCAAAATACGATGGGTAAGATCAAGTAATAGCTCATGAATAGCTTTGGTGGTGGCGATATTCTTGTGACCGCTGACTTTCACATTCAAGATTGGCATGTCATTCTCCTTTGGCAAACAATTAACAATAAATAAAACAACAAAAAAAGTTAGCTATGCAACTATATGGGAAATAAAAAAGTCCCAATTACTTTAAAGCTGAGCTAATTCCACGTAGCTTCCCAACAACTTCTTCAAAATGACCAGCGCCCAATACCTTCTTTAAGCGCTTGGTAACGGCGCCACTGGCTGCATTAATTGCTTCTTTCATTTCTAAAGCCTTTTTAGTCGGATGAATCTCTTGTTCCCGACCATCCTTTTCAGAAGCAACGCGTTTAATTAGTGCTAAACGCTCTAAGCCATCTAAACCTCTGGTGGCGGTAGGGCGGCTGATTTTCATTTCCAAAGCTAGCTCACTCTGCAATAAAGGGGCTTTATCTAAAACTACTCTGAGCATGAAAGCCTGGGAAGGGGTGAGGCCAAAAGGCTTAAACGCGCCAGTCCATTCCCGCTCTAGCTGGCGAGCTAGGCTGGTGGTATTGAAATAAAGGCATTGTTCAAACATAGGGCTAGTGTAACTGATATTGGTTAGCTATGCAACTATATGCCGATGAAAAAGCCACCCGAAGGTGGTTTTTGTATAACTGGTGGACTGGGTCTATAGCTCTTTAGCAATGCCCCAAACTGGGCAGAATAGTTCAAAAGTAGTGCATTTCAAATGGCTGTCTCGATATAAGAGGATTAATGTGTAGTTACACCCCTTGAAAGTAGATATGTCCAAGCAAACTACCTTGACGATCAGCAGTAAAAATTACTCATCATGGTCTCTGCGTGGCTGGCTCATGCTCAAATTTTCGGGCATGCCATTCCAAGAAGTGGCTGTTCATCCTGACGATGTCGACAATCGCGCTGAATTGTTGTTGCTTTCCCCATCGATTCTGGTGCCTCGTTTGGACCACAATGGCTGTAGGGTATGGGACACCATGGCAATTGGGGAGTATCTCAATGAGCTTTATCCTGCAGTACATCTTCTGCCTCAAGATCCTGTAGCGCGTGCACACTGCCGTTCTATTTGTGGCGAGATGCATTCTGGTTTTTCTGCAATGCGAGCTTCATTGCCAATGAATATCAAAGGCAAGTTTGAATCATTCAAAGTTTGGTCAAAAGCACAAATCGATATCAATCGTATTTTGGTGATTTGGCAAGACTGTTTATCCACTTACGGCGGTCCATTCCTTTTTGGAAAAGAGCCCACTTTAGCTGATGCGATGTTCGCACCGGTTGTTACAAGATTCCTGACTTACCACGTAGAGCTGGATAAGGCTTGCGAGCGTTATTGCGAGCACATCATGGCGTTACCGGAGATGAAGGAATGGGTGATGGGCGCCCTTGAAGAACCCGATGACATTGAAGAACTTGAAGTGGAGTTTTAATCATGAATGCACCTGTAAAGTTTAAGAGTGATACCGAGTTTTCTCATGTAAAGCCTGTGGATACCCAGTTTCTCCCCGGCGGTCTGAGAGATTTTTTCTTATATCGAGATCTAGGTGTTGCGAAGGCAACCAAGGGGAAGGTGATTGCTCATTTGGTTAAGGCTAATAAGCCCCCAGTAGATGGAACGGGCTGGCATTATCATGTAGCCGAATTCCAAATTGTCATCATGAATAAAGGTTGGGCTAAGTTCATGTACGAAGATAAGATAACTTTAGTTGAAGCGGGTGATGTGGTTCATCAAATGCCTGGTATTACCCATTATCTTTTCGATTACTCGCCTGATATGGAGTATCTCGAGATAGTAGGTCCCGCAGATTTTGGATCTATTCCGGTTGCTGTTGGCCCTGCTGAGGTTCCAGGGATTACGCCATGGAAGTAATCGGCAAGAATCCATTGGCATCTGATTTTGCTGTGTTGTTTCAGCGGATTGTGATGCTGGCTGAAGAGCTCGACGGTATGCGAGAGTATTACCGTGAGCTTTACAAGGAGATTGAGTCTGGTGAAATATCAGCGGATGGTGACGACGGGGTTGATCTTCTTAAAACCTTCAACGTAGCTGGATTTGTAAATTTATCCATCTCTACAGCAAGGGCGGCGCAGACTGCGGCCATCATTGCAAATGATGTTTCTCTAAGCAGGGTGTTTGATCCTGCATTAAAGACGACTGAAAGAGCTCTGCGTCATATAGAAAGCGGTGCTTACAGATGATGTATAAAGCCTACCAAACTTTCTCCAACATGCATGACCCCATTCGCTTGTTTGCGAAGGCATCAGAGCGGGTTTCCAATAACTGGTTTGGTAACTTCAGCTTAAATCCAATGCAACGCCTTGCCGCGCATTATGAGCAAATCTCGCTTCTGGGATTTACACATACAAGGCCCGAATTCAAGATTCATGCGGTCCTTGATTCTTTTGGCGTAGAGCAGGCTGTAAAGGAGGAATTGATCCACTCAACACATTTTTGCAATCTTATTCGCTTCACAAAATCAGGAATTGCGGGGCAGCCTAAGATTTTGCTGGTAGCGCCTATGTCAGGACACTTTGCTACTTTATTAGCGGGTACGATCAAAACGCTGCTGCGTGACCATGATGTATACGTTACTGATTGGCTTAATATCCGAGACATTCCGCTTAGTTGCGGAGATTTTGACTTTGACTCCTATGTAGAGCACATCATCAATTTCTTGCAGGTCATTGGCCCACAAACGCATTTAATGGCTGTATGTCAGCCAACAGTAGCCTGTCTTGCGGCTACGGCCATCATGTCTGAAGATAAGAGCACTTATGTACCAGCTAGCCTGACACTGATGGCAGGGCCAATTGATGTTAGCCAAAGCCCTACCAAGGTGAATGAACTGGCTACAAGCAAACCATTATCTTGGTTTGAAGAAAAACTCATTGGTGTCATTCCAAGTCAATTTAATGGTGTGGGTCGTAAGGTATATCCAGGCTTTTTACAGCTAATGGCTTTTATGAGTATGAATCCCGATCGTCATGCGGAGTCATTTAGAAAATTATATGACTATCGTATCAGTGGAGAAACCGAAAAAGCAGATGCGATTCATGATTTTTATGAGGAGTACTTCGCCATTATGGATCTCTCAGCCTCTTTTTATCTAGAAACAATTCAAAAAGTATTTATGGATCGTGATCTTGCAGAAGGTAAATTGACCTATCAGGGAAGGCTGGTTAATCCTAAGCTCATTAAGAAGACATTCTTGCTGACGGTAGAGGGTGAAAGGGATGACATTTGCGGTATTGGTCAGACTTTAGCTGCTCAAGACTTATGTGGCGGCTTGCCAGGCTACATGAAGTTGCATCACTTGCAAGCAGGTGTTGGTCATTACGGTGTTTTCAATGGCAAGCGCTGGGATGGACAAATTTACCCCGTAGTTCGTAATCATATTCAATCTACTCTTTAATATCAGGAGGAAGCATGTACGTATATGTCACTCGAAATATTGTTGCCAGAATGCGTCGCTGTGATGGAACTGATAATGGCTGCTATCCATTAAATCCTGGAAAATATCAGGCGAATAAAACTAATGATGGCGCCTTGGAAATTCTTCGTGAAGCTGATGAGCCGGTTTATCTACTCCCATTTATTTGGTGGGAAAAGATGGAGCAAGGCGATATTTTGATTGCTGCTTAATTTTTTTGTCGGGTTAACCGACAGCTGACATTTCAAACTTATTGGTTGGCTGCTTTATTAAGTAAGTTATTGAGCTGATCAAATAGCTTATTGCCTCTATTTGTTAATGTCACATATTTAATGCGTCTATCGTGTTTAGAGGTTTTAAGGACTATATATCCTTCTTTAATAAGCAATCCGAGTTCTTTGTGGAGGGTGGCTTGTGAGGCAATCGCGCTGTTACAAATGATGTCTTGTACTCGAAGGGGTTTATCCATACTTCGCATCACCATCTCAAGAATGGCCTTGCCATTTGAGGAAACTCCGAGCCAAATGCGTTTGGAGGATTCAAGAAAGTTTAGGTAGGAATAATTGGGCATCTACACAAGATTTTAAGTAGCCTTATATTCAATCTTTATTGATAAAGATCAATTAAAAGAGATATGCCTTACCAAATGCTGTGCATGAAATGGCAATTCAAAGGTTGTTAGGTAATGCAAGTTACCTTGGAGAAATCCAGCTCAATTTAGCTACTTGTTTGTGTATTAAATCCATGGCATCTTCAGCTGAGCCAGCCGAATTTCCAGAGCCATTAACTTCAACGATGAACTTCTGGTTTTTATGGATATAGATTCGACTATTGTAGTTATTTTTTCCATTAGAAATTACAAGATCTAAATATGCTTCGCTAGCTTTAATGTCGTATTTTTCGCTCAAACTAGAAAAGTGGGTAAGTTCATCATTTGTTTTGGCAAGGTTTCGAATCAATTCAATCAGATGATTTACGAGATTGAGATACTCGACATGTAGCTCGGGATTGCTAAATGCCAGTTCATCAATAGTGATGGTATGTAATGTTTGTAACGCCATCCTGGACCCCTCCAGACAATTCTTTTATTTAATACTAAACATCAAGCTAGAAAAGCTCCATACAATTTTTAATAATTTCTTAGTCTGTACCTTTTTAGGGTGCGAAAAAGGGGTGTACTAGGGTTTTCCTTGTGAGTAAAAATACAAACACAAGGTACACTAAATCATCAAAAAATTTCTCAATGTTGTGTTGAGGAGGCAGCCAAACCACCTTCGGGTGGTTTTTTTTGAGCATTAGTTAGGCGTCGTTATTGTTTGCTCAGTGCGGCCGATACAAATTCAATTAAATAGCCAACCCTGGCAGACGCTTTATGTCTTTGTGAATAGACTGCGTAGATATCAGCATCTGGCGTATGGTAGTTTTCTAGTATGTGAACTAGACGTCCACTCTTGATGTATCTAGCTACATCCCACTCTGCCCTCAATAGAATGCCTTGGCTATCTAAAGCCCAATTCACAGCTATTTCACCATCGTTTGTGGTCAAGTTTCCACGGATCTTAATATCTTCGGTTCGTTCGTTATTGCCTCTAGTTTTGCTATTTGCAAATCGCCATAATCCATAGGCTTCATCGCCCTGTCTAATGCCGATACAGTTATGTTTAATGAGGTCATTGGGCGTCTTTGGCTCACCATATTTTTTTAAGTAGTTTGGTGAAGCCACCAGTATTCTTTTGTTGGGCGCAATGAGTCTTGCGATAGCTCTAGAATCTGGCGGATGTCCAAATCGAAAGCAGACATCGTATAAGTCATCGGCAATTGGTGGAGGGCTAACCGATAGTTGGAGCTGAATATCAACTTGCGGGTACTTTTTTACAAAGTCAGAGATAAGTGGTGCAATCTGGGTTCTGCCAAACCCTAAAGTCGCGTTGACTCTAAGAAGTCCTTTGGGCGTCTGTGTCGATCCCCAAAGAATGTGTTCCATATCCTCAATTTCGCTCAGAATCTTTCTAGCATGCTCTAGATAAACTTCACCTTCAGGCGTGAGGCTCATTCGGCGAGTAGTTCGATTCACTAGGCTGATACCCAATCTTTCTTCGATTTGGGCTAGTCGCTTACTGACGGCGGCAGTGGTAATTCCCAATTCCCGGGCCGCGGATCCCAGACTTCCCGAGGAGGCTAATGCTGAAAAAAAGCCTAAATCTGCAGGGTTGATGCCTTTAGACATGTAATTATTAAATAAAAGTTAACAATAATTTAACTTTATACATGATTTTTAAGTGTTGCTCAATCCTATAGTTCCCACATTCCAAAAGCAAACCGGCAGATGGAACTCACCAGTGGAGGGGACAAGATGTTAAAGAAAGTAACAAAAAATAGCCTAGCAAGTTTGGTTTTATTCGGCGCGATGGGTTTGGCAATGGCTCAGCCATATCCAACAAAGACGATTACGATCATCGTCCCATTTCCTCCTGGCGGAACTACGGATGTCTTAGCAAGAGCAGTAGCTCAAAAATTAGGTCCTGTCCTTGGTCAATCAGTCATCGTCGATAACAAGCCAGGAGCAGGCGCAACACTAGGCGCTGGATTAGCGGCAAAGTCTGCTCCCGATGGTTACACCTTATTCATGGGTGCCGTGCATCATACGATTGCGCCCTCTGTATACAAAACATTGCCTTACAGCTTTGAAAAAGATTTTGCACCTATTACTACAGTTGCATTAGTGCCGAACATTATGGTGGTCTCCGAGTCATCACCATACAAAACTGTAAAGGATGTGGTTGCGGCAGCCAAAGCAAAGCCAGATACGCTCTCTTATGGTTCAAACGGTAACGGAACAGCGCAGCACATGATTGGTACGCAGTTTCAGATGCTCACTGGCACAGAAATTTTGCATGTGCCTTACAAAGGCTCTGCGCCTTTAGCTACAGACCTGCTGGGCGGACAAGTCACGATGTCTTTTGACACGATCACCCCTGTGCTGCCATTTATCAAAGAAAAGAAATTGCGTCCTTTGGCTGTGACTACGGCTAAGCGCTCCTCAACTCTTCCTGGAGTCCCAACCATGAAGGAATCAGGCGTCAATATGGATATTGGTACTTGGTTTGGATTGCTTGCGCCTGCTGCTACACCAAAAGATATCACTTCAAAACTGAATGCTGAAATCGTCAAGATTATTAAGTCACCAGATTTTCAGAAGCAAATGTTTGATATTGGCGCTGAGCCGGTTGGTAATACCCAAGCACAGATGGCTAAGCAAATCGCTGATGAAACCGTAAAGTTTGGCAGCCTAGCTAAAGCGGCAAAACTGGCGATTGAATAATTTAAAAGCATTCACATTAAAAGGAGCATCTCGTGAATAAAGAATCATCCGTAGTTGATAAAGAGGTAGCAGTTGCAGACCTGACTCATGTGCTCTCTAGGTTTACTTCCTATATTGGCAAACGTTTGCCAACAGACGTTACAACCAAGTTAGGTGAATTGCGCACTAAAGAAGTGAACTTCTTGGCTAAGGAAGTATTTGAGTCCATGCGCGAGAACCAAGAGTTGGCTGATAAGCTTGATCGCCCTAGCTGTCAAGATACCGGCGTCATTCAATACTTTTTATCTGCAGGCTCAAACTTCCCATTATTGGGTGAGCTAGAAGACATCCTATTAAATGCTACTAAGGGCGCCACTAAAGAAGGTCCGTTGCGTCATAACGCGGTAGAAACATTTGAAGAGAAAAATACCGGCACCAATACCGGCTCCAAGATTCCTTGGCTTGATTGGGAAATTATTCCTGGCGCTGATTACTGCATCGTTGACGTTTATATGGCTGGCGGTGGTTGCACTTTACCAGGCGCCGCAAAGGTATTGATGCCGGGTCAAGGATATGAAGGCGTCGCTGAGTTTGTGTTTGATGTGATTACATCTCGCGGTGTTAATGCTTGCCCACCGCTATTGGTTGGGGTTGGAGTATCTACTTCTGCCGAAACGGCGGCTCGTTTGTCTAAGAAAGCCATCTTGCGTCCAGTAACTTCAAATCATCCAAATGAGAATGCGGCAATGATGGAGGAGTTATTAACAGAAGGCCTAAATGAATTGGGTCTCGGGCCACAAGGCTTGACTGGTGCCAATAGCGTGATGGGTGTAAATATTGAGTCTTCAGCTCGCCATCCATCCACCATTGGCGTGGCTGTATCGACTGGCTGCTGGGCGCATCGTCGCGGCAAAATCAAAATCAATGCTGATATGACTTACGAAGTAATTTCCCACGAAGGATTCAAGGTATGAGAAAAGTTCTACAAACCCCAATTAAAGATGAAGACCTAGAATCCTTGAATATTGGCGATGTTGTGTACCTTACTGGCACGCTCGTCACATGCCGTGATGTTGCCCATCGTCGTTTGATTGAATTAGGTCGTGAATTGCCTGTTGACTTAAAAGGCGGAGCAATTTTTCATGCTGGTCCGATTGTTCGTCAAAAAGAGGATGGCGAATATGAAATGGTTTCTATTGGCCCAACAACTTCAATGCGTATGGAAAAGTTTGAGAAGGAATTTATCAAACAAACTGGTGTGAAGTTAATTGTGGGTAAAGGCGGTATGGGTCTTGAAACTCAAGAGGGCTGTGTTGAGAATAAGGCGGTTCATGCCATATTCCCAGGCGGCTGCGCTGTTTTAGCGGCAACCAAGGTTGAGAAGATTGAAGATGCTCAGTGGAAAGACTTAGGTATGCCTGAAACCCTCTGGGTAAATCGAGTCAAAGAGTTTGGCCCATTGATTATTTCAATTGACACTAAAGGCAAGAACTTGATTGAAGAAAATAAAAAAGTATTCAATGCAAAAAAAGGCCCAATTCTGAGCAAGATTAACGAAAAGATTCGTTTTATCAAATAATTGGTAACGGCTAATGTCGCAGTCACACTGCTTCATTAGCTGGCATTAACTGATTGCGAGGAGATAGTAATGCAGGTTCAAAGTACCCAAGTGCCTATTTACAAGCAGTTTAGAACGACCTCACCAGTAAGAAGCTGGTGCGTCACTCAACCGCTAACGGAAGAAAGTTATTGGACGCTTGAGCGTTGCATGGAGGAGGCGTCCCATTACTCAACAAGAGAGCAATGGGAGAAAGATAGTCCAGTTAGCTACAGTAAGGCAATAAAAAGAGGGTGGCTTACTAAGTGTGCTACACTCATCAAAGGATTCCAAAGAAAGCCTGCTGTCCCTGCCAAATGGACTTTAGAGTGCTGCATAGAAGTTAGCAGACAATGTCAAAAACGAACTGAGTTCAAGAAGCGATTTCATTATGCTTATGAGCGTGCGAGATTGAAGGGCTGGCTAGAACTGTGCTGCGCCCATATGAATTGATCTTTCAATCAAATTAAAAAAGAAAAGCCACCCAAGGGTGGCTTTTGTATAACTGGTGGGTCGGGCGAGATTCGAACTCGCGACCAACGGATTAAAAGACGTGGAATTGTGTTCGAACAGTAGTCGAGTCATTGGTTTAAACCTGTGAGGAAAGTGGTGTGGTGTAGGCGGGTGGTCT
>JACCDX010556688.1_pt1 | contig 16515 bp, 14 predicted proteins | sample 7449681 | NCBI WGS metagenome assembly JACCDX01 (sample SAMN15323450, study PRJNA562643) | freshwater metagenome | isolation source: river surface water | place: USA:Blue River Watershed | collected 2017-08-18 | reverse complement strand
TGAGGCGCGCATCGGTCTCGGCGCAGAAGGCGGGAATGCGGGAGATCGGGATCGAGATGTCGTGCTTGATGTTCAGGCCCTCTTCGGCCTGCGCCAGGGGAATGGCCTCCCGGATGTGCCACAGCTCGCGGGCCTGTGCGATGTTCTCGGCGATCACGGCGTCGGTGACGCAGCCATCGTCCAGGGCAATTTCCAGCAGGGCCTCGAAGCCGGCGCGGGCGTCGGCTTCGCCCCCCTGCGCCTCGTATTCAAGCAATACACCGTAGGGGCTGGCCTGCGCGAACGGGACGCGCAGCGCCGGGAAGTGGCGGCACACCAGGCTCAGGGCAAACTGGCCCATCACCTCGAACCCGGTGAGGCCCGCGCCCAGGCGCGTGCGGGCGATCTCCAGCAGCCGCACGGCGGCCTCCATCGAGGGCACGGCGGCCCAGGCCGTGAGCGTGGCGGCGGGCAGCGGGTACAACTTGAGGGTGGCGGCGGTGATGATGCCCAGCGTGCCCTCGCTGCCGATGAAGAGGTCCCGCAGGTCGTAGCCGGTGTTGTCCTTGCGCAGGCCCGAGAGGCCGTCCCAGACCTCGCCCTGCGCGGTCACCACCTCCAGCCCCAGGCACAAGTCGCGGGCATTGCCATAGCGCAGCACCTGCGTGCCGCCCGCATTGGTGGCCAGGTTGCCGCCGATGGTGCAACTGCCCTCGGCCGCGAGGCTCAGGGGAAAGAGGAAGCCCGCTTCGCGCGCCGACTCCTGCAGGGACTGCAGGATGCAGCCGGCCTCGGCGGTGAGCGTGAGGTTGGCGGGGTCGACCGCGCGCACCGCATTCATGCGTTGCAGGCTCAGGACCACTTGCGTGCCCGACGCGTCGGGCGTGCCGCCGACCACGAGTCCCGTGTTGCCGCCTTGGGGGACGAGGGCGGTGCCCGCTTCGGCACAGGCCCGGACCACGGCAGCGACTTCCTTCGTGCAAGCGGGTCGCACCACGGCCAGCGCCTTGCCGCGTGAGCGCTTGCGCCAATCGAGTTCCCAGGCGCTGAGGTCGCCCTCATGCAGCACATGGGCGGCACCGACGATGTCCGCCAGTTGCTGCAGCAGCGCCGTCATGCCGCCGATCCCGTTCCGTCCGCGGAAGCGGATGCCTGACGCAGGGCCCGAAACCGCACGCGCACATGCTGGGCGCAGGCGGCGAACAGCACGAGGCACAGGGCGATTTCCACCATCGCCAGGTAGGAGGAGGGCGGCCGGTCGCTCCAGGCGCGTACGACCCCTTCGGTGAAATAGAGCCAGACCATCAGGCTGACCCAGCGGTAGGTGTACATGCGGTGCCGCAGCAGGCCGGCCAGCGGCAGGCACAGGGGCAGCACCTTCAGCGCCACCCAGCTGCCGCCGGGACGCAAGGGGGCGAGCCACAACTCCCAGGCCAGTCCGAGCACGATCAGGCCCAGGAGGCTGCCGACCGCCAGGCGGCGGATCATGAGCAGTTCGGGGGAGGCGGGTTGGACCGGTTCGGGCTGCGCCGGCGTGGCGGGCGCCGACGCAGGGTGCGCGTCGGGTGAGGGCGGGGGTGTGGACATGGGCGGTGGCATCATAGCGGCCGATGAATGTCCGGCCCCTGCTTGTCCAGATTGCCCATTTCCCTTGGCGGTCTGCTGCCCGCACCCTCGGGGAACGCCTGCGCGAGGACCGTCTGGGGCTGTCGGCGGGCAGCCTGACCTTCACCACCATCATCGCGCTGGTGCCTTTCTTCACCGTGGTCCTGGCCTTGTTCACGGCGTTCCCGGTGTTCGGCAAGCTGCAGGGCGCCGTGCAGGCCTGGCTGGTGCAAAGCCTGGTGCCCGACGCCATCTCGCGCCAGGTGCTGGGGTACCTCACGCAGTTTGCGGGCAAGGCCAGCCGCCTGGGCGCGCTGAGCCTGGTGTTCCTGTTCCTCACCGCGCTGTCCCTGGTCCTGACCATCGACCGCACGCTCAATGGCATCTGGCGCGTGCGCCGGCCCCGGCCCCTGGCGCAGCGGGTGCTGATGTACTGGGCGGTCATCACGCTGGGGCCGCTGCTGCTGGCCGCCTCCCTCAGTGTGAGTTCCTTCCTGATCTCGGCCTCGCGCGGGCTGGTGGCCAACATTCCCGGCACCTTGCGCCTGCTGCTGGATGTGGCGGAGTTCCTTCTGCTGGTCGCCGGGCTGGCCGCCCTGTACCGCTACGTGCCCAACACACCGGTGCGCCGCTCGCACGCCTGGATCGGAGGCCTGTTCGCCGCGGTGGGCATCGAGATCGCCCGCCGCCTGCTGGCCGTCTACATCAGCGCGGTGCCGGCGTATTCCGCGGTGTACGGCGCGTTTGCGACCGTGCCGATCCTGCTGGTCTGGATCTACATGGGGTGGCTCGTGATCCTGCTGGGGGCCGTGCTCGCGGCCTACCTGCCGAGCCTGACCATCGGCCTGCACCGGCGGCGTGACAGTGGCCAGGGCTGGCAGTTTGAACTGGCGCTGGATGCCCTGCGCACCCTGGCCCGTGCGCGGGACACCGGACGCCGGGGCCTGACGCTGGACGAACTGACCCGCGCCCTGGACGCCACCGACCTGCAGCTCGAGCCGGTCCTGCACACCCTGATCACGCTGGACTGGGTCGGTCGGCTCGACGAGGTCAAGGAGGGGGAAGCCGCGCGCTACCTGCTGCTGGCCGACCCCCAGTCCACCACGCTGGACCCCCTGATCCGGGTGTTGCTGCTGCCGGCGACCGAGGCCACCGCCCGCCTGTGGCAAAGCGGTCGGCTGTCCGGGCTGGCCCTCAGGGATGCCCTGTAGGCGCTCCCAGGAAATCGCGCAAGGCCGCCAGCACGCCCTCCGGGTCTTCGGTCATCAGGCTGTGACCGGCGTCGAGCAGCACCGTCCTCGCATGTTTCGCGCGTTCCTGCAGGGAGCGCGCGGCCTTCGGCGGTGTCATGGCGTCGCGCCGGCCCAGCACGAAGAGGACCGGGCAGGCTGCGGTCTCCATGGCGCGTTCTCCGCCCTGGTAGCCATCGCAGGCCTGGAATCCGGTGTGAAACAGGTTGACGCGCGGGTTGCTCGCCAGGATGCGTCGCATCAGCGCGCGCGTGGTGCCCGGCACCCAGGTGCCCGGGCCCAGCGCGGAGGGCGGTGGCGCCAGGAGGCCGTGGGAGTACACGGTGACGCGCTCGATCGCGCGCTGCGGATCGTTCAGCGACTCCTCCAGCAAGGCGGGCGAGACGCGCATCGGGTAGGCCGTGCCGACCAGGCCCAGGTGCGTGACGCGATCGGGTGCCTGCGCGGCGGCCTCCAGCGCCGTGAGTGATCCGAAGCTGTGGCCCACCAGGGCCGCGCGCTGCACGCCCGCCGCATCGAGCAGGGCCAGTGCGAAACGCGCCGCGTCCTCGACGCTGCGGGGGGGCTCGCCCGCGCTGTCACCATGACCCGGCAGGTCAGGCGCCAGCACGTTCCAGCCGTGGTGCGCAAACCAGCGGCTTTGCAGGATCCAGACGCAGTGGGCATTGAGCACGCCGTGCAGCATCAGGAGCGTGGGCCGCGCGGGGTCGAAAGGCCGGCCCCCGGTGTAGCAGTAGGTGCGGTGGCCGTTGACGGTCAGTTCCATGGGTCGGCCCTCAGCTGTGTTTCTCGGCGGCCTTGAGGGCGCGCTTGAGGTCGTCGATCAGGTCGGCCGGGTCCTCCAGGCCGATGGACAGGCGGATCGTGCCCTGCGTGATGCCCGCGCCCGCCAGCGCCGCATCGTCCATCCGGAAGTGCGTGGTGCTGGCCGGGTGGATCACCAGCGAGCGGCAATCGCCCACATTGGCCAGGTGGCTGAACACCTGCAGCGATTCGATGAAGGCCCGGCCCTGCGCGCGGCTGCCTTTGAGGTCGAAGCTGAAGACCGATCCCGCGCCGCGGGGCAGCAGCTTGGCCGCCAGGGCGTGGCTCGGGTGCGAGGCCAGCATCGGGTGGCCCACGCGGGCCACGAAGGGGTGTGCGGCCAGGAAGTCGACCACCTGGCGGGTGTTGGCCATGTGCCGCTCCATCCGCAGGGGCAGGGTCTCGATGCCTTGCAGGATCAGCCAGGCGGTGTGCGGGCTCATGCAGGCCCCGAAATCGCGCAGCCCTTCGCGGCGAGCCCGCAGCAGGAAGGCGCCGACGCTCGACTCTTCGCTGAAGACCATGTCATGAAAGCCCTCGTACGGCGCGGTGAGTTCCGCGTAGCGGCCCTGGGCGCGCGGCCCCTGCCAGTCGAAGCTGCCGCCGTCGACCACGATGCCGCCGATCACGGTGCCGTGCCCCGAGAGGAACTTGGTGGCCGAGTGGTACACCAGGTCCGCGCCCAGGGACAGCGGCTTCATCAGCCACGGCGAGGTGAGGGTGCTGTCCACCAGCAGGGGCACCCCCGCCTCATGGGCGATCGCGGCCACCGTGGGGATGTCCAGCACGTCCAGGCCCGGGTTGCCCACGGTTTCGCCAAAGAGCAGCCGTGTGTTGGGGCGGATCGCGGCGCGCCAGCCGTCGATGTCGCCAGGGCGCACGAAGGTGGTCTCGATACCGAAGCGGCGCAGGGTGTAGTGCAACAGGTTCTGCGAGCCGCCGTAAAGGGCCGTGCTGGCCACGATGTGCGAGCCCGCACCCATGAGGGTCGAAATGGCCAGATGCAGGGCGGCCTGGCCGCTGGCCGTGGCGATTGCGCCGATGCCGCCCTCCAGGGCCGCCACGCGCTGCTCGAGGACGGCGGTGGTCGGGTTGCTGATGCGAGAGTACACGTGGCCTGCCCGCTCCAGGTTGAACAGGGACGCGGCGTGCTCGCTCGAGTCGAAGACGAAGGACGTCGTCAGGTGGATCGGGACCGCGCGCGCGCCGGTGGCAGGGTCTGGCGCGGCACCCGCGTGCAGGGCGAGCGTGTCGAAGCCAGGGTCGGAATAACCGGACATGATGGGAGGCCTCCAAGCGGATGGAACTGCCGCAAATTGTGGGCTATATTGGACCGATCCCAGCGGCTTGCGCCCGCCCCCAGGAGAGCCCCATGAAAGTCAGCGACATCCTTCGCGTCAAAGGCAGCACGCTTTACACCGTCGGCCCCGATCAGGCCCTGTCCGAGGCCGTCCAGCTCATGGCCGACAAGGACATCGGTTCGCTGGTGGTGATGGACCATGGTGACCTGGTGGGCATGCTGACCTTCCGCGAGGTGATCCAGTCCATCGTGCGCAATGGCGGCTCGGTGGGCACGACCCGGGTGCGCTCCGCGATGGACGACCACCCCCTGACCTGCACCTCGGGAACCGAACTCGACGAAGTGCGCCGCATGATGCTGGACCGCCATGCCCGCTACATGCCGGTGATGGACAGCCGCATGCTGATGGGGGTGATCAGCTTCTACGACGTGGCCAAGGCCGTGGTCGACAGCCAGAATTTCGAGAACCAGATGCTCAAGGCCTATATCCGCGACTGGCCCGCTGGCCAGGACGAGGAGCCGGCGGCCAAGTCCTGACGGGGCGGGGCTCGCCCCACGGACTCGCCTCGCAAGGCGCCGCGGAGGGCGTGACGGCCTCTGGGATAATCGGGGTCCATGAGCGGCAACACCTTCGGCACCCTTTTCACGGTCACCAATTTCGGCGAATCCCACGGGCCCGCCATCGGCTGCGTGATCGATGGCTGCCCCCCCGGCCTGCCGCTGTCCGAAGCCGACATCCAACCCGACCTGGACCGCCGCCGCCCCGGCACCAGCCGCTACGTCACCCAGCGGCAGGAAGAAGACCGCGTCGAGATCCTTTCCGGGGTCTATGAGGGCGTGACCACCGGGACGCCGATCGCCCTGCTGATACGCAACACCGACCAGCGCAGCAAGGACTACTCCGAGATCGCACGCACCTTTCGCCCCGGCCACGCCGATTACACCTACCTGCAGAAGTACGGCGTGCGCGACCCGCGCGGTGGCGGCCGTTCCTCGGCGCGTCTGACCGCCCCCATGGTGGCGGCTGGCGCGGTCGCCAAGAAATGGCTGGCCCTGCATCACGACACACGGTTTCGCGGCTGCATGCAGCAGATTGGCGATGTGACGATCGGCTTCGAAAGCTGGGACCATGTCCCAAACAACCCGTTCTTCGCGCCCGTGGCTGACGTGTCGGCCCTGGAGGCCTACATGGATGCCCTGCGCAAGTCCGGCGACTCCTGCGGGGCGCGTATCCGGGTGACGGCCAGCAGCGTGCCGGTGGGCTTGGGCGCACCGCTCTTTGACAAGCTCGACGCCGACATCGCCTACGCCATGATGGGGATCAATGCGGTCAAGGGTGTCGAGATCGGCGCCGGCTTTGCCAGCGTGGCGCAACGCGGCTCCACCCACGGCGACACCATCACGCCTGCAGGCTTTGCCACCAACAACGCCGGCGGCGTGCTGGGGGGCATCAGCACCGGCCAGGACCTGGAGGTCTCGATCGCGATCAAGCCGACCAGCTCCATCCTCACGCCACGTGCGAGCATCGACATCGAGGGCAAACCCGTCGACGTGGTGACCAAGGGCCGCCACGACCCCTGCGTGGGCATCCGCGCCACGCCGATTGCCGAGGCCATGCTGGCCCTGGTGGTGATGGACCACGCGCTGCGCCATCGCGCCCAGAACGCCGACGTGCGCGCCCCCCTGGCGCCGGTGCCGGGCCACACCGCCTGATGTCCCGGGCCGAGGCGGCCGGGGCCGGGCAGGTCGTGCCCTTCGCGGCACTGTCCGCCAGCTACTTCGCGCACATCGGGTTCTTCAATCCCTACCTGCCCCTGTGGCTGCAGCACCTGGGCTTTCCCATCGTGGTGATCAGCCTGCTGGCGGCCGTCCAATCGAGCACCCGCATCTTCGCGCCCTATGTGTGGGGCATGCTCAGTGACCGCACCGGCGAGCGCGTGCGCCTGCTGCGATGGAGCGCGCTGATCGCCCTGGTGTCGTCGCTGGGCCTGTGGTGGCCCGGCGGGCCGGTCTGGATCGGGGTGGTGCTGCTGGTGCTGTTCACGCACACGAGTTCCATGATGGCGTTGACCGAGGCCGCCATGGCGCACCTGGTGGCGGGCGACTGGGGACGTTACGGACGCATACGCCTGTGGGGGTCCATCGGGTTCATGGCCACGGTGTTCATTGCCGGGGCCTGGTTCGAGCATTTCGGCATGGGGCACTTCCCGGCCTGGACCCTGCTCACGCTCGCCGCGGTGCTGGCCGGCACGCTGTGGCTGCCCGACGTGCGGGACAAGCCTGCCAACGCACAGGATCCGGGCGAACCGGTCGGCCCGATCCTGCGCCAGCCGGCGGTACGCTGGTTCTTTGCCACGCTGTTCTTCCACGTGACGGCGCATTTCTCGATCTACGCCTACTTCTCCCTGTACCTGGATGGCAAGGGCTACGGCAAGGCCACCATCGGCGCGCTGTGGGCCCTGTCCGTGGTGGTGGAGATCGCGTGGTTCTACCTGCAGGGGCGCCTCATGCGCTTCACCCGCATGGCGGGGTGGCTGCTGGCGTGCTCGGTGGCGGCGGTGGTGCGGATGGCCCTCATCGGGGCTGCAGCCGACTGGATGATCGCTCTCGTGGTCGCCCAGTTGCTGCATGCGCTGACCTTCGCGGCGCACCATACGGCCAGCATCGCGATGGTGAGCCACCATTTCCCGGGCCGGCTGCGCGCCCGCGGGCAGGCCCTGTTCACCGTGATCGGCTACGGCCTGGGCGGGGTGCTGGGCGTGCTGGCGGGGGGCTCCCTGATCACGCACCTGGGCTACGAGGCGCTGTATGGCGCGGCCACGGTGCTGTCCCTGGTGGCGGCCGGGTGTGCGTGGCGGGTGCAGCGGCTCGAGCGGGACGCCGCACCGGCGCCGTGAAGCGCCTCGCACGCAGGCTCATCGCCCGCGCTTCGTGACTCAAGGCTGGCGTGCCATCGCCTGCTTCACTTCGCTTCCCAGTTCGATGACCGCCATGGCGTAGTAGCTGGACTGGTTGTAGCGGGTGATCACGTAGAAGTTTTCGGTGCCCGCCACATAGCTGTTGGGGGCGTCACCGTTCTGCAATTCGACCAGGGCCAGCGGACCGGGGTGCTGCAGGGCCGCGCCCTCCAGGCCTGCGCCCCTGGCGGTGAAGCTCGCCACGCTGAAGGTGGGCAGGATGTCGGGCGCGAGCAGCACCTCCAGGTCGGTGCGGGCTGCGTCGATCCGCACGGGGTAGTGCGTGGGCATGCCGGTTTGCCAGCCATGGCCCTTGAAGTAGGAAGCGACCGAGCCGATGGCATCCACCGCGCTGCGTCGCAGGTCGATGCGGCCATCGCCGTCGAAGTCCACCGCCCAGCGCACCCAGCTGGTGGGCATGAACTGCGGGAGTCCCATCGCGCCCGCGTAGCTGCCCAGAGGTTCCAGCGGATTGCCGCCGGAGCGGTGCGCCAGGGTCAGGAGTTGTTCGAGCTCGCCGCGAAAGTAGGCAGTCCGCTCGGCGGCCCGCGGGTGGCTGGCAGGATGATCGAAGGAAAGCGTGGCCAGCGCGTCGATCACACGGAAGGTCCCCATGTGCTGGCCGTAGATGGTCTCCACGCCGATGATGCCCACGATGGTTTCGGCGGGCACCCCGTAGTCCCTTTCCGCCCGCTCGAGCGCCTCCCGGTGCTGCTGCCAGAAACGCACGCCCGCCGCGATGCGCACCGGATCGATGAAGCGGCTGCGATACAGCGCCCAGTTCTTGCGCGCGCCGGCGGGGGGCGGCTGCATCAGCCGCTGTACCGCTGGCAGCTGGCGCGCCTGGGCGATCGCCTGGCGGGTCCAGGCCGCGTCCAGCCCCTGGCGCTGGGCCACTTCGTCGGCAAAGCGCAGGGCCTCTTCCCGGTCGCGATACGGAATGCCGGTCGCGGCCATGCGCCGCTCGGCGGCGGGCTTGGAGGCCTTGGCCGGCTTCGCTGGCTTGGCCGTCTTGGACGTTTGGGCCGTTTTCCCGGATCGCGCCTTCTCCTTGTCTGCGCGCGGGGCTGCGGTGGCGGCTGCAGGGGAGGCTGCGGGGGCGGTGTCGGGGGAAGCAGCGGGCTGCGCCTGGGCGCCCAGGGTGCAGGCGGCGAGGCCGGCGAGAAGGAAGCGGTACATCGTGGGCGCGATTGTCTCCCAGGCGGCGCCTCGGGCACGTGTCTGCCTGTGACCTGGGCTGTGACCTGGGGCGCCGGGTGCGTGAGGATCCGCAGAGCGCGTGTTAAGCTGACCGCCAACCTGTACGGTGCGCACCGGCTGGCACCGCGACACCCCCCGCTGACCGTCCACGTTCCCGCATGACCGCCACCAAGACCGGGTACTACACGCATCCCGATTGCCGACGCCATGAAATGGGGCAGGGGCATCCGGAGTGTCCGCAGCGGCTTGACGCGATCGACGACCGGCTCCTGGCCAGCGGCGTCCTGCCGCTGCTGGCGGCTCGCGAGGCGCCCCTGGCCGCGATCGCCGACCTCGAACTTGCGCACGAGCGCCCCTACATCGCCTCGCTGCGAGGGCTCTCAATCGCGCTGGACGAGCAGATCGAAGCGGGCGGGCCCGACCACACGCACCTGGACGCCGACACGTCGATGAACCGCCACACCTGGACCGCCTCCCAGCGGGCAGCGGGGGCAGCCGTCGCGGCGACCGATGCCGTGATGGCCGGAGAACTCGAAAACGCCTTCTGCGCGGTGCGTCCGCCCGGACACCATGCCTGCCGCACGCAGGCCATGGGCTTTTGCTTCATCAACAACGTGGCCGTCGCCGCGCGGCATGCGCTCGATCGCCACGGCCTGCAGCGGGTGGCGGTGGTGGACTTCGACGTGCACCATGGCAATGGCACCGAGGACATCCTGGCCGGTGACCCGCGCGTGCTGATGGTGGGTTTCTTCCAGCACCCGCTCTACCCGTACACCGGAGACACACCGCGCGGTGACAACATCGTGAACCTGCCCGTGCCAGCCTATACCCGCGGCCCGGAGATCCGTGCGCTGATCGAGCGCGAGTGGCTCCCGCGCCTGGACGCGTTCCGGCCTGAAATGATCTTCATCAGCGCCGGCTTCGACGCGCACCGCGAGGACGACCTGGGCCAGCTGGGCCTGGTCGAGGCCGATTACGCCTGGATCACGCGCCGCCTGCGCGAGGTCGCCGCCCGCCACGCGCAAGGGCGGATCGTGTCCTGCCTGGAGGGCGGCTACCACCTGGGCGCCCTCGGGCGCAGTGTCGAGGCGCATGTGCGCGAACTGGCGGACCTGTCATGAACGGATTCGAGAACCTGCTGCGTGGCCTGGGCCACCCCGACCTGGCCTGGGAAATCGGGGTGCTGGTCGCCTGCCTGGCCTTGTCGCTGGCCCTGTGCTGGGCGGCGGGCCGCGGCCGGGGCGAGTCCTCGGTCTGGTTCGGCCGGGGCATCGTCGATGGCCTGCTGTTTCCGGTGCTGGCGCTGGTCCTGGTCTACAGCGCCATGCTGCTCCTGGGGCGCTATCAGTCGGTGGCCCTGCTGCGCATTGCGGTGCCGGTGCTGGTGTCCCTGGCGGGCATCCGGTTCCTGGCGCGCGTCCTGACCGTGGTCTTTCCGGCCTCGGGCCTGGCCCGCCTGGTCGAGCGCCTGTTCTCCTGGCTGGCGTGGCTCGCCGCCGTCCTGTGGATCCTGGGCCTGCTGCCCGTCGTCACCCAGGAGATGGATTCCATCCGTTTCACCCTCGGCAAGACCCGCACCAGCCTGCTGGACCTGGTCGGCGGGGTGCTGTCCGCCGGCGCGATGCTGGTGGTGGCCCTGTGGGTCTCCGCGGCGCTGGAGCGGCGCGTCCTGCAGCAGGCGGTGACCGACCTGTCCCTGCGCAAGGTGGCCGCCAACACGCTGCGCGCGGCGCTCCTGCTGGTGGGCCTCTTGCTGGCGCTGTCCACCGTGGGCGTGGACCTGACCGCCCTGTCGGTGCTGGGGGGCGCGCTGGGCGTGGGCCTGGGCTTCGGCCTGCAGAAGCTCGCGGCCAATTACGTGAGCGGCTTCGTGATCCTGTTCGAGCGCTCCCTTCGCATCGGCGACACGGTGCGGGTGGACAACTTCGAGGGCGAGGTCATGGACATCAAGACCCGCTACACCCTGATCCGTGCCCCCAACGGGCGCGAGTCCATCGTCCCCAACGAAAAACTGATCACCGAGCGGATCGAGAACCTGTCGCTGGCCGATTCGCGCATCCTCCTGACGTCCGACATTTCGGTGGGCTACGACTCGGATCTGCGCCAGGTCCAGCAGGTCCTGATGGACGCGGCGCTGGCCGTGCCACGGGTGCTGCGCGATCCCGCCCCGGCGGCCAGGCTGGTGCGGTTCGGGCCCGACGGGCTGGAGTTCAGCCTCCTGTACTGGATCGACGATCCGGTCAACGGGCAGTTGAATGTGCGCTCGGATGTCAACCTGCAGATCCTCGAAGGCCTGCGCGCCGCCCGCATCGAGATCCCCTCCCCGCAGCGGATCGTGCACCTGCGGGGCACCCCGGCGGCCTGAAGGCGAGCCGCCGCCTCCCGATACGGGAAAACCCTTGCCCCCGCCGCTGGCTATGCTGCACCGCATAAAATCTCACGTTTACGTAAACGTCAATTCCCGTTCATAGGAGCTCCCCAGCATGAAGGCCCTGGTTCCCGTCAAGCGGGTGGTGGACTACAACGTGAAGGTCCGCGTCAAGTCGGACAACACGGGTGTGGACATCGCCAACGTGAAAATGAGCATGAACCCCTTCGACGAGATCGCCGTCGAAGAGGCCGTCCGGCTCAAGGAAAAGGGCGTGGTGACCGAAGTCATCGCCGTCTCCTGCGGGGTGGCGCAGTGCCAGGAGACCCTGCGCACCGCCATGGCCATCGGCGCCGACCGGGCCATCCTGGTGGAGACCGACGTGGAGCTGCAGCCCCTGGCCGTGGCCAAGCTGCTCAAGGCCCTGGTGGACAAGGAGCAGCCGCAGCTGATCATCCTGGGCAAGCAGGCGATCGACGACGACTGCAACCAGACCGGCCAGATGCTGGCGGCCCTGGCCGACCTGCCCCAGGCCACCTTCGCCAGCAAGGTGGAGGTCGAAGGCGGCAAGGCCAAGGTGACGCGCGAGGTCGACGGCGGCCTGGAGACCCTCTCCATCAGCCTGCCTGCCGTGGTCACCACCGACCTGCGCCTGAACGAGCCGCGCTACGTGACGCTCCCCAACATCATGAAGGCCAAGAAGAAGCCCCTGGAGACCCTCAAGCCCGAGGACCTGGGCGTCGACGTGGCCCCCCGCATCAAGACCCTGAAGGGCACCGAGCCGCCCAAGCGCTCGGCCGGCATCAAGGTGGCCGACGTGGCCGCCCTGGTGGACAAACTCAAGAACGAAGCGAAGGTGATCTGACATGGCAGCCCTGGTCATTGCCGAACACGACAACGCGTCCATCAAGGGCGCGACCCTCAACACCGTCACTGCGGCCAAGGCCTGCGGCGGCGACGTCCATGTGCTGGTCGCCGGTCACAACGCCGGCGCCGCCGCCGCCGCCGCCGCACAGATCGCAGGGGTGGCCAAGGTCCTGCATGCCGACGGCGCGCAGTTCGCCCACGGCCTGGCCGAGAACGTCGCGGCCCAGGTGCTGGCCCTGGCGGGCAGCTACAGCCACATCCTGTTCCCGGCTACCGCCAGCGGCAAGAACGCCGCGCCGCGCGTGGCCGCCCGGCTGGACGTGGCCCAGATCTCGGACATCACCCGCGTCGACAGCCCCGACACCTTCGAGCGCCCGATCTACGCCGGCAACGCGATCGCCACCGTGCAGAGCGCCGACAGCGTCAAGGTCATCACCGTGCGCACCACCGGATTTGACGCTGCAGCGGCCACCGGCGGTTCCGCCGCCGTCGAGACCGTCAGCGCCGTCGCCGACAGCGGCAAGAGCCAGTTCCTGGGCAGCGAGATCGCCAAGAGCGACCGCCCCGAGCTCACCGCCGCCAAGGTCATTGTCTCGGGCGGTCGCGCCCTGGGCAGCTCCGAGAAGTTCAACGAGGTCATGACCCCGCTGGCCGACAAGCTCGGCGCCGCCCTGGGCGCCTCGCGCGCCGCGGTCGATGCGGGCTACGCCCCCAATGACTGGCAGGTGGGCCAGACCGGCAAGATCGTCGCGCCGCAGCTGTACGTGGCCGCCGGCATCTCCGGCGCCATCCAGCACCTGGCGGGCATGAAGGATTCCAAGGTGATCGTCGCGATCAACAAGGACCCCGAGGCCCCGATCTTCAGCGTGGCTGATTACGGACTGGAGGCGGATCTCTTCGCCGCCGTCCCCGAGTTGACGAAGGCCCTGTAAGGCCCCCGGAAGCACCCCAAGGCATCGTTCGCGATGCCTTTTTCACATCTGCACTGGATGGAGATTACGAGATGACCTATCGCGCCCCCGTCAAGGACATGCTGTTCGACATCCGCCACCTGGCGGACATCGACCAGATCGCGAAGATCCCGGGCTTCGAGGAGGCCGGCTTCGAGACCGCCCAGGCCGTGCTCGAGGAGTGCGCGCGCTTCAACGAGCAGGTGGTCGCCCCCCTGAACTGGGAGGGTGACCGCAATCCCTCGTCCTGGAAGGACGGCGTGGTGACCACCACCCCCGGCTTCAAGCTGGCCTACCGCCAGTACACCGAAGGGGGCTGGCAGGGGCTGCAGCATCCGGTCGACTTCGGCGGCCAGGGCCTGCCCAAGACCATTGGCGCCGCCTGCGGCGAGATCATCAACAGCGCAAGCCTCAGCTTCGCCCTGTGCCCGATGCTGACCGACGGCGCGATCGAGGCCTTGCTCACGGCTGCTTCGGACGACCTCAAGGCGGTGTACCTGGAAAAGCTGGTCACTGGCGAGTGGACCGGCACCATGAACCTGACCGAGCCCCAGGCCGGTTCCGACCTGTCCATGGTGCGCTCGCGGGCCGAGCCCTTGCCTGACGGCACCTACAAGATCTTCGGCACCAAGATCTACATCACCTACGGTGAGCACGACATGGCGGACAACATCGTCCACCTGGTGCTGGCCCGCGTGGCTGGCGCGCCCGAGGGCGTCAAGGGCATCAGCCTGTTTGTCGTGCCCAAGTTCCTCGTGAACACGGACGGGTCGCTGGGCGCGCGCAACGACGTGCACTGCGTGAGCATCGAGCACAAGATGGGGATCAAGGCCTCGCCGACGGCCGTCCTGCAGTACGGCGACCATGGGGGGGCGATCGGCTACCTCGTCGGCCAGGAGAACCGCGGCCTGGAGTACATGTTCATCATGATGAACGCCGCCCGCTACGCGGTGGGCGTGCAGGGCATCGCGGTGGCCGAGCGCGCCTACCAGAAGGCGGTGGCCTACGCACGTGAGCGCGTGCAGTCGCGGCCGGTCGACGGTTCCATCAAGGCCAGCGCGCCCATCATCCACCACCCCGACGTCAAGCGCATGCTCATGACGATGCGCGCCTACACCGAGGGTTGCCGCGCCATGGCCACCGTCGCGGCGGCGGCCTATGACGCCGCCCACCATCATTCCGACGCCGACGTGCGCAAGCAGAACCAGGCCTTCTACGAATTCATGGTGCCCCTGGTCAAGGGCTACAGCACCGAGATGAGCCTGGAAGTCACCTCGCTGGGCGTGCAGGTGCATGGCGGCATGGGCTTCATCGAGGAGACCGGTGCCGCGCAGCACTACCGCGACGCCAAGATCCTGACCATCTACGAAGGCACCACCGCCATCCAGGCCAATGACCTGGTGGGCCGCAAGACGATGCGTGATGGCGGCCAGACCGCCCGCGCAATCGCCTCGCAGGTCGAGAAGACGGAGTCCGATCTGGCCCGCGCGGGCGACGAAGGCGCCCGCGCCATCCACAAGCGCCTGTCGCAGGCGCGCAAGGCCTTCCTGGACGTGGTCGACTTCATCGCCGGCCAGGGACAGGCCTCGCCCAATGCGGTCTATGCCGGTTCGGTGCCCTACCTGATGCTCGCGGGCAATCTGGTGGCTGGCTGGCAGATGGCGCGCGCCTACCTGGCGGCGCAGGCCCTGGCGGCCCAGGGGGAGGACAAGGACTTCATGCAGGCCAAGATGGCGACCGCCCGCTTCTACGCCGACCATATCCTGGCCAAGGCGCAGGGCCAGCGAGACAGCATCGTCGAAGGCGCGGACAGCGTCACCGCCATGGCACTCGAAGCCTTCTGAGGGGCCGCCGATGTCCCGCCTGCCCGCGCCCCTGCAGAAGCTCCCGCTGCCGATCATCGGCTCCCCCCTGTTCATCATCAGCAACCCCCAGCTGGTGATCGAGCAGTGCAAGGCCGGCGTGGTCGGCTCCATGCCAGCACTCAATGCCCGACCCGCTTCGCAGCTCGATGAATGGCTGCACGAGATCACCGAGACGCTGGCGGCCTACAACCAGGCGCACCCGGACAGGCCGGCGGCGCCCTTTGCCATCAACCAGATCGTTCACAAGAGCAATGACCGGCTCGAGCACGACCTGCAGATGGTGGTGAAGTACAAGGTGCCGATCGTCATCACCTCCCTGGGGGCGCGCACCGACGTGAATGACGCGGTGCACAGTTATGGCGGCGTGGTGATGCACGACATCATCAACAACGCCTTTGCGCGCAAGGCGATCGAGAAGGGCGCCGACGGCCTCATCGCGGTGGCGGCGGGGGCGGGCGGCCACGCCGGCACCAAGAGCCCGTTCGCGTTGGTCCAGGAAATTCGCCAGTGGTTCGACGGGCCGATCGCGCTTTCAGGTTCCATCGCCACCGGCGGCGCGGTGCTGGCGGCCCAGGCCATGGGCGCGGACTTCGCGTACATCGGATCGGCCTTCATCGCCACGCACGAGGCGCGCGCCTCCGAGGCCTACAAGCAGGCCATCGTCGACTGCACCAGCGACGACATCGTCTACTCGAGCCTCTTCACCGGCGTGCATGGCAACTACCTCAAGCCCTCCGTCCGCGCCGCGGGTCTGGACCCGGACAACCTGCCCGAGTCCGACCCCAGCGCCATGAACTTCGGTGGCGATGCGAAGAAGGCCTGGAAGGACATCTGGGGCTGCGGGCAGGGGATCGGCGCGGTGACGGCCGTGACGTCGACTGCCGACCTGGTGGCCCGCCTGGCCCGCGAATACCGCGAGGCCAAGGTGCGCCTGTGCCCCTGAGCCGCTGACACGTCAACGCCAACGCCAACGCCAACGCCAACGCCAGGGGCCGCTGCGCGGGCTTGCCTGGCATCGCTCAGTCAAGGATACTGTATTTATGAACAGTTATCCTGGCGAATCTCTTTCGATGGGCAGGCGCATTCCCTTGAGTGCGATCAAGGGCCGTGGGGCGGCTTCGCGTATCGCGCACCGTTTCCAGTCCGAGGCGCGAGATGCCTTCGATGACGGCTGGGAGTGGCCGTCTGAGCCTGGCGAGGGCGATGACGCCCTGCGCCCTGCCACGCAGGTCACCTGGGAAGACGCGCGCAGGGTCATTACGTACAACGATTCGCCCGACCTGTACTTCGACCGCTCGATCAATCCCTACCGGGGTTGCGAGCATGGCTGCATCTATTGCTATGCGCGGCCCACGCACAGCTACCTGCAC
>JACCDX011637998.1_pt1 | contig 16516 bp, 14 predicted proteins | sample 7449681 | NCBI WGS metagenome assembly JACCDX01 (sample SAMN15323450, study PRJNA562643) | freshwater metagenome | isolation source: river surface water | place: USA:Blue River Watershed | collected 2017-08-18 | reverse complement strand
ATGAAAACAGCAAAAATGATTTTTTTAAGTTTGTTGATTTTGCCTCTTCGCGCAAGTGATGAATCTTTAACGGGCGCACATTCTCAACGGGAAAATTCTCATAGAAAGGTAACTTGGAGAGATCTTTTATATGCAAATTTATATAGAGAAAAAGGTTTAATTTCTTCTGAGGAATATGATATTTTACAATCAATCAAAACACCTAGAAAAGAATCGTTCGAACAAGAATCGAGTAAGCCTATTCAGAGTGTTCAATATATTTCAGATGATACAAAAAATGAAATTAAAGAAGACCTTCTTGACTTTTTGGGAAAAGAAGATGAAGGAGCTGAAGAAGGTAAAGCTTAAAAATAGCTCAAGCCTATTTTTAGTTTAGGTTAGGATCTTTATTAAAAGTTTGTATAAAAAAAGAGAGATGTTTTTAACATCTCTCTTTTTAATTTGGTTGCGGGGGCTGGATTCGAACCAACGACCTTTGGGTTATGAGCCCAACGAGCTACCAGACTGCTCCACCCCGCGGTTTATTTTAAATTCAAATTTATATAAAAAAGAAACAATATTTATTATTTGTAACTTCTTTAACTATTTTAGTTTAACTTTAAATAATCTTTGTGTCAAATTATATTAAAAAAATTGAAAAAATAAGGCGTTTTTGATGTGGAGTAGAAGGGTCTATAGATCGTAAGTGTGAAATAGCGTTTATTTTTCCTATTTCTTCATTTAGTTGAGTTTTTTCTTGAGGATTCGGGGTGTTTTTTGCATGTTCTTCTAAAATTCGAATATGTTTTTGTATAGTCTCTTGTGTTGGTTGCTCCATGGTGTGTAAAGCCCGTGACGATATAATCGATGCAAAAATTATAAAAAAATAGTGTGAAGGTTTCATAAAGATCTTTCTTGGCGTGTGATTTTTTATAGTAATATAACTGAGTTTACTGTATAGAATAATTAACCTTGTTGGTGTTGTCTATTTTCTAATTTATGTATAAAATTACGGCACATTTTAATAGTTCCTTTTTTTGATGCAATAGTTCTTATATTTAAGAATCGATCATTATCAAGTTGATGTTGTAATATTTCTATCACATTTTGTGCTGCGTTAATTTTTGTTCTTGTATCTGCAGAATGATCTGAAAGTATTGTTATATTTTTTGCAACTTCATGCCCTTCTTCTATTCTTCGATTTTTTTCTCCCTGTACAATAGTTTCAAGAGTGTATTGTACGGGTGACGTTTTTTTTGGACTACTTAGGAATGCCCAACATGCAAAAATTGGAGTGATCTGGAATAGCGATATGAGTAATCCGTAAAAAATGATTTTATTGTTCATCATTATATACCTTAGTGGTTATGATTTATAAATAATTGCTTCTTGAATGTGCTTTACATCAATACGTGGAGCGTTGTCAATGTCAGCGATAGTTTGTGCTACCTTTAATGTTTTGTGGTAACCTCGCATGCTCATGCTCATTTGTGTAAAAGCTTTTTCTAAAATTTCTTGCGCTGCAGGAGTTAGGTGGCAGTGTTGTTCTATGTCGTGAGCAGTCATCATGCTATTTGTTTTGTTGGTGGTACCAAATCTTTTTTCTTGTGCACGTAAAGCTTGGTTGATTCCTTTTTTAAGGACCTGCGAACTGAGAATGTCTGCAGTTTTTGTTGCTTGTGCTTGTTCGTATGAGACTGCATGTATCGTAACTTTAATGTCGATACGATCGAGTAATGGTCCAGACAGTTTATCTTTGTATTTTTGGATCTGTTGCGGTGAGCAGGAGCATTCTTTTGTTTTATCACCTAAATATCCACACGGACACGGGTTAAGCGCTGCAACTAACAAAAATGATGCTGGATACACAACGGATTGTTGCACGCGAGCAATTTCTGCAACTCTATTTTCTAAAGGTTGTCGTAAGGCTTCAATACTATCTTTTTTAAATTCTGTGAATTCGTCTAAAAATAAGATTCCATTGTGTGCAAGGCTAACCTCTCCTGGACGAGGAAACGTTCCGCCGCCAATAAGTCCTGCTTGTGAAACGGTGTGGTGGGGATTTCGAAATGGTCGTGTTGTAATAATTGATTGGTTTTGCAATTTACCACTAATCGAATAAATTTTTGTTGTTGCGATCGCTTCGTCAAATGTCATAGGAGGTAAAATTGAGGGAAGTCTTTTTGCAAGCATAGTTTTACCAGAGCCTGGAGGTCCTGCAAACAAAATATTATGTCTGCCGGCAGCTGCGATTTGTAAAGCGCGCTTTGCGTAGGATTGTCCTTTAACGTCGGCAAAATCTAAAAAATCAGTATTCTTACCTGTTTGATACGTTGTAAAATCAGTTTGAGTTGGTGCTATTTTTTTTTCTTTACGAAGGTATGCTATGAGTTCAACGATCGTTCTAACTCCAATTGTTTCGATCGAGCCGATGAGGGCTGCTTCGTGAGCATTTTCTTGCGGAAGGATAATTCTTTTTTTACCAAGAGCAGGAGCATCGTATGCAATAGCAAGTGCTCCATTGATTGGTTTTATATCACCATTTAATGAAAGCTCTCCTATAAAGATGGTTTCGTTTAAAAAGTCTGAGCTCATCGAAAGGTAGTTAGATGCTTGTAAAATCCCGATAGCTATCGGCAAATCAAAAAGTGTACCTTCCTTTTTAAGGTTTGCAGGAGCAAGATTAACCGTAATTTTTTTTTCAGGAAGTTTAATTCCAGAGTTTTTAAGGGCTGTTTGAATTCGTTGTCGACTTTCTTTAATTGCAGTATCTGGTAAACCAACGATAAAAAAATTAATAAGACCAAATGACAAATCAACTTCAACTTCAACAAGGTGAGCGTTAATCCCAATCGTGGTTGCAGAGAAAATTTTTGTATGCATAAATGATCTAATTTTTAAAAAAATGTGTACACTATCAATGATATCTTTATACAGTATATCGCATGTTTTTCAAATAGAAAAGCGCCGATTTGTTGTTTTTTATTTTTACATCGATTTGTATTTTTTGATTATTCTAGGAGATGGTTTCGTGATAAAAAAAAGTATGATAATTTTTATTGTTATAAGCTATTTTTCTGTTTGTTGTGGAGTTGTTTCGCTTGGAGATACGCAAGATGGACAGACAACATTTCAGTTTTCAATCGGTAAAGCTATTTTTGATAGTAATAGTGGAAAAATGTGGACTTTTACCGACCAAAATCTAAGTTCATTTTCTGATTCAATTCAAAAATTTGGTATATCATATACCGATTTTATTTCAGTAGATGGTCAAACAACATCTCAAACCTTACAGTCGTATCCCTATGTTACTTCTGATGCTGTAGTTGCAACAGTTGATGAAGATGGTGAATTAGATGCTTTTGTTCTTAAACAGGCAAATCCATTGTATGGAGCTGCTTGTGCTGATGCAACTTTTATAGGAAGTTATTTAACTTGTTTTTTAGCGCAAACGCCTCACAATATTTATTGTTTACAATCTGCTCAATTTTCAACTCCTTTAAGCGGATTAACCCCAGAAGAAGTCTCGTCTAAAGTTGTTGAAATGGGCTCTGAGGGTGTAAGCGTGATAAGTAAGTTGTCCTTAGAAGAGGGTTTTGGTGCTCATGCAATTTCTGGATTGAGTGCGCAGTTTAATACGTCAATTAAATTAAATTTATTGTATGTTGCAAATTCTCAAGGAACTTTTGGAACTGATAATTCTCAGATTTCTTTGGCTGTTATGTATTCTGATTATGCCTTTTATCAGGACAAACTTGGGGTTTATAATTATTTAACGATGAAAGCAGATCAACCAATTATTCCAGCTTTGCCTGTGTTAACAGCGCAAACAAATGCATTGCAATCCATTGGATCATCAGTCATGATCTCTGCTTTGCCAGGAACTGACATACAATATCTTGGACTTGATGTTACTGCAAACTCACAAGAAAATAGCGCCGCTGTTGGATTAGTATGCATAGCACCTTTAGTTACACCAACGCAGGCAACATCGGTTGATGATTTAAATTTTGATATTTTTTTTAGCTCTGTTATACCCGATTCAGTTGCAACTCAAGGAGTTGATACGATTATTTCTACAACAGCAGATCAGCGAGTCGCAATAGAAAAAGTTACAACAGCAACTATGTCCACTCAGTTAAGTTATCTTTTTGTTGCTCGATCAAACGGCGTTGATGATCAATATATTTATGCTGCGCCGATGGTCAAGTCGACATCAAATATGAATTTAAATAATGGTAAAATTGCAAAATTTGACACAATTTATCAAAAATTTGATCGTGCATCTCGTATACAATATTTTAATACCGTCATTGATGATGCTTCTGAAATTGACATTGCAGGGTCATCGCAGGTTATTCAAAGACTTTTAGTCGGTGGTCAAGCAGTTCCGCTTGTTTCAGGAGAAAGCATTGATCAATTGTATGTTGTAGGAGATACAGTTTTTGTTTCGATTGCAACAGAAGAAAGTATAGCAACAACTCCTGGGATTTTCACATCGCATGCTTTGTTTGATGAGCAAGGAAGGGTCAACGGCTGGACCGCATGGCAAAGAGCTTTGGGTACATCAGATCCTATTCTTTGTGTTGGAATACAAAGAACTTCTGGAGCTACGATGTATGTTGGTGGTCAAAATCTTTCAAATATATATCAAACGACATGGAATACAAATGTTGCTTTGCATAACCTAACCGATGCAATAGCTTCGTATTTACCATTTTCAAAGCGGGGTGTGCAGGGCTTAGATATTTTTGGTCCACAAACTCCTGGCTTGGAAAACGTTGCTTTAGTTGTAGCCGCTGGCAATGATACAGCGATTATTGGCCAGACAGGTTATGTATCGAATCAAAATATACTTGTAGACGAAGATCAGACTGTTTTTAAAATAGATCAATCTTTAGGATTGTCGATTGGTTCAATTGTTACTACTACTTTTTGTACGGATGGTAATGATAACTATTTCTTTTTTATGGGTGCAGATAAAGGACTAGCAATTTTTTCTGATGATCAAACTGGTATTACATTTCAGTCAAACTTAGTTGATCTTGCATCTTTAACTGCTGATGGTAAAAGTTGTAAAACATTAGGAAATTTTTCTTTTGTTAAAAAAATTGTCAGTAATGGTTCCTATCTCTATGTTTTGACCCTTGATGGAGTTTATAAAATAGAGTTGAACGCTGATAAATTTGTTCTTGATAATCCTACTGCTCTTGATGTTCAAACAGTAGTTAAAGCAACCGATTTTGATATCTATGCGATGTGTCTTGATATGATTATTACAGATAATTTTATGTTAGTTGGTACGACAGTAGGGTTGTATACTTTAGATTTTACTCAGCAGCCTGAAGGAGTTATATCTTTTGTAGATATTCCTGGTGGTTATCAGGCAGTTAATTCAATTGTTCCTGTTGTTCAAGCTGGTGCATCCTGGTATGATTTAGCAAATGTGTATATTATTTCATATAATTATAGTTTGCAGCAAACTGCATTAAATCGATTGACGATATATCAAGGACAGATTAATCCAATTCAGGATCAGATTTTACAAAATGTAAATGGTCCACTATTAAATTTTGATCTTATGATGAACGGGTTGTGTGTTGGTGGGGCTTTTGGTTTTACAACAAACTTTAAAGCAGGTACAATTCCTCCAGTTATGAATTATCTAGACTATTATCTTCATGCTGGAATCTCAAGCACACAGTATCTTTTAAAAGGAAATGTACATATTTTACTCTTAAAGAAATTATTAAGTTCAAAAATGAACACCACTCAAATTCTTCAGGATTATGGTTCTGGAGTTATTATGGTTGCAGGAGATTTTGGGTTACTTACATTGTCATAAAAAGATAGATTTACAAGGAAATGAAACGTATGAAAATGAAATATGCAAGCATAGTATTTTTATTAAGCTCTGTTGTCTATGCAGAGCCATTAGGTTTTTTAGAGCCGTATAATTTTATGATTGAGTCTGAGCCAATGTTGCAAAAAAATAAATTGCAGTGGAATTTTTTATCTCAAACATCATACGATACCCAAGCATTTAATGAACATGGTAACATGATGAATAGTTTACAGCTTTATGAAGAGCAGCAAAATGTTTTTGCTTTGTATCAAGGATTGCAGACAGAATCAAAATTTATGCAATTTATTAATGGTATTGCAGGCGGTCCTGGTGGTGGTGGGTACACGATGGAAGATGGGCAATTTACTCCGCAAGGTTTTTTTCAAGCACGACAGGCTGCTTTTTTAGCAAGTTATCAATTTCATAACCACTGTTTTTTAAAAGTATCATTACCTGTCTATAATGTTGAATTGTACGATGTTAGTTGGGATTATACGGGAAGTAACGATACCTTTTCTGGACAGGTGATTCAAGACTTATTAGTTACTCATTTTGTACAAGATACGTACGATAATTTTGATCTGTCTTTAACAGGATGGAAACGGTCTGGACTTGGCGATCTAAGCTGTCTTTTAGATTATATTGCTGATTACCCGCAGGGAAGATCATTGTTACGTAATGTGCGGGTACATTTTCGTTTAGGTTTAACTTTGCCAACAGGATTGTTAGGTGATGAAAATAAATTAATGGCAATGCCTTTTGGTCATGATGGTTCTGTATCCTTACCGTTTGGTGGAGGGCTTGATATTAATTTGGCAAGGTATTTACAGTGTGGTTTTCGTGGCCAATTTAATTATATTTGGGGAAGTAGTAAAGAACGTCGCGTCAGAACATTTCAAGAGCAAACTACCTTATTGTATCCAACAACTGTGTCTGCATTTAAAAATTATGGAATGATTCAACGCTTTGATTTGTATGTACAGTTGTATAATTTTGTATCTGGAATTTCTTGTAAGTGTGCGTATGAATACTTTAAAAAAGGACAAGATACGATTTCTGTTCATCAAACGGGTCTTAACGCAGAAGTTTTTAACCTTGATCGATCGTTAGAAGAGGTGACCTTGCATAATGTTATAGGGTCAATTTCTTTTGATTCTGCTTTTTTAAAAAAATATGATTCAATTCATCCGCAAGTCAGTTTATTTATTAATGTCCCATTTAATGGATCGTTTGCAGTTGGTGCAAGTACAATTGGAGCTCAGCTTACATTAGATTTTTAATCGTATTTTTTACAGCTTGTTAAATTGAGGCGTGGAACACATGTATGAGGATTTGTCTCACGCCTTGGTGATACAGGAATTGTTAAAATTTCATCATCAAAACTATCGTCTGAATCTGAACAAGGTTCTATTCTTTTTGCGGGTTTTTTCTCTTCAAGACAGATCTTTTTAATATCTGGTTCTGCGTCAGAGTCATCATCGCTTGATATATAAAAAAATGGACGATTTTTTATATTTTTAATCGTTTTTGCCAACATAATTGAATCGTAATCTCTTTTAAAGGCCTTTGTGTAAGGATTGTTTGCAAGAGCTGTGTCGATAGTTAAACGATGGTGACTTGTTTGAATAGCGTATGAACTTAATAAAAACACGATTCCAAGTATCATATATTTTTTCATACTCATATTTTTCGTAAAATAGTTTTTTAACATCTATTTTCTACGTTGAAAAATAATACATGTCATTTTAGGATCATACTATTGATAAAGCAAAATATAGATTTTGATAAAGTTTTGTTGAAAAACTCTGATGATAAAAGTTTTTCAACCTTATTGAGTGATGAGATTTCCTGGTTGAAAGTTTTCTTCATGTAATAAAGAAAAATCTTTTTTTGGTTGGTAAGTGTACGAACAGTAATTTTTTATCTTTTGTAGCAAAAACTCTTTTTTGGTTGTAATTAAATCTTCTTGTTCTTCGATCATAAAGAGTAATAATTTTTCGGTATGAATCTCTTGAACGATTTGAATAAACGTTTCTTCTGAAATGTTGTCATGTGCAATATCAAGAAAATAGGTAAAACGATATATTAACGACCAGTATATGTCGTCAAGTGCATCAACATCAGTGATGAGTTTTTTACGTAAAAAATAGTCTGCTTGTGTTGCAATTTCGTTAATTGATATCCATGCTTCGTATGGATCGTTTGGTGACCAAATTAATTTGTTGATACAAACTTCTAAAAATCGTATCACATCTTTTTTGATATGTTCAACGTCAATATGTTGTTGTGTGTGCATGTCATTTGTTTTTTTTGCAATTTGTTCTGAAAGAGCGTCTAAAAAAGCATCAGGATTTTTTTGAAAATATGAAAAATAGTTAGAAAAGATCGATGAAAAACGATCTTTTAAACTTTTTTGTACTTCTTGTAAAAAGGTTGTTTCTTTTTTGATCATAAAAGGTTCTAAACTATCTGCAATTTTTGGCATCGATGTAACAAGGTTGTAAGAATTCATAAATTCACAACCTTTAATTTTTTGCATAAAAAGTTTGATAATCGATTTTGCGTATGCTTCAGTCTGGTTACAGTTTTTGCCAAATTCTAAAAACTGAATCATATGTGATAAGTTATAGGGTAAGTATTCAGTATATTTTTCATGATTGTAGGTGTATTTAAAATAATGGCTGATGCCTTCTGTTGAAAAATTAATCGGCCGTAAAAAGTAAGAAAAAAGATCAAATTCTTGTGGTTTTTTCACGGTAACGATTGTTTCAGGAACGTGAGATAGTGAAGATTTTGGTAATTGAGGTAAAGATATTTCTGGAATAAAAGTATCGTGATTATTGATCAATGGTTCTATAATTTCTGGAACCTGAAAGGTTATGTTTTCAGTCTGTTTTTTAGTTTTTTTTTGACATACGACTTGAGTTGTTGTTATACAGCAAAAAATTAAAAAAAATATTTGATATAACGATTTCATTGAATTTTCCTTTGTGATAAAAACAGTATACTAAACAACTTGAGTAAAAAAATTATGCTCAGTAAACTTTGTCGGTTAGTATGAGATTTTTATAAAAACAATTGTGTATGGTAATTATGATAGCTTGGTGTTTAATATATTTTGGTATCATTATAAAAATACGGTATTTTTTGCATAAAATTTTTCTTTATGATAAAAATTTTATAATAAAAATCTACTATAAAATAACAACTTGGTAAATAATTGTTGTAAAATAAGGATAGTATGGCTCTTTACGTGTATAAAGCACTTACCAAAATGGGGCGACAAGTTTCTGGCCAAATTGATGCTGTTTCGCCTACTGCTGTTCGCGCAGAGCTTGTTGCAAAAAGTATGTATCCTATTTCGATTACTTTGTATAAAGATTCTTCAACCTTTAAAAAAATATTTGGTAATTTATTTCAGTCACAAGTTGCATTTAAAGATTTAATTTTTTTTACCAAGCAACTTGCAGTTATGCTTCGTTCAGGAGTTCCTTTGCTGCAAGCTCTTGAATTATTAGTTGATCAATTTTCTGGAAAATTACACTCGATTCTTGTTTCTGTAAAAGATGGAATTAAAGAGGGTGCATCACTTGCTGCAGGTTTAGAAAATTATCCAGAGACCTTTAGCACTATTTACATTCAACTGGTTCGGGCTGGCGAAGCAAGTGGTCGATTAGAACAGATTTTAGATCGTCTAGTTGATTATTTAGAGCGGCGTGAGATGTTGCGAAAAAAAATATCTGGCGCGATGTTTCAACCAATATTTCAGCTTATTTTTGTATTTTTAATCGTGATCGGTTTAATGGTTACGGTTATACCAAATTTAGTAAAAGTTATTGGTAAAATGACGACTGGTAGTTTGCCAACAGCAACGGTTGTACTTATGACAATCTCAGACTTTTTAATTCATCACTATGTTTTGTTGGGTGAAGTTTTAGGTGCCGTTGGTTTGATATTTGCTTATTGGGCATCAACAAAACAAGGCCAATATATTCTTGATTATTGTAAATTACACATTCCTCTTCTTGGGTATTTTTCACAAATGAGTGCTGTGGTACAATTTTCTAGCACCTTAGGCATGTTGTTAGAAAATGGTGTTAATCTTGCTCCTGCACTCGATATTGTATGTAATATTATTGAAAATAAAATTTTATTACAATCGCTTGAAACAGCAAAAGAAAAAATTATTAAGCAGGGTAAAATTACTTCATTTTTACAACAAACAAAAATTTTTCCACCGATGGCAATTTACTTGATTAACACTGGTGAACAAAATGGTAAGTTAGATGAAATGTTATTGATTGTTGCGCAAAATTATGAAAATGATTTATCAGAATTAACAGATAAATTAACTGCATCACTCGGGCCGATTATGACGATTGTGATGGGATTAATCGTTGGTTTTGTTATGATGGCAATTATGGGGCCAATTTTAAGTATGTATGGGTCTTCAAAATTTTAAGGCGAAAGATTTTTATGATAAAAAAAACAGCACAATCTGGGTTTAGTTTAGTAGAATTAATGATTTCTGTTGCAATTATTGCAATTATTTTGGGCTTTGTTGTGCCTGGTGCAATGAGTTTGTTAAGCAAAGGCAATAAGGCAGCAACATTAAATATTTTAAAAATTGTTAACGCCGCAATTTTTGAATATAAAGCAGATGTTCATAGTTTACCAAATAAGTTAGAAGATTTAGATAAACGACCAGAAGGTGTTACTGGATGGAATGGTTCGTATTTACCAGAAAGTATGCAGGGTAAAGAAATTGTTGATGGATGGAATGAGCCACTTGTGTATAAACGAAATGAACGTGGTGCAAAAAAAGCGTATGAATTGTATTCAAACGGAAATCCAGAAAAAGAAGAAGATAGAATTGATGCAATGTAAACATGCACAACCAGGATTTAATTTTATTGAACTCATGGTTGTTTTAGCTTTAATTGGAGTGTTAGGAGCCTTTGTGGTTCCTAACCTTTTTAAAACTCGTCAAGACACTGCACAAAAGGAGTTTTTACGCTCATTTGATGGGTTGATTCAAAGTGCAGTTTTGCGATCGTTAGTTGAGCATGTCATGCATCAAATTTTTATTGATATTGCACATCATACGATAAAGATTAGAATTTTTGATGAAAAATCTATAGAGCAAAATAAGCATAAACAGTTTAAAGACCTACAAGATCAGGACTATCTGACTCAGATCCCTTTTTTAGAGCAGTTTGTTATTCGTAATTTTTTTATTAATGGAATCGATGAAGTAACTTCAGGCACTGCGATGCAAGATGTTGTTTTTTATATTATGCCAGATGGAACAAGTCAGGCAGTGGTTGCTAATTTTATAGATCAGGATCAGAATAGTAGCGAAGTTTATACGAAATTTAGTTGTAAAATTAATCCGTTTTATGCAAGGATGTCGGTGTATGAAGAATTTCAAACACCTTGATTCAGGGATGTCATTTTTAGAGGTTATTGCTGCTATTGCTTTACTTGCAATCTTTGGCTCATCGCTTTTTTTATCACAGGCATATATTTTTCAAAAATTATCCCTAGCTCAAAAAAAGATGATTGCATCCTTACGCATGCAGCATGAGCTTCAGATTGCACAAGCAAATATATTTCAAGAATGGGTAGAATCTTTTGGAGTTGTTAAAAAAAGTTTAGAAAAGCAGACAAAAGATTTTACGTATCCAGACATGCAAACAACGATGATTGTAAAAACGGATTTTCAGGAAACTGCATTGAAAGATTTTAAAGATTTATATTGTCTTACAATCGATGCACAGCAGGATGATATCTCATACGGAAAAATGTATATGATGCTCTATATTCCTAAAATAGGAAAATCATGAAATCTGGTTTTTCATCATTAGAATTAATTATGGTTATTATGGTTTCAACGATTATTATGTCAACTGTGTTTGAAATTTATTATCAGATCACAAGAAGCATGCAAAGAGTCGACAGGTTTGTTGTTGAAGATATGCAAATTTTTGCACTTAAAAATAGATTGCAAAAAGATTTATCAAGCATGAATGCGATATGGTTTACGCAAGGAGCTGTTGAGTCAAAAGAAGTTGCAGACGGTAAACAAGCAGACGCCCCAGAAAAAAGAAAGCGAAGTAACTATTTTTATAGTGTTAATAAAAAGAATAGTCCGATGCTTGATGTTATGACATTTGTTACAACAGGCTCATTAATGTCGTATGGAGCAACGCAAGATCAATTCGTTCGAGTGGTTTATAAAGTTGAAGAAAATTCTTTGCAGGAAGGTACATTTTGTTTGATGCGTAAGCAAATTAATTTTCCTTGCGAAAATATCGACAAAGAATCACTTGATAAAGAAAAATTTTATGAATTAATTTCTGGATTTACTGAACTAACAGTAAAAATGACATTTATCGATAAGCTTGCTGTTGAGAAAAAAATTCAAGAATTGCAAAAACCTCAAGAAGCTCAAACTGCTGGAAAAAAAGAAGAAATTACAGGAGTTGAGCTTATTAAAAATACTGATCATTGGGGAATGCCAGATCTTCCAGAAGGAGAAGAAAAGCTCTCTGAAGAGCAATCTAAACCACAAAATTTAGGTGGTGCTGCGATTCCAAAATACATCACATTACACATTGCTTTTCCTGCAACAGATAGTTTGCCAAAGATGGAATATGATCTTGATTTTGTCACAGAAGTTACGCTTGATAATATTCCAAAAAATATTAGCATCATAAAAAAATCTATAAAAGTACCAGATGGAGCGACTGCATCAGGTGGTTTACAACCAGAAGGTAGATCATGAAACAACATCATCGGCAGGGATATATTTTATTTATGACCTTTTCTATGCTTGCGTTGTGTACAGCTTTAATTTCTGTGGCGCTTGTTAAAGGTATTGTTCATAAAAAAATAGCATCTGTTATTTTAGAGCAAGAACGTATTGAGCGTTTTGCTTATTCTGTTCCTGCGTTAGCTCAAAGTTTTTTAAGTTTTTCAGCAGCTGACATTCGGCACGTTGGACAAGATGCGGCAGCTGCAACGGTAACTCAAAATACTCCAGCTGATGGAGATTCTGGTTTTGGAAGATTGCTTTTAGAAAAGATAGTTCCTGTGTTGCACCACAAGCAAGTTTTTAATTTTGAATCGATCGAAAAAGACTTTCCAGTCGTAATAAACTTGACCTTTTTTGCTGAATCGGGAAAAATTAATATCAATGGTTTGTATGATCTTTTACAAAAAAAGTTTTACGACGAAGGCGTTGCAGGTAAAGATCGAAAAGTTTTTGCAACGTGGTTGTTTACAAAAATTGCAAAAATAACAGGAAAAAAATCATTATTGCAGCCTTTTGTTGATCATGTAAAAAACAGAAAAGCTCCTTTTAATGATGTTGTAGAGCTTTTAAGCATCCCAGAATTTTCTGAATGTTTTGGTGATGCTGTTTTTTATGCTCACCATGAAAAAAAAGATACTGAGCAGTCTACTGAAAAAATATTTTTAACGGATCTTTTCACGGTTGTTAATGAAAGTGATGTTATTCAGCCGTGGTTGCTTTCTCCTTCTGTTTGTGCATTATTAGATATACAATCAAAAGTTGATGAACATCATAAAGAAGAAAAAAAAGAAGATAAAAAAATTGACTTATCATCTTTTAAACAAAATTCAGACTGGTCAAAAGATTGGGAAAAAAGTTTACAGTCAAAATATGGTGTTTCATTTGATAAAATTCCTGAAGAGATGCAAAATTTCTTTGCAGGGGATTTTAGTGCAACAGTTTTTTCTGTTATAATTGAAGTAGTTTATGAAAGTATTGTGGTAAAGCTTTTTGTCGTATTAAAACAAAAGCGTTTGCCAGATGGTTCGATTACGTATGATGTGATAAAAATATATCAAGTCTAGAATTGGAGAAAACTTTGCAGATAAACACGGAAACAAAAGTGGGAATTTTTGTTGTAATTGCAGTAGCAGTTTTTATGTGCATGATTCTTGGAATTGGTGCGTTTCGCTTGAGTTCATCGGGTTATGTTGGATACGTTATTCCGTTTGATGATGTTGCAGGTCTTTCTCGTAAGGCCGAAGTGAAAATTGCTGGTGTTAAGGTTGGTTGGATAGATGATTTAGTTTTGACAGAGTCTCATAAAGCTCGTGCAACAATCATGATTAGTGATAAATATCGTTTATACGATAACGCGTATGGCGTAGTTCGTCAAGAAGGTTTAATTGGTACAAAATATTTAGAGCTTATTCCAGGAGATCCTTTATTACCTCATCTTGCTCCAGGATCTGCTCTTGTTCAATCTGGTAGAGACGCTGTTTCAATGGATGAGCTGTTGTATAAATTTCAGAGTATAGCATCGCATGTTGAAGATATAGCTGTCAGTTTTAAAAGCGCCTTTGCAGGGCAAGATCGTGCTGATCAGCTACGTTTAACGATGGAAAATATTGCAATTGCAGCAGAGAAGTTTAATTCTATGGCAACTTCGCTTGAATCAGTAACTACGAATAATGAAGAATCTATTCACGCTTTAATTGCAGATTTACAAGCGTTTGCGCAAACTCTTAAACAAGATATCCCCGGGTTTAAAGATAGCATTGATCGATTAGCATCAAAAGTTGAACAAGACTTTGGAACGATATCTCGTAATTTATCGACATCGGCAAATTCTATAGAAATAGCAGCTCAACAAGCTACTGAAGGCTTTCAAAGTATGGCATCAATTATAGAAAAAATCGATGAAGGGCGGGGTTTGCTTGGAAAGTTTGTTAACGAAGACGAACTGTACCAAGATTTAAAATCTGCAGTGTATGGTATGAAAAATTATTTATCAAAATTTGAATCTTTAGGGATTGTTTTTGATTGTCATACAGAGACTATGCATCGACCAGTTGATAATTATGCTTTTGCTGATTCTAAAGGTTATTTTAATATTCGTATTCATACATCTGATAGCTTTTTTTATATGGCTCAAATTGTTGCATCAGAACGAGGTTTTTTATCGCGTAAGTATGTTTTTGAAAACTACTTTGATATAGATGGGACTCCGCTTGATTATACTGATTTGCCAGATCAATCAAGTTCTGATCAGGCAGCGTATAATAAATTTGCTTTTGCCCCAGAAAAGTTAGTTCGTGAGCGACAACCGTTAGCGTATGGATTTCAGTTCGGTAAAATTTATAAAGATTTAGCATTTAGATTTGGTGTTTTTGAGGGTACCTTTGGTGTTGGCGCAGATTATTATATTCCTTTCTCAAACGATAAAATTGCATGGACAACAACCTTAGAAATTTTTGATTTTAATGGATTACAACGATTTGATTTATCGTCTCGGTATCGACGTCCACATGTAAAATGGATGAACAGAGTCTTCTTTTTGAATAATTTATATGTTGTGTTTGGTGCAGATGATTTTGTAAGCCAAACGAATGCAAACGCTTTCTGGGGTGTTGGTATCCGCTTTGGTGACGACGACATGAAGTACATTCTCTCTAAGTTTGGTCTTTACGTGAATGTTTAGATAAATTTTGTTGTATAAAAAAAGGGGTCTTATTCAAGACTCTTTTTTTTATAAATGGTATTGCCATTTGTTTCTCATTCTTAATTAAAGTAAGCTGTATTAGTATAGATAGTTCATATAAAATTTAGGATTTTTTATGAAAACAGTAAGAATCTGGGTTCTTGTGGGTTTATTTTTTTCGTATTCTTTTTATACGCATGATAGTAATCATAATCGAAGTATAAAAATATATGCAGATTATTGTCAGCAATATTGTGGTGGTTATGATATTGTGCAACCTGTTAAAAATATACAAAAATTAATCGAAAATAAAGCCGATTTAAAGCTTGTTATAGAATATGTCGAATCTGAAACATGCTCTGTTTTTTATAAAAACAATCAAGAGCTTTATAATATTTCAGAAAACTTTCATGTTTGGCAGTATGCCTTTGCTGATCTAAAAAAAGAATTGGCATCTTTGTTGTATCGGTATACTTCGTCTTGGTATAAAATGTATCTTTATGAACAGCTTTGTAACTTGCATAAATTAGAAGGATATTGTGATCATGTAACAGAAGAGCAGCGTGTATCTTTAGTTTCTCGTCTTTATCAAGAACTTGGTGTTGCTTGGAGAGTTGAGCAATTATTATCTGAAAATCATAGTTTTGATTCTGGTATAGATTGTATTTGTCAAACCTATTTTTTACCTGATCAATCTTTTTCTGAAAAATCAGATGAATTTTTACAGGCTGTTTATTTTTTAAAAATAGTTGATGGTATGCATAAAAATTATCGTGATGAGTATGAATATTGTAAGCGGTATTTTAATGTTTGGAATAATTGTAAAAAAGTAATGGTTGCAGGCGTTTTGGTGGTTTTGTATTCGTATAGACTTGAGTTAAAAGAAAGAGCTTTTGACGGTTTGTATTTAAGTTCTGAAGTATATGATAATCATATTAAAGATCCTTTGTGTAAAGCCTATAACTCTTTACAAAAAAACATAAAAACACCAAAGCTTGATCTTACAAAACAACAAGAAAAATTTGAAGCATTAATTGCAAGAGAATTGCAAGAATCGGAACCGATTGGTGATAATATGAGTTTGATGGGTGCAGCATTACAACAAGGAGCAAATTTTACAGGAATTGATGATTTATTGGGTTCTGGCATGGAATCGATTGGTTTAAAATCAAAACCACAGCAAAAACGAGAGTAT
>JACCDX011013067.1_pt1 | contig 16521 bp, 11 predicted proteins | sample 7449681 | NCBI WGS metagenome assembly JACCDX01 (sample SAMN15323450, study PRJNA562643) | freshwater metagenome | isolation source: river surface water | place: USA:Blue River Watershed | collected 2017-08-18 | reverse complement strand
GATGTCGCCGACGGTGCCGCCGATCTCGACGATCGCGACTTCGTAGCCTTCGGCGCCGCGGCGGATGAAGTCCTGGATCTCGTTGGTGATGTGCGGGATCACCTGCACGGTCTTGCCGAGGTACTCGCCGCGGCGTTCCTTGCGGATCACGGATTCATAGATCTGGCCGGTGGTGAAGTTGTTCACCTTCTTCATCTTCGCGCTGATGAAGCGCTCGTAATGCCCGAGGTCGAGGTCGGTCTCGGCGCCGTCATCGGTGACGAACACCTCGCCGTGCTGGAACGGGCTCATCGTTCCGGGATCGACGTTGATGTAGGGATCGAGCTTGAGAAGGGTGACTTTGAGGCCGCGCGATTCGAGGATCGCGGCCAGGGACGCTGCCGCGATTCCCTTGCCAAGGGACGACACGACGCCGCCAGTGACGAAAACAAACTTGGTCATTGCAGGATGTGCCGTAGGGCACTAGCGTGAAATTCGAATTATAACGCAAAGCGTCCGCGCTTCCCCGTCAAACTGCCGGCTCAGGGCGAATAACTGATTGACAGTCTTGCAAATTCCTGTCCGCCGCGACTGTCCGGCAAGCCACAGACCTCGCTGCCACGCGCCACCACCGACGCCCGCACCGCCCACGCGCCCGACTGCCATTGCAGGCCGGCCTCCATCTCCCGGGTAATGCGCCTGGGCGTCACTTCGTGCTGATCGTCGCCGTTGAACAATCCGCCCTGCAGCGTCGCATCGCGCCCGACCGCGCGCAGGCCGCCGCGCAGGAAACCGTACAGGCGGCTGCCATCCGCCGAGGCGCGGGCGGCACCGGCGCGCAGCGTCAGGTCGCCGGACAGGTCGGTAAAGATATTGCCGACGCGCGCCGCCAGCCCGGCGCGCAGGTCGAAGGCGCGGCCCAGCCGCACCAGCGGGCCGCGACCGCCGGCCTGCGCGACCACCCCCCATTCATTCGACAGCTGCGCATCCCAGCCCTGCGGCTGCGGCTGATCCAGCACGCGGTGCAGGAAACGCTGCGTCTGCCGCCCGCCGGCACAGGGGCCGAGGCAGCCGAGGTCGAGCCCGAACGCGAGTTCGCTGCCGTCGGCCCGCTCGATTCGGTAATAGACGCCGCCATACAGCCAGCCCGCATACGGATGGTCGAGCGGCCCGAGCTGCGCCGGCCGCCGCTGCGTATCCCTCGCCGTATGGATCTGCTGGCCGAAGCGCCAGCCGGCCGAGCGCCAGCCGTCGCCGTCGCGCAGCCGGTAATTGCCGGTGATGCGCAGGCCGCTGGTGTACAGGCCGTCGTCGCGATTCATCAGCAGCGAATCATTGTCGATATCAAGCGTCCAGGTCGGCCGGCCGCGCGCGAACAGCTCGCGCAGGCCGGCGTCCGCCGCACCGGCCGGCGCGGCCAGTATCGAGACAGCCAACAGCAGAAGGAGAGGGAAAGTTCGCATCGTCGGCCCCGCGAAGAAATCCCGGCGGATGCTGCCATGCCCTGCATTCACTCCGCTCGATCATTCGCAAATGACATCCGCGCATCGTTGCAATGCCGGCTCGACCAGTAGCGTGCCGACGCGCACGCCGGTTCGATGTCCAGTCTGCGTCCGTCCATCTTCAGCATCACTGCACCCGCGCTGTCGCTGCGCAAGACGCGAATACCGCGCATGTCGTAGCGCGCAATGACTTCGGCTTTCGGATGGCGGTAGCGATTCCGATAGCCGACCTGAAACAGCGCGACACTTGGCGACACCGCATCGAGGAAGGCCGGCGTCGACGAGGTGCCGCTGCCGTGATGCGGCGCCAGCAGCACGTCGGCGCGCAGGCGCCCGGCATCGCGCGCCAGCAGCGCCCGCTCCTGCGGCGCTTCGATGTCGCCGGCCAGCAGCACCGACTGCGCGCCGACCGTGATTTTCAGCGCGCAGCTGCGCGCGTTCGGCCGTGCTTGTGCATCGTCGCCTGGCTGCGGATGCAGGAACTCGAAGGCCACGCCGTCGCGCTGCCAGCGCTGGCCGGCCACGCAGCCGGCATGGCGTGCCGCCGCGACATCGGCCAGCGGGTGGGATGCGGGCAGCGACGACGCAATCCAGCCGACATCGATCGCCGCCAGCAGCGAGCGCGCGCCGCCGGCGTGGTCGCTGTCGCCGTGGGAAATGACCATCGCATCCAGCCGCTCGATGCCGCGTGCGCGCAGGTAGGGCAGGATCACGCGGCTGCCGCCGTCCGACTCGGCCGACCAGACCGGCCCGGTGTCGTACAGCAGCCGGAAATTCGGCGTCTCGACCAGTACCGCATTGCCCTGCCCGATGTCGAAGGCGGTCAGCCACAGGCCCGTCGCCGGTGCGGCCGGACGCGCCGCCAGCACCGGCAGCCACGCCAGCAGGCCGGCCCAGCGCAGCGGCCAGCCGCGCGGCAGCAAGGCCCACAAGGTGCCGGCCAGCGCAAGCCCGGTGGCGATTGCGTCCGGGCGCGGCGCCTGCCAGACCGCCAGCGGCCATGCGGCCAGCCAGCCAAGCACGGCGGCCAGCGCCTCGAGCGCCGTATGCGCTGCCAGCAGCAGCCAGCCGCACAGCGGCGCAGGCAGCACGCTGCCGGCCAGCGACAGCGGCGTGACGACAAAACTCACCAGCGGGATCGCCAGCGCATTGGCCAGCGGACTGACCAGCGACACCTGCCCGAACATCAGCATCGTCAGCGGCAGCAGGCCGATGGTCACCGCCAACTGGGTGCGCGTCGCCGCTGCCAGAACGCTGCGCCAGCCTGACGCCGGCCTGCCTGACGCGCCTGCAGGCTGCCTTTCCGCGCCGACCCGGCCGGCCGACGCGAACAGGATGCAGCCGATCGCGCAGAACGACAGCCAGAAGCCCGGCCACAGCACCGCCCACGGGTCGAGCAGCAGCACCGCAAGCAGCGCGCAGGCCAGCACCTGCGAAGCCGGCACGATGCGCGCGCTCCACGAGGCTGCCGCTGCGACCGCCAGCATCAGCAAGGTGCGTTGCGCCGGGATGCCGAAGCCGGCCAGCGCGACATAGACCAGCGCTGCCAGCAAGCCGGCAGCGGCGGCGAACTGCTGCGCGGGCAGGCGCAACGGCAGTACGCCGCCGCAGACCAGCGGATGCCGCCACAGGAAATGCGCGAGGCCGGCGAACAGCGCCGCGATCATCGTGATGTGCAGCCCGGAGATCGAGACCAGATGGCCGATGCCGGTGCGATTGAACAGATCCCAGTCGGATGATGCCACGCCGCGCTGGTCGCCGATCACCAGCGCGACGATCACACCGGCATAGCGTTTTCCCTCCAGCGCAGCGGCGATGCGCTCGCGCAGCCAGGCGCGCACGCGGCCGATGGCGTCGCGCGCGCTGGCGACGAATGTGTCGATCCGTTGCGCCGTGCCTGCACGCACGCTGCCGGTGGCGCGTATGCCTTCGGTCAGCCACCATGCCTCGGCGTCGAATCCCTGCGGGTTGGCAAGGCCATGCGGGCGCTTCAGCCTAGCGACGAATTGCCAGCGCTGTCCCGGCTGCAGCGCCGGCAATTCGCCGCCGTCCGCGTACCAGCCCAACGCGACCAGGCGGGGCACGGGCGCGGGGGCGCCGTTGAGCGAAGCCTTCTCCACCTCGAAACGAAAACGCAGCCCGGCGGGCACGGCATCCGGCAGGTCGGCGACCACGCCGGTCAGCTGCAGGTCGCGTCCTTCGAGCGCCGCCGGCAGCGCATCGGCGAGTCGCTGCTGCGCCCGCCAGGCCGACCAGCCCGCGCCGAGCGCGGCCGCGGCGATGATGATCGCGACCATGCGAAGCGCCCGGATCAAGGGAGGGAAAGACGGCCAGCGCCAATGTCGACACAGCAGGCACGCCAGCAGCAAACCGGCCACGCCCGACAGCGCGGCCAGCCACGCCGGCGGCAGCGCAGCGCGCGACTGCAGCCACAGCGTGCCGGCCAGCGCGCCGAGCGCGAGCGCGCGCACTAGGCCATCATCAGGTTGCCAAGGCGGGGCAGCACGCGCGCGACGTTCTCGGAGGTCTGTCGCGCCATGTCTGCCAGCGGCTGGCCGCGCAACTCGGCCAGCACCGCAGCAATGCGGGGCAGCTGCGCGGGCGTGTTGATGCCCGGGTGCAGCCATGCGGGGGAAATGTCGGGAGAATCGGTTTCCAGCACGATCGCCGTGTCCGGCAGGCCGGCCGCCAGCCGGCGGATCTGCAACGAGCGCGGAAAGGTCATCGCGCCGCCGAAGCCAAGCGCAAAACCGAGCGAGATGAAAGCGTTCGCCTGCTGCTCGCTGCCGTTGAAGGCATGTGCAATGCCGCCGGACACACGCACCCGGCGCAGGTGCTTCAGCAGCACGTCCTGCGAGCGGCGCACATGCAGGATCACCGGCAGCCCGAAGTCGCGCGCGATCTTCAGCTGCTCGACATAGAAATGCTCCTGCCGCTCGCGCAGCGGACCGTCCTTCAATTCCGGGATGAAGAAATCGAGGCCGATCTCGCCGATGCCGACGAAGCGCGGGTCATCCAGCGCGGCAGCGACGCAATCGCGCAAGCGCCCGAGGTCGTCATCGGCGGCCTGCCGAACGTACATCGGATGGATGCCGAGCGCATACACGCACTGCGGCAGGCTGGCCGCGAGCCGGGCGACGGTATCGAAATTGGCCGCCTCGACCGCCGGCACCACGATCCAGCGCACGCCGGCCTCCAATGCCTGCTGCGCGACAGTGGCGGGGTCACCGCCGAACTCGGCGGCGTCCAGGTGGCAGTGGCTGTCGACCAGCATCGTGCCAGCCCGTGTCCGCTCAGGCCAGGCCCTGCGCCGACAGGTGCAGCACGCGGTCGCAGCGCTGCGCGAGTTCGGGATCGTGGGTGACGATCACGAAGGCGGTGCCGAGCGTCTGCGACAGTTCGAGCATCAGGTCGAACACCTGCTGCGCGGTCTGCCGGTCGAGGTTGCCGGTCGGCTCGTCGGCCAGCACGCAGGCCGGCTCGGTCACCAGCGCGCGCGCCAGCGCAACACGCTGGCGTTCGCCGCCGGACAACTCGCCGGGCAGGTGCGACACGCGCGCGCCGAGGCCGACGCGCTCGAGCAGCTTCGTTGCCGCCGCACGCGCCTGTGCCTTCGGCACGCGCCGGATCAGCAGCGGCATCGCGACGTTGTCGAGCGCGGAAAACTCCGGCAGCAGGTGGTGGAACTGGTAGACGAAGCCGAGCGACTGATTGCGCAGCGTGCCGCGCGCATTCTCGGACAGCTGGCCGAACTCCTGCCCCATCAGCGAGACGGTACCGACGGTCGGTACGTCGAGGCCGCCGAGCAGGTGCAGCAGCGTCGACTTGCCCGAGCCGGACACGCCGACGATCGCGACCCGCTCGCCGCGGCGCACATCGAGGTTCACTTGCTGCAGCACGGTCAGCGAATCGCGCCCCTGCGCATAGGTCTTGCCCAGCTGGCGGCAGGCCAGCACGATGTTCATGGCGTCATTCATAGCGCAGTGCCTCCGCCGGACGCACGCGCGCGGCGCGCCAGCTCGGGTACAGGGTGGCGAGGAAGGCCAGCACGACCGCGATGCCGCCGATGCGGATCACGTCGGGCCAGCGCAAATCGGAAGGCAGCGCCGAGATCAGGTAGATGTCGCGCGGCAGGAACTGCACGCCGAGCAGGCCTTCGATGAACGGCACGATCACGTCGATGTTCAGCGCGACCGAGACGCCCAGCGTGACGCCGATCGCGGTGCCGAGCAGGCCGACCAGCCCGCCCTGGATGATGAAGATCTTCATGATCGAGCGCGGCGACGCGCCGAGCGTGCGCAGGATCGCGATGTCGGCCTGCTTGTCGGTCACCGTCATCACCAGCGTCGAGACAAGGTTGAACGCGGCGACTGCGATGATCAGCGTCAGGATGATGAACATCATCCGCTTCTCGGTCTGCACCGCGGCGAACCAGTTGCGGTTCTGCTGCGACCAGTCGCGCAGGTAGAGGTCACCCTTCAGCGTAGCGCCCAGTTCGGAGGCGACTTCAGGCGCGCGCTGCATGTCGGCCACCTTCAGCCGCAGCCCGCTCGGGCCCGCGAGGCGGAACAGGCGCTCGCCGTCTTCAAGGTGGATGAAAGCCAGCGAGGAATCGAACTCGTAATGACCGGCCTCGAAGATGCCGACCACGTTGAACTGCTTCAGGCGCGGCAGCACGCCGGCCGGCGTCACCTGCCCTTGCGGCGCGATCAGTGTCAGCTTGTCGCCGACGCGCAGCCGGAAACTGCGCGCCATTTCGCGGCCGATCACGATGTTGAATTCGCCGGGCCGCAAGGCGTCGAGGCTGCCCTGCTTCACCTGCGTGGCCACGTCCGACACTTTCGGTTCTTCCGACGGCAGGATGCCGCGCACCATCACGCCGCGCACGACGTCATTGCGGGTGATCATCGCCTGTCCGTCGACAAAGGGCGCGGCGCCTCGCACTTCCGGGTGCTTCAGCGTCTGCGCCGCCAGCGACGGCCAGTCCGGCAGGCTGCCGGAGCCGTCGAACAGCTCGACGTGCGACAGCACCGACAGCATGCGGTCGCGCACTTCTTTCTGGAAGCCGTTCATCACCGACAGCACGACGATCAGTGCCGCCACCCCGAGCGCGATGCCTGCCATCGAGATCAGCGAAATGAAGGAAATGAAGCTGTTGCGCCCGCTGCGCCGGCCGGCACGGGTATAGCGCAGGCCTATCGTCCATTCGAAAGGCAGGTTGTTGAACAGGGCCAAACGGGGCTCCATTTGATTTGACAAGGCGGCAGTTTGCCATAGTCATAGCGGCAGAACAAAAGGCGGGTGGGCAAAGCAACGGTGGCGGGTTGCGGCGGGATGCTGGAGAGACACTGGATCCCGGCTTGCGCCGGGATGACGTTTCAAGCGCAGGTGGCCCCAAAGTCGTCATCCATGCACCGGAAAGACGTTTCAAGCGCAGGCGGCCTCAGAATCGTCGTCCCGGCGCAGGCCGGGACCCAGTGTCTTTGAGGCTTTCTCAGTGCTCGCCAGCCCCGGCAACTCCCGCCAATCGCCTAAAATGCCAACCCATGCAACACGCCACCCTGCTCCTGCCCTTCGCCCTGCCCCCTGCCGAACATGCAAAAGACCTGCTGGCCGCGCTCGATGCGCCGGCGCTGGCGATGCTGCTCGCGCGCGCTCGGCCGGGCCGCCGGATCGATGCCGACCCGTTCGCAGCCGCGTTGCCGCATGAAGCGCTGCTGGCCGGAACGACCACGGACAACAGCCCGCCGATCGCGCACGCGCTGATGCAGCGGTTCGCGCCGGGCGCGGCAGACGGCCACTGGTTCGTGCTGCAGCCGGCGCATTTCCATGTCGCGCGCGACCATCTGGTGCTGACCGACCCGCGCCAGCTGGATCTGGACGAAGCATCCGCACGCACCCTGTTCGACGCTGCAAAGCCGCTGTTCGACGAGCTCGGCCATGAGGTCCGCTACGGCAATCCACATCACTGGTTCCTGCGCGCCGACGCCTGGCACGACCTGCGCACCTGCACGCCGGATGCGGCGGCCGGCCACAACGTCGATGTCTGGCTGCCGCGCGGTACCGAGGCGCGCAGCTGGCGACGGCTGCACAATGAAGTGCAGATGCTGTGGCACATGCACCCGCTGAACGAGCAGCGCGACATGCGCGGTCAGCGCCGCGTGAATGCGCTGTGGCTGTGGGGCGGTGCCGGCGCGCAGGATGCCGCGCCGCTTGCCTACGCCGACATGCTGGCCGGCACGCCTTCCGCCGACATGACCCGGTTCGATGATGCACTGGTCGAAAGCGCGCTGGCCGGCGACTGGGGCAGCTGGCTGGCGGTCATGCACGACATCGATTTCCGGCTGGCAGCGCCGCTGCTGGCCGGATTGAAGTCCGGCAAGCTCACGCAGCTGAGCCTGCAACTGACCGACGCACAACGCGTACGCGAATGGCAGCTGAGCCGCGCCGGCATGAGAAAATTCTGGCGATCCCCTTCGCTGTCCCGCCTTGCCGACTGATTCACCGACGCCATCCCGATGACCCGCCTCGCCACGCGCCCCTACTCGATCCGCCACGCCGAACTGCTCGCGCAGCAGGGATTGCATCCAGTGATGGCCCGGCTGATGGCCGCGCGCGGCCTGCGCGAGCCGAAAGAGCTGGCGACCGGGCTGGACGCGCTGATCCGACCGGACGACCTGACCCATGTCGACCGCGCCGCCGCCTTCCTCGCCGACGCGATCGACGCGGGCAAGCGGCTGGTGATCGTCGCCGACTATGACTGCGACGGAGCGACCGCCTGCGCGGTGGCCATCCGCGGACTGCGCGCGCTCGGCGCCACGGTCGACTACATCGTGCCGAACCGCTTCGAATACGGCTATGGGCTGACGCCGGAGATCGTCGATCTGACCGCGCGCGAAAAGTCGCCGGACGTGATCATTACCGTCGACAATGGCATCGCCAGCATCGCCGGCGTGGCCGAGGCCAATCGGCGCGGCATACCGGTGGTCGTTACCGACCATCACCTGCCGGCCGCCGAATTGCCCGACGCCGCCGTCATCGTCAATCCGAACCAGCCCGGCTGCGGCTTCCCGAGCAAGAACCTTGCAGGTGTCGGCGTGATGTTCTACACCTTGCTTGCGCTGCGCGCCGAACTGCGCCGGCGCGGACGTTTCGATGCCGACACGCAGCCGCGCCTTGATCACCTGCTCGACCTCGTCGCGCTCGGCACCGTGGCCGACGTGGTGAAGCTCGACGCGAACAACCGCGTGCTGGTCGCGCAGGGCCTGAAACGCATCCGCGCCGGCCGCGCGCATCCGGGCGTGGCCGCGCTGTTTTCGGTGGCGGCACGCGACGTGCGCCGCGCAACGCCTTTCGACCTCGGCTTTGCGGCGGGCCCGCGGCTGAATGCCGCTGGGCGGCTGGCCGACATGTCGCTGGGCATCGAATGCCTGCTGACGGACGACAGCACGCGCGCATGGGACATCGCGCGCCAGCTCGATACGATCAACCGCGAACGGCGCGAGATCGAGGCCGGCATGCAGGAGGCGGCGCTGGCCTCGCTGGAGAACATCGATCCGCGCGACAGCGCAACGCTGACGCTGTTCAATCCCGACTGGCATCAGGGCGTGATCGGCATCGTCGCGTCAAGGCTGAAGGAAAAGTTCTACCGGCCGACGATCACTTTCGCGCCGGCCGGCGACGGCATGATCAAGGGCTCCGGCCGCTCGATCCCGGGCTTTCACCTGCGCGATGCGCTCGACCTGGTCTTCAAGCGCCATCCGCAGCTGATCGACAAGTTCGGCGGCCATGCGATGGCCGCCGGCCTGTCGCTGCGCGAAGCCGATTTCGACACCTTCGCACAGGCCTTCGAACAGGTCGGCCGCGAATGGCTGACCCCGGCCGAACTCGAGCATGTGCTGGAGACCGATGGCCCGCTCGAACCCGAGTACTTCAGCCTCGATTTCATCGAGATGCTCGATACGCAGGTCTGGGGCCAGGGCTTTGCGCCGCCGCTGTTCTGCGATGAATTCCGCGTGCTCAACCAGCGCGTGCTGAAAGAGCGCCACCTGAAGCTGCAACTCGAAAAGGACGGCCGTCGCTACGACGCAATCTGGTTCAACCATGCCGACGGCCTGCCCGATCGCATACGCGCCGCATACCGGCTGGATGCGAATGAATTCAATGGCAAGACCTCGGTGCAGCTGATGCTCGAATACGGCGAGCCCGCCTGAACGAGCTTCCGGTGTCGCTCCGTCGCGACGCCGGATGATGCATGAGCCACGCAATGCGTTGCGCTTGCGCCTGCAATCATTCCGCCTGCCCGCCACTCAATTCCTGCGAACAACCCACCGCCGGTCGTGCGAGCCTGCGCCTGCGCGAAACAGGTTCGGCTGCGCCGGTTGAATTGATTGCGGAGCCCCCTGATGAAGTTTCAGACCACCACCCACAAACCGCCATCGCCATCGTCGTCACTCGTTGAAAACACCGTTGAAGACAAGCTCGTCGATGATGATGGTCGCGATCTTGCGCACAACATCGACGGCACATCGATTCATTCCGTCGATCTGGAAAATCGCGTGAAGAAATTCGTGGACCAGAATCCCCCTGACGATGCCGGATCGGAAGGCGATGACGACGACGAGGACGACGAGCGCAGCATGGAAGACATCGCTGCATCAGCTGCACCGAGCATCGAAACCTGGCGCAAGCAACTGCTCAATGTGCCGGATGCATTGAAGGGTTCGCCGGAGGTCGACAAACTTGTGAACGGGCTGGAAACGGTCTGCAAGAAGACGCGGGAATGGCAAGCCGCGCCGAAGAAGCCGGAACAGCCGCTCGGCAGGCTGCGCGCGGAGCTCGAGCAGCGGCAGCAGATCCTCGGTGAACTCAGGGAGCACCGCAGCGCGACCAATTCCGGCTCCGACCACCTGATCGATTCGGAAACGGATTCCTTTTCGGGTGCCGACTTGGCTGGCGATATCCTGCACGCCATCGACAGCGCCCACGAGGCCATGCAGATCGGCGCCATTCCCAGCGAGAGCAACAAGAAAAAAATTGCCACGGCCATCGTCGAGCTGAAGGCCGCGCTGAAAAGCGTCGACGACAAGAAAACGGCCGAGCCGTGGAAAAGCAGTGCGACGGAACTGACGCTCAAGCTGAACGAGCTGAAGGAAATCCGGCACAAGGCCGACGCCTACCAGAGCCCGCACTCGGTCAGGAACCGGATCGACGAACGTCTGGTTTACGTCGACGCCGCGCGCCGGTTCTTCGAGTCGGCGCTGGAGGACGTGCCCGACAAGGCCAAAGGCCTCAACAAGGAGCGCAGGCACGCATTCGACGAACTTGCCAACACTTTCATCCGCCGCCTCGATGTCCGCCGCGACGCGCTGGCCTCGTTTGCACGCAACGCCGACAGTACGTCGTGCAAAAAGGATGTCGTCGCCGCCGAAGCTGCGCACACCGGCCTGCGCCACGGGCTGGCGGAAGGCGATGAGATCTCTTTCCGCACCATCACGCTGAATGACGAGGAATCCGAGGCCGACCTGATGGCGGCCGTCATCGATGCCTTCCTGCGCGAGCATCCGGGCGCGGACCAGCGCAGCGGCAAGCAGCTGATTGTGCTGGCGAAATCGCGGGTGCTGAACGAGCAGCGCGACTGGTCCGTGGTCGAGAGCGAAGTGCTGGTGCCGGTCAGCTCGGCGGCGGCGCTGAGCGGCGTCGAAGGCGGCATCGTCGGCATGGCGAAGGTCAACACCGTGACCACGCCGATCGGGCATGTATTTGCTGACGAGAACGTGAGCTGCATACGGACAAGCTCCGCGGTCACGGCCGCCCGCCTGCGCGAATACAAGCAGCAGGACCCGGGTTTTCCCGACGACCCGAACAAGACCGTGGTCACCGGGCGCAATTCGCATTCGACGATGGAGTGTGCGCACGGCGTGAACATTGCGCGCACCGAGATGTCGGCCGATGGCAAGACCATGTTCAGCGGCACCCGCCACGGCACCTTGTCGGCCTTTGGGCTCTATCCGGATGCGGTTCGCTCCAAACCGCAGAAGTTGCTGGACAAGCTGTACACGGACCTGCAGCCGAACCCGCCGATCAGCCGGGCCACGCAGCTGTGCACGAAAGATGAGCTGATCAATCACGCGATCGCCAACCCGCCCCCCTTCAACGAGACCGCATTCGACCAGCAGTGGAACGCCGCCACCGCGAGCCTCAGCCAGGAACAGTTCATCGACCGCGCGAAAAACGATGAAGCCTTCTGCGCGCTGCTGCGGCGCAAGGCCGCGCTGAACCGCGCGCGTGAAGTCTTCCTGGCCGAAGCGATCGGCAACCCCGCCATGCTGCAGCGAATTCAGGCGGGCAAGCCGGTCAGTTTCACGTCAATCTCCCTGATCACGCCGGATCCGTTCCGAAGCTTCCTCGCCAAAATCTTCCCCCGGAAGTACCGGGCCCATGACGAGCTGAACATGCGGCGCGAGGAAGCGCAGGCGTGGAAGGACTTGCAGGAGGCGCTGAACAACGGCCAGTTCGAGATTGACGGGAACATCGTCAAAGCGAAAATCATTTCCTTCTCCACCGGCGTGAACCGGCTGGCCCAGGGCCGCAGCTGGGGCCCGCTGGCCCGCGCTTTGACGAGCGGCTGGAATCAGGTGGAAAGCGACAACCGCCAGGCGCTCGAGGACCTGATCGGGTCGCCGTCCGGCGTGGCTGAAGGCCGGTTCGGCGGCCAGCTTGGCGAGACGCTGAAGGAGCTGACGGCCGAATACAACGAGAAGCTTGCCCGGGGCACCACGTCGGACGCCACGCACAGTGAAAAACTGCAGGCCCTGGCCGAGGCCGACGTCATTCGCCGGCGACAAAACGAACTCGCAGCGCTCGGCCGGCAGCTGGCCGGTATGTGGACCAGCGGCGATTACCGGCATGCGGGCGAGCAGCCGTACAAGTTTGCCGCGCGGCTGGCCCGGCTGTCCTTCCTGATCTCCGGCGGTACCGCCTTCAATTGCAAGAGCGGCAAGGATCGCACCGCGCAGCTCGATCTCGAGGTCAAGCTGCTGTCTTTCCAGAGCGAGTACCGCGACGCCGGCCATGGACTGGCGGTGCGGACCGACGGCAGCGTCGAGGCCTTGGACATTCCGCCGCCCTACGTCGGCCGCACCGACACCGACAAGCTGCAGCTGCAGGCCTTCGTCTTCCACGACCGCACCCGCACCGCCATGCAGCGCCAGAACACCGGCGCCGAGGGGAGCAAGCTCGGCTACTGGGCCGAGCTGTACGACAGCTTCGTGCCGTCCAGCCAGGACCCGGACTTCATCGGCAGCGAATTCCGCGGACGCTCGGCCGGCGTTCCCAGCTAGCGACCGGCGGCTAGCACGACGGCCCGGTTATGGGGCATCCGTGATGCACCGGCCGGCAGCGTGGGCGAATCACCAGGAGATCGGCAATGACCATGGCGCAGGATTCGGTCAACCAGTGGCTGGCCGCGCGCGTGCCCGGCGCACGGCTCGACGACAGCGGCGTGGCGGCGGTCAGGCGCGACGAGGACACGGTCGTGCTGGTCGAGGTGCCGACCGACGGCGAGACAGCCCATTTGTGCGCGCTGATAGCGCCTTTGCCGGAGGATGCGCACGAGGCCGCATTGCTGGCCGCGCTGGAACTGAACCGCTTCGGCCGGCCGCTGGGCGGCTGCTGGATCGCCTGGGAAAGCGACATCCAGATGCTCACGCTGTGCACCAACATCAACGTACCGACCAGCGACGCCATTGCCTTCGGCAACACGCTGGACAATTTCATGGTCGCACTCGACCAGGCCCGCGCGATCTTCACCCGGCAGGATGACGGCGATGACGCGATGGCGGCTGCGACAGGCTCCGACATGGGCCTGCGGGGCTGAGCATGACGCCCCGGATCGGCACCGCTCGCCCCGGCCTCGTTGCGGCACCGCAGGCGAGTGGTGATGCGAATGGCGAAGCAAGCCGAAGCCGGCACACCGAAAAGCTCGCAACGCTCGCGCGCGACACGCCCGTGCTTGCGGGCAGGCGCCAGCCGCGAGAGCCGGCGGCGACTTCCCCGGTGCTGCACCCGGTCGACATGGGACTGGAGCGTCTCCGGTCAGGCGACCCGCTGTCGGTACGCAGGGAATTCGATGCTGAATCGAAAAAGCTGACGGTCCCGCTTTTCAACGCGCTCGAGGACACCCGGATCATGGCCCGGCGCTATTTCGACCGGCAGCACCGGCTGCCGGTCTATGCGGAATTCAAGCGCGAACGCGACGCAAAGCATTCGGCCGGCCCCGATATCACGCGGAACCGGCACTACACGGCCATCGCCTTGCAGCGCATGCAAGACACCGCCGTCCTGCGCGACGAGGAAGGCGACGGACTATCGGAGCTGGAGAAGCTGCTGCCCGCCGGCTCATCCTTGCGCCGCCTGCTGGAGCCTGCCACCGGCAGCATCCGCGACATCCGGACCGGCCTGAACGCCGATCTCAGCTCCCGCCAGGGCCCACCGCCCGAGCGGCTGCCGATTTACCGGCTGGTCTTCCCCGGCACCGGTCTGGTCGACACGAGCGGCGTCCAGACCGGCGCAAGCATCTTGCAGTTCCTCGGCATCGGCGGTGTGCCGGCGGCCTACCGCGACGCGCTGCGGCTGGCGCAGGAAATCCGCGACCGTTTGCCTCCGGGCGCGACGCTGGAGCTGGGCGGACACTCGCTGGGCGGCGGCATTGCCACCTATGTCGGACTGAAGCTGGGCCTGAAGGCGGTCGGATTCAATTCGGCCATGTTGGGGCCGGCCTGCATGAAGGACTTGCGCCAGTCGGGCAGCCTGACGCCGGAACGGCTCGCCGGAGTGCACCAGGTCCGGATCGAAGGCGATCCGGTCACGAGCCGGAAGGTCAACCATCTGCTGGCGGCGCTGACCGGCGTTGGCCGGCTGTTTCCATGGCACGCGCCGCGCCTGCTGGGTCAGGTGCACCAGATCAGCACGGGCCATCAGGCCCACCCGAGATGCAGCGTGCTCGAGCGTCACGGGCCATCGGCGTTTGCATCGGCATACGGTTTGAACAGTCCGGCCAGGGTGGCCGCATCCGCTGCGCCGGTGCGCTGACGCCTGCGCGGGCGGCTCCGGCGGGCGGCTGCAGGCGCCCCCCATCCGGTATAATCCCGGGTTTTCGCAGGAATCCCGAAAGCCATGGAAGCCGAACGCCTGAACGCCCTCACCGCCCTGCTCGCCGACCTGACCGCGCGCGAGCTAGATCTACGGAGGTATCTTTGACTTCGATCTGAAGTCGGAGAAACTCGAACAAGTCAACGGCGAGCTCGAAGACCCGGCCGTCTGGGAAGATCCCAAACGCGCGCAGGACCTCGGCCGTGAAAAGAAATCGCTCGAAGCGGTCGTCGAATCGCTGACGACCATCCGCAACGGTCTGCAGGACGCGACCGACCTGCTCGAGATGGCGCGTGAAGAAAATGACGACGACACCCTCGTCGCCGTCGAGGCCGACGCGGCCGAGCTGCAGAAGCAGGTCGAAGGCATGGAATTCCGGCGGATGTTCTCGAACCCGCTCGACAAGAACGCCTGCTTCATCGACATCCAGGCCGGCGCCGGCGGTACCGAGGCGCAGGACTGGGCGTCGATGTTGCTGCGTCAATACCTGCGCTACTGCGAGCGCAAGGGCTTCAAGACCGAAATCCTCGAACAGTCCGACGGCGAAGTGGCCGGCATCAAGACCGCGACCATCAAGGTCGAGGGCGATTACGCCTATGGCTTCCTGCGCACCGAGACCGGCGTGCACCGTCTGGTGCGCAAGTCGCCGTTCGACTCGGCCGGCGGCCGCCATACCTCGTTCTCCAGCCTGTTCGTCTATCCGGAAGTCGACGACTCGATCGAGATCGACGTCAATCCGGCCGACGTGCGCGTCGATACCTACCGCGCGTCCGGCGCGGGCGGCCAGCACATCAACAAGACCGACTCCGCGGTGCGCCTGACCCACACGCCCAGCGGCATCGTCGTGCAGTGCCAGAACGACCGCTCGCAGCACCGCAACCGCGCCGAAGCGTGGGCGATGCTGAAATCGCGCCTGTACGAGCTGGAACTGCGCAAGCGCATGAGCGAGCAGCAGAAGCTGGAAGACGCGAAGACCGACATCGGCTGGGGCCACCAGATCCGCTCGTACGTGCTCGACCAGTCGCGCATCAAGGACCTGCGCACGAACTTCGAAACAGGCAACACCAAGGCGGTGCTCGATGGCGACATCGATGATTTCATTGCCGCGTCGCTGAAACAGGGCGTCTGATCGCCGCGATACCCAGAGAAAAACATGATGACTGACAAATACGAAGGCGTGCAGCAGGAAGCGCAGGACGAGAACTCGATCATTGCGGAGCGCCGCGCGAAGCTGGCCGCAATCCGCGAACAGGGCGTCGCCTTCCCGAACGATTTCCGTCCGCAGCACAAGGCGGCCGACCTGCATGCGCAGCACCATGACACCGAGCGCGAAGCGCTCGAAGCGCAGAATGTCGACGTGGTCGTCGCCGGCCGCATGATGCTGAAGCGCGTGATGGGCAAGGCGTCGTTCGCGACGCTGCAGGACGCGTCGGGCGCGCGCGCCGACGGCCGCATCCAGCTGTACATCTCGAACGACAGCGTAGGCGAAGAGCTGCACACCGCGTTCAAGCACTGGGACATCGGCGATATCCTCGGCGCCGAGGGCACGCTGTTCAAGACCAAGACCGGCGAACTGACCGTGAAGGTCACGAAGCTGCGCCTGCTGACCAAGTCGCTGCGTCCGCTGCCGGACAAGTTCCACGGCCTGGCCGACCAGGAAACCAAGTACCGTCAGCGTTACGTCGACCTGATCATGAGCGAAGAGACGCGCCGCACCTTCAAGGCGCGTACCGCCGCGATCGCATCGATCCGCCGCTTCATGGACACCGAAGGCTTCATGGAAGTCGAGACGCCGATGCTGCACGTGTTCCCCGGCGGCGCGGCGGCCAAGCCTTTCATCACCCACCACCATGCGCTCGACATGGAGATGTTCCTGCGCATCGCGCCG
>JACCDX010713719.1_pt1 | contig 16523 bp, 18 predicted proteins | sample 7449681 | NCBI WGS metagenome assembly JACCDX01 (sample SAMN15323450, study PRJNA562643) | freshwater metagenome | isolation source: river surface water | place: USA:Blue River Watershed | collected 2017-08-18 | reverse complement strand
TTCTAAACTTAGAATAAAAATCATGAACTGGACCTAACTTCATATTCTCACAAGCTTTGATTAAATCAATAGTAAGAACCTTAGTCATAAAGTATTTACCATAAGTAGGTGAGTTTACTTCAATAGTTGTTTCAAAGTCACCAACTTGTATATAATCCGGGTCAAAACCTTCATTAAATCTTTTTATTCTCATTACTATCTCATTTTTTCAGGAACATCAGATATACCATCATTTGTAAAATAACGACCTTTTCTTACTTTCTCTATTTCCCATTTATTATCTAAATATCTTTCTTTAAGAAATTGATTCAAATCTTCAACACTATTAAATGATAATTTCTCTGGTGTGTAATGAGGGAAAGTTTCGTCTAATACCTCTAACCATTCTAAAACTAAACCACCATTTTCAGATACTTTAACTTTCTCATAGTGATCACCTTTATTCAATTTACCACCAATATTATCCGAATAAACTGCACCACAGTGATATTCAAAAGTAATATCATCATCATTTGATTGAATTGATATTGGATTTCTACTTCTTCTTAATGTTTTTTGAATTTCTTCCAGGGTTATCAAAACCTCTAAAAGATTATCACTCATACTCTCATTAAATTTTTTCCAATTTTTAATCATAACATTTCTTTAAATTTTTCCACTTCTAATCTCTTTATTTCGAGACCAAGTTCTTTTCCTTTTATACCTCTATCCATCAACTTTTGAGCTGATATAGTTGGTTTGTAATCAATAAACTTAATTAGAGTATTACTTTCATTTCCAGTAACTCCTAACCACTCTAATATTGTACTATCACTAATACCAGATGCTACTTTCTTTTTATAAAGATCAAAAACATCTTCTACTTTCATTTTACTAAACTCAAGTAAGAAAATAATTTTCTTAGCAACCTCAGTTTCTATTTTGAACTCTTGTACTAATTTACTTTCTAATACTTTAGTGTCTTCTAACTTAAATAGGTTAGTGAAGATAACAACAAAGTCTTTACTATCAACTAAATCTGTGTTTATTTTAACACCTGGGAAAACTTGATCCCACATATTGAACTTAGTAAAGAAAGATAAGTAATAGTTGTAATCTTTTGCTTGTTTGAAAGCCTTACGCATTTCTTCCCAAACTCTTTCTTGTGAAATTCTTTTCATTTCACCAGTTTCAGGATCGATATTTTCTAATTGTTTTCTTTTCTCAATTGCTTTTGCTGTACCTTCTTCTAGTGGATGGTTGTAACGAGAAGCAAACCTAAATGCTCTCAAAATTCTTAGAGAATCCTCATCAAATCTTTCAAATGGATCCCCAACCATTTTGGTTACTCCACTTTCCAAATCTTTTCTCCCACCAGTTAAATCAACAATCTCATTAGTATCTAAATCAAAGAAAAGAGAATTATAAGTAATATCTCTTCTTTTAACATCATCTTCAATAGTAACACCTAATTTAACTTCAGGGTTTCTACCTTTACTAAGATCTTCTCTGAATGTAGCAATCTCCATACCCTCTGGTTGGTCTTTAGTAAAAACAACAACCACACCAAACGCACGTCCTTGTAAGTTAGTTCTGAATTTATCACCAAGTATTTCTAATACTTCATCGGGTAAGGCATCAGTTGCTAAATCAAAATCTTTTGGTTTATCACCAGTAAGAAAATCACGAACTGAACCACCAACTAAGTATAATTTCTTACCGTTAGCAGCAAATAGTTTATGCAAATCTTTAACAGATTGAGGTATGATATCCAACATTGATTTTGTTGATTCCAAAAACATTTTATATTTTTTAATTATTCTCACAAATATACTTATTTTTATTTAAAACTGTTCGGTTTTTAAGAAATCTAATAATCTTTCTTTTTTATTAAAAGGTATTTCAGTGAAATTATAACTACCCGCTCTAGTTTTAACAGATGGTGAATCAGTATAATTAGTATTAATTATAAATACTGGGTATTTATTGTATATAACTTTATCAACTTTAGTACTCAAAATAAATTGAAAACAAACAATCTGACTATATCTTTCATCATCAAATTTTGGCATCGAAAAAACAATAAGAACATCATATAATTCGCTTAATGTATCATAAACTAATTTAAGAGCATCAAACTCTGTTCTATAACAGAACGTGTAAAAAGTATTTAACCATTCCAATATCTTAACAGCTGTTACATATGTAGTGTTATAATCGCCACAAAGGAAACCACTTTTTCTATCAATTGTATTGTCAGTAGAACATTCTTCTAAATTGAAATGATCACCAACTATTCTATTATCAGGAGTTTTAGATAATAGAATTTCTATATTTCTTTTTGATGAATTGACATTATTTTTAGCAATAATAAAATGTTTTGTAATTCTATATATTCTCTCATTCAAATCATAGATATCATCTATTATATAAGTTGACATTTCTAAGTTATTATAACTTATAGATAATTCCGGATCATTAACAACATACTTTGATTCCGCGTTTTTATCTACAACATCATCAATTGATATATGATATTTATCTAATATCTCGGATTGGATAATTTCTTTAACATCTAACCAATCATCTATATCTAAACTAGCACTTTCAAATAGTTTATATTTTTTTAAATATTTCATATGTTAAGTAATTGTTTTCTAGTAGATGTGTTAAGTTCTTGATAGAATAAAGATTTATTTGAATACTTTCTGAAGAAAAAGTCAGTTATATCCTCTACTGAATTGACTGCTCCCCACTCACTTGATATTAAAGTTACTATATTAGTTTCGATCCAATCATAAAAGTTTATAGTCTTATCTTTATGAATTGGATAATCAATTTGTTCAGTGAATGCCTTTTTAAGTATATTTAAACATGTTTTAGCACCTGAATCATCACATAACTTAAATTTAGCAGTAATCCAATCTCTATCACGACCTTCTGGTATACTTACATTACCGGTTTCTCCATTTACATCAATGATAAACATTCTATCAAATAGAATAGGAGATGCTTCGTTATCAACTAAATCCCAACCTCTATAATCTTTACTTACTTCTTTACTAATATCAAAAATTATATTCATTGTTTCTTCATCCGCTGGTATAAATCCCTCAACAACTTCAAAATATACAATATTATTTTTTCTTTTAACAGCATCTATATTTGGATATTCATCTTTAAACCACCAATCACTATCTATCTCATAAACTGGATAAAAGTTCAATGGTTTAGTAAATCCACATTCAATTAATATAGTTTGTAACTGTGAAGAAGGTAAACCATTGAAATTAATATCACATTTAACTGGATTAGAAAACTTAGAATAAAATTCCGCTATTTCTTTACATTTTTTAATATATTCTCTTCTCTGTAAATCATCCGCATGTTTTAACATGTCTTTTCTTTTCGTAGGATGAGTTGTGAGTTTATCAGCAATCTTTCTATATGTATTAGGATTTAGTTCCTCATTAAATTTCTTTAAGTATTTCATATTAAATTTCAGCTATTTTTTTATAGAAGTAAGAATTATAAAAGGTTTCATTTCCTTTTGGATCTTCTGGGAGTAACTTATTATTACTTATTCTATTGAATACTTTCATAGATTCCTCTAAATCTTCCGAAGGTTCATGACTTAAAATACTAAGCAATTCAATTAGTTTCTTTTTAAATTCATCACTTTTAGCAACTACTTTTGGTAAATCTTTTGTAAATTCTATAGCTGATCTTTTATCAGAGAAAACCAATGTATATGAATCACTAGATGTAATTTCCTTAGGAGACATTTCTAATGAGAATTTTTTAGTATCTTCAAAGAATGATTGTACATCATAAATTGGTTTTCCATTTGAATCCTTTTCTATTTTTATTTTCTCATTTCCATTCCAAATATACCCAGCAACTCCAGACCCATTACAACTCTCACATTTTCGTGCTCCTTTATGACCATCACATTGTTGACATTCTCCACCATTGTAGTCTTCTCCATGGCCATCACATTCATAACAGTAAAATTCACCCTCACCATCACAATCCGGACATCTCATTAAATCATCAATACCCCCATTGTTCTTACTAAGAACTAATGATATACTAAATGGTATCCAATTATAAGTTTTTGATAGTGGACGGAAGTAATCAGTTGATAATTGTGATAATTTTGTCTTACTACTATTCAGTAATCTAAATGAAACATCAAATGTTAATCCTAATTTAGAATTTCCATTTTCCCATTTACTTATAATATCTTCAGGACTAAAATTAGCAAGTCTTTGTGAGCCTTGACCACTCATAACAACACCATATCTAACATTTGATATTCTAAGATCAGTAACCTTAATATTTTCAATTCTGGTAGTTCTATTTTGTAAAACGGTCACATTATAATAACCAAATTCTTTCTCATCTGCGTAGTCTCTTAAAATACCCGCCTTTTTTGTCTGATTAGCACTTGTAGCTAAATGACCAGCATCTCTAAATTTAGCTGGACTAAAACCAGTTGATGGAACTGATTGAGTTACACCAGTTTCTTCATCATAAACTTTCTTTGTTAACTTAGGGCCTATAGCCTCATTATATCTCTTTATCCATTTCATAAAGTATATATTTATTTTTTAATATATAAATTATGAAATGGATAAAATTATTTGAAGAATTTAAGCAAAATAATGGTGAAGGTGATTTAATCACACAAGAAGATATTATTAAAGCTAAAGAAAGTGGTGAAAAAATATACGCCACAATAATAAAAGATATTCCGGAAAATGATCCTGAAGAACCACTTTCATTATTAGATATAGATGAAGATGGTTTGATAACAGTTGATTATAAGGGAGAAACTGGTTATGTCGAATTAAAAGATGTAAAAAGAATCGGTAAACAAAAATGATAAAATAAATATAAGTCAATATGAGATTTATATTATTTTCAATTTTATTTTTATTATTTTCATGTAATAAAAAAGATAGTGATGGTTATGCAATTTTTACAATTAAAAAAGGTGATCATAAATCATCATCAACATTAGAATTCACTAATAAGAGAGAATTCGATTTCAAAGTACAATTTGACGAATCCGCTAAATACGATCTAAATGATCCAGAAAATCAATGGGATGTAAATAAACTTATTGGTATAAGTGATGGTGGATTACATCAGAAAAATTCAGCCCGATTCGGATGGAGATGGGTAAATAACAATCTGGAAATTTTAGCCTATACCCACTATAATGGTAATTTTTATTTTGAAAAAATAACAGATATCGAAATAGGGAAAGAATACGATTGTATTCTAATATTAGGCGAAAAATATACATTTATATGTGATGGTAAAACTGTTACAATGCCAAGATGGATGAATGTTAAAACTAAAAACTATTATCTATGGCCCTATTTCGGTGGTGATTTAGAAGCACCACACGATATAAAAATTAAAGTAAAATACTAATGAAAAATACAATCTTAACTCTTTTATTACTACTTACATTTTCTACATACTCACAAAAAAACTATTTTGGTTTTTCTTTCGCTGGATCAAATCCAATAGCTGGTCTTTCATATGAAAGAACATTATTTAAAAATACTATTGGTTTATCAGCAGGTATTGGATTTTTAAGTGCATCAACTGGATTTAAAATCTATCCAGTAAATTTTAACAACTCATCGATATATATCGGAGGTTACCACTACCTAGTACTCAATCCAGAAATGATGGGTTGGAAAAATTATATTCCAATCGGATTATCCAAAGATTTTGAAAGAACAAGAATAACTATTGATGTAGGACCTAAGATAGAATGGTGGGATAGAAAGCCCTATACAAGTCTAAATTTTGGAATTGGTTTCTATATATTAAATTGATTTTATCTCTTTTTTAATTTTTTTTACCACGATCCTTAAAAAACCTTTATTTTTAAAGGCTTTCCGAGAATTTTTATTTTTTTATTAAATATATAAAAATAAAAAGCGAGTATGAAAAGGATTATATGGTTAATAGCGTTTTCTTTAATCACCTTTACTGCATTAGGACAGAAAGATGAAATAAAAATTGAGAAAAAAGACTATTGGGAAGTTAAACAAGAAAAGAAAATTGAATTCAATGATTTTAAAGTCTATAAAATAGATACAGTTGATCATTGTAAAAAACAAACAACATCATCATGGAAAAACTATGAAGTAAATAAAGATGTTTGTTACTATAAAAAAAATGAGATTTTATCCGAAAGTAAAGAAAATAATAGATTATATTTACCACAGAATAACTCATATAAATATAATAATAGATATAGAAAAAACTTTACACTAAATGTTTCTATGAGTGCTGGAGTAAAACTAGCAGACTTATCAATATCTAAATTTAGAATAGATGTTGAATCAGAAACAACAAATCCAAATATAACTTTTGGTGGTATATTAAACCTATATACACTACAATATTATTATAACGGTTGGAGATTAGAAGGATATGGTAGATACTATTTTGTTGAAAATACATCAGGTGAAGGCGGTTTTATACAACTAGTTTTAGGTGGTGGTAAATTCGAAAATCCAATAACATATAATAAATTTAATAGCTTAGGCGGTGGTGTTGATGTAGGTGTTAAATTTTTAGTAGGTAAAGAAAAAAATAACTATAGAAATTGGATAACTATCACTCCACTAGCAGGAATTAGATCTTATGGTGGACCAGATGGTTCCTACCCAATCGGATGGGTATGGCAAATGAGATTTGGATATCAGTTTTAAATAAAAATTCCCCAATTAAGGGGAATTTTTATTTTAATAAATCTTTTAATTTAATATCTCTTATTATATTTTTTGAAATAGATGAATAATTATCACTATCTGAAAATTTTGTAAAATCAACAACATCAAAATTATCTTCTATAAAAGAAAATAAATCACCCAATTGTCCTATCCACTTATTTCCCAAATAAAGATCAATATAAAAAGGTAAATAAATATCTAAATCACCAGTAAAGTAATTTAAAAAATCAAAAGTTTCATTCCTCAATAAATTTAATTTACCAGATTCTATATCATTACTAAAAAACATCTTTAAATCTCTAACAAAAACCACTGAATGTTTTAATTTATCTAAATTGAATCTTTTAATATTCTTTAAACAATATGAATTATCCGAAAAAACTTGCGAGTATGAATGCAACATCAAACTATCCAAATTTAAATGACAAGACTCCATAACCTTAGTAAGATTACAACCCCACCTATCACCTGACCAAAATGTAGACTTATTTACTTCAATTTCTATCTTGTAGATCATTAGAATTAATTCTATTTTTAGAAAAAAAGTCCAGTTTATAACTGGACTTTTTTATTATTTATCATTAACATCTAATACGATTTGTTTTACTTTACCATTACTTCTACTGATTGGACATTTAACACCAACTGAAATAATTAATACTTTTCCCTTTATTTTGGAAAAATCAAGTGTGTCAGTATAACCATCTGTTAGTAATACACTATTACACTCATTAAAGTTATTAGCAATGTAATCAATCATTGGTTGTAAACAAGTACCACCAAGTCCTTTAATTGGAATACTTTCCAATTGTCTCTTACTTTTCAAAGATTGAACCCATTTAACCTCTGTATCAGATTCCATAAAATTAATCTCAATGTCGTTTCTATATACATACGACAACACTCTTTCAAACGTGCCTTGACCACCCATACTTCCAGAAGTGTCAAGTCCAACATTAATTTTAGTCTTAACTTTTCTATTACCTTTTAAACCAGATATACCTTTTCTATTAGGTTTAACAATAGTCGCCTCTTTCGTAGTACCAAAGATCATATTAGATACAGCTCTCTTAATTTCTTTAAGATAATCTTTTCTTTTCTTTCTTAATTTATTAAGAGTTTGTTCAACATTACCAGCTGATAAACCACGAGCCGCTAATCTTTCCATAACGTCTTTCACCATCGCATCACGCATCTCTTCCGGAACTTCATCACCAATATGACTATCAAGATATTCACCATTACCACCATCTTCTAAATCTTGGAAAATTTTCTCTTTTGACCAAGTATCAACAGATCCTTCTTTCCCATGCGGATTCTTACCATAAGGTCCATAAGATGGTTTACCATTTGAATCTGTATCACCATCAGATCCACTACCATTACAATCAGGACATTGACTTTTTCCTTGTCCATCACCAGGTTGTTGACCGTTTTCACCAGGTTGTTGACCTTGACCTTCTTGTTTGTCTTGACCTTGACCACCACCTTGTTGATCTTGTTTTTGACCATCGCCTTTTTCATCCTGTTTTTCACCAGTACCGTTGCAAGATTTACAAGAATTTTTCTTTTGTTCTTTTTGCCACTTATCTTTCTCGTCTTTCATCCACTCATATAATTCCTCAAAGATAAGGTTACCAGTATATTCTTTTGGAACGAAAAGAGCCATATTCTTACCATCTGGAGATTTAGGAATTTCAACAAACTCATGTGTAATATCTTCCCAAATAATATGATTAATAATCATATCTTGTACAATGTTAGACATTTTGTGATCATATTGACCAGTTACAGTTCTTTTAGGGTGATCAAATAATAAGTGGAAATCCTCATGAAGTGTAATAAAGTTAACTTCTTTTTGAGACATATCAGCAAGGAACTTTGGTGAGTAGTAGAAGTTCATACCTTTACTAGTTACATTTACTGCACAAGTTCCAATAGTATCTTGTTCATGGAAGTTAATATGTAGGTTAAATTCCCCGTAATAAGGTAGATTTATACGGGTATCGATCAAGAGTTGTTGAATACCATTCAACAGTTTTTCATGGATGTTTTTGATTACCATATTCTATATATTATTAATTTATTATACAAATTTAACTAAAAAAGTTTTAAAATAAAAGTTTTATTTACCATACTAAAGAGAATTAACTTTTTTAATATATAAAATATAATTAAAAAGTTATTTTTCATTATGATAAAAAATAAATATGTTGAAGTCAAAATATCTAAAAAGAATATTGATTACTTCTTACAATACTACAAAGATATAAAATTAAAAGATATAATACAAGTAGAACCTGATAAATTACAAAAATCATCTAATATTAAATTAGATGTGAGTTGTGATATATGTGGAGTTGATAGAAATATAAAGTATCAAGCTTATAATAAAAATATAAATTCTTGTGAGGAATATCCAATTTATACTTGTGATAAATGCTCACATGTTAAGATAAAGGAATATAATAAAAAGAAGTGGGGTGTTGAATATTATTCACAAACTAAAGAATATAGTGAAAAGTTTAAATCCACTATGGTAGAAAGGTTTGGAGTTGAATATGCTTTACAATCACCAGAATTAAAAGAAAAGGCTAAAAAAACTAATTTAGAAAAATTCGGATATGAAAATCCATTTATGGATAGTGAACGTATTAAAAAAATATTTAATGAAAAGTATGGTGTAGATCACCCATCACAAGTTAGAGAATTTTATAATAAAAGTGAAAATTCCAATTTAGATAATTGTGGTTATAAATCACCATTATCATCACCTGAAATAAGAGAAAAATCTAAAAAAATATTTAAAGATAAATATGGTAATGAAGTTTACCAAAAAACTGAAAAATTTATTGAAGATATAAAGAAAACCAATTTAGAGAGATGGGGTGTTGAGTGGTCTTTACAAAATCCGAAAATAAGAGAAAAAATTAAAAAAAATTCTTTAGAAAAATGGGGAGTTGAGAATCCAATATTATCAAATGAATCTAGAAAAAGATTTAAAATAACAAATGATCCTAATTATATTTCATATGAAGGGTCCGGTATTTCAAAATTATTATGTGATAAAGGCCACATTTATATGATAAATACATCAAATTACTCATCTAGAGTAAAGTCACAATTACCACTCTGTACAGTGTGTTATCCAATTGGTGACACTAGATCTATAAAAGAAGTTGAGTTATATAAATACATAAAATCTATTTATAGTGGTGAGATAATTCAATCTTATAGAGATGGTTTAGAAATTGATATTTATTTACCGGATTTAAAATTAGGATTTGAGTTTAACGGATTATATTGGCATTCTGAAGAGTGGAAAGAAAGGAATTATCATTTAGATAAAACTCTTTATTTTAAGGAAAGAGGTATTAGGATTATTCATATTTGGGAAGATGATTGGGATAATAAGAGTGGTATAATTGAGGGTCAAATTAGGAATTGGTTAGGTTCTAATACGGATAGGATATTTGCTAGAAAATGTAAGGTGGGTATTTTGGACAAGAATATTTGTAGAGATTTTTTAAATGAGAATCATATTCAGGGAAATGATCACAGTAGTTTAAAGATTGGGTTATTTTACGGTGATGAATTAGTTAGTGTAATGACTTTTGATAATTTTGAGGGTCGAAAGAAAATGGAAGAGGGTGGATGGAATCTTTCCAGGTTTTGTAATAAGATTGGTTTAAATGTGGTAGGTGGTGCTAGTAAATTATTAAAATACTTTGTTGATAGATTTGATCCTATTAGAATAGTCAGTTATGCGGATCGTGATTGGAGTAAAGGTGATTTATATTTAAAGTTAGGATTTTGTAATATAAAGGAATCTCGTCCAGATTATAAATATCTTTATGAGGGTATAAGGGTTCACAAGACAAATTTCAAGAAATCAAAGTTAAAATATAAGGTTAGTGAGAGTGAGTATATGAGTTCTATTGGGGTTTATAAGGTATGGGATTGTGGTAAAATAAAATTTGAAAAAAAATACCATCATTAGATGGTATTTTTTATTTTATTTTGATATTTTTCTCTTCTTCTTTGATAAGGTTGTCTAGGTCTGTTTCTATAATTGATCTTTTTTTGGATTCTACGTTTCTCATCCTTTTATCCATTTCATCATCAAATAGGTCACAAACATATAAAGAGTTTTTAACGGGTATATTTAACTCGTATAAGTTATGGTTTGTTTCATTGATATCCATTATAGTCATAACGGATTCGCTCGTTGGATTGTGTTGGAAAACTAGGAGTAGGTTATCTTTTTCAATTTGTCTAATTCCATATGTATTGAACGCCAATTTTGTATTTTTATCTTTTAAGAGTAATTTCCAAAGTCGGATTGATTTCTCTTGAAAGGGAGAAATTGTTTTTTGTTCAAGTGTGATAGAGCTATCAAATTTTCTTTTCCATTGTCTCCAACGGACTCTAATTTTTTTAATTCTCCAGTTTATTTTAATCATTTTCTATCATATTAATTTTTGCGTCTCTTACTTCAGCTTTAGAGAGTGGTTCTCTTAATTCTTTTCCATTTTCATCAACTAAAACAGATGTATCAATTGTATCTGATCCTGTTTTTTCTATAAGTGATTTTATATAGGGGTTATTTGTTTCTTTTCCATCTTCTGGAGAAATTTGGTCATAGATATCCATGGCGATTTCTTCAAAGGGTAGAAGATTAAGAATAACAGACGGATCTTCATCACTGTGTTTATCTAGTGCTAAAATTATAAGTAGATAAAGTTCTTCTTTATCTAATTGATTCATTTTATCAATTTGAGAACAAACGTTTAGGTTTGTATAGATATCAACGAATAGATTTGATACTGTTAGTTTATTTTCCATATTGTTTATATGTTTTGCTAATTAAATGTTTAAAATATAAAATAAGAAAAGAATATTATAAAATATATGATATTTATTATCATTAATGCAACAAAATATTCTTCTATATTAGTTTTTTTAGCACCAATATAGCATAGTATTGTTAATGATAAGAATATCATAAGATGTGTTAGAATATTCATATATTTTCTATAAAAATACGGAAAATTGTTTAGAGAATTTAATATATAAAAGAAAATAATTTTTTATATGGTGTATATTAATGGATTAGGTCAAACCAGAATTGGTGCCAGACCAAGACCAAGTGGATATGATGCTGATGCTGAAGCATTTATAGCTTCTGCTAGTTTAACGGATGTTACTCAAAAGGCAGCGGTTAACACATTGGTTAATGATTTAAAGAGATTTGGTCTTTGGGCTAAAATTAAAGCATTTTACCCGTTTGTTGGTGGAACTGCTGAGTCACATAAGTGGAATTTAAAGGATCCAAGAGATTCAAATGATGCTTACAGATTAACATTTAGTGGTGGATGGACACATACTTCTATGGGTGTTAAAACAAATGGTTCAAATACTACAGCAAATACATATTTGAATTTAAGAACAATATTTGGAGCAACAAGTACTGAACACAACTTAGGTATCTATATAAATGAAAACCCAGTGGGTACATATGGAGTAAATGGATTTAGAAGAGATATTAATACCAGTGATGGAACAAACAACATCTGGCAAGGAGTTGTAAGTTCTTCACTAATGATGTTTGTTGATATATCTTCTCACCAATGGTTTACTTTTTATGTAGGACCTCAATCGGTTAATGGTTTAAGTGAGTTCAAAAGATATAAAAACAATTATTATTGCTGGGTTAAGGATGGTATTGAAGTCTTTAACGCGAGGTCTCTTACAGTAACAACTTCATACAATCCTAATTCAAACGTTATTATTGGTTCTTCTGAATCTTCTAATAGATATGCGGTTTCTTACATATCTAGTGCGTTAAATACTATACAATCTTATTTAATGTATATAGCGGTGCAAAGATTTAATTCAACATTGAATAGACATATAGGAACGAGTATATCAGCATCCACACCATTAATGTCTTATGGTTCAACTCCTGCACCATCATTAGTAACTTCCAATTTAAAAGTTAGTTTAGATTCATCTACATTAGAAGAACCACTCGAAGGTGCATTGGGTACTAATGGTGGATGGTATCACGGTGTAACTCCGGGTAACTTTTTCTTACATGGTGCAACTTGGTCAGATACAAGTGGAAACGGAAATCATGGAAACTTCTGGGTGAACAACATGTATGGTGGTGACCAAAGATCTGCAGAGTATTTCAAAGACGATTCATTGATACCAGAAGTTAGGTTCAGAGATGCCGACAATTCAACAGGTAAAATGAAAATTTATCAACATAGTCAGTCACCAGATGCGGTAATAACACCATATAAAGGTTCTGATACTGGAACATTTACAGTACAATTTTGGGTAAAACTAAATTCGGTTCATAACTACTTTGCTGTGACAAGAGGAAATGACGAAACAAGTGGTGGATTTAGTATTCAAATAAGTGCAGGGATTGGAGGAAGAGTAGGAATTACCGCGATACCAACGAGTGGATCTATAACTGGTGCTGTCAATTATGGAATATCTTTATCAACTACTACTATAAATAGTAATACTTGGTATAATATAGGATTTGTTTGGAAACCGAACTCATACGTAAAAATTTATGTTAATGGTGTATTAGAAGGTACAGCAACAATGAATTGTCCAGGTTTGAGATCATCTTACCATGGATGGTTAATAGGTGGTGCTAAATTGAGTCAATATAATCAAAGAGGTATATTCGGAGCTCTATATATATACGATGTAGAGTTATCTGCGTCACAAATACTTCAAAACTATGAATCAACTAGAAGAAAATATAATGTATAAAAATACAAAACCACTCTAAATTGAGTGGTTTTTTTATATAATTAAAAAATTGGTTTGTGGAGTTTAATATATAAAAGAAAATAATTTTTTATATGGTATATATTAATGGATTAGGTCAGAGCAGAGTTGGTGCTAGACCAAGACCAAGTGGTTACGATACTGATGCTGAAGCTTTTATAACTTCTGCTAGTTTAACGGATGTTACTCAAAAGGCAGCGGTTAACACATTGGTTAATGATTTAAAAAGATTTGGTCTTTGGACTAAGATAAAGGCATTTTACCCGTTTGTTGGTGGAAATGCAACTTCACATAAATTTAATTTAAAGGATCCAAGAGATTCGAATGATGCTTACAGATTAACATTTAGTGGTGGATGGACACATAGTTCAATGGGTATTAAAGGAAATAATAGTAATACTGTAGCAAATACAAATCTTAGTTTAAGAACCGTATTTGGAGCTACTAGTACAGAACATTCATTAGGGATTTATATAAATGAAAACCCTTCAGGTATGTCTTATAGATCTGATATTGGAGCTGCGGATGGTGGATTTAATTTTGGTTCAGGTGCTCAAAGTGGAATAATAGGTCTTTTTAATACTAACACCATAGTTTATGCTGCTGATATTCCTAGTGACCAATGGTTATCTTTTAATTTCAGTCCACCTTCAAGCGTTTTAGGTTTAACTGAATTAAAAAGATATAAGTCTAACTATGCTGCTAATTTTTTAAATGGATTAGAAGTTTATAACAGAAGAACTACTACATCGACAACTTTATACAACCCTGTAAATCCAGTAACAATAGGGAACGTTGCAGCTACTAACTGGTCAGCTTTTTCTACTAATAGATATTCTTCTGGGTATATTTCAAGTGCACTTAGTTCTTTAGATTCTTATTTGATGTATATTGCTATTCAGAAGTTTAATTCCACTTTGAATAGACAAGCAGGTACATCAACGGTAACTGCATTTAAAACATATAGTAGTACAGCACCATCCCTGGTAACCGATGGTTTAAAATTAAGACTTGAAGCAGATTCAATAACAGTACCGACAGAAGGTGTATTGAATGGTTATTATCCTGGATCTTATGTTAGAAATAATGATACGTGGTTAGATACGAGCGGTAATGGAAACAATGGTACATTCTGGGCACAAGGTGATGGTAGATCTGCGCAATATTTTATAGCAGACGACACAAACGTACCTGAGATGAGATTTAGAGATATAGTTAATACATATCCAAAATTATATCAACCTGGATATCAACCAGACTCCCTCCTAACAAATTATAAAGGTTTCGATAGTGGAACATTTACTTTTGGAGGATGGGTAAAAGTAAATACTCTTCATAATGTTTTTTGGTTGACAAGAGGTAATGATTCACCTGGTGGTGGATGGTCATTTGCACTAACAGGTACTCTAAATAGCACAGTTTTTTTAAATTCAGTACCAATGAACGGAACACAAACTACAACAAAAGCTGCAACTACTATACTACAAGCAGATACGTGGTATAATGTTTACTGTATTTGGAAGCCAAGTAATTACGTAAAAATATACATAAACGGTGTTTTAGATTCCTCTAGAAGTTTAACATCAACATTGGTTAGGTCATCAACTACTGGATTTGGAATCAATAGTATTATACTAGGAAACTCAAATGGTCACGCTAGATCTATAGTAGGTTCTTACCATGTATATGATAGAGAATTATCAGAGGCTGAGATTATACAAAACTTTGAAGCTACTAGAAGAAAATATAATGTATAAAAATACAAAAACCCACTCAATTAGAGTGGGTTTTTTAATATATTATCAATTTTAATATCTCTAATATCATCAATTCCAATATAGTATATAATTACTGTATGTCTAAATGTAGTTGAGTTTGCAGAACAGGAAAATTCTGTTTTAATTATCTGTCTAACATCAATAGTTGATAAAAAACTATTAACTTCTTCCTCTAAATAAGAGTAATATTCAGCACCTAAAACTTTTACTTTAGCATTTACCATCTCCTAATATATTATCAATTTTAATATTTCTACTTTCATCTACATCATAAAATACAGCTTTAAATCTAAATCTGTTTAATTCTCTCTTATTAGTATTTACCACCTACTTCTTTACAAATGGCACCGATCAATCTTTCCGAACTTATACTAGTTAAGAAACTACTCCCTGAATTGGTTACTATTGTTCTACTCATATTCCTAATTTTTCCAATCTATATTCTCTATATTCTTGTTTTGTAACTGAACCTAATTCATAAGCTCTTTGAAAGAAAACTTCAAATATTTCTTCATGTCCCATTTCTTTAGCGGCCATGGCCCTATTTAGTGCCTTAAATTCATCATGAATTCTACCGGCTTGAGTTCTTGATAAAGATATCATTTTATCACTATCTCCATTTGATTTATCAACTATATCATTTACTCTTTTATAGTTTTTATCAAACTCGGATTTAGTTTGACCGTTCCATTTACCACTCATAATATTAAAACAATTATAAAATCCATTTTTAAGTCTTTGACCGTTCCATTCTAGAGTACCTGATAAGTTTTGTTCGAATATTTCTTTGGTATTCGGATTTCTCCTCCTAGTTATTTTACCTTTGAACCAGAACCAATAACAAATCCCTCTTTCATTTTGGAGAAAGTCAATACGATCTATATCATTTAATTTTTTCATTTAGTGCGGGTAGCAGGATTTGAACCCGATACCATCAATTTTAGAGGTTGACACGACTTCCACGTCGAATTAGGTTCTACCCGCATATTTAAACAAATATATAGATAAGTTTTTACTTATCCAAAATAGTTCTCAATTTTATTTCTCTCTTCCATTCTGGTTTAAGACCATAGTGGTTATCAATCCAGATAGAGGAAGCCACTTCGTATCCAGGATTAATTTCCAAAATATGTCGAAAATTTTGAAAAAACTCTTCAATCTCCTGAGTGTTGTTACAATAAGATCTTAT
>JACCDX010383189.1_pt1 | contig 16533 bp, 10 predicted proteins | sample 7449681 | NCBI WGS metagenome assembly JACCDX01 (sample SAMN15323450, study PRJNA562643) | freshwater metagenome | isolation source: river surface water | place: USA:Blue River Watershed | collected 2017-08-18 | reverse complement strand
TATACCAAGAATTTCCAGAATTAACAAGTATTTCTGCCGAAGTTGTTGCAGATACTTCCGAAGAAATGCTGTCTCAGGCACAAAAATATTATTCAATTGCACCAGCAGTTACAATTAAAGTTCCTTGCACAGTCGAAGGTCTTAAGACTTGTAAGTTTCTATCGGATCAAGGAATTCAAACGAATGTAACTCTTGTGTTTTCTGTAGCACAAGCAATACTTGCATCAAAGGCAGGAGCAACATATATTTCTCCATTCGTGGGTCGTTGGATGGATAATTCAGTTGATGGTATTGAACTTATTAAGAATATTCGTAAAGCATTTGACTATTCTGGAACATCCACACAAATTCTTGCAGCATCTCTTCGTGATGTAAGACAGGTGGAACAATCTGCTCTAAATGGTGCAGATGTTGTTACAATTCCTCCAGTTGTATTCTGGGCAATGTATAAGAATGTCATGACTGAAAAGGGTCTTGAGTTATTCCAGAAAGATTGGGATGAAGTTATTAAAAATCAATCAGACAAATGAAATCGATAGTTATATTTGGAGCAACTGGAGATCTTTGTAAAAAGAAATTGATCCCGGCACTATATACTCTTCATAAGAAAAATCTTCTACCAAAAGGATTGAAGATTATTGGTGCTTCCAGAACTCAACACACTAAAGAAAGTTGGGTTGAGGTACTCGGACATTATTCTCAAGAGTTTATTAAAAGACTTAATTATGTTCCTTGCGACTTGAGTGGTGCTGAATCTCTTAAGTCACTGGAGAATTGTGAAGATACAACTTATTTTCTATCAGTTCCTCCAGAACGATACGCTGATGCGATTACGAATCTAAAAGAGGCAGGTAAATTAGATGACGCAGAAAAATCTAGAGTCATTATTGAGAAACCTTTTGGCACCGATCTTCAATCTGCTAATTATTTACAATCTGTGGTGGCTGGATATTTACGCGAAAAACAAGTCTATCGCATTGATCATTATCTCGGTAAAGATACTGTTAATAATATCCTTGCCACCCGCTTTAGCAATATATTATTGGAACCACTTTGGAACAGGAACTTCGTAGAAGAAGTTCAAATCTTTGCAACTGAAACGATTGGTTGTGAAGGTCGTGCTCAATATTATGATACTGCGGGTGCTGTGAGAGATATGCTTCAAAACCATATGCTTCAGGTGCTTGCACTAATTGCAATGGAACCTCCTTGTAAAAATGATGCAAAGGAAATTCGTAGAGAAAAGGTTAAGGTTCTTGCTGCAACTAGACTGGGTGATAATGTAGTTCTTGGACAATATAGTGAATATAAAAATGAGGAAGGAGTAACTCCAGGTTCTCAAACTCCAACTTTTGTTGCTGGTGAGTTTTATGTCGATAATTGGAGATGGAAAGGAGTTCCTTTTTACTTTATGACAGGTAAAAAGATGCCTGTGAGTTGTGTTGAGGTTGTGATTAAATTTAAGTCCCCTCCACAACAATTGTTTGAAGGGCACGAATGTAATGATAGAATTGTAATGAGATTACAACCAGACCCACATCTGGATATGCGTATTGATATTAAGTCTCCTGGACTCAATGATAAAGTAGAACCAGCACTTCTTCAATATCATTATCCTGTAGAAAAAGCAATTGATGGGTATGTGAAACTTTTTTATGATGCAATCAATGAAGATCAATCGCATTTTGTTCATGCAGATGAAGTTTTAGAATCTTGGAGAATTGTTGATGATCTCCTTTGTACTGGAGATCAATGTCGCATTATGACAATGCCATATCTTTATTCTCCAGGAGTTTGGGGACCATTTCAAAAAATAGAACTGATTACTAATTGGGACTATCCACTTAAATTAAAATAGGAGTAAAAAAATGAAAGTAGGATTAATCGGACTGGGACGAATGGGTGAAGGAATGTCCCGTCGAATGATGAAAGCAGGTATTGAAGTTTGGGGATATAGAAGAAATTATGAAAAGGCACAGGAAGCATATGAAAAAGGATATGTGAATGGAATTGCAACTACTATTGAGAATCTTGTTAAAGTAGTTAAAGAAAATAATCAACCAGGAATTTTTCAGATGGTAGTTCCTGCTGAAACAGTAAAGGAGACAATCGATGAGTTACTACGATTTTGTGGTGAAGGAGATATTATTATTGATCATGGCAATAGCAATTTTAAAGACAGTCGGAAAAGAGCAGAGCGTCTGGCAAAGTTGGGTATCCAATATATTGATTGTGGTACTAGCGGTGGTGTTTATGGTTTGGATCGTGGATACTGTCTTATGGTTGGCGGTGGAGATACTGCAGTCTCCACTTGTTCACGCATTTTTAATGCCCTTGCCCCAGGAATCGATTCTGCTCCCAGGACTCAGTTTGACTCAGACATAACTTCTGCAGAGTATGGTTGGTTACATTGTGGTGGTCCTGGTGCTGGACATTTTGTGAAGATGGTGCATAATGGAATTGAGTATGGTATGATGCAGGCATATGCAGAAGGATTTAACATCATTAAAAACGCTAATGCGGGTGCTAAGTATGTTAGAGAAGGAGATGCAGAAGTGGCACCTATGGCAGACCCAGAATCCTACTGCTATGATATTGATGTTGCTGAGGTTGCTGAGTTATGGCGTCGTGGTAGCGTTGTTGGTTCTTGGTTACTTGATCTTACTGCTGATGTGTTACGCAGGGATGGTAGTCTTAAACAGTTCTCTGGAGGCGTATCCGACAGCGGTGAGGGTCGTTGGACTGTTTCTGCCGCTGTGGATTTGGGGGTTCCCGCTCCTGTCATTACCACTGCGCTTTATGAAAGATTTAATTCACGCAATCTGGGCACTTTCGCTGCCAAGATTCTAAATGGTATGAGATATATGTTTGGAGGACATCACGTTCGATGATTAGTTCCGAGACACCTTATAAACTTGCAGAAATTATTAGAGATACTTGGCCTGGTCTTTACAGATTGACTCACATGCATTATAATGAGGAAAAGGATGTAAAAAATGACCGAATACTGGATCGTAACAGAGAATAAAACTGGAAGGGTGATTGCACATTGTGGTGATCTTAATGACGCAATGATGATGGTTTCCTTTGATCCAACAAATCGTTCATACAAAAGAAATCGTATTCTTTTGGATCAAGTGATTGATGTGACTTCAACAACCGATAAAAAATTACCAACTTCTGCGGTTGTTGGTGGTAACTGGACTCCAGAATCTTCTACTGGTAATGGTCCTGGACCATTACCACAAATTAAATTACCGAAGGGTGAAGGAGTTCCTGTTGTAGTATGAGTACCAAAACAACACTCAAAGAACAATTTGAGTACATATATATTACTTTTAAAGAACTGATAAAAGTCATCAGAACAAAAAATAAATAATAATAAGTCGCAGGTGCTTATGGTTCCCTTCCATAATCCTAAGGAATATGTCTTTAATCTTCATGCAACATCAAGTTCTGAAGCAAAACGATTATGGAGAAAACATATAAAAGAAAGTTGGGATAATAAGTGTGCTTATTGTGGATCGGAAGATAATCTTACAATTGATCACATTGTTCCACAATCAAAAGGTGGAGAAGATATTACCAAAAATGTAGTATGCTGTTGTCACGATTGTAATCAATCAAAGGGTCATGAGAACTGGAAGTTATGGTACGTTCAACAATACTTTTATGATGAAGAAAGATTTAATAGAATAGAAGAATGGATAAAACCAGACTCTCCAAAAAATCTTTATGCTTATCGCCCGAGAAGGAATAATGCGACTTGAATAAATAAATGAAAGCAGTAAATACTGCAGTTTTGATAAATACCGAATACAATAAATGCCAACTCCAATCAGGATTAGAAGATCTGCTATACCTGGTAAAAAACCTACAACAGGTCAATTACTAAGTGCTGAATTAGCATACAATACTTATGATGCAGAATTGTATGCTAAAAGAGAAAGATCTGGAATTGGAACTGATATTGTTCGTATTGGTGCTGGAGCAACTGTTACAAATATCTTATATGTCACAAAAGACGGAAACGACTCAAACACGGGAAGAAAACTTGGAGACGCAAAAGCAACAATTGGAGCAGCACTCTCAGAATCAACAACAGGAACAGTTATTAAAGTTAGTGCTGGATCTTATCTAGAAAATAATCCTTTAATTGTTCCTGAGCAAGTTTCAATTGTTGGTGATAGTTTAAGAGAGGTATCAGTATCACCATTGAATCCCGATAAAGATCTATTTTATGTAAGCACTGGTAATTATATTGCAGAAATGTCTTACACTGGAACATTGAATTCAGGTAAAGCAATTTTTGCATTTAATCCTGATAAACCAGTTTATAATGACCAATCACCTTACATTCAAAACTGTACTAATTTTATTCCTAACAGTATTGGAATGAAAATTAATGGTAAGCATTCGATTGGCCCAACAAAATCAATGGTTCTTGATTCCTACACTCAATATAATCAGGGTGGCATTGGAGTTTCAATTACCAATGAAGGTTATGCCCAGTTAGTTTCTTTGTTTACAATTTGTAATGATATTTCAGTATTTTGCGGATCTGGTGCCGCTTGCGATTTAACAAACTCAAACTCTTCTTTTGGAAACTATGCCCTCGTATCGGATGGAGTAGGTCCAAAGAAATATACTGGAATTGTTACAGAAAGTTCTGAATCAAATAGTGACACTTTTGTATTAAATTTAAATACACCAACTCTGGATATAGTCAATGCATACTATGATAATACTACAGGTTTGTTAACTGCCTATACTAACCAACCACATAAGTTTTCTGTAGGAATGGGTATCACACTTGCAGGACTTGGATTTACTTGCCCATCTGGTCCAGGAATTGTAACTTATCCAAGTGGTAACTATGGTTATGTATTTGAAACTCAAACAGTTGCACCAGGTAGATATGTTGATTCGTATAATTTAATACATGCAAACAAGAGAGAAATACAAGACAAATCTCTTGCAGCAATTGCACTGGATCATCCTGATTTTTATTTTCCAGGAGATGATCAAACAAATTCAAGATCAAGATATTATGATTCATATCGTTTAATACAGAAAAATAAATCTGTAATTGTAGGTACTGCCTGGACGAATACTTATAATGTGTATCCAGGTATTTCGACGACAATGGATAAATGTAAAAGAGATCTTGGATATTTTGTAGATGCTATATCCACTGATATCTTTACTGGTGGAAACAAATATTCAAGAGACTTTACATTACAATATTTTAATAATGGAGTACCTATTAGCAATGGTCTTGTGGGTGAAGTCAATGAATCCATTTATGCTTTTAATCAGGCAAGGGATTTGATGAAGAGTGCCATCACAAATACTCTTGTTGGTGCAGCGTATTCTGACTTGACGATTACTGCAGATCCTTTAACTGGATTTAATACTTCCCCAAATTCTTGTGCCGATGTTCAATCAAATATTGATAACCTTGTTGGAATTGTTACAACTGTAATTGGCGCTGGAAATATTACTTCATTACCATCAGAAAATACAGGTACATTTACAACTGGTGGTAATAAATGCTTTAGAGATATTGGATATTTAATTGACAATCTTTCGTTGGATGTAAGAGATTTTACGAATGAAAATACTCTCAATTTTATTGCAGGTTATTTTGATGTAAATGGTAATCCTCTTATTAATGGAATAGTTGGTGAAGTTGCCGAATCAATTACAGCATTTAATGCAGTTAGAGATTATTCTAAATTAGCAATTACAAATCAACTCAATAATAAAGATCTTACGATTGTTGCAGATCCTCTAACTGGTTTTAATACTTCTCCAAATTCTTGTGCAAATGTTCAGACATTTATTGATAATTTAATTTCTACGGTAACTTCTGATTCTGTTGGAGTTGCAACATCTAAATTAAATCTTCCATCAGTTTCAATGGCAAGCACAGTATTTACTTGCAATGTTGGACCTTCAACTTTACCTCATACTTATGTTTCTGGTGGAACTGCAAAAATTAATATAGTTAGACCTTTCGATGGGCAAGTTGTATATTTTGGAAATTTATATTATACCGTAGGTAAAATTTCTATAATTGATGGGGGATCTGGATATACTGAAAATGCAAATATAACAATTGATGAACCTATTGTTGAATGGGGAATACCCTCTACTGCAGTTGCTGAAGTTAAAAATGGATCAGTAGTTTCTACAGAAATTGTTTCAAGTGGAAGAGGATATACAAGTGTTCCAAGAGTTCAAATTAGTGCTCCCAATTCTGGAATAAATACAGCAAAAGCAGTAGCAGAATTGATTCCAACATATTATGTAATAGTTTCATCAACTCCTATTTCTTCTGGAATTTGCACAATTACTGTTTCTGCAAACATACCTTATTCTGTTGGTGTTGGTACAGAAGTTAAATTCTATAAACAAAGTAGAGTTCTCGCTTCTGGACATTCTCTTGAATATATTGGTTCTGGTACAAATATTGAAAAGGCACTTCCTGCTGGTGGTGGTGTTCCAATACAAGATAATGAAACAGTTTCATTGAACGGTGGATTAGTAGTTTTTACAAGCACTGATCAGTCAGGAAACTTTAGAATTGGTGATGGTGTTATTATTAATCAGCAAACTGGAACTATCTCTGGAACTTTTTATTCAAAGAGTTTGTTTTCTACTATAACACCATTTATTCTAGCACTAGGAGGGGAATAATAAATGGCATTAGCACTTAATGTTTTTAAAACTGTTACAAGTATTGCATCTACAAACGCTGTAGGAATTTATACTGCTCCTGTTGGATATACTGGTGTTGTTCTATTAGCACAAGCAACAAATATTGGAAACAATACTCAATCAATTTCTTTTTCTCATCGAAGAAGAGTTGCGGGAATTGCAGTAACCACAGAAATTTTAAAAGATTTTCCAATTGTAAAAAGTGATAGTTTAAGTCTTTTTTCTGGAAAACTTGTTCTTGAGTCTGGTGACGTTTTAGTATTGTCTGCAAGTAATGGAACTGATATTAAATTTATTGGAAGCATTTTGGAAACATTGAATTGATATGGCAAAATATACCAGCGGAAGACAAAAGAACCTAAAAGTTGGCATACCTTCTTATAGTGAAGATTTAACTTCGCTGGAAGTTATTGGTAAGGTTGGTATTGGAACCACGAATGCAACTGCAAATTTGCAGGTCGATGGAAGTGTTATTCTTGGTTCAAACAGTAGTGACTTAATTAATATTCCAGGTAGTATTTCATCAAATTTACATCCAGATGGTGATGGATTATATGATATTGGTAGAGCGCCACAAATAGGATTTGGAGCTAATCGCTGGAAGGACGCTAATTTTACAGGTAAGGGTGTATTTGGCAGTGGTGTAGATGCACATAATATTGAAATCGGTGTAGGTACTGCAAATTTAATTTATAGTACTTCTGGAAATTTAGAATTAAACGCTCAAAGTGGAATTACTAATATTGATGATATAGTAACTATATCAGGAAATGTTGGAATAGGTACTGCAAATCCAACATCAAAACTTTGGGTAAAGGGTGATGGATATTTTACTGGTGTTGTAACCGCCAATTCTTTTATAGGTGATGGTTCTCAATTATCAGGAATTGCTACTTCTGGATCTATTTCTGTTTCAATATCACCAAACATTGATGATGTATTTCAATATGTACCTTATGCAACTTCATTTGGTTCAACCACTGGATTTGGTGCAACTACATTATTAGTTTATAATCCTTCATCTGGTAATCTTGGCGTAGGTACTGCAAATCCAACATCAAAACTTTGGGTAAAGGGTGATGGATATTTTACTGGTGTTGTAACCGCCAATTCTTTTATAGGTGATGGTTCTCAATTAACAGGTATTGTTACTTCTGGATCTAGTTCAGTTTCGATATCTACAAATACTAGTGATGCAAATCAATATGTACCTTATGCATCTTCATTTGGTACAGTTCTTGGATTTGGTGCAACTACAGCGTTAGTATATAATCCATCAACTGGTAATCTTGGTGTAGGTACTACAAATCCAACATCAAAATTACAAGTTGAGGGTGATGCTTTTGTTTCTGGTATTTTGACTGCAACTGATATTAATTCATCCTCTGATGTCAGACTTAAGAAAAATATTAAAAAGTTTGAAAATACTCTGGAAAAAATTAATGAAATTAATGGAGTATCATTTGAATGGAAAGAAACTGACTCAAAATCTGCTGGTGTAATTGCACAGGAACTGGAGAAAGTTTTTCCTGAGTTAGTAATTAATAGTAGTGAATATAAAAAAGTTAATTATAATGGATTGATTGGTGTCTTAATTGAATCTATAAAAGAATTAAAACAAGAAATTGAAGATTTGAAAAGAAAAATAGATTATAAATAAAAAAAAAGACTTATAGTTTAGGAAAAAAATAATGGCATTTAAAATTTCTAATGTTAATATTATTGATGATACTAGAAATTTGCTCAGTGCTCTTGATGGTTCATTTACTGGTATTGTTACAGCATCTCGTTTCATTTCAAACGTTGCACAAGGAACTGCACCAATTTCGGTTGCATCATCAACTCTTGTTACAAATTTAAATGCTAATTTTCTGAATGGATTTCCTGGTGCATACTATCAGGTAGCAAATAACTTAACTGGTCAAGCACCTGCCTCTGTTATTACTCAATCGAATGGATTAATAGTATCTGGAAACTTAAATGTTTCTGGAAACGTAACTATTGGTGGTACAACGACACAATTAAATGCACAGCAGTTACAAATTAATGACCGTGACATTACACTTGGTGTTACAACTGATGTAAATGGAAATGATGTTTCTACTGATATTACTGCTAATCATGGTGGTATTTCGATTGCATCTACTGTTGGTACTCCACTAATTGGTATTCCAACTGATGCAGTTAATAATAGTCCATCCACATATAAACAAATTATGTGGATCAGGCAAAATCACTATAGTGGTCTTGGTACTGACGCTTGGGTTTTTAACTATGGTGTTTCTATTGGCAATACTGCAACAGTACAAAATGGTAGTAGATTAACTGTTGGTGCTGGATTTACGGTTTATGATGCTCTTGTAGATCTTCAAGATATTAGAGCAAGAAATATTATAGGAGTAAATAATATTAATGCAACTGGCATCGTAACAGCAAATTCATTTAGGGGTGATGGTTCTCAACTGACTGGTATTACTGCTGGAGGGGTAGGTGCTATTAGTGGAGTCACTATTAGAGATGAAGGTTTAGTAGTAGGAACAGCGGGAAGTGTTACATCTATAAATTTTGTAGGTAATAATATAGTAGCAACTGCTAGTGGTATAGGTGCTACCATTACTATTTCTGATAATCTTGTTGGTTCTTCTTTAAATATTAGTGGACTTTCTACATTAACAACCTTAGTTGGTACTAATATCAACTATACTGGCATTGGTACTGTTACTACACTGAATAGCACTGTTGCTACCTTAACAAACTTAGGTGGTACTAATATCAACTATACTGGTGTTGGTACTGTTGCTACATTTAATGCTACTACAAGCACTGTCACAAATAGAAATGGTACTAATCTAAACATTAGTGGCATTGGTACTGTTACTACACTGAATAGCACTGTTGCTACCTTAACAAACTTAGGTGGTACTAATATCAACTATACTGGTGTTGGTACTGTTGCTACACTGAATAGCACTGTTGCTACCTTAACAAACTTAGGTGGTACTAATCTTAACTATAGTGGTATTGGTACTATTGCAAATATTTCTAATACCAATATTAACTCTTCTGGCATTAATACTGCTGCTCAATTTAATGTTGGTGCTACTACTATTCTTAGTACTGTAAGTGGTCAGATCAGACTTTCTGGTATTCAAACCATTGATGCGACAACAAAAGCAGCACTTGAAAGAGAACTTGCCTTTGCTCCTAATAGTTTTGATGATCTATTAGTTGCAGGAATTTCAACATTTAGTAATGGTCCAGTATTAATTGGTTCTGGAACTTCAACAGGAACAGTAACACAAAGACTTCAAGTTACTGGTGGTGGATATATTTCTACTAGCACTGGTATAGGAATTACAAACCCATCACAATTATTAGATGTTGGTGGAAATTTAAGAGTTCGTGGTGGAATTTATGATGTCAATAATAATGTTGGCGCTGCTAACTCTGTCCTAACTGCAAATGGTTCTGGTGGATGGAGTTGGCAATCTGTTGGATCTATTGGTGGAAATACTGTAACAGTTACTAATGATACTTCTACAACAACACCACTATTTCCAATATTTACAAATTCTACAGGTGCTTCAATCACTGGAGTAAGTGTTGATAGTGTTGGATTATCATATATTCCATCTGGTGCTGGAAGTCTTGGAATTGGAACTACCTCACCAACACAAAACTTAGATGTAAACGGTAATGCAAGATTCCGTGGATCTATTTTTGATAATTCTAACTTATCTGGTACTGCTAACCAAGTTTTAACTGCTGGTCCTAGTGGTGCTGGAGTTACTTGGGCAACATTAACTGCTGCTAGTGTTGGTGCTATTAGTGGTATTAATGTTTCTCAAGATGATACTGGTATTAGGTATCCTTTACTTGCTGCTGGAGCAAATGCTACAACTACTCTTCAATATGTTGATGCTACTGCACTTGCATATAATACTTCAACAAATTGTTTAGGTATTGGATCTCTTACTCCAACATCAAGACTTGATATTGTTGGTGATGTAAAAGTTCTTGGTATTATTACAGCAACAGACTTTAACTCAAGTTCTGATAGAACCTTAAAGCATGATATTCAAGTCATTGAAAATCCTATTGAAAAAGTTCTTCAACTGAATGGCGTAACATTTAATTGGAATGAAACTGGAAAACCATCAGTTGGTGTTATCGCACAAGAAGTTGAGCAAGTTCTTCCAGAACTTGTAAGTGACACTGAACCAAAATCTGTAAACTATAATGGTTTAATCGGTCTCTTAATTGAATGTGTCAAAGAACAGCAAAAACAAATTGATGAACTGAAGGCAAAGAAAACAACAAGAAGAAAAAAGACCACTTAATAAGTTAAAAATTTGTTTAGGCAATATTAATTAATATTGCCTAAATAGTATAAAAAGTTCTGTGCGAATAAATGCCATATAGAGTCACAGATACAATTATTGTTGACCAAAGTAGAAATCTCAGTAGTATTGGAATTGCTACTTTTTCTGGTCCAGTAATTGTAGGAGTTGGAACATCTACAAGACTTTCAGTAACTGGAGATATTGCTGTAAGTGGTATTGTAACTGGATCAGTTCTAGTTGCTGCAAAAGATTCTGGAACTGGAATCGCTACAGATTTTACCGAGTCTATTTTCGGAAATGGGTGGAGATTAAGTGCTCCTGCTAGTACAACTTATTATCGTTTAGCAACTCTTCCTGCTGGAGGATCTGGAAATACATTTGATCATTTAGTTATTAATGGCGTATTGGGTTCATGGATAAGCAATAATCAAACGCCGTTTGAAATTTATTTTTCAAATAGAAATTCTTTTACCACAAAATATATTTCTTATGGTTCTGTTAGAAGTGATGTAAGAATTCTTGGAATTTCTACAAACAGCACAGTAGAAATCTGGGCACAACATCAGGCATCGCAATTTACGAAGTTAGTTTATAATATTACAAATAGTCTTCAGGTTATTCCTGTATTAAATCCAGTATCTACAACAACTGCTCCAGTAGGAACTACTGTATTTGATAGTTCAACTGCAACTCCAAGATTTATTATTAATGATAGTGACAATGTTGGTATAGGAACCATAAATCCAGGATCAAAACTTGCGGTTCAGGGTGACTTATCTATTGCAAGTACTCTTGGAATTGGAACTGTTATTGATATTGTTCCTTACGATACTTTAAACTCTGGAACACTTTCATTTGAAGGTTCTGCTGGTCAATTATTTTCTATTACCAATAACCTAACATCAGGTTCTATCTTCTCCGTTAATGATGTCTCTGGTATTCCAAGTATTGATGTAAATGCTGATGGAACTGTAAGTTTAGGTGCTTATGGTGGAAATATTGGCGTAGGAACTACCAGCGCAACATCAAAACTATCTGTAACTGGTAACGTATTAGTTTCTGGTATTGTAACAGCAACTTCATTTAGGGGTGATGGTTCCCAATTAACTGGTATTACTGCTGCCGGAGTAGGAGCTATTAGTGGAATAACCGTTAGAGACTCTAATAATAATATTGTCGGTACATCAGGTAGCATAACTCAATTAACTTTTGGTTCTGGACTTTCTGTAACTGGAACAACAGGTACTGCAGGTATTGCAACTATTACTTTATCTGGTAATATTGTAGGAACTTCTCTAAGTATTTCTGGTATTTCTACTTCTGGTGGATTTAATGCTACTACAGGTAATGATTATAAGATCAATGGTACTTCAGTATTAACTTCAACTACATTAGGTTCTGCTGTTGTAAACTCTTCTCTGACTTCTGTTGGTACATTAGGAATACTTAATGTTACTGGTGTTACTACTGCTTCTAGATTTGTCTCTAATGTAGCACAAGGAACTGCACCAATTTCTGTTGCTTCTTCTACATTAGTTACAAACTTAAATGCAGATTTTCTTGATGGTTTAGATAGTTCATACTTTACGAATGCTTCAAATTTATCATCAGGCATAGTTCCTTCTGCAAGAATTACTGCAGCATCTGGAGATTTTAATGTAGGACAAAACTTAAATGTAACTGGAAACATAACAATTGGTGGTACAACTGCAATTTTAAATGCAGTAACATTACAAATCAAAGATAAAGATATTGTACTTGGTATCACAACCAATGCCTCCAATCAAGATGTTTCTACTGATACAACAGCAAATCATGGTGGTGTTGCTATTGCATCTACAGAAGGAACTCCATTAATTGATATTAATGCTGGTGTTGGTACTGATAGTATTCCATCCACATATAAACAGATTATGTGGTTGAAGTCTGGTTCTTGGACTGGATTGGGTACTGATGCTTGGTTATTCAATTATGGTGTCGGTATCGGTAGTACACAAGTACCTAATGGAGTAAGACTTGCAGTTGGTGGTGTCCAATTCACACAAAATGATTTAGCAGTTGTAAGAAGCATTAATGCAAGTGGTGTTTCTACTTTGGGAACTGTTCAAATATCATCTGGTATTGTTACTGCTACAAGTGGTGTTGTAACTTATTATGGTGATGGTTCTAAATTAACTGGTATTCAGGCATCTTCTATTGTTGGTGTTACAACTTATGCTACAAATGCTGGTTACGCTACTACTGCTGGTATATCTACAAGTGTTATAGGTGGTATAAGTTCTGTTACACAATTAAGTGTTTCTGGTGTTTCAACAGTTGGATTCCTAACAGCAACTAATATCTGGAATGCTGGTATCACAACTTCCTCAAGAATTAATCTTAATGGTGCCAATTCTACATCAGATGGTGGAGGTCAAATATACCTGAATGGTGCTACTGGAAATAGAATTGATTTTAACACTAATGGTGTTGGTGCTCCTGCATTTACAACAAGAAGTGTAGGAACCAAATTAGTTTTATATCCTGCTATTAGTGGTTCTTCTGTTGATTATGCATTTGGTATTGAAGGTTCTACTTTATGGTCTTCTGTTTTTGATTCAACAGCATCATTTAGATGGTATGCAGGAACCACAAACATTGCAACACTGAGTGGTACTGGTAATCTTACAATAGGTGGTGGAGTTTCTGGTGCAACTGCAACTCCTACTAATATCAATCTTGGAACTAATTTTTCTAATGGAACAACAAGAGATAAACTAAAAATATATCTCTATAATTCTGGAACAGAACAGTATGGATTTAGTGTTGGAAGTGCTTCAGACGTTCAATATCATTCAAACATAATTCACGATTTTTATGTTGCTAATACTGCTGCAGTAAGAATTAATGGTAGTAGAAATCTCTTAATTGGTAGTCAAACTGATACGGGAACAGCATCACAAAGACTTCAAGTTACTGGTGGTGCTTATGTTTCTGGTGATATTGGTATTGGAAATACAAATCCAGGAGCAAAATTGGATGTTGCGGGAGATATAAGACTTTCTGCTGCTGACCCAGAAATTGAATTTAATTCTGGTGGTCCAAGATTAAAAGTTTCAGCATCAAATACTCTAACTATTCATACTGGTGGTGGATTAAATACGACTTCAAATGAAATTGTTAGAATTAATAATACTGGTGTTGGGGTAGGAACCACAGATCCAGGTGCAAGACTTCATGTAGTTCCAACATCAACAGGTATCGCTGGATTATTCTCCGGAACCACATCAAGTGATATGGTTCGTATTACTCAAACAGGAACTGGTAATGCATTAGTTGTTGAAGATTCTACTAATCCTGATTCCACTCCTTTTGTAGTTAATGCAAATGGTTTAATTGGTATAGGAACAACAAATCCAACATCAAAGCTTACAGTTTCTGGTGATGTACTAGTTTCTGGAGCAACCACTTCAGCAGAATTTGTAGGTGGTGGATTTGACTTAAGAAACTTATCAGGAACTCATTTAGTATCTTATGCTTCTGCTTCTGATGTTTCTAATTCAGCATTAAGTATTTCTGGTATTTCTAGTTATAGTCAAGTAGGAATTCTTACTGGATCATTTGCTGTTGATGCATCTGATAGTTTTGGATATTCAGTTGCAACAAGTGCTGATGGTAAGACTATTGTTGTTGGTGCTTATTTAGATGAAATAGTTGCATCAAACACTGGTGTTGTTTATGTATTTGACCGTGTAGGAAATTCATTTAATCAAGTAGGAATTCTTACTGGAATTTATGCCGTTGATACGAATGACTTTTTTGGAATACCAGTAGCAACAAGTGCTGATGGTAAAACTATTATTGTCGGTTCTTATTCAGATGAAATAGGTGCTACAACAAGCACTGGTGTTGTTTATGTTTTTGATCGTGTAGGAAATTCATTTAATCAAGTAGGAATTCTTACTGGATCATTTTCTGTTAATGCATCTGATAGTTTTGGATATTCAGTTGCAACAAGTGCTGATGGTAAGACTATTGTTGTTGGTGCTTATTTTGATGAAATAGGTGCTACAACAAACAATGGTGTCGTTTATGTCTTTGATCGTGTAGGAAACTCATTCAATCAAGTAGGAATTCTTACTGGATCATTTGCATCACAAATTTCTGACAACTTTGGATATTCAGTTGCAACAAGTGCTGATGGTAAAACAATTATTGTCGGTGCAACTCAAGATGAAATAGGAGCAACATTAAGCACTGGTGTTGTTTATGTTTTTGATCGTGTAGGAAATTCATTTAATCAAGTAGGAATTCTTACTGGTTCTCTTGCTGTTGATGCATCTGACAACTTTGGATATTCAGTTGCAACAAGTGCTGATGGTAAAACTATTGTTGTCGGTGCTTCTAGTGATGAAATAGGTGCTACAACAAGCACTGGTGTTGTTTATGTCTTTGATCGTGTAGGAAATTCATTTAATCAAGTAGGAATTCTTACTGGAACTTATGCCGTTGATATAGGTGATCGATTTGGATATTCAGTTGCAACAAGTGCTGATGGTAAAACTATTGTTGTCGGTGCTTCTAGTGATGAAATAGGTGCTACAACAGATACTGGTGTTGTTTATGTTTACAAGAGACAAGGAAATAATTTTAATCAAGTAGGAATTCTCACTAGTTCTCTTGCTGCTGAATCTAATGATGATTTTGGAAAATCAGTAGCAATAAGTGCTGATGGTAAAACTATTATTGTTGGTGCTCCTGGTGATGAAATAGGTGCTACAACAGATACTGGTGTTGTTTATGTTTATGATGAAGTTAGAGAAACTTATGTTTATTCTGGACCTACTGGTAATCTTGGCATAGGAACCACAAATCCAACATCAAAGCTTACAGTTCAAGGAAATGCTTTAATTACTGGTGTTGCTACAGTTACAAACAATTTCACTGTAGATAGTGGAACAATTTATGCAGATGCTACAAATAATAGAGTTGGTATTAATACTTTAACTCCCGCATTTACTGCAGACATTGCAGGAGACGCAAGAATAACATCCACAAACAAAATGAGATTCGGTGGAACTGCAGGAACCACAAACTTCTATATACAGTATAACTCAACCACAAATAGTTTGGACTTTGTAGCAGGATAAGATTATGGGTGTTGTAGGAAGATTGGATCAATATGCATCAATGCTCGCTTGGGAGTTTGATGAGACTACAGCAAATAATCCAAGTATCACTGGATTTGGAACTTATTATGCTTCCGAGTTTAATGAAAACATTGTAGATATTGTTAGAGATGGATTAGTATTAAACCTTGATGCTGGAAATCTTTCTTCTTATCCTGGTATTGGAACCACCTGGACTGATGTGAGTGGTGGAAGTAATAATGGAACACTGACGAATGGACCGACTTATAGTAGTGCAAATAATGGGTCTATTGTTTTTGATGGTGTTGATGATGTAGTGAATGGAACTATTACTGGTT
>JACCDX010629190.1_pt1 | contig 16541 bp, 6 predicted proteins | sample 7449681 | NCBI WGS metagenome assembly JACCDX01 (sample SAMN15323450, study PRJNA562643) | freshwater metagenome | isolation source: river surface water | place: USA:Blue River Watershed | collected 2017-08-18 | reverse complement strand
GTGGGTCTAACGCTAATGGGATTTTTGGAAATTCTTTACCTCTTTCAAATGTATTTAATTTCCAGCCAATACTTGAAAGAGCACCAACTAATAATGGTGCTAGTTATTTGTCCAATAATAGTTTATTAGATGTGTCTTGCAATTCTTTTATATTAGCCTTTACAGATAATAGACAAGTTTGGATTGCTGGAAAACATAGCTATATAAATAAAATAGGATTGAATGACACAGGGTTTTTTCCTATAAATATAGATGCAAACCCTGATAAATTAATAGGAAGTATCAATTACTTAAATCCGTTTAAACTAGAAGTAGGATTCAATAATTTTTCAGGATTTGTTACAGGACTTTCATACGATATTGATAATCAAATAGTTTGGTTTACTGGACTCTCTAGTTTGAGGGGTTGGGGTTATGCATATGATATTTCAACATACGAAAATAATATAATAATTATTTCTGCTAGCACTGATCTTTACTGGGACCACTCTATTATTTTATATAATTTCGCTTTCTCAGAAACTCCACAATATAATTACAGCCCAGGTTTAGCTTCTGATTTAAAACCAGGAGAAAACTACATAAAAGTATCTGCTGGAAAATTTGGATTCCTAGCATTATCAGAAAATCTTTTTTACCCTTATGGGGATAATTCTTATGGTGCTTTAGGAATTGCAAAAACATACACAAATTCTGTTGCTTGGAATCTTCAGTATGGTTTGCCTAGTGGATCTTTGCTATCTCTTACTTCAGTTGTAGGGGCATATAATATAGCAGCAGGAGGAAATCATTCAATTGTGTTAGCATCAAATATAAAACCATCTGGATTTACTTTCAGTATTATAAGACCAGGCGGATATCCTTCAGTTGATATTTTAACTCAATACCCAATTACTCAGGCTATTGAGTAAAGGTATAAACACCTTTTAAATTTTATAATTAATATATGAACCTTTCCCCAGATCCACGACAATTAAAAACAAGAGTGTCACTAAGTGTTTTGAATGCTCCAGAAAGTGGTTTTTTCTCTGGAGAGTATTCTGCTTCCACTGCTACAAAATCCCAAGACAATCTCAATGTTTTAAACTATGATTTCGAATCAACTTACACATATGATAACGGAAACACTGAGCGTAAATATAGTCCAAGGCTAAAAGTTATTTCATCTTTGCAAAATGCAAGAATTCCTGAAGTAAATACTGTAATTAGTGCTTCTTCTTGTACTTTTGCATATGGAGCTATAGTACCTGGAGAAGTTGATCCTGTTTTGAATAGGTTGAAAGGACCAAAGATAGGATATAACCCAAATTTTATTGATAATCCAATACAGGGTACCGTAAGTTCTCAACTAGACAAAATAAATCAAGAAGTACCAAAAATTCCTTTTAGCGATGAAGGAAATGTTTTAACTACTTATAATATTTGGCAAGTTGTTTCAGAGGGAGCCGTAATTACAGATGATGCATATAAATACATTGGACCAGCAATCAAAGACACTAATACTGGAACTTTAAGAACAGTTAAAGACCAGGTTTATGGAGCTCAAGTAGAAGTTACATCGATACAAAAGCTCACTACAGTAATGAGAATTTTTCCAACATCTTATGATGCTGTCTATCAAAACGGTGCAGAGTTATACAATCCGGATGGCACTATACAGCCAATTTTGGCAACTGGAAATAATGGTGGAAATAGTTTTCATTTGAATCTTTCTTTTTCAAATATGCAAGAAAATTCATCGATTTGTTCTTTATATTTAATACCAGCTGGTCCTATAAATGAAGATTTCATAAATAAATTTATAATAAATTTTGAGATTGATAAAAAACCTGTTTTAGAAATATATGATCCTCAATCAAAGAAATATTTAGTTCAGACTGATTTGATTGCCCCAGTTTTAGATAAAAATAATATGAGTTCCTATGATGTGTTTGTTCATTTTGTAGGACCAAATATGATGATAGGTTTCAGTTCTGACATTACAAAATGGAACACAGTAATAAATTTCAGTGGTAGAGAAGTTTATTTTCCTCCAGAAACTTATATATCTCTTCAAGTAAAAAACTTGAATTTAAAGTTTAGGTATTCAGCTTTAATTTTCAATAATTATAATGAAAGTCAACCTGAAAGCCGTAAGAAAAATTACATTACTGCGGAATTTAGATATTCAGGCAAGAAAGTAAAAGATCTTCTAGGCTTCTTGGGTATTGTTAAAAAATCATTTGATGCAGCAGAATACAGAATCAATGATTCACCACGTAATACTGGATACAATCGAGGTAATCCAGATGATAAAAATATTTCATATTTTGCTGATCTAAGACTTTCGGGCAGTCAGTTCGAAGATATAAAAGAAGTATACGCTCCTGCTGGTAAGAGTGCAGACACTGATAAAAAAACAGTATATTTTAAGTTGATTTATAACACGACGATAGAAGGACCAGCTTTTATGCAAGTTGAAATTCCTCATCCAGGAACACTTGCTTCATATCCAAATATTGTTGATTTAGATGATCAAACAGGTGCATCTGGATATAAATTTGTAAACCCTACAACAAATGGACTACTCTTTGAAGTTGGTGATATCACTGCTTGGGTCGAAGATTGGTCAGTTGAATGCAATACTGAATCAAGCAATATGTCTGTTATTCAGAAAAAAGCTTCTATTAAATTAAAAAATATAGATTCATTAGAAGGACAAAAGTTTATAAATGCAATTGAAAACAATTTACTCGTAGTAACTATCGATGCCGGATATTTAGATGGGAAGCTTCAATGTTTCTTTCAAGGATTTATAACTAATACTTCTTATTCAAGAACTGGAAACGATAGCACATTTACTTTGAATTGTATGGATATTGGCACATTTATCTTGAGTAACCTTTACTTTGACAAGAATATGATGTTGGCAGGTATGAGACACGACCTTGCTATTGACTCTATAATTGCAACATCAGGTTTTTGGTCATACTATTCTAGGAATAATAAAGATAATGCAAATAATTCTATCATAACAGGAATGGATTTAAGATTAAATAGTAATTCTGTAAATAATCAAGATTTAATAAAATTAAACCCACTCGATAAAATACTAGAAAAACTTAATAAACTTTTAGAAAGGTTAAACAATCCTTATTCACTTCCAACATTTAGATGGGCTGAAAAATCTGGTTTTATATTGGAATGTAGAAATAATTATGTAGATAGTGACTTAAGATTTACAGCTTTAAACGTAGCAGGTACAGGCTACACTTTTGGTAGTAATGCAAGTAATCAAAACAAAAACTATTTACAAAATTTTCAAACAGACATACACGGATTATTACAAGGTGAATATACTATATCTACAAATATTCAAGGTCTAGCAGCTGGAGTAAGAGTATTTGGCGTTTCTATGACTGGTTTTTTAGCTGATGAAAGATATACAGAAAATTCAGTCATAAATCCAGCTTTTTTACTTTTACCTCCAGATAAAAAGTTATCATATTTAGCAAATGCTCCTTTTGATACCTCACAAGCTCCTTATATTGGGTTCAAAAAATATTTAATCTGGGCTACGCAACGTAATGAAATTCCTGATCAAACCATCTTAAAAAGAGTTACAGATAGCATAGAAGTAGTTTCTAAAACACCTATCAGCTCAGTTTCATTTACTTGCTATGTTTCTAAGCCTCTCAATTATCACGGCAAATTCAAAATCAATGTTTTTGAAGGCAAAAAATCTAATTTTACAGATGAATATGTTTATCAATCAATAGATTATAAATATGACAAAATGAATAACTTGATAACAGCCTTTGTTAGAGGAATCAACTTACCAGTAACTTTGTGAGGATAATATTATGCCACTTTTTCAATCTCTTTCATTTGTAATAAATGATCAAATTAGACAAAACACCATAAATATGCAGAGCGGTTTGACATTAAGATCAAATGTAACTCAAGCTTTACAAGTTATCAATGTTAATAAAAATAATATAATAGAAGAACAAGATGTTTTACGCTGGGGTTATGCAAACTGGGGCGTGGAAAAAGTAACATCAGAATATAAGCCACAAGAAATTAAATAATGGGAAATACACCAATTTATGGGTTTGGATATATTGAGCCAAACCAAGATCTTTCAGAAAACATTGATTTAGATGAACTTCGTTTTAGGTCCATTGAAAATCAAATGTACAATCTGTATCAAATCTTCAAAAATGGAATTATTGAAGATGATCCATTAATCCCATCTTGGCGTATACAAACATATTCAAACGAATTTAAATTAACAAAAATAACAATAACTTCTGGAAAGGGATTTGTATCATACAAAGCTGGTAAAACAACAGCATCCAAAGATGTCACTCTTCCAACAATCCCTTCCACTGTTGGATTGTCAAAAATTTATGTTTATGCTTATGAGAATGCTAATACCGCAATAACTGGAGATGTAGATTTTGTAGCTTCTTTGACACAAATAAGTGACACAGTAAATTATATTTCTCTGGGATATTTAGAGATAGACGTAGCAAATAATCTTATAAATTTATTTGAAACCAATAGACAAGACATCACTTTATTTTCAACCCTTTCTTACTTGATAAAAAATCACAAACACATAGGCGGAACAGGAAATCCAGCCCCTATAGATTTGTCAAATGAAGTAAAAAATCAAATTACCAGTGAAAATATATCTGGGGTTGATGCAGCTAAAGTTACCACAGGCATTTTAGATTCAGCTCGTCTTCCTAACATTAGTCATAATAGTTTAGAGAATAAAGGCAACTTAACACACGATCAATTAGAAACAGCATTATTAGCAGTTGTAAATAATGATGCTAATGACAAAATGTCTGATCTATCAATAGCTAATAGATTACAGATGATTGTTGCAATGAAAAAAACTGGTGGTGTTGGATTTACTTTTATTGATTCTACTCAAATAAACACTATTACATATGTTCCAGGCATTTATCCAAATACATCTACTAACTCAGCAACTGGAAATTCAGCAAACTTTAAACAAACCTCTTCTGTTCCTGGTCAATACACATTAGCAACAATTTATGACACAGCTCCTTACTCATCAGGATTAGGGATTAGTGGAAGTGTAACATCTAGTAACTTTGTAGGAGATAAAGCTTTTGTAGTAAAAAATGATTTTCTTCAAGCAAAAACTGTAGCTTCATCTCTCGGATCAACAACTAATACTTTCTTTAGCAATATCAGCATTTCTGGATCTGCAACTACGGGAAGTTTTACAATTGATACTCCATTAAATTATCAAACTTTATCTCAACCAGTATCAAGTATTTTTGATACTACAGGTTCTTGGGATACTGGACTTGTTTTTACTACTACATATGCTTCTAATAAAGTAAAAGTTGATACAAGTTTATATGCATACACACTTTTTAATCAACCTGTATCACTAGATTTTGATTCTAAAGTTGGATTTGGTTTTTCTGCTGGTCTTGGAGAAACTGGAGCAGCATTAGGAAAAATATATATGTTCCTAGTTGTTGGCAATGGAAATACTGATCCTGGACTTGTTTATGATCAACAAATTAACTTTGCGCCAAATACAGGTACAGGATCATCAACAATTTATATTACACCAGTAAATAACGTTAAAATCTTTGACGATACTACTGATGGAGCAACTGGATCTACTGCAACCTATTCTTCTATTGGTCTGACTAATTTTGGCGATAAAAGCTTAAAATCTTCTGTTTTAGGTTTCGGATATTATTTTTCTACTGATCAAGGCTGGAATGCTGAAAAACAAATTAAATTTGAATTACTTACTCCAACAGATGCTCAAATAAATGCATCTGGAAATTATGATAGTTTAGTTTTAGCACGTAGAAATTCTGTTGATCAAACTTCATCAGTATTTGTTTGGAATGATTTGTATACTTACAAGAATGCTAATTTTCTTCTAAGATTTGATTCTGGAGATATAAATACACAATACAATCAAATTCAATATGATATTGATGTACCTTCTGGCACTAAATATACAGTTCAAAGTAGATCTAATGTAAATTCTGATTTATTTTACAATTTCAAAAATGTTTCAGAATCCGATGTCATTATTGCCACCCCTAACACTAACTCAAGTACTGGAAGATATCTAGATGTCTTATTTTCTTTGTATTCAAATGAGTTTCAAAGTTTAGCTCCAACAATCAATAATTTAAAAATAAATTATTCAGCTGTTGGAAGTGCTACAACTCGAATTTATGACAGAAATCTTACAGACACAACAGCGCAAAAGTTTGGTTGGGTAAGTGATGTTTACTACAACAAAAACGCTGGTTATGGAGACACTAATCCTAATGATACCAATTATTTAAAAATTTATGACACCACTAAAGTTGGAAATTGGGTTTATTTAAGAAATAACAATCTAATTTCAGCAGCAAATAATGTTTCTGAAACAACCTTGGAAGATGGGATAGATGCTAGTACTTTGAAAAATTATTTATCTCCAAATCAAATATTTTTAAAGTCAACAAATTATGGTTTAGACACTCCTACAGATTATCAATCAATATCTTCAGGATCAAATATAATCTGTGATACCAAAAATGACAGAATTATAATTTCAGATATAAATGGTAATTTCACAAAAGTAATTCAAGGAAACATTAGATTGCGTCTTACTTCAAGAGATTTTGTTGCTTTGTCAGCTACATTCAATCCTGAAACAAGAAAAATATTTATTGCTTTCTCCCAAAATATATCCTTTGTAGATTTGACAAAAATTTATATTACATATGGAAATATCTCAGTAAGAGCCGATGACACTAGATTATCTTGTGATTATCTAGATCCTATATATGAAACATCTGCTACTTATGTAATATCAATTAAAGATACAGTAGAAGGCATTTCTCTTAATTCTGCCATTCAAAATGCTGCTACTAAAAAGATAAGATTAGATAAAGGTTGTTTTGTAAATGCTGGGATATCTATAAATTCCAATGATGTTCTTTCTGCAACAATTCCAACATCAACAGTTTCTACTACTAACAGAACGCAGCAATTTGTAGCTGGTATTAGTACATCCATCACTGGAACTTCTACTGTTACGACGGGGCTTCCATCAACAACTGCTGTTGTAAATTCTGTTACAGATTATAATGGTGATGGAGAAATTTCTGCAACAGTAATGTATGGACCTAATTCACAATCTGATGACATAATTTTAGATTTGTGGCAAGGACCAATATATTTTGAAAATATTTACAATCCAATATCTGTCCAATACAACGAAACAAGTTCTCTCATAGTTATTGCACAGCCACATTCTAAATCAGTACTATGTTATAAAGATGAGACAGCTTTAAGTCTTCAATGGGCTATTACTTCAGATATTGTCAAATATTATGATAACAAATTAGGATCAGCATACTTACTGTCAAGCGGAAATGTTCTTTTAGCTAGTCCTGCAGTAGATGCAAATGACACTGGCAAATTACAAGTTTACAATATCACCAACGGATACATAGAAACCAAATTGACATTCAACAATGATGTAATTAAAGCACTTCCTGGTCCAGCAACAGATAATTCAAACTTCTATGTACTTACTGATGATGTAATAAATTTTGGCGCAAATTCAAGATTGCATTTGGTTAATAATTCTGGATCAATTATATCGACTTGGGGAGATAACAATGAATTATTTCATCCAAAAGGTATGAGAATAATTGCAAATGACAACATTTTAGTATCGGAATAATTATGAATCTACAAATCCAAAAAAACAAACCAATAATAGACATTACTGATGGAGAAAATAATTTATCATTTGAATTTATCTCTGCAGAAAAAAATTATTTATTGAGTAAATCTGAAAGCAATATTAGACTATCTCTCAAGAAACAAACAGTAGCAAATATAAGATATAATGAAAATATAATTGAAATATCATTTGAAAAAATTATTTCATATGTTCAGTTTATTTCTATCAAGTTTAAATTTGATTCTATTGTTGAGATCCATAGCAATTACATAATATTTTCTTCTGGTGATAAAGATTATGTAATTGATTTTGAAAATACAAAATACAGCTTTCAATCTGATGACATTTTATTGGTGATTTTAAATAATCCTAGTAATTCTATCAAGATATCAGAAATTAATTTCTTTGCACATAATTTTCAACCTCAAACATTTAAGGCATTTACTGCTGGCAATCCACTACTAATTGATGACACCTGTAAAATGCCTGAATTTTCAATTGGAAGTTATGATGATTCTTCTTTTGCTATACCAAGACCAGTAAGGCAAGGAAATCCTGTAATTTCAACTGTTCCAGCTATAGTAGATACAAACTCATCCACAGACGATATTGAATACTATAACACTGGTTTAGGGCCTACTTCTAAGACAATATATTTCAGAATTATTTGTAATACAATTTTAGAAAATACACTTTCCTCTGGTGATTTATCTCCAAATTTGCAATTAAAAGTTTACTTGCCTAATGGTTTAGACACTGTTAAGGCACCTGTCTACATTGATATGTACTTTGTATCTGCTGACACAAATAACGATATTTCTGTTTACTCAGCTTCATATACTTTCTACAAACAAGGTAGATATAACAATATTGATTATGTAGATGGATTTATGTATTTTGATGTGCATTGCCCATTAACTGTACAAAAATCAATACCTTTCCAGTTTGATTTTCAACTTTTATAGGGTCTACATCAGCTGGCAAAGAATACTTTAATATTCCCTGTTTAGCGGTGATTACAAGTGCCATATAACGTTTCAATAATTTTACCAAACAATCTGACAAGTGGATACCTTCAATCTGAATTTATCAATCTAGGACAACCATACTCTAGTAATTCTTATTCTAAAGATCCTACACTTGACAATAACAAAAATACTCTTACATTTAGCTTTGAAGTAAGAGATAGTGGCACTCGTGAAATAACATATTTACGCAGAATAAAAACTCTTTATTTATCAAATGATCCAGAGTTTGATTCTGTAGCAACAATTGCAATCCAAACTTGGCCTTCTAATACATATGTATTTGATCCAACATATGATTATGAATACACTCTAAATCCTCTTTACTTCTTTGACAATACGCTAAATCAAGGAACTATGGCTACTCCTACAGCAGGTGGAACTGGATTATTTAAGGTCTATAACTGGCCTTTAAGTGCTTCTGGTGGTCTTTCTACTGTGTATATGAAAGCCATCTTAGAAGGCCCTAACGGTACTGATATTGAGTATCCAATGGGCTATGGTATTTTTGATCAAATTAGATGGGAAGGTGAAATTCCAGTTAATCCTGATTTTCCAGAAATACCAAGCGCAAAATCTGGATATATCGGGAAAAATACTCTTTTATCATTTGCTAGTGGCAATCAAGTAGCAGCTCAAACTGAAAAATCTGGAATTGGAAGATACGTAGCTAGTGTTTATGAAATTTCAAATACTGGTGGGACATACGATGCATATTCAGCAAAAAATACTACCAAAAGAACACTTATACCATCGGCATCTATAGCATCAACAACACTAACTACTTATAGATATTTTGATGGTAATTACAGTGCTTCTTCATTATCATTAGGTGCAAATATTGGTCTTACTAGTGCAAGTTATGGCAAAGGTGCATTTTTCTATAGTGAAACTAAACTTACACCATCGATAAATAAGACAGACTTTCACACACAAGCTGGATTTTCATTTACAACATCTGGAATTGCTGTAACTTCACAGGCATATTTAAAATTTTATTCAGCCCCAGACACTAGTGCAAACGGCAATGAAATTGTTTGTCGGATAGATATTCCAAATAATGACAACCCAATTTCATATCTGTACACAAGAATAAACGGATCTGACAGTGTAGTAAAACAAACTACAACTTTGCCACATAGTATTTTACCTCTACTTCAGTCAGGTGGAGTTATGGAAATGTATTACTCTTCAATGGGTACTACAAACTTATGTATGATTGAAGCTTACTATACTCCTTATCTGGATCAATCAGAAGTTTCAAGAAAAAGTTATTTATTGGGAAATTCAATATTGACATCATTTGGCACTTCATCAGTAGGAAGTGCTTTTGGTTATCAAATATCTCAAGCTACTGGTACTACTTTTAGCGGAGGATTAGTTTTAGAAGAATTATTTCTAGCTCAAGGAAAATCCAAGTTATCTATTGATATTGGTGATTGTACTAACGATGACATTGCTTTGAATGGATCACCAGTAACTCAGATATTAAATGATTGGGATACTTCAGCAAATGATGATTTTATTGTTTTAACTGACGCTCCATTTGGTTTAAATTTTACTACAAATGTGCAAGTAGATTTGTATGAGATATCTAAACTTGATAGTTCGAATGCATACACTGCGCCAATTCATTACGAATTGCAGTTGTTCAAACCATCATTTAGCAATAGATCAAAGTTAGATTTGACTTTTTTCCACGGTTCAGATGATATTTATGTTGCTTTCAGCCCAGTTTCTTCATATAGATCCCATACCCAAAATAATTTGACTGTCAATTGGGATAGACCTTTTGGTGTTAGATGCGATGATGGATTTGCTTATACCGACGCTCCTTTCAATGCTCCAACAATTCTCGTAAAGTTTAGTGGAGAGAAGAATGAAATTTCAGTATCTTACAGAACTGAAGATAACAAACTTAGAAGACAGGTACTCAAATCTTATAAACCTGACACAGAAAATGATGTTCAATATATTTTTGAAATTACAGATCAGTTACCAAATTCTTATGCAGGCAGAAACAAGAACAAGAATTTTACTGGAACATATTTATTAGTCAAGCAAAAACAAGGATCAGGAATTAATTTAGTAGGCGTAGTTGATTTGCTTCTACCTGTAAATTCAAATACTTCGGGATTGGGATATTTTGCTGCATTTGGAGTGAGAAAAAGTTCATATAATCCAACAGGTGTATCACATTTTCAGAATGTTAGTTGGTATGGTTTACCAAACTTTTATAAAGAGCAATTTGACAATGATAGTACAATTAAAACTTTATTGTTGTCAGATGAAGGATCTACTAATTCAAAACATTATCTCGGACAAAAGTTGTTAAGTGGATCAACAGATTTAATAGATTATCAATATGAAACGCCAAGTACTTTACCACCTAAAACATTAGACGCTCAATATTATACTTTTAGTCCATTGCCTAATGCTCCCACTTACGCATCAGATGTAATTACAGCTGGAGTAGCTGGATCTTTAATAATTAATGGTGCATATATTTCTTCTACTACAGAATATATTTTAATAGGTGGCCAATCGCCAAATACTTTAAATGGGGTATATTACCAATCTAGAGTAGGCACAGCTACAACTTCGTGGAAATTAAGTAGAGTTCCTGAAATGAATTCAACATCTGGTGTTCTATCAGGCACAATGATCAGAATTCCTTGGACAAGTAGCTCTGATTACACAAAATGGTATGTATCCTCTCTTGATCCTATAACCTTAGGAACTACAGGTATTACATTTAGTGCATTTGCTAGTACATCAACACCTATATCTTTAGCAACAACAGGCTCTAATATTTCAATACCAAATCTTACATCTTTGACTATTGATGGCACTACGCTTTCTTCTTTGCCAATTGGAAGTAAAATTTTAATCAAAGATCAAATAGACAATGTAGAAAACGGTGTATATGTCAAATCAGTTTCAGGGTTTGCAATAACTACAGCAAATAACTTAGCACCATATAGAATTATTGGTGGCACAATCAATGCTGATACAAATTGGTACAAAGATAAAGTTTCATTCAATGGAAATTTAGTTGACCGATTTATTAGCACTACATTCTTCAAATCTATAACAGTTGGAGAAATTTCAGGCTTTGTTACTACAGCTAAGCCAAAACTATTTGAATTCAAATTAAATTGGAATGCCTTTGATAAAGATTTTCCAATGAATGAATTGAAAGTAAGATTTTTCAGAAATATTGGTTCCTTACCTGATTACAACAATCCGTTGACTTCTTGGAAATCAGTTTCTTATAAACCGTTTGTAACAGGTTATAATAACTTCGCCAGTAATAATTTGGTGCAAATAAAGTTTGATGAAAGTGAATGGAATACTACTATTTCACAATCTGATGTAATTTGGGTTGCTTTATCAGTTCCATTTAATTCTTCTTTGGGAAGAGCAAACGGTATAGAACTTTCAGACGTAGATTTCATTCAAAACGGAGAATTTACAGGTTATAGAAGAGCTAATAATCTGTGGCATAAATTGCATACAAGATATGAAGAAAAATCTGCAAATTTAGTTGATAATAATTCCATTCAATACAGAGTAAGAGCCTTATCTCATGGAAATATATCAAGCTATTCAACAATGCTTAGTTCTCCATCTAAAGTAGATATAACTCCACCACTCAACTTAGGAGAAGCCCCAAATATATTAGTTGCTACAGAATCTACTTTGAGAATGGTTCAAATTTCTATTCAAGCGGCTGATAGCAATTCTGGAATACTTGCTTTTAGAGTTGGTAAAGAAATTGATAATTCGTTTATAAATTATACTCCTTGGCTTCCTTGGAATAAATTTATAGTCAACACAGATAATCAATATTTCTTATATCTTTATGGTCATTTGAACTATTATCCAGCAGGACCTCAATACACAGCATTTGAGAGTCAAAATATTGGATTTTCAGGTCAAAGAAAAATTTGGGTTCAATTAGTAGACTATGTAGGTAATATTTCTGAATCAAATCCTGTTTCATTTGTTGCTACTTCTCAAGCATTAGTTGATACACAAGCACCTTATGGAACTGTAAATTTCTTTAATCCTAAGACTAATCAGGAAACTAACATTTCAAATCTTCCACAATCTTGGATGAAGATAAATGGTACTGACATTGTTACTGGGATCAAAGACTTTCAAATAAGAAGACTTTTAGACACTGGAAATGGTGATTGGTCAGAATGGATACCTTACTCTCCATATGTCAAAGTTGATTTTACAGGCGAAAGTGATGGAGTTAAGAAAGTTGAAATAAAATTTAGAGATTTTGGTAATAACATAACTCAGCCTGAAGTAAAGTGGAATGCAATTAGGAGACCAAAAGTATAATGGTATCAACAATTTTTACAGCTAGTTGTTCTTGGAAAGGGCCAAACGATAGCGAAAAAATATTATACTTTGCAGGTATCTCAAAGAAAAAATTTACAAACATTTCTTTAGTAGATAGTTTAGATCCAGCATATGCATCAAGGACTGCTTTCAAGCTTGTTGGAACAAATTCAGATGATTTAGGAAGAGTATACAAAGTAAATTCTAAAGATGAATTATTAGTTAACTCTGCCGTAAATTATGGAGTTGATGATTATAAGAACTATCTAATTTTTGAAACTCCTATTGATCCATCTTTAGTTAACGTAATTTTAGAAAGATACTATGCTTCTATACACACAGCTAACCTTGTATCCTTTGAAAAAATTATTGATCTAGAAAATCAAGGCGAAAGAGCAATTACCTCAATGGTTGCTTCTTCTGATGGTATTTATTTAGCTGGCGTGTCAGGAAAGATTTGGTTTTACAATGGAGAATATGTAAGCGGACCTATATTCATTCTTCAAGAAAACAGTGAAGATATTTCTGCTTCGGTTATGATCTCTCACAAATTTGAACACGAAGCTGAATCTTATCTTTATGTAGGATCAGATCAGTTGCCAAGATTGTTCAGAGCTAAATTAAGTTCAGCTTACAATGGTAGTGAGTGGGAACAAGTGTATCCTTATGGTGAATTGGCTGCTAATTCTGGTGGTATTTTATCAATGGTTTCTGCATACAATAAGTTATTTATTGGATGCTTAGATAAGAAAATTCATAGATATATTAGAACCCTTACACTTTCATTATCAGAGCCAACAAACTTGATTACAGAAGAAGTTTTAGTAAAGGAAACAGAAACTGAATCTTTAGAAACATCAACTCTTATATCCAATAATATTAGTGATTATGAGTCTGCAAATTTTGGTGTCAGATGTTTAGCTGTTGGAAAGAATCAAGTTATAGCAGGTATCGATAGAAAACCTGAGATTTGGTCTTATTCTGAAATACCATTATCCAATCCAACTACTGATGAAAGTTGGACTACGATGGATCTTGATGAAGTATTTATGAATGACCCAGCTCCAGCCCAATTCTATTCATATGATAGTAATACTCTTTCTAGAAATGATGAGAATGTAGCAATAGCAAGATTTCCTGAAGAAAATAGTGCAGTACTTTACAATGAATTTTTAGTAATCAAAGGTAATACTGTATCTTCTACTGGCTCTACAACTTATGGGGCTAGATTATATGAAATTTCTGAAGGTAGTGATTGGGAACAGCTACTTCAAGAAAATCTACCAAGTCAAAATTTCATCAACGTAAAATGCGCTTCTTGGCAAGCAATTACAAGTTGGAATAATTTTACTTCATTAGATGGACACGATCTTGTTCTAAACGATTTATTTATGCTCAAAGATCAAACCGCTGCTGGAACTAATGGTATTTATAATGGCATTTATGTTTATAATGGAGTAAATAACACACCATCTCTTGTAAATATTACACAATATGTAATTTCTAATAGTACAAAATTGGGATTCTATATAGAGACTGGATATATCAACACTGGTAATAGATATTTATTAAACTACACAAATTTTTTATCTTCAGGCAACTTTGTAGTTTATAAACCAAGTTATACTTTTGAGACAGAAGTTATAAATCTCAATACAAGTCAAGCAGCAACATCTTTAGATCTAAGAAACGAGACAACATTAAACAGTGCTGAACAAATCCATACAAATTCACTTACAGGATATCAAGGTTTTCAAATAGCAGACTTATATGGTCAATACTGCATTGAATTTAACAGTACTACTCTAAAATTATCAAGTGGATTTAATTCTGTTGAGAAAACATTAACCACTACAGGTTTGATAGCAGATTATCAATTTTATTCAGTTTCAAGCGGAGTTACAACTTCTAGTGCTCAATCTTGGACTATTGATAAATTTGTAAGTAGTTTAACTGCAACCACTGAAACTTCTTATGATGTTTTCAATGATCCATATGAAAAATATGTATTGAAAATTGATCCAGCCTTGACGGGTAATCCTGCCATATATGTAGACAACTTGGATCTTGAAGTAGATTTAGATTCAATTATTACATTGAGAGTAAAGGCTAAACCAAAATCAAAATCATTAGACCAAGGAAAGATTAAAGCTTATTGGGCTTATGAAGGTGGTATTTTCAACATAAGCGCAGAGACAGCTTTACATTCATCTGACGAATTTATAACTTACAAAATTGAGCCTATTTGGAAGGGCAATATTGGAAAGTTAAAAATAGAATTTGCAGATCTACCTGAAAACAATGATAGACCAGATGAAATTGTCATTGATTTAATTCAAATTAGATCAAATGAAGATGTATTTGATATCAATAATAATCTTTCTAAGATTAGATGGGTTGTTGAAGATAGAGATATAAAAATATATTTAGGGCAACAAAGAACTCCATTTTTAGAAAAGAAAAATTTTATATCCTTGGACACTTACAATCCAAAATATTTAGATGCTACAGCTAATAGTTATGATTATGATCATCCATTTATTCAATTTGGAAAAATAGACAATAATGGTGGAGATTCTTTAGTTGGATATTCTAAAATTTCTTTCATTATTGGGTCAGCTTATTCACCAACAAATTATAAAACAATAGAATTTAATCAATCTGCTCATTTGCCTTCAACGGGTGGAGTCAGGTTATTTACTTATCACGATGGAACATTATATTGTTCAACTGATGGTTTTATAAGTAGCAAAATTTCAGACAATCCCAACGATAGACAAAGCAAGATTTTCTTTTATAAATCAGATTCAGAAAGTTGGTCTCTCGAAGATATCAATTTTGAAAGAAAGAAAATCTTTGACAATGCTGGGAATTACACGCTTTACGGGATTGTAAGACCTTTAACAATGATTAGCTATAAAGGCAAACTATTCTTAAGCGGACACTATGGAAGTATTAAATCATAATGAGTGAAGATATCAGAAACACATTTATTGCATTTAGTGGTGCAAGTCCAGGAATTTCTACAAGCTTAACAAATCTATCATACACTTCCTTTGATGGAAAAAGAGTTTACTTAAACTTCGAAGATATAGATAGCACAGGAATTGAACCTGCTACTGGACTGCAATTAAGATTTTCTGTCACTAAAAAATTTGGAGCTATTGCAACTACCGTAACCCCAACATCTACTTTTGTCGATGCAAGTTCACCTAAAACTCTTCAATTGATTTTAGCTGATTCTGATAGAATTGTAGATTATTCGTATAATGGTAGTGGAGTAGCATTAACTGCCCAAACAGTCTTTGTTTCTTATGATGGAACAGGCTTTGGCAGTACAGTCCCTAAATTATCGGACAATGATACACAAAAATCTTTTGTATCTTCTTTCACTGGTGTAGGAATTACAAATCTTACAAAAG
>JACCDX010440974.1_pt1 | contig 16541 bp, 24 predicted proteins | sample 7449681 | NCBI WGS metagenome assembly JACCDX01 (sample SAMN15323450, study PRJNA562643) | freshwater metagenome | isolation source: river surface water | place: USA:Blue River Watershed | collected 2017-08-18 | reverse complement strand
TAGCTCACTCTGATAGTTATCCGAGTTATGAATGGAGATTAAGTGATCAATTTTATAAAGATAATATATATTATAAAAATTTAAGTAAAAAATATAATTTAAATGTTGATTATTTTCAAACTACAATGATGTTATATGACACAAGTATAATAACTAAAAATACATATAATGAACTATATAATTTATTATTAGAATATCCAATTTGTATTTGTAATGATCAACCAATAATTGCATTATATTTTATTTATGTAAAACCTTGTTTTGAGCAAATTACATTAGGTAATGAAAATACAATGTTTTATGATTATTGTATCAGAGATAAATCTAAAAAATATATTATGATAAAAAGATATTTATAATAATATTTATAATTATAAATATGTATAAAAATATAATTATTACAGGGGGTTCGGGATTTATTGGAAGTAATTTAATTAAATATATGTTACAAAATTACAAGAATATAAATATATTATCAATTGATAATTATTTATCAGGTTCTGTAAATAATGAAATTATTGATAATCGTGTTATTTATGTTAATGATTCTACTATTAATATAGATAAATATGAATATTTTTTACCAGAAGTAATTTATCATTTCGGAGAATATTCTCGTATAAACCAAAGTTTTAATGAACCAGATAAAGTATTTTATTGTAATTTAGATAGTACTAGAAAAGTTATTGATTTTTGTTCAAGAAATAATTGTAAATTAATTTATTCTTGTTCATCTGCCATTCTAGGAAATAATAAAGAAGATCAAAATTTATCTCCATATTGTTGGTCTAAAGCAAAAATTATAGAATTAATAAAAAATTATTCTAAATGGTATTCTTTAGATTATACTATTTTATATTTTTATAATGTATATGGTGAGGGACAAATATGTACTGGAAAATATGCTACTGTAATTGGTATATTTGAAAGACAATATAATAATAATGAATATTTAACTGTGTGTAAACCAGGAAATCAATCTCGAGATTTTACTCATATAAATGATACAATCAAAGGAATTATATTAGCATCATTGAAAGGTAAAGGTGATAATTATGTAATTAGATCAAATAAAGAATATACTATTTTAGATGTTGCTAAATTATTTACTGATAAAATATTATTTATAGATTGTCAAAGAGGTGATAGAACTAGATCAACAGGTAATTCAAATAAATTAGAAAAATTAGGATTTATACCTGAATATAATTTAGAAGATTATATTAATAAAATAAAAGTTAAAAGAAATAAATTATAATACTAATAAATTATTTTAGAATTAAAAATAATTAAATATAAGAAATTAAAATAATAAATTTATATTTATTATGAAATAATTATGAATATAGAATCAATCTATAATATTACATCTAATAATATAGATATTAATAAAATTAAATCTATTAATAAAGATTTAAAAAATAAAAATCAATTAATTGTTAAAAAAGGATCATATAAAAATATTATAGAATCATTAAAAGGAGAAATTATAAAATCAAATATTGTAGAAAAATAAAAATGCTTTTCTACATACATTTTTATAAATATAATTAGAAAATATCTCTTCTTCTTGTATTTTTAAATTTTTTAGATTTTCCACCCCCCTTTTTATTTAATTTTTGAACACCTATTTTTGCAGCTAATAATAAAAATGGTACAGATATTTCATTTAAAGAAATTCCTCCTCCATTTTGATTTTTGGTACAATCACAACCACCGAGTAATCCACAGTTTGAACAACCACCTTTAAGTTTATTACAACCACATGAACCGCCTATTTTAGATTTAGATTTTTTTTTCATTTTATTTATATAAAAACAATTTTTTTTTTTGCTTATTTTTGATTATCCTTAATTAATGTTAAAAATTCTTGTAGATTACCTGTAAAACTTTGATAACCTATATGACTTAAGGTAATGTCAGAATAACAAAATACATCTAAACCACACTCTTGTGCTAATATACAAAATCCATAATCTTCTGATAATAAATATTGTGTTTCTTTATCAATAGTAATAGGAAAGAAATTATAAAAATTATTTGTTTTTGTAGAATAACCATCAATATTATTTTTATAAGCTATATCTTTTTTAGTAATTATAGTTTCTAATGCTTCTTTTTTGATTAACATAAATCCAGTTGGTAATAATTCTGCTTTATAAATATTATCTATATCATTATAAGTAATTTGACCGTTAATTGTAAAATCAACAGGATAAAGTGACTCATTTGATTTTGTGTATTTTTTTGGATAGGCTGCTGCTATAATATTTTTATCAGCTTTTAATAATTTTAATACATCCTCCGGATTAAATATAATATCGCAATCTATAAATAATAAATGTGTTGTCATTTTATTTTCTAAAAATCTTGAAGCGGCTGCATTTCGGGCTCTGGGTATTAATGATTCAAATGCAATTGGTTCTATACTTATATCATAATTATTTTGTTTTAATAAAATAACTAATTCGATAATTTTAAGCATATAAAAAATATTTACTTGTTGATTATATGCTATTATTGGTAAGTAAATATGAGTATTCATTTTATATTTTTTATTAAAAAGATATAAAAATTATTATAGATAAACACTTAAACATATTTTATTATCTAAATAAAAAATATGTTTGATTTATGTTTCGTATCACATTGTTTTGGTGGTGGTGCAGACAAATATTGTTATGATTTAATTAATTTAAATCAAGAATATAATATACTTTATGTGAAAAAACATTGGGAAAAAAAATTTACTTATGAATATTATAAAAATTCTACTAAATATAATCAATATGATTTAAATTATCTTGATATAGAACTTATTCAGAGATACAAAGTAATTCATATAAATAGTTTTATTCCATATGAAGAGGAAGATATTATTAGAATTATCAATATTCAAAGAGCATTTAAAATTATTTCTATTCATGATTTCGGATTATTATGTAAATTTCATCATGATCCGAATTTAGTACCAGATAATATTAAACTTAAAATATGGGAAAATATTTCAAATAATGTTCAACAAATAATATGTGTAAGTAATTTTGTTAAAGATATTTTTAGAAAATATACTAATTTAAAAAATTGTAATAAATTAATAGTTATAAATAATCCTGATATTAAGATCGATAATTTATCTGTTAATTCAAAATATATAATAAATAAAAATGAATTTAGAATTGCATGTATTGGTAGTTTAAATGAATGGAAAGGATTAAATATTTTACACAGAGTTAAAAATATATCAGAAAAAAATAATGATAAATTTAAATTTTATCTAATCGGGAAAAGTAATTTTTATCCATCTTCAGGAGAATATAATACAAATAATTTTAATTCTATAATTCAAAATTATAAACCACATTTATTATGGTTTCCAACAATAGTTGATGAAACTTATAGTTATACATATACAATTGCTTTAGCATCTGGTATACCAATATATTCTTCTCATAAAGGAGCATTTATAGAACGATCTAAATTATCGAATATAGCATATACATTTAATACTACTAATCCTCAAATATGGTATGACATATTACAAGAAGCATATATAAAATTTATGAATAATAATTATAAATTTAATTTAAATACTATTAATTTTACAATTTATTCGAATAAAATTAATAGTATTTATAGAGATATTATTATAAAATAAATATAAAATTAAAATGATTATAATTTATTTATACAGGTATTCCGGTAATCTCCTTGGAGATTTAGCACTCCAAAGGTCTGATCGAACCATAATCTATAATTACATTTTCCTCTTTATTTTGACTAATATTTCCGTTTTCCAAATCTTCGATTTTTATACTAAATGTTTTATTAGTCATCGATAATTTTATATTTTTATCAGTTTCCTCTTGATTTTTTTTTTCCAAAAGTTTTTTTTCTTCATCTTCTAATTTTCTTACTTGATTGATTCTAGCTAAAACTATATTTTTAAAGGTATTTTTTTTTATTGATATTTCATTTGGTGGATTATATTTATTTGTTAAATGACCATAAATATTAAACAAACTTCCTTCTGTAACAGCATCATAATCTGTTAAAATATCTGGTACTAATCCAGCTTTACTAGCTTCATGTATAAAATCCTCATTATCTTTTTTAAAGTTTTCCAAAAATGTTTCATCAAATGTTGGCATTCTATCAGAGATAGCATTATATAATGTTTCAACTTTTTTAAATTCTTCATCACTAATATTATCATTCATCATAAGAAGTTCGACTTGTGATATTACTTCTCTAAATTCTTTGAAACTATTAAAATGGATTTGATATTTTTCGTCATATTTTAAAAAAGATTTTAATACTGATAAAAGAGTTACTATGAATGAAAATCCACCTGCCACATAATCTAAATTTAACGCTGTAAAATTTAAACTTCCAGCTGTGGAACTTAATAAAATAATACCTATATTTAATATTTTAGATCTATTTCTAAAATAATTTGCTGCTTCGTAATTTAAACTTCTATATATAGTGCTTTGTAAAATTATTTTATACAAATTTTTTTTTAGTAAAGTAATATGATATTCTGTCATTTTTTTGATTTAATATAATTTATTTTTACAAAGAAATATTCATAATAAAAATACATTGAATATATACATATATTAAATTTATTTAAGAATTATTTATTTTGTTATTTTGTATATGAATCAATGAATATAATAGAAAAAACTATTAAAACATCTTTTTATGATATTTATAATATAACATCTATTAATAAAAAAAATAGTAAATATTTTAGAAATTTATTAAACGAGATTATATACATTAGTAATAAAAATAATATACAATTAAATAATTTAACTTTATATTTTAATAATAATCAAGAAACAATAGTTCATTTTCTATTAGTGAGTATAATAGATACAAAATTATATTTTAAAATGTTTGATTCTATATATTTTAATAATAGAACAGATATTAATATGAATGATAACTGGATTACTATCAAAAATGATTATAATAAATGTAGTTATTATAATAAGAATTTACAAAAAATATTAAATGAAAAGTTTAATTATATTAGTCAGTTAACTTATTTTTTATTCTTATTACTTTTAGAAATTAATAATAATATATTATTATTACCTGATTCGAGAAATTTAACTCCTATACAATATTTTAGTAAAAACTTTTATGTTTATAAAAGAAGAGGTATTGATAGTAAAAATATATTATTATATAATAGTTTACAAATGGTGTTAATATATGGTAAAAATTTAGTTATAATTCAACAATCTTTTATTAGAAGATATTTAGCTAGAAGATATATAATTAAACTAAAAAAAAATATATGTTTAAGTAATATTTTATATTCTCCTCCGAAGCAAGTGGAATTTTATAATTTTAAATATTTTCCAGGAGGAGCAAAAATTCTAGAAAAAGCTCACGAATATAATAAATCTATTTCTAAATGGAGAAATACAAATTAATACTTATAAAATATATCTTCCATTAAATATTCATTTTTACGATATAAATCAATTTTATTTAATTTATTTATCGAATTATATATAATTTTTATAAATATATATATAATAATTAACAAAAATTCTAACATCAAACTCTTATATAGATACATTAAAATATCTCTAAATGATTTATTTCTTCTATTGTATTATTTATGTTCGTGATAAATATTATAAATAAATATAGTAGAAATAAAATTGTTATTAATACTGTTATATCTCCACATAATAAAATAAAATTCATTTTAATAGATTATATAATTAATTGTATTATTTTTATATAACTTTACAAACTTCCAGCTAACGTTATTAAACCTAATAAACCAATTGATGCTAATTTTGTTATATGTTGAGCACCTCCGTGAAAGTGCGAAGTGTTATCTATAGCAATAACATCAATTATATTTTTTTTATATTTAATTTTTTTTATATATTTATCAATACCTATATTAGTATTACTACTACTATTATTATTATAAAATTTTTTAATATTTTTTATATTATTGTTTGAAAATATAAATTCAGATGGTTCATAACTATTTATATTATTTTTATATATTATAAGTTTTTTTAATAAATCAATAACTTGTAATAATGCATCATCATTACTAACATCTCTATATGATTCGGATCTATCTTTAGCTTTTCCAAATAGTGCAAAATGTGTTATAGATATACTATTTTTTTTATTTGATGAGTTTTGTGTTGCTTGTGGTAAATCATCAATTAAAATTGTATTAGCTTCATTAAAACCCTTATATATTATTTGTTCAGAATTAGCACTATATGAACGATCAGTACCATACCATAATAAATTTAAATCTTTTACATTTCCATGTAATTTTTTTGCAAGTACACCTTGTCTCTCACTTAAAATATATTTTGGTATACCATAAGGTAATATATATTCTTCGACTATAAATTCTACATATTCATAATCCGAAGAACTCCAAATACTTACATCGCAATTTTTAAATAAAAATTTCAAGAATTTATCAAGATTTGGTCTAAGTATTAATAAATTTCCATTTTTAAAACTTCTTATATGTGTTTTATATTTGTCTTTTTCTTCTTCTGATAAAGTATCCCATGAATAACTTTGATATTTTTTTTGAATAAAGTATAATAATGTTTCATCAATATCTAATATTATGTTTAATTTTTTGGATTTTTTTGTCGAATATGTGTTTAATGATCTTGTATTTTTTTTGATTGATTCATCAAATATTGTTTTGGATGATTCAGCATTATTATTAGTATTAGTCATTTATATTTAATAATATAATTTTTATTTTATACTTTGTAAAATAATAAGTAACTATCATATTATATCAAATATTGTAATTGTAAGAATATTTATAATTTCTAAATTTTGTAAGAACTTATCTATTTTTATTTTATTTTTATTTTATTATTATTTTATATCAAATATAATAAAAAGTAAGATATAAATAAAAATGTTCATAATTATAATTACAAGTATACTTTTAGTCAGTATTTTAGTAATAATTTTTACACAAAATTCTTCACAAAAATCAATTAATAGTAATCAGTCAAAACAGACACTTACACTAACATCAAAGCCAATATCTCCATCGAAACCAATATCGCCGCCGACATCAACATCAACACAAACACCACCACCGAACTCAATATCGTTACCAACATCAACACGAACACCACCGCCTAACTCAATATCGTTACCAACATCAACACGAACACCACCACCAACATCAAAACCAATACCAAAACCAATATTGGGACCGAAATCAATATTTAAAAAATCAAAACCAAAATCAGGTAGAATAGTGCATTTTCAAAATAGTTATAATGAACTTAATAATATTGATAAAAAATTAGGAAGCAAAAAGCAAAGTATACCAATACCAAAAAACGCAAAACTCTATAATACTTTGGTAAGTAATCTTAGCTTAAAAAGAGCTTATGAAAGAGCAAAAAAACATAAAAATGCTATAAATAATAGTTTAATAAATGGTAATAGTAATATTTATAATATAGCAAAATAAAGTATTAGTAATTTATTACTATATTTTACACGTTTTAATCACTAAAATCGTAAAAGGTGTAAAAAATAAATTTAAGTGTAACACTTATTTTGAAATTTTTTTTTTTTTTTTAGTAAATTTTCTAATATATTTTGTTGTTCTATAGCAAGTTTAATAGGATCTTTTGGAATATTATAATTGTTCCAAATTAAAGTACCTATAATATTAATTGGGTATTTAATAATTTGTGCTGATATACTAATATTATCTGCTTTTTTGCATATATCAAATGCTATATTTTCCTCGAATTCTGATAAATCTATAAAAGTTTTATTAGTAAATAGTTTGTAAAAAAATTTATCTACCGGAATATAACAAAATTCAGATCCATTAGTATGATATGCAATATAATTTTCCATATTTTTATATATAGAAAAATAAAATTCTTAAATATATTTCTAATTTTATTTTTGATATAAATAATAATTATTTATTATAAATTAATAATGATTAATTCAATATTGTTATTATTTTATGAAGAATCATATAGAATTGTTAAAGAAAAAAGTAAAAATAATTATTATAAAAATAATATAGAATTATTATATAAAATTACAAATGGAAGTAGACTTTCTCATTATAATATTAAATTAAATTCTGTATTAATTAATACTATTATTAAAATTATGGAATCAAATTTATTTTATACACGTTTTATGGAAGAAAATATTGATAATAATTATGTTAATATTTCTTATAATATTGGTGATTGGGTTATTTGTGGTAAAGATATGGATATAGGTATTGTTGAAACTATAACTTATGATGAATATTATAAAAAATATGGAGTATATATAATAAAGTCAAATAATTCTGATAAAATTTATTTACATAAAACTTATTATTTTCTTCATATTTATTCCTATGCAACTGTAGAATTAATACATAAAATTATTAATGTTAATAAAGAATTAAAAAACTTATTCCATTATAATGCAATATCAAAAGTAGTTTCCTTAGTAATTACAAATAAAACCAACAGAAAATTTGACTGGATATAGATATAAAAATATAATTATATTAATTAATAAATGACAGAAATGTATACTTCTAAATATTCTGTTTTGAAACCAATTACTATAGACTATTCTATTCCCAAAAATCCTAACTATTTAAAAGATAATAATACTGATTGTATTAAAATAAATAATGCATTTTATAAATCTATGTATTATATTTTAGAAGAAAATAATAATCTAAAATGTACTGTTAAAAAACTCGAAAATAAAATCAAATTCTTAGAAAATCAAGTTAAATTTTTAGAAAGTAAAAATAATAATAGTTATCATTATTCTTTAAATTAAATTTATATATAATCTTTATATTTTTATTAAATAGGTTTTTATTTTTAATATTATATATAATAAAAACAAATGAATACTGCTAACTCTTCTAACTCTTCTAACTCTTCTAACTCTGCTAATTCTACTAACACTTCTAATGCTACTTTAAATTCTCGCAATTCTTCTGCGAATTCAAGTAACTCTTTAGTAAACTCATCTAATTCATCTAATTCTCTTGCAGGTGGTAGAGGAAAAAAACACAAAAAGGGATCTACCAAAAAACCTAAAATTCACACAGGTAAACAAGGAGGTAAATACTATATAAAAAAAGGAAAGAAGGTATACGTTTAGATATCATAAATGATAATACAATCGTAAAAGATCCAAAAAGCCTAATAAAAATAATATTTCTTTTTAGTAAATAAAAAGATGAGTAAGAGAAAATTAATAAATTCTGATGAAAAAAAAAATTTACGACTAGAAATTGATGAATTAGAAAAATTTTATAATGCTTGTAAAAAAATGTCTAAACAGGATTTAATACATGAATTTACTGCTTATACATTAGGTTTTAGATTTAGAATCAATATAGAGGACTTAATATCTTCTACAAAAGAAGATATATTAAAAATATTAGAAAAAAAAATTCAAACTAAAATAAATTCTATATTAAAAAAAATAAATAACATAAATAATACTAATACACCAAAATCTGCAGTTAAGAGTATTAATGTATTAAATAGTACTTCTAATATGTCAACAAGACGAAAAATATCATCAACTGCAAAATTAAATGCACTTGCATCTATTGCATCAAGTGTACCTCGTATGCCAATAAGACGAACAACTAAAAATTTAAATACGCTTGCATCACTTGCATCACATGTACCTCGTATGCCAACAAAACGATAAAAAATATCATACTTATTTTTCAAATAAAAATTTTATATGATTACCTTAAGAAAGGCTCTACCTAAATTCTTTAAGTACTTTTTTTTATTTAAGTAATTATTAAGTTTTATATATAATAATTACATTCTAAAATGAATTCTAGTTCATCTATTTATGTTTCACATAAATTAATTAAAGAAATTAAAGAAGGATTACCTGAATTACTCAATAATGATGAGGTTTTAGTTGATTCAGTTATGGAGTTTATTAAACTTAAACTTAGATATGATGAAAAGAAAGGATCATATAACAAAGATTATTACCAAAAATATAAGAAAAAATATTATGAAGATAATAAAGAAGTTTTGAATAAGAAGAAAGTTGAAAGAGCTCGGAAAAGAAGATTAGAAAAAAAAGAAGAAGTATTATTAGATAATTCTTTAAATGATTTAGAAATTTAAATTTGTTAAAAATAAAATTACTTAAAACGTTTGTGTTATTATTATTATAACATTATATAAAAATATAAAATGGACTCTAATATAGAAATCACATACAAAACTAAAAATAAAGAAATCATCAATAAAAATTACACATTTCCAAATGATATAATTAAAGATATTATTTGGAAAAGAGTTTTAGATAGATGTGAAAATAAAGATGGTTGTTTAATTTGGACAGGACCAGCCCCTGATAATTCTCCATTTTGGGAATATATACCTATTTCAGATATTGAAAAAGAATATAAATCAGATAAAAGATTAACATTCAATATACGAAAATTAGCATTTCAAATGTATAATAATGATATTGAAATAACTAATAAAGAAAAAATAATCTCTAAGTGTAATAATAATTTATGTATACATAAGGAACATTTAATTAAAACAACATTAAAATCTACAATTGATTTTAAGAAAGCACTAGATAAATTAATTTCTAAAAGTATACGCTTAGAAAAAGAAGAAAATCAAGAAATTGGTTGTCTAATATGGCAAGGACAAAAAAGTAAAAGTGGATATGGTATTGTATCTATTTTTGGTAAAAAATATCAATCTCATCTATTATCTGTTATGATAAAAGATAATATTACAGAAATACCAAATGACAATTTAGGAAGAAGACTTATAGTGCGGCATATGTGTAAAAATAAGATGTGTTGTGAACCAAGTCATTTATGTTTAGGAGATTATGATACAAATAATTTAGATGATAAGATTAGAGATAATACGTTATTAAGAGGTTCTGATTGCAAACATACAAAAACTGATGAAAAATTAGCACAAGAAATAAAAGATTCTTGGTATCCTATGAATCATCCAAATTATATTCCTGTTTCAGAAAGAGCAAAAAAATTTAATATATCAGCACATTTAGTTAATTCGATTGATCAAGGTGGAGCATGGGGTCATTTATCAGGAAAAAATGATGATTTAATAAAAGAAAAAATTAAAAATAGAAAAGATAGACAACAGGAGGTTAGATTTGAAATAAGAGAAAAAGGTTTATCACAAGAAGATTATAATCTATTAAAAGAAAAAATTTATAATAAAAGTATAGTATCCGAAGATAAATTTTACAATAATATTCCTTGTCGTTTATGGACTGGATTAATACATTCTGATTATGGAAGATTAAGATATAAATATTGTTGTTTTTTTGTACATGTTATAATATGTGAATGGAAAAATAAATTTAAAAAACCAAAAGGATTAGTAACTAGACATTTATGTGGAAATAAATTATGTGTCGAATCAGAACATTTAGAATTTGGAACACCAAGAGATAATATGATAGACGTATTAATTCATAATAATAAAAATAAATTAAATTATGATATTGCAGAAATAATTCGTAATGAATTAAATAATAATAATTCAAAAGAAAATATAGAAAAATTAGCAGAAGAATATAATATTAAAATATCAACAGTCAAAGGTTTAAGAAATAATAATAATTGGATAAAATAATTTTTATAATACTAAATTTTACTTTTATTTAAAGTTTGTAATAGCCCAATAGTCCATACCAAGATTTGGATTTAATATATATTCGTAAGGAATATCAAAAAACCCTTTATTTCCTACTTCTGTTCCCCATGAATTCTGTACTGTAAAGCATTCGGTTTCATCATTGTATGAAATAATGTTAAGACAATGTCCACCCGCGATTTGTTCAGTTACTTTGGGAATAGGAACAATTCCAGTTTTAAGCGTTTCTTCATAAAAGAATGAATCAAATAATGCAATACCAATTATTATAGGTAAACCGTCTGCTAAAACTTGTTTCATTACTTTTAGATCTTGTTTTACAGAAAAATACTCAAAATTATCCAAATGTTTTCTTGCTGCTTTAATAGCTTCTAATGGTGGTTTTACTTTAAATTTAGTAATATCATAAGGCCATTTATCTTCACTTGGAGCACCAAAAGCATAAACAGCTTTCATTACATCAGAAATTTCTGCCCCAGAATCCTCTTCAACTTTATCTTCTAAAAAGCGAGTAAAGTAATACATAAATAATCTAGAAGGTTGATATTTTTTTTCGAGGCCTTCTTTATTCATTAAAAATAATAGAACATTACTTGTGGATTGGAAACAACATGAACCCAAATTTTGCTGGTCTAAAACCGGGGCAACCCACCCAGTTTCGCGAAGATCAACTTTTTTAGGTAATTCAACAAGATCTCTGGATTTAAAGTGTTCATCATATTTTTTTTCAGAGCCATCTAATTTACTTTTTTTGCATCCCATATAGAATTTGCGCGGTGTAGTAGATCCTTCAGACATAGTTTTTTAAAGTAATAATAAGATTATAAATTTTTTACTAAAATCAAATATTTTATTTTATATTATTAAAAATGCCTCCCAAAAAAAATAATAATATTAGAAGAAAAAAATCTAAAAAAAAATTTAATCATAAAGGTGGTACAGACGAAGATAATTTAAATTCAATACTAAAAAAAATAGAACAAACAGAATTACAACAAGCACGTAGTAGAAGTATAAGAAATGCACCAGTATCAAGTACTAGAACTTCATCACGAAGAAGACCTCCCATACCTAATGCTTTAAAACAGAGACAGAGACAAGAAGCTTTAGTTGCAGCAGCAGCAATGTCATCAACAGTTGTTTCTTCAAGACCAAGAAATACATCTGTAGCACCTGCTTCGAGACCAAGAAATACACCAGCAGCATCTGTAGCACCTGCTTCGAGACCAAGAAATACACCAGCAGCATCTGCAGCACCTGCTCCGAGACCAAGAAATACACCAGCAGCATCTGCAGCACCTGCTTCAAGATCAAGAAATACACCAGCAGCATCTGCGGCACCTGCTTCAAGATCAAGAAATACAGCAGCAGCTTCTTCAAGACGAAGAAATACCATAGCACAACAAAATAATGCAATAGATTTAAATACATATATAAGAATGGGCGAATCTTTAGAAAAACAGGATCCATTTATAGATCCTGTTACACCCGAACATTATCGGGGAGTAATAACTCATGAGGCATATATGTATTTATGTCCATGGTGTAAAAATGGAAATTATACTATAAAAAATGAATTAAATTGTAAAATATTTAGATGTGGTTTTATTAATAGACCTCATTTAAGAGAAAATCAAGCACGAATAGAAAAAGAGAAAGAAAGAAATGGAGAACGTTCTAAAATACATGGTTGTTGTGGACCATTTGAAGTAGTAGTAAATAACTCTACTAATCAAATATATACAATAAAAAGAGATTGGAATAGTTAAATATAAAATTTGAAAATAAAAAAATTAAGATTGAAATATACTTAAATATACTTATAAATATACTTATAAATATAATTTATAATAAAAAAATAAATGATACAAGAAAATTTATTATCAATGAATCATTCTCGTAAAATTTATAAATTATCTAAAAAAGTAATAGAAATAATTCAAAAAGCAAATGGATATATATTTGGTGGTGCAGTAAGAGATATATTATTACATGATTATCATGCAAGTGAGTTTTATAAAAAAATAAATAAAACTTTTGATGATGAGTTAAAAAATATTGAAGAAAATTATAAAAAAGAAGAAGAAACTCAAGAAGAAACTCAAGAAGAAAAAACAGAAGATGAAAAAACAGAAAGAGATATAAAAAGAGATATACAAAAAAATTTAAAGATAAGTAAATGGAATTTATATGGAAGAACAGATAAATATAATGACAATTTATTATTTCCAGAACATAATGATAGATTTATATATCCAAATGATATAGATTGTTATATGGCAACAGAATCAAAACAAGTATTTTTTATGATACTAAAATTTCATAGATTACGATATAAATATATATTTACAGAACAATCCTTAAATATCTATATGAAAAATCAAAATTATGCAAATAATAAATTAAAAATAGAAAGAATTCAAATAACAATTGATATAGATCCATTATTTATGTCAATAATGCATTTTAATACAATGAATTTACCTACAATAAATGTAGATATAATATCACAAAATAATATAAATAATATATATCCACCATTTGGTGCAGTTGATTTTGAATGTAATGCTCTATTATTAACACCAACAAATGATTTAATGTTATCCCCGCATTTAAATATAGATTTAATAGAACCAAAAAAAAAATTATATAAAATCCAACAAGTAGTAAATGATATAGAGAAAAAGATAGCAATTGTAATTGAGAGAGTTCCATTTTTTCGCATGAAAAAAATGAGAGAAAAAGGATGGACAATAAAAGGGAGATTTGGTAATATTTATTATATAATAGATAAATATAAAAAAAGAGAAGAAGAAGATGTATGTCCATTGTGTTTTGTTAGTTTTAAAAATGAAGAGTATTATTTAAAAAGGTCTTGTTGTAATGGATCAATATATCATCAAGAATGTTTCAGAAAATTTCTGGATTCAGAGCTACAAATGAAATGTCCAATATGTTCTGATTTATTATATTTATCTGAATATTCGAGAAAAAGAACAGTTTATTTATGTTAAAAATATAGAAAAATTTATAATTAAATTTTTTTCTATGTTAAAAATAATAATATGTTATATATACCAATTTATGTTAAAGCAAAACATAAAGGCGTATTTACCAAAGAATTTATTCCTAAAGGAAAAATAATATGGGACTTAGATAATGATTGTGATTTAATTGTATCTTACGAAAAATTACTAGGATTAACTGATATATTTGGTAAAAATTTTTATAAAAAATTTATAAAACTAGCTTATTTTGATAAAGAATATAATAGGTATATTCTACATACAAACGGATTACAATACATAAATAATTCAAATAATCCAAATATAGGTTATCCAATATATGATAATTTTTTTGATAATACAAAATTAATTGCTTTACGTGATATAAATAATGATGAAGAATTAAGCAAAAAAATTTAGTTTATATCTAGTATATTTATTATAAATTAATTTTAGATTATTTGCTATTTTCTAAAAACTCTTAAGTTAAGGGAGAATTTAGTATTTTTATCAATGTCGTTAATTATAGAATATTTTATTATCGTTTTTTTTTCTTCGATTTTTTTATTTTTCTCTTCAATTTTTTGTGGATTTTTCTTGAAAATTGGAACAATTTTTTTTATAGATGTATCTATCGACTCAACTGGAGGATGGGTATTACAATCATGCTTTATTTTAGGATTTGTTTTTTTCATTAATTTTATAAAACCATGAACTACACCATTACTTTCTAATTTTGGAAAGAAAGGTAATATTTCACTAACACAAAAAGAAACTAAAATAAATAAACCTTTGAGATTAATCTTCATTTTAATATTTATATATAAACAACTTAATTTTTAATATATCTAAAAATAAAATTTGATAATTTTATATCATTAAACCTACATAAGACTTATATATAAATTAAAATGATTATTTATAATTATACTTATGGTAATACTGTTGGGGAATATATATCAATTGGACCCTATAAAAAAAATTTTACATTAATTTATAGTATAACAACAACACAATTTCCTAAATTTTTTCTAATATATACAACTATACATGAAGTTAATCAACGAAAAAATATAAATAGAATAGTAAATGATAATATTTATGATGAAGAAATAAAGAATGAATATATAATATTTAATTATATAATGATATCAAAAATATCATTAAATACCAAATTACAAAATTCATGGAAAAATTATATAAATATATTAAGTAAACAAAATGATGAAGGATGTAAAAGAGTTTTTGAAGCTTGTAGATTATATTTTACAGAAATTATAAACACAGAAGATATAATAATCGAAAATATAATAAATAAAATAAGTCTAATAATACCTAATTTGGAATAAATTGAAATGTCCCTCATTAGTAAAGCTAACATTTTACACCTTTGGTCATTTAAAACGCCGAGTTGAGAGCGTCTACAAAGGTAATAAAAATATGGTTATGACCTACAGTGTAGTAGGTAGTTTTTTGAATTTTAGTGTAGGTTGTAAGACACTGCTACAACCCACTAAAGGATAGTACTAACTACGCACAGCGCCTATTATTTTATATAATGTTAGTAGTCTCCGAACAAATCATTAAAGATTTCAAACTCTTCATTGTTATTTTATAATTTGTGAGTTGTCTTTATATAGTTTTTTATATTTAGACCCTTGGAGATTTGGCACTACGTGCGAACATAGTTCCAAATGCCGGTTTTTAAAAATTTATAAAATAAATTTTATACTTAAAGAACAAAAACTATATAAAGCTAACACACATAATATATTTGGGGAGGTATCATAAAGCAGAGCTTCGCGCCAACTCTATATAC
>JACCDX010878489.1_pt1 | contig 16542 bp, 18 predicted proteins | sample 7449681 | NCBI WGS metagenome assembly JACCDX01 (sample SAMN15323450, study PRJNA562643) | freshwater metagenome | isolation source: river surface water | place: USA:Blue River Watershed | collected 2017-08-18 | reverse complement strand
TGCAACATGCAAGAATTTAGAAGAAAAAGGTATACAAAGCCAAAGACAAAAGCCAAGACCTTACGGTCCAGGTCTAAGTCACTTTGATTTAAGATTTGGCAATAGCTGTAACTTAAAATGTATTAGCTGTTGGAATATGAGCAGTAGTAGTATTGCTGAGGAAGCTATAGACATGCACAAAGCTGGTGTACAGCCTCTTTACAGTATACTTGAAGTTCCTAACTTTAATTGGGCTAATGAAGAAACATTTCGCAAAATAGAAACTGCTGATTTAAAAGAAGTATATCTTACAGGCGGCGAACCTATGATGGTTAGACACTTGCCTGACTTTTTAGAAAGGCTAGATAGATCAGTAGAGTTGCGGTTTAACACCAACTGTACTATTTGGAACCCTAAGTTAGAAAAAATACTCAGGAAGTTTGATAAAATTGTAATGTCACTTAGCCTTGATGCTGTTGATCGTAGAATAGACTATATTCGTTACGGCAGTAAGTGGGATCAAATTAATGAAAACGCTAAACGCTATGCAGATTTTTGCATAGTAGATTTAACTCCTACTATAAGTGTCCTTAATGCACATTTTATTAACGACCTTAAAGAATACGCTGAAAAAAACAAATTTGGTTATTATGAAAATTACTTAACAAATCCACCGTGGCTACACTGTAAAAATGCTCCTGATAGTCTTAAAGAAAAATTTCAATCTCAATCCGTGAAAGCATGGAGCAATGGACCGTCTGACCCGTTAATGATAGAGATGTTTAGAAATAAAATAAAGGCCTTAGACAGTTGGAGAAAAATTAATATTAGAGATTACTTACCGGAGGTAGCTGATGCATATGGAATTGATTAAATCTACCCCAGAGAAGAAAAGATCAGTATTTGAGCTTGAAGACTGCTTTAGAAAAGTTTGGGAATATAAAGACGTAGCCCTTTTAGAAAAACACGTAAGCATAATGAAAGGCATATGGCCTGAATACGTTTTACGCTACGGTTGGACAGACAACACTATGTGGTTGGACATTAAAAAGGTGCAAGGAATTGAAGCTAGTAAACTAGAGCATACTGATGAGTTTATGAAAAAGGTCTATAACTTTTGCTTAGAAAACATAAAAAAAACAGCACCCTATGCACATTATGATTGGGTGCTAAGTAATATTATCGTAGACGGCGATAATATGTTCTTAGTTGACTGGGACAACGTTGGCATATACACTTACGAAGACATTCATAAAAAATTAATTTCTGATTTAAAATCAGCTTTTGGAGAAAAATTTGACCCCGCAAGCATTTAGTTTTCCTACACTAGGAAATAACAATATGATCTATGTTCCCCCTTACGGTTTAAGAGAAAGCATAGATTATATGTTAAAGATCAATCCTTACACATATGAAATCACTAAAATACAACTATCTGTAGACGATAGTTTTGAAAAGTGGCAATATGGAACTGTAGTAGACAATTACATTGTATTTTTTCCTTATAACGAAACAAGTATTATTGTCCTTAACACTGATACTGACGATGTAAAACAGATATCCGTTCCTCTTGCAAATAAAGGAAAATTTATAGCATCTCATCGTTGGGGCGATCGTGTAGTTGCACTGCCTTATGGAGAACACGAAGAATTTGATTTTGCTATATCATACGATGTAAAAACTAAAGATCTTTATTATAAAACTATACTCTGTCCTGTCAATGATCAAAAAAAGTGGCATACTAGTAAAATTGTTGGAGACTATGTCTACGGTGTTCCTAGAGGTGAACGCTGCAACGAACCATATTTCCCATATATCATTAAATTAAACTGCAATACGCTAAACTACGAACTAGTGGACATGTCACACTTATGGAAAGATTACGACCAACAGTCTTTTATTACTAATAAAAAGTATACTACAATGGCTAAAGTTGGTTCTAAGCTATATGCACCACCCTATAGCGAAAATGACAACTTTGATGTGTTATTAAAATTTAACGGTTCGCAGTGGGAATCAGAAAGAATAGGTCTACAGTCAACTTCAAGAAAGTATTTCAGTCACACCGTTGCATCTAATGGGAAAATATATTTTCCGCCGGCAGGTCACGAGGAAACTTGGAGTGAAATGTTAGTTATTGATTCTAAAACAGATCAATGGAAGATTATAAACGTTGGCTTGGGCAAAGAAAGTAAAAAGTATTTTACAGGCTGGGAAAATAGTCAAGGAAAAATATATTGGATTCCAAGAGGTGGTTGTGTTTGCGAGCCTGTAGAAAATTGGAAAATGCAGGGTGACTTAGCAGAAATTTTAGTAGTAGACACAAAGAATGATTCGTTCTATAGTGTTGACGTAAGTGATCATTTTACTGATAACACTACTATAGAAAAATATAATGCTAGTGTCATGGTAGATGATAAGATCTATGCCATGCCTTACGGTCAAAGTGATAGTTTCCAAACTATGCTAGTATTTGACACTATAACTGAAAAAGTTATTAAAGAAATAGATTTGAATGACATATAAAGCATTTCAAGATTGGTATCACAGTGCATTTATTAAACACCTTATACTAGTAGAGTATCAGGATAATTTAGTCTCGCCGCCTTTTGCTACAGAAAAGTGCAAAGACTATAGTAAAACACTAATATGGAATGAGAACGAATACAGTTATATAGATCTTAACCTACCACCAGTAACAAGCAAAACTAATGCTGTTATAGAATCCGAAGGTAGTCTGTGGTTTATTCCTTACGGAATTTATGACGACTTTAATACTGTAGTTGAACTGCACGGAACAGATGTATTTTATCATAATGTTGATAGAACAGGTAAGGGACAGTTTTACAGTGCAGCAACAAATGGATCAAGTGTGTTTAGCTTTCCGCTTGGCTATGAAGAAACTAGTTATGGTATCTATATTAAAGATCGAAAAGTTTTTCCTGTAGACTTTGATAGAAATAATCATGTTAAGTTGCATATGGGCTGTGTATATGCTAATGGAAAATATTGGAGTATGCCGCGAAGTGATACAGAAGGTTATGTAGATCTTGTTAGCTTTGATGGTGAGAAGTTAGAGCAGTATCCTGTTAAAGGAATAAATCCAAATGTCACAAGAAAATATACAGATCTAATTGCAGTAGGAAATACACTATACTCTTTACCGTTTGGTGAAACAGCAGGACTAAATGAAATAGTTGAGTTTGACACAGAGAGCAAAGTCTTTACTCTACATAAAATTAACGGCCCTGACTTTGCTAAAAAATATAATGTTGCTGTTCTAGTAGGAGATAAAATTATTGCAGTGCCGTACGGCGATGAATTTTGTTTTGATAGCAATCTTGGAATAGTGTTTGACACTGTGACAAAAGAAATAAAACAGTTTGATATTAAAGTTAATTTTGGCGGGAAGTACAGATACAGATGCGGTGCTGCATACAAAGACTGTGCTTTCTTTTTTCCTACAGGCACACCAAGTTGTCCTATTATTAAAGTTAATCAAAGCGGCGAAGTTGAAAAAACATTACAGCTAGGTAATACTATGGTCGGTAGACCTGTTGTTTACAAAAACAGATTATTTGTAATGTCATACAATACAGTTTCTCATAAACAGCAAATCCTTTCCTTTGATGAAAATTTAACAGTAAAGGTTGAGTTTGAATTATGAAATGTTATGCTCCCTGGCATGCATTAAGTATTAGGTTCAACGGTGATGTTGTTCCTGACTGCGTATACACAGGTCGACACGGAAATCTTCTCAAAAATACTTTGCCTGAAATTTTTCAACACATAGGATTACAGCAAACACGAACTGCTATACAAAATGGAATATTACCGGATAATTGCATACAGTGTACTAAGAAAGAAGAAGTTGCAGGACACAGTAGGAGGATATTTTTTGAACAGACATTAAACCCTATGTTAAAGTCATACGACTATTCAAAGGATGTAACCGACATTTACTTCTTAGAATTTAATATGAGTAATGTTTGTAATTTAAAATGTCGTATGTGTAGTGGAATTAATTCCACAGCATGGGTTAAAGAAGATTTAAAACTAAGTTTAAATCCTAAATTTCAACGACCAATTAACAACGAAGAGTTTGGTTATCGCACAGTTCCAACAGAAATTGTTGATCGTTTATTTGAGTATCCTAAATATTTTAAAAATCTACAATACGTAAACATTAAAGGCGGAGAGCCTTACATGGAACCTGCTAACAAAATAATAATGCAGCGACTTATAGAACTAGACTTAGCAAAAAATATTACGCTAGATATTAGCACTAACGGAACTATAGAAGACAAAGAATTTGACGAATTAGCTCTACAATTTAAAGAAACTAAGTGGCATATTAGTATTGAAGGTGTTGGAAAACTTTATGAATACATCAGAGGAGGAAATAATTTCTCTTTTGAACAATTGGAAAGTAACATTCATAATTTTGAAAAATTTGATAGAGTAATTTTTGCAGGAACAGTTATGACTTATAACGTCTGTCATTTAAATGATATTGCTGTTTGGTTTAATTCTATTAAGAAAAATAACTATGAACTATATCTAAGCAACGTTGTTACTACTCCTGCATATCTAAATCCTACTATATTGCCAGAAGATATTTTAAAGGGTACAGGTTATAAACATAATTCTGATGAAAAGAATTTAGAAACTTTTATTAGTTACACAAAGGCAGTTGATAGTTTAAGAAAAACTAATGTGCTTGATGTTTGCCCAGAATTAGCTAGACTCTTTTCGTAAGTAGATGTCGCTAAGACATGCACAAACTTCTTTTCCGCATACAATAGTTTTTTCTGGAAGTTTGTAGCGTTCAATGTTTCCAATAGGACCACCTTCTTGGCAGTCTGCTCTATACATATTACCCCACATGTCAATGTTAATCATATGCAGTCCTGCCCAACACTTCCACCCGCGATGTCTATTTTGGTTAGTAACAATTAAGTCGTTAGCTGAAATTTTTTGACCGTCTAATAAGAGTTCTCCTCTATGTAGATTGTAGTCATTTAACTTTCTAAAATAAGGCCACTTTTTTATAATCTCCTTTTGCTCAGGAGTATAGTTACCAACTTCATTTGTTATATTTGTTCCGCTAGTCTTGTCTAATATTACTTTAGGCCATATTGCTAGGCGTTCAGTGGATTCAAAAAGTTTTTTAGCAATTTGCTCTTGAACTTTAAAATCTTCTAAATCAGGCAACATCATTAAATTGATAGCTAAATCGCATTCTACCGCATTTGCTATTTCAATTATATGATCAACATTAGCATATTCAGGGTGATAAGAAATAATAAAGCCGTCCGTATACTTTGATATTTCTTTATAATAATCTACACTTTGACTTCCGTTAGTTAGAAAACTAAAAGCATGTCCTTGATCCTTTACTAGTTTTGCAAGGTCAATAAAGTGTTTCCAATATGTTGGTTCACCACCACTTAAACGATAACATATTCTTTTACCAGGAACTTTAAAGTTCTTAACAAAACTTTCTACAGTTTTCCATTTTGGTTGTCCTGTAGTGCCGTCGTGCAAGTGCGACGGGCAATAACTGCATCTGTAATTGCATTTATTGCTCAACGTCCAACTGACTAAGAACCAGTTTTCTTTTTCAGGATCAACGTATGTTAATTTCATTCTGCCATTGTATTTTTTAAAATGATATTAGCAGTTCTTGCATTTAACTTAACTGTTAAAATAAGAGAATATAAATTATTAGAAAAACTAAAGACGCTATGATCTAATTGAAAGTTAATAAAATACAAGTAACCTGGATCAGGATACATAGGCTTGCCGTCAATCATCTGTACATAGTTTTCTGGCTTACATCTACCAAATACTGCTAACAGTCTAAAATACTCAGGTGACGGTCCGTGAAAATCTCTATGCGGTGGAAAGAAACCGCCTTGATCAACTCTTAATAAATGAACACGACCAATGTCAGGAGCAAACACATCAACAAGATTTTTAATTTCAGGTATAGAATGATATACCTTAGTTGGTGTTGTAAAGTTTTCTTCTTTCATATCAACGTTATGATACTTTTGCATATAGCCAAAACTGTTGAGATGATAATTATCCATTACATCACCACTATGGCTAGTTACAGGCAATCCCCATCTATTGTTATGTGTATCTTTTTTTTGATTATAAGGACACCAGTTATCCTTAAATGGTTCTAGTTGTTTTTCAACTGCAAAGGGATCAAAACTAAATTTTAGTTTTGCTGTTTGTCCTAAGTTTGTTAAAGATTGCCACCACAGGCCTCTTTCAATTTCTTCATTAGTCATTTTCATTTCCCTTCATTTTTATATAGCTTCTACATACTAACTGCATACTTTCTAAAGTCCATTCTTCCATTAGTGGTGGATAAACTAACATGTGTATCCTTGGTTGATTTCCTAAATTACGAACACTATGAAGTTTACCTATATTAATCATTCGTATGTCTCCTGGCTCCCAGGGTATTAACCCATTATCTTCTACTGCAAATTCAGTGCCAGGAGGATTAGTAAATGCCACATTAAGTCCTCCACCTAAAAAAGAACGCTGTATATCTTGATGCGGCATTATATATCCACCAGGATCTAATACCATAACTCTTATTCTACTAAACTGTTTGAAGGGAATGTTTTCTTTAATCCATGCCACAGTCTTAGGAAAAAATTTACTAGCATCAGTCCAAGTTTCTTTTGCTGTGTTATCTACTATTCCTAAATTAACATAATTGTAAGGAGCTTCGGTCATTATAGAGCAAAGACCATGTAATACTATGCTTCTCCAACCTTGAGAATTATCAGTTCTATGAGGTATTGCTAAAAACTCTGCCCTTGATAATTCAGCAACTACTTCTGATATATCCGATGTAATATCTAATTTTAGTGATCCAGTATCACTGTCTTGTCTAATCCAATTAAAAAAACTTCTACAAACTTCGGGTGAGTTTTCCCATAATAAAAACTCATCAGGTATTGTCTTTGACAACGCATTATGTTTTATTTGTTTGTTATGATTAAAAAATTCTTCTATATCCATGGAATAACACTCATGCGTTTATGTATTGTTTGGTTAACTAAATCTTTAGCTAATACGTTTCTGTAAGTTAAACCATCTGCTGTTACAAGGTCAACATACCATTCAGTTTTATCATTTGCTAGCAAATTCATTAATTGATTTTGATGATGTAATCTTAGATGTGTATCGTATAATAGACTAGTAGGTGCATAACAAAAACAATTACTAATAATCATTAAACCTTTTTTGCCGTAGACCTTACTTAAAAATTTTTGAACATTTTCTAAATTAAAAAAATCTAATTGTTCAAACTGCGTTCTACCTTTAATAAAAAATTCACTAAAAAAATTATTTGTTTCTTTAATTGCTGTAGTACTTATATCAACAATATAATGATTCTTTACATCACCTATTTGATCAATTAATTTAACAGGACTATTACCTGCTGCTAAAGAAACCAAACAATCATAAGTTCCTTTGTGATCACCAACTTCAATTATGTCTTCTGTATTATGTTTGAAGTAGACATCATGATCAGCTAAAAAGTTAACTACTTCTAAATTTTCAACTGTAAAATGATCAAAGGGTGTATTAACAAAAAGTGTTCCCTCTACTGCACAATTACCCTCCAAAGGAACTGTATCAGAAAATTCTACAGCATAACTCCTGTTCAACAGCATTGCCGTATTATATTCTGTTATATTTTTAGATAAATTGTTCAAGGAACGGTTACCGTAATCCTTGTTTATCCAAGTAAATGTATCCATAGCTAAGGGTCCGCAACGATGAAATTAATAAGTAATTATATAATAGTTATGTTCTAAAGGTACAACATGAATTACGATTTGAACTTCAAAGTAGAAATAGACCCACTAGAGCCTGGAAAAATTCAACAAATTGGATCAGATACAGCTAATGCTAATTTAGTTATTAGAACTTCTGAAAACGAAAAACTGTTGTACTTAGACGGAGCATGTGAAGGTGACGCTCCGTTATTCCTAGGAATAACTAAATCAAGAGGTACTCAAGAACATAAACTGCCTGTGCAGTCAAACGATCTCTTAGGCGGACTACACATATACGCTAGAAAAGAGGAAGGCAGCAGTTTAGGATATTGTCCCAATGAAACACCACTTGTAGCAGGAATCCAATTTAAAGTATCAAACAATGCCACTACAGGTATTCCAACAGAAATGATGTTAGCATTAAGCGACGAGAACGGAATGAGCGTTAAACTTATTGTTGACAAAAATGGAAATCTTAGAACTACAGGATCAGTATCTTTAGGTACACTGACGATTACTGACGAAGCTGTTGAAGGCGGAACTGTTCAAACGTTTGTAAGAGCAACTTACAACGGTAGGAATTACGCTATACCTTTATATTCTGTTAGAAACTACAAAATACCTTGATTTTCTAGTGTTAGTTTCGGGCTGACACCCACAAGGTCCTTTCTTAAAGCATATGACCGGAACAATGTTTGGAGAAAAAACTTCTGTAAAGTTTTCGTCAAACAGATTATATTTAAAATCTAAATTATATAAATTTTGGCCGCAGGCACCTTGAATATTTCCGCTCTTTTCAATATACAATGTGTCTACACCTAAGTTACAGTGCCATCCGTGAAATCTATTAAGGTTATTAAGTGATAACCAATTTTTCTCAACAGTCTGCTTACTACCGTCTTCAAACGTTATTGTAGGATCAGGATGTTTAATTTTTGTGCTGCGAAATTCGTACCAAAAATTACTAGGACTCTTGAAGTTAGCTAAAAATTCTTTTTGTTCTTCAGTATAATTTAAAGTTTCGTGATATACTTCCATTGCTGCTATAGGCCATTTATACTTGGAAGTTTTCAACTTATTAATAATCTCTAAACACTTATCCCATGCATTAGGATCCATAAGAACCATAGCTACTAAGTCGATTCGTTTTTTATAAAGAATATTTGCAACTTCTATTATATGATCAACATTTATATATTCATGATGACAACTTATCATCACCTGATCTACGTAATGACCATATTCATTCCACCACCTAGTAGTCCTAGACCCATTGGTAGATATACTAATTAAACACTTGTGCTCTTCTTTAAAAAATTTAATAAACGGTCCAAAATCTTTCCACAACGTAGGTTCGCCGCCTATAATGTGCAAATAAATCTGTTTCTTATCAGTATGTGTCTTATAATATTCTATAAGGTGACTAAGGTTCTTTTTAACTAATTCTAAATTTGGCCAAGGATGTGTTCCTGAATTACTTCCAGGAAAACAATACCAACATTTATAATTACATACATTGCTTAAAAAAAGCTCAATGCGTAATCTATCTCTTGGAATATTAGATTCAACCTTAATTATGTTATTCATAACTGAGATAACTCCGGAAACACTGTTCTAAAATCTGTTTTTCTAGTAGAATCACATATTTCTAAATACTGCGTTAATGCAGGTAATTTAGATGACCAATTCTCTTCCATCATATATTTTGCTATACCGTGCCAACGTTGTTTGCCGTAGGAATTATTTAAAAACTCTTCAGTCTTAACTGAATCTGCAAATTTAATAATTCTGTTAGCTGCTTGTTTTTTAATATATTCAGGCAATACACGAATATTTAAATAGCTAGGAAGATAAACTAAATGTAATCCTATCACGCCGGCGCCGTACGGGGCTAAATTAATTTTCTTAAAATTAGAATCTAACTTCCATTGTGCAAGTTCATCAAGATACAAAACATTAAGTGCTTGAACTGCACAAGCTAAGTTTATAGTTATGTTGTCACTAGTTTCGTCCAATAGACGTATATTCTTTTCTACATTAGCCCACTTACTAGGATAGCGTATATAATCGTTCTTAGCGCCAAATGCATCAACGCTAAAATTAAATTTTACCTGTTTAAACTTTTCCCACAAAGATAACAGCTCTTCTGATATCTCTAGCCCATTAGAGTTATATCTTAATATACAATTTTTTGCATTATCAGTCTCTACCATAAATCGCAGTATGTTATAATGCTCAGGAATTAATAACGGTTCGCCGCCTGCAAAGTACAACTCTTTAATTGCACCTGCTTGATTCTTCATAGACTCTAAGAAGCTTCCTTTCTTATACCATGTATAATCAAAATTTAAGTTCCACGATTGATCTTGTTTTAATTCTATATTTGTATACTGTGGATACTGTGTTTTCCAATCTTTAATCCAAGAACTGCTATCGTGAGGGCTACACATAACACACTTTAGTTGGCAAAGATTGCCTAATCTTAAATCAAAATAGGGTATATTAACAGGTAGACTACCGTCGTTTCGAGTCTGTTCAACAATGCTTTCAAGATCTAAGCGTTCTTTCCAAACTTTTGTTTCCCATATACGCTTACTGTCAATACCATTAGCTTCTTCTATAAAACACTTTTTACAACTCTCAGGAATCTCTCCTCTAAGCATTTGAAGCCTAGTTTGCCGCATCTGCTGAGAATTCCACACTTCTTCAATAGTATGGTCGCGAAGATTCATTGTTACACCGTCTTGCTTAACTAGACCTTCTTCCTTTTTATCAACGACTCCTGCACCGCTAGCATTAGCAGTACAACATACGCGAACATCACCATTTGGTCGAGTTGCAAGATGTATCCAAGGTAAAGGACAGAATGTCTTGCTCATTTTTTGTGTCCTATAATCATATACCTGTCGTACTTTGGTAATTCTAGTTTGTCAGCAAAAATAACATTCAAGTGACATTGTCTAACAAAATCATTTAAATCTCTAGGACAGTTAATATGTTCTTCTAATTCTTCATAATTATTGCTTTGTAGAACAACTAAAGAATTTTTTGGTACAAGATCTAACCATCTAAGGTAAGCACCGTTAGTAATATGTTCGCAGCTTGTATTAATAACAATATCTGCATCATATTCGTAGACAGTCATGTCAGCTGTAACTGCTTTAAACCTGCCTTCTATTTCTTGTCTTTTGTTTACAGTAAAGGCAACCTGTTCACATGCAGGATCTATATCTACACTTGTTATATGTTTGATTTCTATGCTGCTGTTAAATAACAAACTTGAAAGAACACCATTCCAACCGCCGTGTATAACGATCCTATTAGATGTGCCTGTCATTATGTGCTTGGCAAGATTTTCAATTAGCCATATTTTACTATTAACTTGTCCCTTCCAGAAGCTTTCTAAGGTTCTATATCGATCTTCGCTGTTGCGAATAGCATCCATCCAGAAGAGAACATCTTGTATATCTACTTTCATTTTACAAACTGCTCTTTCAACTTATCAAAACTTCCGCATTGCTTTGAACATTCTTTCAAACCTGTACTTGACCAGCAACCTTGTATCTTTGTAAAGTAACCACTATCAAAAATTTCTGCTAGTGTTGTCTTGTAAAGATTAGGCATAGCATTAACTTTAATCATGTAATCAATTTTAGAATCAGAAAAGTCTGGTAACCATTCAAGATCAAGCCAGCAACAGGGAGTTACAAATCCTTTTGCGCTTATATACAGCTGATTATCTTGTTTAGCCTTGCATGTGATAGTAGGTAGTTCTTCATTCTGTGCTTGTTTTGCAGGAGCGATCATATCTTCGCTCTTAGATGAAGGGTAAAGTGTATGTGTAACTACATACTTTTCGTCAACAACATCAAACTTTCCTTGTTTAAATCTTGTCGTATGTTTTGCAGAGAAAGATTTAAACCCTAACAACTTACTAATTTGTTGACAAACATCAATTTGATGCTCATTGTGTTTAAAAATTAGCATGTGCCAGTGAGCTGTTCCGCCTGCGGCAATAAATGCCTTAGCGTTTTCAATTATTTTATTCCAATCAGTATCAACACGATAAAGAGAATGCGTATCTTCTAAACCATCAATACCAAATATTACTTCAACATTTAATTTTGCTAATTCTTCCCACCACACTTTGTTCCTAGCACTACCATTTGTGTGCATGTGTAGAGATATACCCGGATTAACTTCTCTTAGATACTGATAAATTTCTAACGTATCCTTAGCAATAATAGGATCACCGAGGTTACCACACATCATTAGATGTCCCAATTGCTTAATAAAATCAACAGGAAACCAAGATTTAAATGTTTCAAGTGTAATTTCTGTTAGCTCTAAATTCTGTAATAGAGGTCCACCGTGAACACGTCGCGGACACATAGGACAACGTGCTTGACACTTTGACGTTATTTCTAAATGAATGGATTTTATATCTTCTAATCTGTACATAATTTCATCTTAGGTATTTTACTATCAGCACTTGATACGCAGGTTTCAGTAATACACGGGGTAGATTGTTTAAATAATTTGAAACCACCATCAATAGTACCTAAAGGTTCATCGCGACAACTATAACTTCTTTTAACCTCGCCACCCGGTTCTCTAATAATGCAACTTTGATATCCACTATTACAGTTCCATCCTTTAAATCTGTTGAATCCAAACGCATTAAATCGTTCTGCTTGGTCCATGTAATACTTATTTCCTTGATCATCACGCAATTCTACTTGCGTTTGCTCTTCGCCGTTGACGTGCTGAGGAAATCCTGTTTGTAAAATATTAATCTGTTCAGCAGTATAGCCAGAAACTACAAAACTAGCAGTAGGATCGCTCTGAGGCTTTAGTGTAACATTGATACCTCTGTCATAAAATCGCTTGCATCGTTGATAATATTCGTCAAATCTTTCAGGCACCATTACTTGATTAATGGTCAGTAGTACACCATCATTAATTAGCTGTAGACATTTATCACCAAATTCTTGTTCCTTGGCAAACTCAGCATGAAAACTTGCCGTTATACTTCGCCTTTGTAGCTTTTCAGTTGTCGTGAGCCAGCGACTCCACCACTTACTACCAGGACTAAGGTTAGTAGTCATGTGTATACTTTGATAACCTGGTAGACTATCCGCAGCATAATATTCAATTAACTCGCCAAACTGTTTGTATGCGGTAGGCTCTCCGCCGCTAAAGCTAAAATGAAAATCTTCAAACCCATTGTCTCTTGCTTGACGTTTAATTTCATCAATAACATTACAATAAGTATCTAAAGATCTGTGATCAGGAACGTCAGCCCGTGCATAAGGCCAACAATATGAGCAGTTATAATTACAAAATCTAGCTAGAATCCAAGAAACGGTAAATAGACGGCTGTCAAGCAGCGTCTTTTGACCAAAATGTACTATTTTGTCAAATGGTATTTCTTGAAAACTGCTCATATAGCCAATCAAAATTGTTTATTAACTTTAGGGCATCGCTGTTAGTCTTATTAGCGTTACCAAATTCGTAGCCAGCACGAGCACCAGCAATACAGTATTTGCCAAATTCCTGTTCTTCACCGACGGTTTGCCAAATCTGTAATCTATCATTGGTCTCAGTATCATTCTGGTTGTCAATGATTTTGCTTGACAACTTAGCACATTCACGAAATGCACTCTTCCATGTATTAAAAGGGTCGGTATTAAATGCTGTGATGTTAGATACTTCATCTATGACTTTAAAATTCTTAGACATGCTTGTTGTCATGTCAGGACTATCAACATTAATCTTTAGTGCTAGTTTGCGTGGCATAAGTTTAACACCACCGTAACCATAAATTAATCCGTTAATAGGATTACGGCTACGCCATACATGCACAGTTTCTAAATCCCACTCAGGAACTTCGTAACTAAAGTTAAATGTTGGTAAGACTTCAGCATCACCGTCAACTACCCAAAACATCTTTGTGAAAGACTTCTTTGCTGCTGCAATGTGTGCTTGATGAATTCCCTTAACATTGGAGACCCTCTTTGCTGTTGGAAAACGTTCTTTTAAAGCATTCCAATTCTTTTCAGCATTAGGTTCTTGATAACTAATAAAAATTATATCATACATTTACAATACCTGTAACCATTAATACTGGCCTATCATGGTAGCCAACATTTGCTGTACCGTGAGGAGAAGTACTCTGATTCCATGTTAAGACGTCACCAGCTTTCCATTGTATATAATCATTATTAATCTGCCACATCTGTCCAGGATGCTGATCTTCTAAAAAAATTATGTATCGCTTTACGCGATCTTCCTCGTTTTCGGTTAGCTTGTATTCTTTATGTTTCTTACCATCTAAGTGCCATGGTGTCATTTCTCCAGGTTTTAGATTTTGATAAAAAATTCTTATTTCTGAAAAGTTAAAATATTCTTTTAAAAAAGACATGACTTCTTTTTCAGATCGATCAAGAACTTTAAACTTTACAACATTATCCCGTAGTTTTGAATATAAAGGATCATCCATCCACTCTTGTACTTGTGCCGGCTCTATGTCCAGTGCTTCGGCTGTTCGTACTACATTTCTAGCACTGTAGATTAATTCTGTTGACTCCTCGCTCCACTTAACTGTTGGTAAACAAGAAAATAAAAATTCTAAACTTTCGCGACGATTCTCAATAGACCAAACTCCGGGGTTGTTATCCCCGATGTTTTTTGCATACATAAAATCGTAGAGCTTTTTCATTTTAAAAACTATAACCGTATTTTTCTATATCTTTTTCAAAAATCTTTTGCACTAAATCTTTAGACTCGTCGCTGTAAAATTTCTGATACTCAAAATTAAAGTCTTCAATTCCTAAAGGTCTATCAGTAGTAAAGTATTTTTGTATTGCTTCAAAATCTTTGTTAATAGTTTCAGCCTTGATTAAAAAGTCTACATCCTTGTCCTCGTTAGTTAACCAAAATGATTGTGATAGAGTAGGATGATGTTTTTTTGCTAGACTCTTGCAGGTAATTATAGAATTAACGTAATTATCAAAACTTGAAAAATCAATTCCTTCAAACAGTTCATTAATTTTATCAATACCTGGATATCCTTCGGGTGGATCAATAGACATTGCATACGAGTAAGCAACACGAGCCCACGGATTTGTAACTATACCTATGGTTTTTACTCCAGGATATATTTCGTCAACTTCTTTCATTGTAAGACGCTCAGACTCAATTTCTAAGTCTCGAATAAATCTAAAGCGAGCATTTGAATCTTTTTCTACCCACTTATAAATATCCCAAAATCGTATAGGACACCTCGTAGGCATCAGTACAATAAAAAAGGAATCGTCATTTTTAAAAGTTTGGGTCATTGATTATCTCGTTAAAAATATTCGTGGCTCTAGAACTATAAAAATTATACAACTTTTCTTTACAAAAGTCAACATTTCTTTCAAAGCGATATTTATTTTTAATCCATAACTCTTTGGTAAACTGAGTATCTGTTAATAGCTTTACGTTCTTAGTAATTGCAGCTTCAAGTCTCTCGCTTGGATCCTCTATATTGTCATAACTGTGATCAACTATATCGTCAAACATATCAAGACCCATATCTCTCAAAAACTGTACAGTTCCGGAACTACAGATTAAGATTGGAAATGAACAACCGTATATAGAATTTAATGTCTTCTCAGTAAGATTAAAACACTGTTCAGTGTAGCTAGTTTCTGTAACAATTTCTACAAATGTTTCTCGATAATACGAAGACAACTTGTTCCTAAAATTACTAACATTATCATTATTACGATTCTGATAAATTTCAAAATCATCACCTAACAGGATTGTTGACTCTTTTACACGCTTAAAGCCATTCTCATAAACTTGCTTATCCTTAACTTTCCAATTTGAATATTCAAATAAATCCTGTATGCTATCTTTAAACATACATGATATTAACCCGCTATTCTGTATTTCTAATCCATGTAATAAAGAAACAAGCATAGCACGATGAGATCTTTTATTCCTATTTAGGCTTAAGAAGTTATAATTGCTATCTAAATTTTTATCCAGTACTGGATCTAATTTCTGATACTCTCTTTGTTGATTTGTTATATCGCCACCCCAAGGTATTATTTTAACATTGTGAGCAGTTATATAGTGGCCAAGGTTTTCTACCGAGGTGAACAATATAAATTTTTTATTCCGATAAAAATCAAACAAATCTTTAAGATATTCTACTATAGCAGGAAGTCGCTCACCCCAATAATCAAAATCTCCCGAAGTTAAATGATCCTTAACACCTAGTACTACTAAATCTGATTTAATAGAGTCGGCTAATCGCACCCTATAATCTAGCTCAGTTTCTACTACCCAAACATTTTCTTCAGGCCAGAAACCGTGTTCATATATTGGGTCAAGTACACATGACCATATATAAATTGAGTCTTTAGGTTGCTTTATTTTGGAGTTTAGTTCTACAAATAGTCTAAAAGAAAATAGATCTCCGGGAGGACGCTTTATAATGTTCATTGCTTAGGAGGCCAAACCTTTTCATACGTATGTCTATAATAGTAATTATAATCGCTATCAATAGCGCATAGTATAATATGGTTGTCATCCACTTTGTTTCTAGGCGTTGATCTCTCTTTTAGCTTGTTTAAAAAGTAATCATAATCCTTGTTAAAGTCGTAGATATACTTTTTGAATGAATACTTGTTTGTTGAAATTGAATCTCTAATTCTTAAATCTGTTCCAATAGTTGATACTGTCCAATTTTGGTAATCTT
>JACCDX010149065.1_pt1 | contig 16543 bp, 19 predicted proteins | sample 7449681 | NCBI WGS metagenome assembly JACCDX01 (sample SAMN15323450, study PRJNA562643) | freshwater metagenome | isolation source: river surface water | place: USA:Blue River Watershed | collected 2017-08-18 | reverse complement strand
CGGCTCCAGCCGTCATGTACTGGGTTGCACCATCCTGAATGATGCCACCGCCACCGTGGTTGTCTTGATGCTGGAAGGTGCCATCAATCATGTAGGTGAAGGTCTCAAAACCTCGGTGAGGGTGCCACGCAGTTCCCTTTGGCTCTAGGGGAGCGTATTCAACTTCACCCATTTGATCCATGTGAATGAACGGGTCGAGGTCGGTGTAGGGAACGCCCGCAAATGCTCGCGTCACCGGAAAACCTTCGCCTTCGTATGCCTGCGGTCCGCGGCTGACAGATTTGACCAAACGCGAGCGACCGGTTGCCGGCTCGAGCTTGGGAAGGGTAAGGGTGTCTGCGGTTACTGCTGGCATGAGTTCTCCTAGTTCGAATAAAGCCTATCAGTCCTAGTAAAGGGGGTATTTACTTGTTTTATTCCTAGAGCGAACTTGCATGAGAGTTTGCTGAGAAGCGCGCGAATATTTGGTCGGCCGACCTAGCATTGAGACATGGACATCACACTCATTGTCATCATCGCCATCGTTGCGATTATCGGTATCTTCCTCTGGTCTACCTACAACGGTCTAGTCACCCTCAACGTCCGCGTTGATGAGGCCTGGAGCGACATCACCGTTCAGCTCAAGCGTCGAGCAGACCTGATCCCGAACCTCATTGAGACGGTTAAGGGCTACGCCACCCACGAGCGTGAGGTTTTCGAAAATGTAACCAAGGCGCGTGCTGCAACCGTCTCGCCCGAGGTGATGGCTCACCCGGCATCAGCAGCGGCAGCCGAAGATGGCTTTCATGCAGCGATGAAGAGCCTTTTTGCGGTTGCCGAGGCTTATCCTCAACTTCAGGCAAACCAGAACTTCTTGAGCCTTCAGGCCGAGCTAACCGACACCGAAGACAAAATCATGGCTGCCCGCCGCTTCTACAACGGTGGGGTTCGCGAACTCAACACCAAGATCAAGCAATTCCCGCAGGTTCTCTTTGTCAAGGGGCTTGGGTTTACCGCCCGCGAGTTCTTTGAGGTTGCAGATCCATCGGCCATCGCCGAGCCTCCTGCAGTCAAGTTCTAAAAGGAGCTAAATGTATTCGGCCATAGCCGCAAACAAGCGCAACACAATCTTCATAATCCTGGGTTTCGTGCTGCTTTTGGGCGGCCTCGCCTACTGGTGGGGAGAGGCGTCGGGCAATGGCTCGAGCGCAATTTTCATCATTGGTTTTGTTCTGGTTTATGCGCTCTTTCAGTATTTTGTAGCCGGTGCCATGGCCGTTGCGATGAGCGGTGCGGTGCCGATCGAAAAGGCTGACAACCCAAGATTGTGGCGCATCGTAGAAAACCTGTCGATTACCGAAGGCATGCCAATGCCAAAGGTTTACATCATTCCAGACGAGGCTCCCAATGCTTTTGCAACCGGTCGTGACCCAAAGCACGCCATAGTTGCCGCTACAACCGGCCTTTTGGCCATCATGGATGACAAGGAGCTTGAGGGCGTTATGGCCCACGAACTCGGGCACGTCAAGAACTACGACATTCGCGTGACCACAATCGTCTTTGGATTGGTTAGCGCCGTCGGTGTTCTCGCCGATATGGCCATTCGTGCCGCGTTCTTTTCGGGTGGCGGCAACCGCAAAGACGACAACGGCTTTGGGGCCGCGTTAATCGTGATTGGAATCGCCGCGAGCATCGTTGCATGGCTTATCGGTCCATTGGTAAGCGCCGCAGTTTCGCGTCAACGTGAGTATCTTGCCGATGCAAGCGGAGCGCACACGACTAGATACCCTGAAGGTTTGGCAAGTGCGCTAGAAAAGCTGGCTCAGTATGGGCGCCCGATGCGCCGAGCTAGCTCATCGATGGCACACATGTACATTAGCGATCCAATCAAGCCGGGAGTTGTTGAGCGTCTATTCTCGACCCACCCACCATTGCCAAAGCGCATTGAGCGTCTTCGAGCAATCGGCGGCAAGTTCTAGTCGAAGCTACTTGATCTTCATTTGGCTGGCGAGTGCCGCAGCCAGGTTCCCCTTGGGCATTACAACGGTCTCAGTTAGACCCTGCCACTTTGCCGCTTGATCAAGATGCTTGGCCAGCGATTTTGCCATCGAATCAATCTGATTAGCCTTGAGGCCGGGCTCGTGCCAGCTCGCCTGCACCAGAAGTTGACCGGTCTTTCTTTCGCTCTTCAAGTCGATGCGGCCAACCAGTTCGCCGTTGTGCAAAAGTGGCAGCGTGTAATACCCATAGACCCGTTTTGGCTCTGGCGTATAGATCTCAATTTTGTAGTCGAAGCCAAAAACTCGAATTGCTCGTTCACGATAGCGAGTTATCGGGTCAAAAGGGCTAAGCAGGGTTGTGTGCTGGGCTTTCGCTAGCTGCCCTGCTGAAAGTTTGGCTAACCAGTCGCAGTGCACGAACGTTGGGTCTTTCCAGCCAGCAACGCTTGTCGGCACCAACGTGCCTTCGGCAACCAGTTCGGCCACTCTTGGGGCGACGCGATCAATCTTGAGTCGCACAAAGTCGGCAAGGTCTTTCACGGTTGCAACGCCATCGGCTTTTGCCGCCCGAGTCAATAATTCACGGATGTTGGCGTCGTAGTCAGGGTTTGGATTCAGCATGAGGTCTAGTGTTCGACCTTCAAGAACCTGGTTTGGCAGTGCATAACGCCTACTGAAGCCCTCACGCCCGGCCGAGACCACATCTCCCACCAAAAACATTCGTTCCAGGCAGGTCTTCACATCACTCCAGCCCCACCAGTTGCCCTTGCGTTTGTTTTGATCGTGTTCGATCTGGGCGATCGTAAGGGGCCCTTTGGCTGCCAGTTCGGCTCTTATCCAATTAAGCAATTCGCCGTGTTCTGCCTGAACGGCTAACCAACGTTTATTGGAATAGCGAAGATCATCGGTGCCGAATCGATACCAATCCATTCGAAATCGGTGCAGTGGTAAATCTTCGGTTCGAATCCAGGATGCTTCGTGAGCCCAATACTCGATCAGATCAGCCTGATGGCCGGTCTGAGTCAGCGGCGCAGTGGCTTCATCCAAGGTTGCCTTGTTGAATGGTCCGATGCGCGAGAAAACCGGCAAATAGTGAGCCCGCTCGAAAACGTTGACCGAGTCAAGTTGCAGCAGGCCGAGCCGGTCGAAAATGCCAAACGGGCCAGCCTGAACCTTGGATTTGTCGGGTTTGGCGGCAAGGCCCTGGGCGTTAAGCACCAGGCTTTTGGCCTCGGCCAAACTCAGCTGTTCAGGCATCGATGCCCCTTCTCAAACTAGACTTCTACCAGCATAGAAACTAGCGAGGTAAGAAATGGCACAAACAGCCCCGGTTGTCGCCCCAACTCTTGAAGAGTTTGAGGCAGCGCACGCGAATGTGGCTCAGGTTGCTATTCAAACCCCTGTTTTGCACAGCCATTTCTTGACCGAACTCGTCGGCCAAGAAGTGTTCCTAAAGTGCGAGAACTTGCAGCGAACCGGAGCATATAAGCTTCGAGGTGCCTTCAACCGCATGAGCAAACTCACCCCGGCCGAACGCAAAAAGGGTGTCGTTGCAGCCAGCGCTGGTAACCACGCACAGGGCGTAGCTCTCGCGGCCAAAAAACTAGGAATCAAGGCAACTATCTTTATGCCGGTTGGCGCATCGCTGCCCAAGTTTCAGGCCACTCAAAACTATGGCGCTTCGGTGGTGCTAGAAGGCGCGGTATTTGCCGAAACTCTAAAAGCCGCACAGGACTACGCCGCTAAAAAAGGCGCAATTTTTATCCCTCCATACGACAACATCGATGTAGTCACCGGTCAGGGAACAGTTGGCCTTGAGATTCTCGATCAGGTGCCCGATGTGCAGACCATCTTGGTGGCAATCGGTGGCGGCGGTCTTGCTGCGGGCGTGGCCGTTGCGGCTAAGCTGAAGGCAGCCAAATTGGGTCGCAAGATCAAGGTAATTGGGGTTCAGTCAGAAAATGCAGCCTCTTATGTGCCCTCGCTCAAGGGTGGCAAACCAACCGAAATTTCTACCAAGCGAACCATCGCCGACGGTATTGCTGTTGCCAAGCCAGGGCGAATCCCTTTTGAGCTAATTGCAAAACACATCGACAAAGTCGTGACGGTTTCTGAAGATGAAATCGCCAAAGCGCTGGTTGTAATGCTAGAGCGATCGAAGCAGGTCGTTGAGCCAGCCGGTGTGGTTGCTGTAGCAGCCCTGATGTCTGGGGCCGTAAAGCCCAAAGGTGTTACTGTCGCGGTGTTATCTGGTGGAAACATCGATCCACTTCTCATGCAAAAGATCATCGGTTACGGCCTGTCGGCATCAGAGCGCTACACGACCATTTCGGTGATGTTGCCTGACCGCCCTGGCCAGCTTGTTAAAACCGCCCAAGCAATCGCTGCCGCCCAAGGCAACGTGGTTGAGGTGCTGCACACTCGCCACGGAGAAGGATTAGAAATTGGCGAAGTAGAACTGCGCCTATCGGTTGAAACCATGGGGCACGAGCATCGCGATCGTGTGCTTCAAGCGCTTCGAGACGCCGGACTCAAGCCCCGCATCGCTCGTGGCTAACGCGCTCAAAAACTAAAAAACCCCGACCACGTGTCGGGGTTTTTCATTGAGGTTTTAGCCCTCAAAGTTTTTGACATCGATGATTTTGATTGCTCGCTCTTTTCCATTTGGTGCAAAAAAGCTCACTTCATCGCCAATTTTGGCGCCCATGATGGCCTGGCCGATCGGGCTGTCTGGGCTGTAGACATCGATTTCGGTGCCTTCGGCTATCTCGGCGCTGCCGAGAAGAAACTGCATCTCGCTGCCATTCATGGTGAGCGTGATTACCGTGCCCTGCTCAACGATTCCGTGGGATTCACGGGCTTCGCCAACAACTGCATTGGCCAAAATGTTCTCGAGTCGCGCTGCGCGGGCTTCGATTTTGCCCTGTTCCTCTTTTGCTGCGTGATAGCCGCCGTTCTCTTTGAGGTCGCCTTCTTCGCGAGCCTCTTGAATCTTTCTCGAGATGTCGGCGCGAGCCACGGTCAACAAATACTCAAGCTCGCTAGCGAGTCGATCATATGCAGCCTGGGTTAGCCAGGTTGCTTCAGGGGTTTCAGCCATAGTTCTTCTAGTTTATTTGAACCAGCATTTGTCTAGCGAACCGGTTACGCCCAATTGGCTGGTGTTCACCAGAGTCTCAAATTCACCATTGACCTGTGGTGGCAGAGTAATTTCTCGATACCCAACCACGGCATAGCTTTCGTTCAAAACTTGGATGCTGCAGCGCGCATCCTTGGCGATACCTTGCGGCGCCTCAACGTGATAACGAACCAAAGCTTGCTGCTCAGAAACAATCGTGTAGCCGAGGGTTTGGGTTCTGAAATTGTCGCCTGTTGCAATGATTGCTGACACCGCCCAAATCAGAAACGCAACCAGTAAGGCGCTGCCAAGGGTAATCACGAAAACTCGGCGACGCTTGTCGGCGTCAGGCCTTATGCCATATCGCTCTTGCATGAGTTTTGATTGATTAGTCATCACTAAAAGGCTACATACTTAAAGCATGCAAATTTGGATTTCAGCGCTTCTAGCAGCTACCCCGGTTCCGTCGAGCACCCCAGACCCTGCCCAAACTTTTTATAGCCCAGGCACCATCGGTTTCATCGCCACCTTTGGCGTGACCGCTGGCGCAGTTCTTCTAATTTTTGACTTGGTTCGTCGAGTTCGTCGTGTTCGCTACCGCGCCGAGATCTCGGCCAAGCTCGAGGCAGAGTCTCAAGCAGCTTCAAACTCGAAGCCGACAGCCAAGGCTAAGCCTGCGCGCCCGGCTCCACCGGCAAAACCAAAGCGCTAGGTTCGGCTGTCAATTAGCCCGTTATGGGGTTAAGCGAAATTAGCAAAATGCCGGTCCAGTGGCACATGAATGCCAAGACCGTGAAAGTGTGAAAAATCTCGTGGAACCCAAATTTGCCCGGGAACGGGTTGGGTTTCTTTAGTCCGTAAACCACGGCTCCAACCGTGTAGCAAAGGCCACCTACCAGAATCAAGATCATCATGGCCGCGTTGGCGTTCATGAAATCTGCGATAAACGCCATTGCTCCCCAGCCCATACCGACATAGATCGGAACATAAAGCCAGCGCGGTGCGCTTATCCAGAAGATTCTGAACCCAATTCCCAAAACTGCCGTACCCCAGATGATTGCCAGAAGCAGAATTGCCTTTTCGCGCTCGAGAGCCAGCCAGGTAATTGGGGTGTAGCTTCCAGCAATAAGCAAGAAGATGTTGGCGTGGTCGATGCGCTTGAGTGCGAGTTTGGTTTTCGGCTTCCAATTGAATCGGTGATACAAAGCCGAGTTACCAAACAGCAAGATCGAGCTTGCGTAAAAGACGGTTCCGGTCACTTTTGCAGCCACTCCATCGGCGAGCACAATCAAAACAATTCCGGCGGCAATCACAATTGGCAGAACGCCCGCGTGAATCCATCCTCGCCAAGTTGGTTTGATGTCTTTGGTTTGATCTTCGAAACCCTCCGACACCGGCACATAGCCAGGAAGTGCCTCGTCGCTGCGCCATTCGCTCATATGAAAACTCTACGCCTCGACCTGAAGTAGCCTAGGCGTGTGCGCAATTTGGTTTATCGAATCTACGAGCGGTCGCTAGAGCGCGGGCTCTTACCGCAAGACCTACCTCGCCACGTTGGCGTGATACTCGATGGCAATCGTCGATGGGCTGAGCGCCAGGGTGGGGCCAAAGCTAGCCATGGGCACGCCGTCGGTGCCCAAAAGACCCTCGAGTTTCTCGGTTGGTGCAACGATCTTGGCATAAAGGTAGCAACCTTGTATTTGCTCTCGACCGACAACCTAAAGGGTCGGCAGACCGATGAGTTAGCGGAACTTCAAGACATAATCGCCGGCCTCGCCGCCGATATTGCCTCCCTTGGCGCTTACAAGATTCGAATGGTGGGCGATAAGGCTGCTTTGCCAGAGGCCATGGCAGCTGCAATGGCAAAAGCCGAAAAGCAAACCGAGAATGTTCAGGGCATGCAGGTCAACCTGGCGGTTGCCTACGGTGGCCGCAAAGAGATTGCAGATGCCATGCGTTCGATTTTGAAGCATCATGCCAAAGAGGGAACCAGCATCGATGAATTGGCCGAGCTGCTCGACCCAGACTTGATCACCGAGCATCTTTATACTTCAGGGCAGCCTGACCCGGATTTGGTGATTCGAACCAGTGGCGAACAGCGGCTATCGGGTTTCTTGCTGTGGCAGAGTGCACAGTCGGAGTTCTATTTCGAAGAGGCGCTTTGGCCCGACTTTAGACGCGTGGATTTTCTTCGAGCAATTCGTGCTTTCGAGTCTCGTCACCGCCGTTTCGGCAAATAGATAACAAGCAGATTAACGCTCGATAACATAACCCGCTTTCGGGCGTGTCTAGTTGCAATTGCGTGAACCAGCAGGCGTAATCTCGCATCAAGCCTCAACAAAGGAGCTTCGATGGCCAAGGCAACCTCAGCAGAAACCGTTTCAAAGTCTGCTAAGGGTGGTGCCAAAAAAGCTGAAGCAACGACCAAGACTTACATTCTCGACACATCTGTATTGCTGTCAGACCCTAAGGCTCTCTTCAAGTTCAAAGAACAAGAAGTTGTCATTCCGATAATCGTGATCAACGAACTCGAGAAAAAGCGTCACGACCCCGAGATTGGTTACTACGCTCGTCAAGCGCTGCGCCACTTAGATGACTTGAGAACCGAGCACGAGCGTCTAGATTTTCCGATGCAGGTTGGCGATGGCGGCATATTGCGGGTCGAGCTAAACCACATTGATCAATCAGTTTTGCCAGCCGGTTTTCAGTTGGGCGATAACGACAGCCGCATTTTGGCTTGTGCCTTCAACCTGTCGCGCGAGGGCAAAGATGTGACGGTGGTCTCTAAAGACCTGCCAATGCGAGTGAAGGCAGCAGCGCTAGGTATGGCAGCCGAAGAGTATCGAAACGACAATGCGGTCGATTCTGGCTGGACCGGAACCGCTGAGATCTCCTTGACCGCAGATGAGATGTCTGATCTTTGGGACACCGAGATTATCAAGCACAAAGATCTGGCGAATATGCCGATAAATACTGGCTTGATCATCAACTCAGAGCGGGGAGCTGCACTTGGCCGAGTCGAAAAGGGTGGCAAGATCAAGCTTGTGCGGGGCGACCGCGATGTGTTTGGTGTCAAGGGGCGGTCAGCGGAACAGCGGCTGGCCATTGACGTCTTGCTCGACACCGAAATCGGCATTGTTTCGCTTGGCGGTCGCGCCGGAACCGGTAAGTCTGCCATGGCCCTTCTCGCGGGCCTAGAGGCCGTGCTCGAGCGCCGTCAGCACAAGAAAATCATTGTTTTTCGCCCAATTTTCGCCGTAGGCGGGCAAGAGCTTGGTTACCTCCCGGGCAGCGAGAATGAAAAGATGAACCCTTGGGGTCAGGCCATTTTCGACACCCTGGGTGCTTTGGTCTCGAAAGAGGTTGTTGACCATGTTGTTGACCGAGGGCTACTCGAAATTTTGCCGCTGACTCACATCCGTGGCCGTTCTTTGCACGATGCATTTGTGATTGTTGATGAAGCCCAGTCGCTCGAACGCAACACTTTGCTGACCGTTCTTTCGCGCATCGGTCAAAACGCAAAGGTGGTTCTCACACACGATGTCGCCCAACGCGATAACCTGCGAGTCGGTCGTCACGACGGCGTTGCAGCGGTGATCGAGTCGCTCAAGAACCACGAACTCTTTGCCCACATCACGCTGATGCGTTCCGAGAGATCAGCAATCGCGGCTTTGGTCACCGACCTTCTAGACCACTAATCGCGGTTTCTTAGATTATGTGTTTAGGCACCCAGCCTAGGTTGTGCATAACCTGAACACAGATTGGTCAGGCTTTCTAGCCTTAGGGCATGAATGCAGAACTATTCGCCTGGCTGGGGCCAATCTATTTGATTGCGGTAGCCTGGCCTCTCACACGAATCGATCTGCGCGAAAGGCGATTGCCTAATCGCTTAGTGGTTCCCGCTTTTCCCATCACTCTGCTTGGTCAACTTCTAGCATCAGTCATAGGCGGCAGTTGGTTGAGTTTGGGAATTGCTATCGCCTGCGGTATTTGCTCGTTCGTCGTTGGGTTGCTGGTTAACCACTTTGCCCATCTTGGTATGGGTGACGTCAAACTGATCGCGGCAATAACACTGGCGCTAGCCTGGTTCAACCCGCTCTTGCCGTTCATCGCCTTGCTGCTGGGCTTTGCCGTGGCCACGGCAGTAGTGATTGCCATGCTTTTGAGGCGCAAAATCAAAATGGGCTCGACGGTAGCGCTGGGCCCTTACTTACTGGTTGGTTTTGCCTTGGCTCTGGCGGGTCAGTTTTAGACCGTCGGGCAGCAACTCAATCAAGCTGATTGCCACCATCAAGCCCGCAACCATTAGCAACAGGTGCGAGTTGATTTCAGCGTTGAGGTATGACTGATTCAGCCAGACTGTTCCGGCACCGATTACCTCGCCAACTACAGAGATAAGAACCAATAGAAATGCTCTCGACTTGCTCAACCCTGCGGCAATAGCCAGAGCAGCAATTGATAATCCTTCTGGCACGTTCTGCAGTCCGATTGCCACAGCAGTAGCCACGCCGGTGCTCACCTCTGCGCTAGCCGCGGCAATCGAAGCGGTTCCTTCGGGAATATTGTGCAGGGTAAGCGCAATGGTTACGAGGGTGAGCGACGACATCAGCGATTCGCGTCCCGTCACCAATTTGCTGGTGATGAACTTCGTACCCGCAAATGCCAGTGCCCCGATCATGAACCAAAGCAGCGAGTCCTGCCAGCCACGGTCAATTGACAGGGCCGACGGGATGATCTCGATTACGCTGGCCGCCAACATCGCGATTGCGGCCGCAATTAGAGTCCAGCCATTGAATCTCGGGGAGCTCTTGTTGCCGAAGACCACTCCAAGTAAGCCAAGTAAGGTTGCAAACGCGGCTAATGTGGCGAGACCAAAGCCGGTATCGAAAGAACCGTTAATTTGCTGCTACTTTTTAGAGCCCAGGGCTAGTCATCGACAAAACGTCAAGGGCCTTATCAAGCTGTTCCATGGTTAGTTTTTCGCCGTCTACGTAGCCAAGTTCAATTGTTGCCTGGCGCACGGTTAGACCTGCTGAAACCGAGTGCTTGGCAATCTTTGCTGCTGCCTCGTAACCGATGTATTTGTTAAGTGGCGTAACGATAGACGGGCTTGACTCGGCAAGGGCGCGGGCGCGCTCAACGTTAGCCTCGAGCCCACGGATTGTCTTGTCGGCGAGCAAGCGCATTGAGTTTGAAAGCAGGCGAATCGACTCAAGAAGCGAGTTGCCCATTACCGGGATGGCAACGTTCAACTCAAAGTTGCCGGTTGCGCCCGCCCAGGCGACGGTTGCGTCGTTGCCGATTACTCGGGCGCACACCATCATGACGGCTTCTGGAACTACCGGGTTAACCTTGCCCGGCATGATTGACGAGCCCGGCTGTAGGTCTGGAATGTGAAGTTCTGCGATGCCGGCATTTGGGCCAGAGCCCATCCAACGAAGGTCGTTATTGATCTTGGTTAGCGAGACAGCTAGCACGCGAAGCGCGCCTGAGGCCTCGACAAGCGCGTCACGTGCGCCCTGGGCTTCAAAGTGGTCGCGTGCCTCGGTGATTGGCAAGCCGGTCTCGGCTGCAAGCAGGCGAATAACCTCTTGTGGGAAACCCTTTGGTGTGTTGATGCCGGTGCCTACTGCGGTGCCACCAAGAGGAACTTCGGCGGTGCGACCAATTGTCGACTGCACTCGTTCGATTGCGTAGCGAATCTGGGCGGCGTAACCACCAAATTCTTGCCCAAGAGTAACCGGGGTTGCATCCATCAGGTGGGTGCGGCCTGCCTTTACAACGGTTTTCCAAAGCTCTTTCTTTTCTTCTAGCGAGATGGCTAGGTAGTCAAGAGCAGGAAGCAAGTCGTGGATTAGCGCAGCGGTTACGGCCACGTGAACCGAAGTAGGAAAGACGTCGTTTGATGACTGTGAAGCGTTGACGTGGTCGTTTGGGTGAACTGGCGAACCGAGCAACTCCGATGCCAAAGTTGCCAGAACCTCATTCATGTTCATGTTTGACGAAGTGCCAGACCCGGTCTGGAAGATGTCTACCGGAAATTCTGCGTCGTGCTTGCCTGAAATCACAGCGTCAGCTGCAGAGGCAATCGAACTCGCAACCTCATCCTTCAAAACTCCGAGCTTTGCATTGGCCTGCGCTGCGGCCTTCTTGATTTGGGCTAGGGCGGCAATGTGGGCACGTTCAAGAGTGGTGCCCGAGATCGGAAAGTTCTCAACTGCGCGCTGGGTTTGTGCGCGGTAAAGGGCGTTTACAGGTACTTTTACTTCGCCCATGGTGTCGTGTTCGATGCGGTATTCCACGTTGAATTTCCTTTGATCTTAGTTTTGGGTTGCTTGAAACCTAGTTGATGTCGCCAACAGTGACAATTGGGTGCACTTCGCCAAGAGTGAGCTTGTAGTTAGCACCTACAACAGCCAATTTACCTGCTTTTACAGCGTTGGCGATCAGTGAGCTTCGAGTTAGTAGTTCGTTGATGGTGTCTTGAACGTGCAGCTCGGTAATGTCATCGATTTCATGCTTACCGGCCAGGTTGGCGGCTTCAACCGTTGGTCGAATTCGTTCGACTAAATTGTGAATGAACTCTCCCTGCGAGTTAAGTTTGCCTTCGGTTGCATTGATGGTTGCCCTAATGGCGCCGCATTCATCGTGCCCAAGCACCAAAATCACAGGAACTCCAAGAACCTCGACAGCATATTCAAGCGACCCCAAAATTGTTTCAGCAATGACCTGCCCAGCGTTTCTGACGACAAAAAGGTCGCCAAGGCCAACGTCAAAAATGATTTCAGCAGACAGTCTTGAATCGGCGCAGCCGAACAGCGCAGCGAAAGGTGTTTGTTTCTCGGCTAGTTTCTCTCGGTGGTCGATGTCTTGACGTGGGTGGGCAAGGTCACCCGACACGAATCGCTTATTGCCGTCAATCATCGCCTGCCAGGCCTCGCGTGGGGTTTGTGGGCGATCGCTCATCGGTTCAACTCCGATTCAATCGAGCTTGCCAGGGCACCAAATTCTTCTTCTGTTCCCGATCCGGTAAGGGCAATCAAGTCGCCGTTGTTTTCAAAAGTCCACAGGGTCTTCTCGCCATCTGATCCCTCAGCTAGCGCCCATTTTGTCCACTTTTCGAATCCAATCTGAGAGTCTGTGTTTGGCATGTAGTTTTTGCTGAGCAGAGCAATCCACGTTGGATTGGTGTTAAAGGCTTGGGTCATGCCAATCCACTGATTCTTTGGGCCCACAAATCCAACTTTCCAATACGAAACACCGTCGCTAGGGTTGGCCACCCAATTGGTTCGGTTCGCCCACCATCCCTGAGAAAGTTCAGGTGCAAGAATCATTTCGCCGCTGGCGGCAGCAGCCTGAGAAGCTGCGACCTTGTAGTCAACTGGTTGAATGCGGTTGCTGTCGTCACGGGGAACAATCAAGACAATTGCCAAAACCAGGCCCAAACACGCGATCAGCGACAAAACCAGGTTGCGCAAGGTCTGTTTTGCGCGGTGCTTTGCAGCCGAATCTTCGCTCAAATTACTTGCCCTCTGCCTTCTTGGCTTTTAGTGCATCGTCGAGGCGCTTTCGAGCGCCAGACAACCAGTTTTCGCATTGAGCGGCTAGCGCTTCGCCGCGTTCCCAAAGGCTTAGCGATGCCTCGAGCGAGACAGATCCGGCTTCGAGCTCAGATACCACTTTGATTAGCTCATCGCGAGCTTGCTCATAGCTCATTTCGACTACGTCTGCGTTGGCCTTCGCGGCTGCCTTATCTGCGCTCATTGTGTCTTCCAGTCTAATTTGTTGTGGCTATGTGAAGGTTTCGGGTTAGTAAATCTTTAGTCAGCGGTAACGCCGATTTCGCCTTTGGCTAGACGAACTCTAAGTTTCTGACCGCCCTTGATTGAACTCGCGTCAGCAATAACATGACCCTTGTCGTCGCGCACCACAGAATAGCCGCGGTCGAGAGTTGATTGAGGTGAAAGTGAGCGCACCTGCTGTTTTAGGTGGGCTAGTTGCAGCTCTTCGCGATCGATAACTATGTTGAAATTTGCACGGATGCTGGCAAGCCAGCGATCAAGGTCAAGCTGCTTTTCATCGATGAATGTGAATGGGTTCGCCAGTATCGGGCGACTGCGAATTTGGTCAATCATTGCGGTTTGGTTAGCCACATAACCGTCTAATCGCAGGAACAATCGCTGGCGAAGTTGCTCAAGCTTTTGCCGCTCTTCAACGACGTCAGGCACTACCCGCTTTGCGGCATCGGTCGGTGTTGATGCTCGCAAGTCGGCCACATCATCAAGCACTGGGCGGTCGGCTTCGTGGCCAATCGCCGAAACAATTGGCGTGGTTGCTGCGGCTGCGGTGCGGACCAAAGCCTCGTCGCTAAAGACCATTAGGTCAAGGAAAGACCCACCGCCTCGAGCGATGATGATTACATCGACTTCTGGATCGGAATCTAGAGTCTGAATTGCAGCAATGACCTCTGGAGCGGCTTTGTCGCCTTGAACCAGTGTGTGGATGACTCGAAACGAAACATCTGGCCAACGAAGCTTCGCATTTTGCAGAACATCTTTTTCGGCGTCGGAGTCTTTGCCCGTGATGAGACCAATTTTGTTGGGCAAGAAAGGCAGTTGTTGCTTTCTCTCTAAAGCGGTTAGGCCCTCGGCGGTTAGCTGAACCCTTAGCCTCTCGATGCGCTCTAGCAACTCACCAAGGCCAACCTTGCGCATTTCGACAACCTGCATGGTGAGCTTGCCGCCCTTTGGCCAGAATGCAGGTTTGATAAGTGCAAGCACTCGGTCGCCCTGCTTTAGGTCGGACGGAATCTTCGCAACGCTCCAGGCATGAATGGACACGCTATTTTCTTGTTGAAAGTCGCGAAGTTCACCGAACATGTTGGTGGCGCCCAGCTTGATCGAGGCCAGTTCGCCTTCGATCCAAAGGTAGCCAAGCCGTTCGATCCAGTCTTTAAGGGTCGCCGAAAGGCGTGACACGGGCCAAGGGCTTAGTTCTGAGGAAACCTTGGAGTCGGCAGCGGTTTCAAACTCGCTCATCAACCCTCCAGTTTCGGCCACCGCAATCCATCAAATGACGCGTTTATCATTGAGGGGTGACTGATATCAAGGATACCGCGACCCACGGACAACAGGCCGTTCCAGTAGCGCTAGGCAAGAAGGTTTTGCTTGCGGCGCCACGAGGCTATTGCGCGGGAGTCGACAGGGCTGTCATAGCCGTTGAAAAGGCTCTCGATCACTACGGCTCACCGGTTTATGTGCGCAAGCAGATCGTTCACAATAAGCACGTTGTCTCGTCGCTTGAAAAGCGCGGCGCCATCTTTGTTGACGAGGTCGACGAGGTGCCTACGGGCTCGGTTTTAGTCTTTTCAGCTCACGGAGTCTCGCCAGCAGTTGTGGCTGCAGCCGAGGCTCGCGGGCTCAACACCATTGATGCAACTTGCCCGCTGGTGACCAAGGTGCACCGAGAGGTTCAGCGCTTTGCCGCCGAAGATTATGACATCTTGCTAATCGGTCACGAGGGCCACGAAGAGGTTGAGGGCACCGCCGGTGAAGCACCGGATGTGGTGCAAATTATCGACAAGGATGACTCAATTGCCGCGGCTAAAGTTCGCGACCCCAAAAAGTTGATTTGGCTTTCGCAGACAACGCTCTCGGTTGACGAAACCATGGAGACCGTCATTAAACTGCGCGAGAAGCACCCAACCCTGCAGAACCCGCCAAGCGACGACATTTGCTATGCCACCCAAAACCGACAGGTGGCTATCAAGAAGGTTGGCGCGGGTTCAGATCTAGTAATCGTGGTGGGTTCGGCAAATTCATCCAACACAGTTCGACTTGTTGAAGTTGCGCTAGAAGCGGGCGCCAAAGCTGCCTATCGCGTGGATTTTGCCAGTGAGATTGACGAAGCATGGTTTGAGGGTGTCGAAACTGTAGGCGTTTCATCTGGCGCTTCGGTTCCTGAAGAATTGGTCGATGAAGTTCTTACCCATCTTGCCCAGCGTGGGTTTGGTGACGTTCGAACCGTTCAGACAGCCGAAGAGGATGTTCAGTTCTCGCTTCCGGCCGAGCTTCGCAAAGAGCTAAAAGCCGCCGGCACTGACGTTAGCAACAAGGTCAAGCGTCCTTAAACTTCGTTTCCTTTACAAGGTTGCCGTCGCGATCGAAGGTCTTCCAGGTTGCGATCTGAATGCCCCGGTCGAAGCTACCCGAGCGCATCAGTGAACCATCTTTTCGATAGAACTCCCAGTAGCCGTGCATTTCGCCGTCAAGGTAGTCACCCTTAAAGCGAAGAAGTCCGTTGTCATACAACGGACTTCTTGCGCTCATGTTTAGAACTTTAGGTGATTAGCCCTGTGACTTGCCAGCTGAGCCTAGTTGCTGAGCAGCCTCAACAACGCGAGCTGCCATGCCGGCCTCGCCGACCTTGCCCCAAGCGCGTGGGTCGTAGTGCTTCTTGTTGCCGACTTCGCCGTCAATCTTTAGCACGCCGTCGTAGTTAGCCAACATGTGCCCTGCGATCGGGCGAGTGAAGGCATACTGAAGGTCGGTGTCGATGTTCATCTTGATAACACCGTGCGAGACCGCATCAGCAATCTCTTGGTCAGTTGAGCCAGAGCCACCGTGGAACACGAGGTCGAACGGCTTGTCTACGCCATACTTAGCACCAACGGCTGCCTGAATCTCGCCAAGAAGTTCTGGGCGAAGCTTTACGTTGCCTGGCTTATAAACACCGTGAACGTTGCCGAAAGTCAAAGCCACCATGTAGCGGCCGTTCTCGCCAAGGCCAAGTGCCTCTGCGGTCAGCAGGCCATCTTCAGGAGTGGTGTAAAGGTGCTCGCCCATGCCGCCCTCAACGCCGTCTTCTTCGCCGCCAACAACGCCAACTTCGATTTCTAGAACCGCACCGATGTTCTTGGTTAGGGCCAGCATCTCTTTAGCAATGATTAGGTTTTCACCCATCGGAACAGCTGAGCCGTCCCACATGTGTGAGTTGAATAGTGGGTCTTGTCCGGCCTTTACTCGCTCTTGTGAAATTGCGATTAGCGGGCGAACAAATTCGTCTAGCTGGTGCTTGGCGCAGTGGTCGGTGTGCAAAGCCACGGTAATGCCATAGTTCTTTGCTGCCTCGCGTGCGAATGCCGCCATGGCTGCTGCACCTGAAGCCATCTTCTTGATGGTCGGGCCAGACCAGTAGTCGCCGCCACCGGTAGTTACTTGGATGATGCCGTCTGATCCGGCTTCGGCTAGACCCGCAAGCGCCGCGTTTAGAGTCTGTGAGCTAGAAACATTGATGGCTGGGTAGGCAAAGCCACCCTTTTTGGCGCGGTCAAGCATTTCTAGGTATTGGTCTGGTGATGCTACAGGCATAGCAGTTCTCCTAATTAGATGGGGATTTAGGCGACTCCGTCGGCGACTTACCTATGATGTTAGCAAGGATGCGGGTT
>JACCDX011155191.1_pt1 | contig 16547 bp, 13 predicted proteins | sample 7449681 | NCBI WGS metagenome assembly JACCDX01 (sample SAMN15323450, study PRJNA562643) | freshwater metagenome | isolation source: river surface water | place: USA:Blue River Watershed | collected 2017-08-18 | reverse complement strand
GTTAATATTGTGTATTGATTTGAAATATTATTTGAAACAAAATTATTTACTTGCAATTGTGAATTATTATTAGTTGAATTAATATAATTAACATTAAATTGGGAAGTTGTAAATGATGTTGAGGAATAATTTAAACCATTAGCAGTAATAAAAAATATATTGCTAGTTCCTGCTGAATTAGTACTCACTGATGTATTAACATAATATCCACTAATTGTCCCTGCATTATCTGCAAAATTAACACTATATGAATATGTAAAAGTAAAATATACTTTATATGACGCTGTCGCTGATGTTTCAAGGGATGGCAAAAAATCACAAGAACCATTAGTATAATATTGTTCGTATATAAATGCTGGATTGATATGGTTTATTTGTTTCGTTGCTGGTAATGTATTATTTGTTGTGACTGTTAGATTATTTACAAAGACATCATTTTTTGTATAATATGCAGTGATAGAACTTAATGTCTCAAAATGTTGTGTTTGGTTTCCACCACTTGCATTAGTACCATTACGATATACAGATATAGGAGTATTAATAAATATTCTTTGATTGGTATTAGGTGGTATAGTTATAGTTGCTACTAATACATTTAATGTACCAAGTGTTTTTGAAAATGAATATGTAGGGGCTGTTGTCATTTTATAAATATTCATTGCATTGTTATTATAAATATTTCCATTTAAAGTAGTAGACCCATTAATATTTGTTCCAGATGATGAATCAATAAATACTGAATTTGTACCTGCTGTTAATTCGCAAAATTGAGGACCTGTTCTAAACCCTGATTTAGTAGATGACCAAGTAGATATAGCTAATGAAGTCTGGTCAACTGTTGTTCCTGATGCAATAATACTTAAATCATTTGATGTGATATTTTGATTAAATGCACTGGCACTAGAATTTGGTATAATATTAAGTGTTCTTGTAAATGTAGCATTCCCAGTATCTTTAATAATTAATGATGGTGTTGATGTTGTTCCATTTGTTGTGATAATATTTGTTGTTTTTAAATTTGTTGTTCCATCTACATTTAAATCAGTATCAATATCAACATTTGTATTTTTAACATTAAATGAAGTCGAATCAATTTTAAAATATTCTGTCATAACACCAGAACTATTTTTAATTTGAAATGAATATCTATTATTTGGAATAAAATTTAAAAATCCTAATTGTCCACCATTTTGATATATTTGTGTAAATTCAGTTTCTGACTTATTAACAACATTACAAATTCTCATATCATTTTTTATAAGGGTTGAACCTCCAATTTGTCCAAATTTTGCATCATTATTAACATATAAAAAATTAGTAGTTAAATTTGTTGAATTAAGCGTTCCAGTTGTAAAACTTGTATCTAATGCGTTTATTTCAGCCTCAATATCCATTGTACCTATATATAATTTTTTACCTGATGTAATTTGAACATTATTATCTATATTAGTTGTGTCTGTTCCTGATGTATAACTTATTCCAGTTGTTGCAGTATTTAAATTAGTTATAGATGTATTGTTATTTGTGATACTAGTTAAAATATTTGTTGTTCCAATTAATAAATTTTTACCATTTGAAATAGTTAAATTATTATCAATTAAAGTTGTATCGGTTCCAGATGTATATGTGATGCCAGTTGTTGCAGTTGATAAACCACCTGTATTAGTATTTAAGGTTGATATTTGGTTATCTAAGGAAATAAATTTATTATTAATATTTAGTGTGCAATTATCTAAACAATTTAATTCAGATTGTGAAATATTACCAATTGTAGCAGATGAACAAGATATTGAACCTCCTGGAATACTTAAATTTTTATTCATTGTTATATTATCATCAATCACTAAAGGTTCATCAGTATATACACCTCCAATATATCGTTGAAATCTAAATCCACCATTTCCACCAGTTCCTCTATTATTCATTATAAAAGAATATTGAGTTGAATTATCTCTGTTAAATTGAAATTGTAATCCGTTGTTATTCTGAATATTTTGATAATTAGTATAAGTTGTATTATTTCTACCTCCAATAATAGCCCATCCAGCACTTCTAAAATGAGATAAAATATTTATTCCATTTACTGGTTGTGAAATTATACCATTACCATTAAAAATTAAATTAGCATTAGATAATAATGAAATTTCTTTTAAAATATTTTGTCCTGTTCCTGATTGTGTAATATATCCAGTTCCTGACATTGTTATAATTTGGTCATCATTTAAAGTGATATTATTACATCTTAAAGTTTTTAAAATTGTTGTTCCTGTTGTTTGGGTTATATCACCTTGTAATTCTGAAGTTCCTTGAATAGTAGTATTTTTAAATATTGCAGTCCCATTACCTTTTAATTGTGTAATATCACCATCAATTTCTAAATTTTGAGTTTTAGTATTTCTTAAAATATTTTTATTTGTTGTAATTGTTGTAATATCTTGAATAATGACACTATCATTTTGCATAATAATATCATCATTAGTTGTAAAATCAGGAATTTCAATATTAGCAGGTAAAACAACTGAATCAGTTATAATAACATTTTTTAAAGTGGTAGTACCTCCAAGACTATTTGTAGTATTTCCACTTTGAACAATACTTTTATCGGCTCTCATAGTTAAATTATCAATGGTTAAATCTTTTAATGAACTTGAACCCCCTGATTGAGTTAAATTTGAACCAATTTCTAAATAACCATTAATATAAGTATCTTTCAAATAATTATTATTTGTTCCTTGTTGATAAATTCTTCCTGTTTGTGTTTGATGAAAATCTTTATCAATCATATTTAAAGGTTCATATAAATCCATTTCAATATTTGATGTTAATTTATTATTTGTAATAGCATCAATTTTAAAATAATCAGTATCATTATTATTAACTAAAAAATATTTTGTTTGTATAGAATCTGTATTTATTGATAATGTCATAACATTATCAGCCTGAAAATCCAAACATTCAATATCTTCTGTTTTGACTTTGTTATTTGTTAATTGTGTTTTTGAATCTTGAGAATAAATATATTCGTTGTAAATAATATTATCGTGTTGGGCTTGACCATCTGAAATAACAGAAATACCATCAGATAAAACTTTTATACCATTCATACTTTTATACAGAGTAGAATATCCAATCATTTATAATTACTATATAATAATTATATATAAAAAAATTTAAATTAAATAAATTATACTATTTGGACTTGAGCATTTGAAACAGCATTTTGAGCCGAACTAATAGCATTATTTAATTGGTCCCCTAAATTATTTACTTTATTAGTTGCTTGATTAATCATATTTTGAGAGGTTGTTTGTCCTTGATTGATTGCACCTTTTACAGCTTGTGATAAACTATTATTAAAATCAGATGCTTTAGATTGTGATTGTGATATATTGTTTTGTAGTAATTTATTTGTACCAACAGCACCTTTTTTAACTCTTGAGCCTATAGCTTGAGCAGAATTACCAGCCGCTAAAATTGCAGGTGCAAATTCAGCACCAACACCAGAAGCCAAAGCTAAACCAGCTCCAGCATCAGCAATAACACCAGCGTTTTTCTCAAGAAAATTTCCTGCTTGTTTGGCAACTCCTGTTGTTTGATTAGCAACATTAGAGGCAATATTTCCAGCTTGATTTATTCCTTGATTAACCTTTTTAAATACTTGATTTGCTCCACTATCAACTTTTTTGAAAAATGAATTTGCACCTTTCGAAACTTTAGAAAATAATCCCATGTTATGTATATATATTATAATTATATATTATTTATTTATATTTATTATTTATTCATTATCTTCTTCATCATGAATAACTTCGTTCCAATTGATAAATATTTTTACTTTTTCAGGGTCTAAAAATAAAAAATTACCTTTATTATTATTTGTTTTTCTATACTGTTTTAATATTGCTTCCCATTTTTTCTTATCTAAATAAATTCTTTCAGAATGAATATCGTCATATTCTTCTTTGGATAAATTAAATAGAAAATGGTTTGTTAATGCTTTTCTCACATCTCTAGACATTTTAATATATGACTGTGCAATAATCATAATTGATGTTCTTAAATGTCTTCTGTTATTAATAATTTTTAATAATAATTTTTCACATTCACCTTTAAAACTATCTTGAACATCATCAAGTATAATTAAACTCAATAATCCCTCTTCTGTATTTTCTCTAATTTTCTCATAACAATCATTTAATGTATCAAAATTTAAGTCATTATATATTTGGTCTTCAGGCAAACAATCAAATATACATTTTTTCATAGAACCTCTTGAATAATTCGGCATAAATAAATATATCTTGTGAAATACCTTTTTGAATTTATTTTTTGTTTGTAATAATCCTGTCATTAATGATGTTTTACCACTACCAGCCCTACCAATGAAAGAACAAGCAAAACTTTTATTAAGATGTGATAATAAAGGTATTTCATCTAAATGAGGACTCAAAGGTTTATCGACTTCAAATTCTGGTAATTTTAATATAATTTCTTGATTTTTCTTTAGTTTCATATACTTATATATAATAGTTATATAATATAATTTTATAATATAATTTTTTTAATAAATAGCTCTTGTAATACCTGAAACAAAGTCCATTTCTAATAAGACATCATAACAACACCAATAATAACATGTTACATTAGCGGCAAAAGAATCAGCAATATTTAATCTAATAGTAGAATTGACACCTGTTTGAATACCATTATATAAAGAGTCTTTATTTGTATTGATTATTTCTGTGTCAATAGATAAATAAAATTTATTTCCTATAGTTTGTAAAGTTGCTTTTCCTGTGATAGTTCCAGCATACAAATTATTTCCAGTAACTCTTCTACATAATTCATATTTACCAATTGAACCAGAATGAGAATATGATTTTATTGAACCGAATGATTTTTGTATTTGCATATAAACTTCAGAAGGATTAATTAATTTAATTGGTCTTTGAGGATAATATTTACCATTGGTTATAAATACTACATCTTGACCATTAGGATTAACCCCCCCAAATGTTTGGTCTGCGCAATTTGATTGATTGAAATAAAAAAATAATTGTTTCATTGAAGATAATCTAGCATTAATTGGAATGTCTTGTGCTCCACCACCTGTAAAACTTGCACTATTACCAGCCAAATAAGATGCAGTTTTAATAACAATTTTTTGAGGATAATTTGCCATAACCATATTAAATGATTCTGGGGATAATTCAATTGAATCAAAAACAAGTTCTAAGTTAGTTAAACTAAATGATGCAGTTGCGGAATATGTTCCAGCTATTATAGTAAGCCAGTTTGCAAGTGCATTAATAGTTAATTCTAAATCAATATTTGAATTCCACATTGGAATATATTTATTAGCATCAAAAATGCCAATAATTGGTAAAGCAAAAGTGATAGTATTACCGTTATTACTTCCTAAACTGGCAGATGCATTAAAGAGAGGACCGCCAATATTTGTTGTTGCATCGAGTGTGGAATCATCAGCTACTTTTTGTGTATATGTTCCAAAAGAATTTGTTTGAGCTATTTTTTCGGCTGCGTTCATGGTCATATTTATTAACATATTTACTAATTCACCAGGTCTTTCGATAGTTTCTAAAACTGTTCCATTGGCATTAACAACTTGACGAGAAAACATTGAATAAAATGTTCCAAGTAATGCATATGTATTTGTATCTGCAGTCCCTAAATTTGCTAAATCCAATTGACCAGTTAAATACATTGTTTGACCATTTAATAAAGTTCTATCGGTTTGAGGAATTGTAAATTTTGCAACTTGACCAGAGTTAATATATGTAGATTGTGAATAAGGTTGTATTCTTTGTTCTATTTTTCTAGAGTCCAACATAGAAGCAGGTAAATTAAAAACTAATTCAGATGGAACTCCAATAGGTGACATTTGATTACTCATATTTTTGTATATATAAATAGTCTATATAAAAAAATTTTTATATTGTTTTAATTAATATTTCCATTCATATATTGAATTAAATTTGTATTGTCAAAATTTACATTTATATAAGATTCTATTTCTAATGTTATACTCCATTCAATATTATTAAAATCAACTAAATTATTATCATCATCATAAATTTTTATTTCTATATTATCTAAATTTTTATTTTTTATAATATGTTTTGAATTTGAATAATTATTATATAATAAAATACTAAATGGTTCAACACTAACGGGAATATTAGTTATAGTTATATAATCTTTTGTACTTGTATTAAAATTATCTAAAATAATATTTGACTTTATATATAAATTTTTTGTTCCTAAGAAATTACAAGGATAATCAAATATAATAGAATTATTTAATGATATATAGTTTTTTTTCTGTAATCCCAAAACCTTATATACTGTTGTATTTTCGTATATTTGAAATGATTGATTATATATTAACGATAATACACCATTAGAACTATTTAAACTTATATTCATATTTATTGGTAATTTGGTTTTTAAATATGCTATTAGTGAATTTGCATTATAATTTCCATAATCAATATAAATATCTCCAGTTGAAAGACTTAATAAATTATTGTATTCGTTTATAATATAAAAACTATATGGTATTTCACAATGGACAATAGAAATTGTATTATATAAAATATTTTTTTCATCTTTGATTAAGTTTGGAATATTAAAAACTACATCAGATTTTAAATAGGAATTTTTGATATCTCCACCATCAGAATTTAAGTAATAATGTTTTGTGTCTTTGATTGTTTGATTCATATAATATTATAAAACAATATAAATTTATTTAAAATTATTTTCTATATTTACTATATTATATATATGTCAAAAACTGTAAAATCAAAAAAAATTGAAAATATAGAACCAATTATTGAAGAGTCAGATGATGAAATTGAATTAAAACCACAAAAGAAACAAGCACCCCAGCAAATAATAGAACAAGTTATTGAACAACCTAAACCTAAAAAGAAATTAAATTTAAGTGATGAAGAAAGAGAAAGAAGACGACAAAGTATGATTAATGCGAGAGCCTTAAGACAACAGAAAGTCGATTCTAAAAGACAACAAGAAATTGAATTATTAGCACTTGAAGAAGAAAAAGCACAACAAAAAATGATTAAAAAGGTTGAACAATTAAAAAAGAAGAAAGAAAAAGAAATATATAATAAAATATTAAGAGAACAAGAAACCAAAGTGAAAACCACTAAAAAGCCTAAAGAACCTAAAATTGTGTATCAATATGAATCAGAATCAGAATCAGAAGAATCAGAAGAGGAACAGGTTGTTATTGTCAAAAAAAAGAAATCAAATAAAAATGGTGGTGGTTCAAGTGCCCCACCTCCTCCAACTCAACAAGTATATCATCAACCAGAACCAGAACCACAAAAACCAAGATATAATATGATAATTTGTTAAACCTGATTAATAGCTTTATTTTTCTTTTCTACTTTTGCTGCTGTTGCAATAGCTGAAACCTCTGCTTTTGTTTTTCTTAACCCTAATTCATGAAATAATTTTTGTTTATTTGCTATTGCTGCTTCTACTATATTTTTTTCATATGAATTATATACATTACCTAGTCTAGTTTTTTTTATATAAACATATTCTCCACGATGCATTATTTTATTTCCATCTGCATCTCTTTTAAATTTGTCATGCGTACTATCTACTTCATGGGCACTTCTCATATGTCTAAATAGATTGCTTTTCATTTGGTCAATGGCTTTAGCTTCATTTTGTCCTGGTTGAGGTTTAAATGAACAATATGGACAATTATAAATTTCTGCTTCTCTGTTTGGTCCTGTTGCATCTTCTATCCTGATTTTATTTCTTTCACTAATTTTATCCTCATCAACTGTATCAAATTTTTTTTCTGTTATTTCTATTGGAGGTTCTGGTTCTGTTTTAGAATCTAGTGAGATTATTTCATTTTGTAAAAAATCTGCTATTTTTGTATCTGTATTATTATTTATATCCTTCTCTCTCTTTTTATATTGAGCTTGCAAATATGAGTCAAGTTGGCTTGTTGATGAACCATAAGGGACAATAAATGAATTGTTAGTAGTTGGGACTATTTTTGGGGTGTTAAAGTGCTTATTGTTTTGAGATTGTGGGTTAATAACTGGATTCTTATAATTATCTGCTATTAGATTATCAATTTCATCAAGTTCTTTTTCAAATGTATTCATTCCTGGTGATTCTTTAGGTTGTGGAGTTTGTCTTAATTGTTGAATAGCTCTAATTGGGGTAGAACTAATATATTGTGATGGTGATTGTTGTTTTGGTGGTTCATCATTGATAATTATTGTCTTTGGTGTTTTGGGTGTAGCTTTTGGTTGTGGTATTGGTTGTGGTGTTAATGGTGGTGTTATTGTTGATTGTTCTTGTACTGAATCATTATTATTATATGATTGAGGATTTATTTTTTCCATTATATTATTAGATGCTTGTCTAAAATTATTATTCATCATATTTAATTGTTCTTGTAATGTGTTGAATTTTTCATCTGTTGTTTTGGAAAATGCATTTATTGTGTCATCAACATTATTTCTTATAGGAGGAGATATTATTGGGGGATTAGTTATATTTATTGGTGGTGAATTTACAGTTATATTTCTTTGTGGTTGTGGTTGTTGATAATTCATCATATATGGATTATATGCCGGTTGTTGATTATTTATAATGATTGGTTGTTGTTGTGGTTTAGGTTGTTTTGGTTGTGTATCACCTTTTCTAATGGTTTTTCTACTATTATCAACTTTAACTATAACAGTTTGATTTTGTTTTTGTTTCTGTTTTTGTTTAAGTTTTAATTTTTTATTTTTAGCCATAATATATAAATATAAGATATATAAAATTTTTTATATTATATTATTATATATACAAATGGGTTTGAAAAATTTAGAGTTATTAAAACCTGCTAACAAGTCAAAAGTCGTAGCTAATTCTGCTGTCATCTTGGAATATCTTGATAAAAATTTTGGTAAAGTACAAGATAAAGCAAGTTTAAAACATTTACCTTCATTTATTCTATATGTTTGTTGCTGTGTTGAAGAAACATACGCAAATAAAAAAAATATTGAAAATTCAAAAGTAAATAAGAAGGATGAAGTATTAAAGCTTATAGGAGAATTTATTAAAATTCAGTTAAATGAACAAGACAAAAAGTTAATCTGTGAAATTATAGAAGATTTACACAGTTCAAGAAGAATTAAAAAAGTATCTTATTTATCTAAAAGTTTATTTTGGTTATCTAAATTTTTTTTAAAACCAGAATAATATATTGGACACCTTATCAAATTGTTAAACAGACTATCCAACCAGATATATATAATATTTTGTTATTAAAAATTGGAATTCCGAAATCTGTTATTATAATTTTATTATTTTTGATTTAAAATTTTTTATATAATATAATATATAAATGAAAATAGTATTTAAAGATAAATTATTTAACGAATTCTATAAAAACAATAGAAGTCAATTTGTGGAAAATCTAATATTATGGTCTGTTGTATTTAATCCAGAATGTCCCGAAACAATTTATAAAAAGATACTTAAAGAAAAAATAAAAGAATATAATAAAGAAGCATTTACAAGTAATTATCTTGGGAGTAGAACAACAGATTATGAATTATTAAAAGTGACAAAAACTAATCTAAATAAATTGAGTAAAGACTTTCATGAATTAGACGGAACTTTATTATCTGATATTGTATCCAATTATATGGAAACACATAAAATATTTTGAAATATTAATTTATTTTGATTTAAAATTTTTTTATATAATATAATATATAGAATATTTAAAATGAGTAAAATTCATTTAGAAACATTAACTTTTTCAGAATTAGTAAGTGTAGGAAATCAATTACAAGATGAATTAAGAAATGCTGAAAATTATTTGTCTGTTTTAAAACGATTTGTTCCTTATTTATCAGATGATGAATATGATAATTTACCACTTGAAGATAAAAAGAATTATATAAAATCTTCTAGAGATGCATCTAATGAATTAAAAACCTTACAATTTAATATGGAAATGTTAATGAACTTACAAAATAAATATGACATTCTTAAAGCATCAAAAAAAGTAAAACAATTAGAAAAACGAGTTAAAACATACAATGAATTTATTAAATTGAAATACAATTGGTAATTTAAATATATTTTTTATTCTGTTTTTTAATTCTTTTTTCAGTGATAATATTGGTTTCATCTATACCGATTTTATCATTCTTAATTTTCTTTCTATATTCTTGATATTCTTTTGTAGGTTTGGTTATATCTATATTATTTATTTCTTGGTATTCACCATCATTTATAATAACTTTTTTTAATTCATAAGGTTTATATAATTTATCTTCGTTATATAATTTTATTTTTTCACCTTTCATACTTTCTACGATATATGTTTTATCTGATAATTTAATTACATCTACTTTATCAAATGGATTAGACTTTTTAATTATTTTTACTTTATCGCCTGGATTATAAATATATTTTACTTTTATTACATCTTGCATATTAACTTCTTTACCATTAAATATATCAATTGGTTTTGCTTTAACTGTTGAATGGTAGGTACTATTATAATTTTCAACTGCATCAGATAAATAACTTTTCCAGTTTGGATTATTTAATAATATTCTTAATTTTTGTAATAATATTTCTAATGTTGCATTCACTCTTTCTACAATTGGATTTTTATTTATTTGGTTTGGGTCAGAGAACATAACATCAATATCATAATCATTTAATATTTTTCTGAATTCTGGTTTATTAAATTCGTTATCACATTGTAATTTATAAGGTAATCCGATTTCTTCTACCATATCTTCAAAATTGTTAATAATTGTTGATAAATTTCTGTTTGTCATTGCTCGAGCTGTCATATATCGTGAATATATATCTATTATAACTAAAATATACTGATAATTATTATATTTATATTTCTGATATACAATAATATCCATTTGATAAATATGACCTGGATAATTTGCAATATAAGAAGAATAACTATGTGGTTTTCGTGTTGGTTTCATGATGTGGTTAATTGTTTGTGAATTATAAAATTTTTCTATTTCTTTAGGTTTCAAATTAATTTTATTTTCTTCTGCTTTAATTATTAATTTGTCTAGTGATATTAATCCTTTCTTTGGATTATAAAATAGGTTTTTTAATTTTTCTATATTTTCTTTACTCATATATAATAATAATATAATATAATTTATTTTAATATCTATTTCCTTTCTTTCTATTGCAATCTAAACAACATATTTGACAATTTGATTTATGATGTGCTTTTGTATTATCTTTTCTATCGACTGTGACATTTGATTTAACATTTGAATTTTCATCAATATATAATTCTAAATTTTTCTTACAGAATATACAATTATATTTTACTTTGTCTAATTCTGATGATATCCATGGTTCATCTACGAATTCATCTTTAATAATTGTTCTCTTGGCTTTTGCATCTTGTTGTTTATAACTATCTACTTTTTGACTGAAATATAATCTAATTCTTGATTGTGATAATCTTTCTAGTTCTGCATCTGGATGAATAAAAATATAAACATTCTCTAATTTTCTAGCTCTAGTAATTGCAGTCCATAAAAATTTTCTATCAACATAAGCAGTATTTGAATCAAAAACAGTAATTTTATCAGATTCGCCAAATGATAAACCTTGAACAGAATCACAGGTTAAAGCATATGGCAATTTGAAATGGTTTCTTAAAATACATTCTGAAATTTTATATTGTTTATTTTCTACTTCATCTAATATTGTGATTTCTTTTTTGTTAATTTTAATAATTTTATAAGTATAATTAGTATTTAATTTTAATTTCTTTTCGTATTTTTTACATATGATATTTGAACCTACGACGAATTCTTCAGTATGTTTTAAAATATTTTTATGAATATGATTATTTACTTGGTCACATCTAAAATTAAATAAACAAATATTTGTTGTGGTTTTCACATCTGATAATTTTCTGATCATATTTAAATTATGTTTTTTGCAAATTTCTTCAATAGTTAAATTAACATTGAAAATATCCTTTTTAAGTTCTATAACTTTCTTTTTATCACTGTCATTTTTAAATCTTTTAATATCATTTAATAAAATTGTTGATGGAAATAATATATTCATACATTGAGTTAAATATTCTGCATTCTTAAAACCTATTGGGTCTCTTTGGTCGCAATCACCAGTCGCAATAAAATATTTATCTGAGTTAGCATTCATTAATTGAGAAATTCTTTTTAATCTGGTTGGTTCATATAAAAAGATTTCATCAAATACAATTGTTTTATATTCAGATAAATCATATTCTTGAATGTGTTTCATTTCTTCATCTGAACCAACTAAACCGAATAATTTACAATATGTTATTGAATCAAAATCATCTTGTCTCAATACTTGACATAATTTATTATATGGACAAACAAATAAACTTTTATTATCAAAATTCTTTGCTAATGTAGATTTTCCAACCCCTGGAAAGTTTCCTTTAATTAAACATTGTTTATTATTTTTGACAAATTCATTTATTGTTTTAGTGTCTAATTCATTAGTAAAAGTTTTTAATGTTGTATCAAATATTTTTGGTTTCATTAATTCATTGTTATTTATTTGAATTTGTTTATTTACTAAATATTTATTATCTTCTAATTTATATTCTCCTATTTTTGATGAAATACTAAAATAATTCTTTAATTTTGATTGACTTTTGGAATCATACATTATACAATCTGTTTTAATTCCTGTAATATTAATATTCATTGATTTCATTTTATCAAACATATTTAATAATTTTAATCTTTGGTTATAATATATCATTTCTTTAATTGGTAAAAATCCATTTATTAATTGTTCTTTTTTCATTATTGATACTAAGTATAATTTTTTTGATGATTTAATTTTTGGATGAATGGTTATATTATTATCCAATTCAGAATATTTTTCAACAAATTCTATATCTTCATTTAATAAAGGTAATAATTTTCCTTCATATTTAATGGCGTAATAATTAGCTTCATTGTAATCTTGAAATATTTTTGATAATTCCGCTTTATTTTGTTTTTTTTCCAACAGACCAGTTACAATATTGACGATTGCTTTTTTAATATCAGTTTTAACAGGTTTAGAATAAAGTTCTTTCACTGGATTTTCAAAATTGACTTCTTCAACATTTAAAGGAGTTCTGACATATAATATTTTATAATTTATTTTAATTTGTTTTAATACATAACCAAATACTCTAGAATATTTATCATTAAATAATATGGCTGTTCTATTATCATTATCTAACACTTCAATAATATAATATGCTAAGTCCTCAATAGTTTCATTATTATATGGTTTATAAACATCAAAATAATTAAATATTGGAATATTTTTTATTGACATTAAACATTCTGTATATGCTCTATTTTCATCGATAGTATTTTGTGGTGCTGGTGTATAATTATCAAAATATCCCATAACTGGATTAATTTTATAATGGTTTTCAATATCTAAAACTGATGGGTGATAATCACTTAAATATTCTTTCTTGATGATAGATTGATAAAATTCTTCAAATGATTTTTCATATTGTTTATATTCTTCTAAAGAATCAAAATTAATTAATTGTCCATATTGTGGGTCGTTATCTGCTGGTAATATTTGAACATTTAATTTTTTGATACTTAATGATATTCTGTATAATTGGGTATGAAAATTAACTTTTGGAATATATCCACTTTCTACAAGATTAAATAAAATTGTATTTAAATTAAGTGGAGTAATAATTTTTAATTGTTGTAATTCTTCATTTTTTGATTGTTCAATAATTTGTTTAATAATATCTTGTTCAGTTTCAAGAAATAATTCTTTATTTTTTTCCTCTTCAATTGGTTTTAGTATTTGATATTTATTTGAGACTACAATATTATTTCTTTCATCATCTTCATTATCTACTTTTTGGGCTAAACTTTTTAAATTATCGTTTAATTCGTAAATATGGTCATCTACCATCATTACTCTAATACTGACATTATCTTTGTCTGTTGCTTCATGTTTAAAAATTAAATTCATATAACAATCATACACATATAAACTAACAAAATTGAATTTAGATAAAAATTTATCTTTTACATCATCACAAGATAAAGCGTTATTACATGGTTTATTTGGAATTTCAAAAATTTCACATAAATAATCATATGTTAATTCTTTATTTCTTCTTTTTCCTCTGCTATCTATTCTGTTGAATCTGTCATAACATCTATTAATAATAGTAGTTAAAAAACATGATTTAGGTCTAAAATTCTTTTTGACATAATCATTAAATTCAAGTTGTAATAAGTCTTTAAAACTTGTTGCTTTTAAGTTAGTAATATATTGAGTATATTTACAATTAATAAATATTTTTTCTCCATCATTCATAACTTTTTTAGCTGTTTGAATTGGTGGGACATATTGGACATTTTGGACTTGTACATTAACTAATTTAAAACCAACTATTTTATCTGATACTTCAATTAAGTTAATTGTGTCTCTTGCTGATTCGTCTTTTGCTTTAATAATATTTACAAAAGAGTTGATATATTCAATTCCATTTACAATATCGTTATAAAAAACTCCTTCTTGATATTTCATTTCTTTTTTGGTTAATTGGGTATTGACGATTAAACAGACAGTATATTTTTTATCTCCATCATCATTATATTGGATTTTATTTCCATTTCCAAATTTATAATCCTTTTTATAATTACCTTCATTATCTTTTTTTGCTTCAACATATAAATAAGCAGTAATAATATAATTTACAACTGGTGTATATTTTCCTACTTTCAATTTTTCTTCTTTGAAATCAAGATTTTTATTTTGTCTTTTAATTTTATTATTTTCTTTTCTAATATTTGTATTTATAGTTCTCATAAAATCTTTAAATTTCTTGAGCTGTTTTTTAACTCGCTCTTTATTTAATTGCTTGAGAAGTTTTGCATTAGCTTTATTAAGCTTTTGTTGTTCCTTCTCTAATTTCTTTTGTTCTCTAATTTGTTTTTTTACATTTTTTTCTAAATCTCTTATATTTGATAATTTCATTTATTACTATATATTAGAAATATATAATTATTTTTTTAAGTCATTTTAATTATAATTAATTTAAAAAAAATTTTAACTAATAAAAAATAAATTCTTTTATATTAAATAAAAAAATTCGTGTTAAAAAAAATTACTCTATATTATTATTTTTATTTTTATGATTTTCCAAAAGAGTTTTATATAATTTATATCTATTATCATTTCTTTTTTTATATTCGTCTTTCTTTTCTGTATATCGTTTTTTGTGATAAGCTTGATATTTGGTTTTATAATATTCTTTTTGATAGTCTTTCATATCAATTTCTATTAGTGGATTATTACAGTTTAATGATGGTTTTAATATTGTGTATTGTTCTGCTTCATGATGTTTTAATTCCTTTTTATTTTCAACTTCAATTTCTTTTATTATTTCAACTGTAAAATTATCAAAACCTCCATTATTTCTAATAAATTCATAAACCTTATAATTATATGCTTTTGTATTTTGATTATTACAATCTGATTTATGTTGTTTTTTTCTGGAACATATATTTATTGTTGAGCCAACATAACAATCAGTAATATTTTCATCTTTGCATTTAATAACATAAACATATCCTTTCATTTTATTGTATCTATATATTAAGTAAAGATATTAAATTAACTTTAAATTATTTTAATTAATTTTATTTCTCTATATTAAATTTATCATATAAATTACAAATAGTTTTTATATCCCGTATATCGAATATATTAGCGCCAGATTCATAATATTCATAATTAATATCAATGAAAGAATAATAATCATAAATTTTAATATTTCTTTTATTGTCTTTTATGTATTTATTGAATTCCTCCATAAATTTATTTTTGTTCTCATTGGAATAAAATTTCATGCAAATATTCATGATATATAAATTAGTATAAGAAATTATATTTAAATTATTTTAATTACTCTATATTAAAATTTCCCAATTAATTTAACCACTAATTTTAGAAGATGGAAAATTTCCCACTAAAAGTCAAAAAGGTGCCAAAACAGCATTTTTACATACCAAAAAATCATTTTACCTACCAAAACAGCATTTTACCTACCAAAACAGCATTTTACCTACCAAAAAATCATTTTACATACCAAAACAGCATTTTACATACCAAAAAATCATTTTACATACCAAAACAGCATTTTACCTATGTTTTTGATAAAAATGAGCTCTATATATTAATAAAATGGACCCTATAGATTAAAAATGAGCTCTATATATTAATAAAATGGACCCTATAAATGAAATTTGACATCACACTCCCAACAACAAAAAAAATTCTTCCAACAACAAAAATATTATTTTCAGAAAATTTACCCCATACAGATTCCACCAACAAGAAATTTTCAACACCTTTTTTATCTTCTGTCCAAATTGAAGGGTTTGATGTCTTGGTGAAGAAAGGTCGCAAGCAAACAAATTTCACTCAAAAAT
>JACCDX010194489.1_pt1 | contig 16558 bp, 14 predicted proteins | sample 7449681 | NCBI WGS metagenome assembly JACCDX01 (sample SAMN15323450, study PRJNA562643) | freshwater metagenome | isolation source: river surface water | place: USA:Blue River Watershed | collected 2017-08-18 | reverse complement strand
TTGTTGATTGCGACGAAGTCGGCGAAGTCGAGCATGTCGATTTTTTCCAGCTGCGATGCGGCACCGAATTCCGGCGTCATCACATACAGGCTGGCGTCGACATGCGGCACGATCGCCGCGTCGCCCTGGCCGATGCCGGAGGTCTCGACGATGATCAGGTCGAAGCCGGCCGCACGGCAGGCGGCGATCACGTCGGGCAGCGCCTGCGAAATCTCGGAGCCGGCTTCGCGCGTGGCGAGGGAGCGCATGAACACGCGCGGCGCGCCTTGCCACGGGCCGATCGCGTTCATGCGGATGCGGTCGCCGAGCAGTGCGCCGCCGGACTTGCGGCGCGACGGGTCGATGGAAATCAGCGCGACGTTCAGCTGGTCGTCCTGGTCGATGCGCAGGCGGCGGATCAGCTCGTCCGTCAGCGAGGACTTGCCGGCGCCGCCGGTGCCGGTGATGCCGAGTGCCGGTACGCGGTTCTTCGCGGCGGCGTCCTGCAGCGCCCGTTTCAGTTCAGCCGGGGCCTTGCCGTTTTCCAGCGCCGTGATCAGCTGCGCGAGCGGGCGCTGGCGCGCGATGATGTCTTCGCCGGCCAGCGCGTCCAGCGAAGTCGGCGCATAGGCCGACAGATCGATGTCGCAGCTCTGGATCATGTGCAGGATCATGCCGACCAGACCCAAGCGCTGCCCGTCTTCCGGGCTGAAAATGCGCGCGACGCCGTAGTCGTGCAGGTCCTGGATCTCGGCCGGAACGATCACGCCGCCGCCGCCGCCGAACACCTTGATGTGCGCGCCGCCACGCTCCTTCAGCAGGTCGATCATGTACTTGAAGTACTCGACGTGGCCGCCCTGGTAACTCGAAATCGCGATGCCCTGCGCGTCTTCCTGCAGCGCGGCGGTGACGATCTCCTCCACCGAGCGGTTGTGCCCGAGGTGGATCACCTCCGCGCCCTGCGACATCAGGATGCGTCGCATGATGTTGATCGATGCGTCATGGCCGTCGAACAGCGAGGCTGCTGTGACGAAGCGGACTTTGTTCTTCGGTGTGTAGGCGGTCAGGCTCTGGGCCACGGAAAGGTCGGTCATCTGGATCTCCGGATCGGGCTGAAGTCGCTTGTGGCGGCTTTTGATTGTTTCAATTGACGCTTACGTTAACGTCAAGCGGCGTTAGTATAGCCGCAAAACGGGCTTCGGAAACGCGTTGTCGGGCGAACAACGGCTGAGCGGAGTTGCCCGATCCCGCGGCCTTCGGCAGGCAACGGAGTGGAGGACTTGTGCACACTCGGTGTCGCGGGCCGGGCGGCCGCCGCCGGTGATGGGTTCAGCCTGCGAGCAGCTTGTAGAGAAGGATCACTGACGTACCCGCCAGCAGCGGCCAGGCCAGCCCGCGCGGGCCGCGCAGCATCAGCCCGGCGCCAATCACGCAGGCGAGCAGCCGCGTCCACAGCGGCACGCTTCCCAGTGGACCGCTCGGAAAAAAAATCATCCTTGCCGTCAGCGCTGCCACCAGTGCGTAGGTTACCGCAGACAGCCATCGAAAGAATTCGCTGTCCTGATCGAGCCGCCCGGACAGCGCCACGCCGATCGCCCGGCACGCATACGTCCCTGCGGCCGCGCCGAGCATCGCCAGCCACGGCGTCCAGTGATCCGGCGGCATGCTCATGACGGCGCCCTTGCATTCCGGGCGCGCCATCCGCGGTCGACCCAATAGGCCAGCGTGCCGGCGACGAGGCCTGTCGTGACCAGGCTGGAAGGCGGATGCCAAAGGAAGAACGCCGGTGCGAGCAGGCCGCCGAGCGCGATGGCAACGCGGTTCGCGCGTGACCGGACTTCGAGGAAGCTGAGCAGGAAGAACAGGGGATTCAGGAAGACCAGCGCCAGCGTGACCGGCGCCGGCAACAGGCCCGAGAGCTGATAGCCGAGCCAGGTTCCGGGCAGCGCGACGGCCATGCAAGTCAGGCTGGCGCCGGCGTAGAAGCTGCGCCGGTGGCGCGGCGGCAGCGACTGGAATTCGCGCATCGAGATGGCCCACGGCGTCATCGCCAGCAAGTGCACCCAGCCGTACTGCGCGCGGTCGCGGTCGCGCCGGTGCAGCTGCGGGAAGAGCGTCACGACCATGGTCACGAAGCGGCCTGAGGTGAGGGTGACGGCGAGGGCCGTGGCCAGCCATGAGGCACCGCCGAGCACCATCTCGACCAGCACCAGTTGCCCGGGGATTGCATAGACGAGCAGGCTGCACAGGGTGACCAGCCACGGGTCGAGGCCGTGGCTGCGGCCCAGCGCGCCGAAGCCGAGCATACCGGCGAACAGCACGGCAGCTGGCGCGCCGGCCGCACGACGGATGCCTGCACGGAAGGCTGCGCGCCGGGTTTTGCGGAAGGAGGGTCGGTCGGGCCGCGCGCTCATGTTCATCGCTTAGCGCCCGTTGAACACGGGCGTGCGCCGCATCGCCTGCGCATCGACGCGTGGCCGGTCCCTGGTGTGTTGAAGCCGTGCTGCTGTCATGGGGTCGCTGTCGCCCGGTGTCCTGCATGAAGGAGGACCGATGCGTTCGCCTTTCGTGTATTGGGGGTCAATCTATCCGGCCGTCGTGGCGCCTGCAAACGTGATTATCTGGAGATTCATGAAGATTTCCGGATCAATCCGCATCGGCTTCATCGACCGTGTTCAGAGCTCGAGCCTTTGCGTACCGGCGGCCTTGCGCTTGCGCTCGCCCGGATCGGGCAGCAGCTCCTTGAGCAGCTGCACCAGCCGTTGCGAGGCGGGCGACAGCCGTTGCCCGCCGAGGGTAATGATGGACACTTCGCGCGACAGCGCCGGATTCACGATGCGCAGCACATGGGTGGACGCCGAGACCCGCGCCGGCAGCGCGATTTTCGGCAGGATGGCGGCGCCGAGGCCGGCGGTCGCCATCGAGATCAGCGTCTGCGCCTGCGAAAACTCGTAGCGGGTCGTGAATTCCAGCTGCCGCTCGCGCATCGCCGATTCGAGCATGCCGCGCAGCGCGGTCGCGGGACTAAGCACCAGCAATGGCATGTTCGTCAGCGTGGCGAGCGATACAGAGCGGCGCGCGGTCGGCAGCAGGCGCTTCGGCACCAGCGCGAACAGGGGGTCGTCGAGCACCGGGTCGAACTGGAATTCGGAGGTCTCGATCGACGGCCCGATGCCGAAGTCCACCTCGCGCTTGCGCACGCTGTCGAACAGCGCCGCCGACGTGGCTTCGCGCACCGAGACCTCGATGCCCGGATAGTCTTTTTCGAAGGCCGCCAGCGCCCTTGCCAGCCGCGTCTCTGCGACGGTGGGCGAGCAGGACAGCGCGACGCGCCCGCGGCGCATGTCAGCCGACTCGCGGATCTTGCGCAAGCCCGACTCCAGTTCCTGCACCGCCCGTTGCGCGCATTCGAGCAGCTGCACGCCCTCGGTGGTCAGCTGCACGCTGCGGGTGGTGCGGTGGAACAGCGCCACGCCGAGCTGCTCTTCCAGTTGCCGGATCTGCGAGCTGACTGCCGACGGCGAGCGGAAGGATTTTTCGGCCGCGGTGCGGAAGCTGTTCTCCTCGGCGACCAGCAGGAAGGTCTGCAACAGCTTCAGGTTGACCCGCGCGAGGGTTTTGGTAAATGGCTTCATTTTTGTACCGGAGGCCGGTCGCCGCCTTTTTGTTCTGCCAAACAGAATAATAAGCCTGATAAACGCGATTGTTGAAACTATGTGAGGACTCCTAGAGTGGAGCGCATCGAAACGGCTGGCGCTGGCATTGCGCGGTCGGGTCGGCAAGCGTGGCCGGATCAACCATCGGGGAGCATCTTGGATCAGTTTCGTGAAAGCGCTGCCACTGACGCGGCGAAGGGCGTGCCTGCGTTGCAGGGCCTGCGGGTGCTGGATGTGGCGACCTTCGTCGCCGCGCCGTTCTGTGGAACCATCCTGGCCGACTTCGGCGCCGAGGTCATCAAGATCGAGCAGCCCGGCGAGGGCGACTCGCTGCGCAAGTTCGGCACCATTACCGAGTGTGGCGACAGCCTGGTGTGGCTGAGCGAGGCGCGCAACAAGAAGACGGTCACACTGGACCTGCGCAATCCGGAAGGCGCGGAGATGTTCCGCGGCCTCGTCGCCCAGTCCGACGTGGTGCTGGAAAACTTCCGGCCCGGCACGCTGGAAAAATGGGGGCTGGGTTTCGAGGCGCTGCGCGAGATCAACCCCGGGCTGGTGATGCTGCGCGTCAGCGCGTACGGCCAGACTGGCCCGAAAAAAGGCGAGCCCGGTTTTGCGCGCATTGCCCATGCGTTCGCCGGCCTGTCCTGGCTGGCCGGCGAGCCCGATGGTCCGCCGGTGGTACCGGGGTCGACGTCGATGGCCGATTACGTGTCCGGCATGTGGGGCGCGATCGGCGTGATGGCCGCGCTGCGTGCGCGCGAAAGCACCGGCCGCGGGCAGTTCGTCGACATCGGCCTGTATGAATCCGTATTCCGCCTGCTCGATGAAATGGCGCCTGCCTATGCGAAGTACGGCGTGGTGCGCGAGCGCATGGGCGCCGACACCATCAACGTGGTGCCGCACAGCCATTACCAGACCGGCACCGGCGAATGGATGGCGCTGGCCTGCACCAACGACAAGATGTTCGAGCGGCTGGCCGCCGTGATGGGCCGGCCGGAGCTGGCCGAACGTTTTCCCACCAGCCGCGACCGCGTGGCCAACCGCGCCGAGATCAACCGGCTGGTCGCGCAATGGTTTGCCGAGCGCAGCCTGGCCGAGGTCGATGCGGCTACCCGCGAAGGCGGTGTGCCGTGCGCGCAGATTTATTCGATTCGCGAGATCTTCGAAGAACCGCAGTACGAGGCGCGCGGCAACCTGTTGCGCGTACAAGACCCGCGCGTCGGTGAGCTGGTGGTGCCGGCGCCCTTGCCGCTGCTGTCGGACTCGCCGCCGGCCTTCCGGCATGCGGGTCGCGCGCTCGGCGCCGACAACGAAGAAGTGTATTCGCGCCTGCTGGGCATGACCGCCAGCGACCTCCAGCGTGCTGTCGAATGCGGCGCGATCTGAATCTTGTGGACAACGACATGAGCAGCGAGCAGATCACGCAGTACCCGATGTTTATCGGCGGCGAATGGGTGGAGGCCGCCGGCGGCGAGCGTTTTGATTCCGGCGATCCCTACACCGGTGAAACCTGGGCGAGCTTCCCGCGTGCGGGCGCTGCCGATGCGGACCGAGCCGTCGAAGCCGCCCGGCGCGCGCTCGACGGACCGTGGGGCAGCATGACCGCCAGCGCGCGCGGGCTTCTGCTGTGCCGGCTGGCTGACCTGATTGCGCGCGATGCCGAGCATCTGGCGCGCACCGAAGTGCGCGACAACGGCAAGCTGCTGTCCGAGATGCGAGCGCAGGTCGGTTACCTGCCGCAGTATTTCCGCTACTTCGGCGGACTGGCGGACAAGATCGAAGGCGCGGTGCTGCCGATCGACAAGGCCGATACCTTCAACTACACCACCCACGAGCCGCTCGGCGTCTGCGTCGCGATCACCGCGTGGAATTCGCCGCTGCTGCTGGCGGTCAACAAGCTCGCGCCGGGACTCGCGGCCGGCAATACCTTCGTGCTCAAGCCGTCCGAATTCACATCGGCGTCGGCACTGGAACTGGCGCGCCTGTTCGAGGAAGCCGGGATTCCCGCCGGCGTGCTGAACGTGGTCACTGGTTTTGGCCATGAGGTCGGCGCGCGGCTGGTCGATCATCCGGATGTCGCGAAAGTCGCGTTCACCGGCGGCGAAACCGGCGGGCAGCGCATTTATGAAAGCGTGGCGCGGCAGCTGAAGCCGGTGACGCTGGAGTTGGGCGGCAAGTCCGCCAACATCGTCTTTGCGGATGCGCTGCTGGACAACGCGGTCAAGGGCGCCATTTCCGGCATCTTCGCCGCCAGCGGGCAAACCTGCGTGGCCGGCTCGCGCCTGCTGGTGCAGGACGCCATTTACGACGAGTTCCTCGAGCGGCTGGTCGCGTTTGCCAGCCGCGCGCGGATCGGCAACCCGATGGATCCGGCCACCCAGGTCGGCCCGGTGACCACCGAAGCGCAGTATCGGAAGATCCTGGACTACATCGACATCGCCCGCGCGGAGGGTGCGCGCTGCGTGCTGGGCGGACGGCCGGCCAGCGGCGGCGACTGCGGCAACGGTCGCTTCGTCGAGCCGACCATCTTTGCCGACGTGAGCAATGACATGCGCATCGCCCGCGAGGAAGTGTTCGGGCCGGTGCTCAGCGTGATCCGCTTCAAGGATGAGGACGACGCGGTGCGCATCGCCAACGACAGCCCGTACGGGCTGGCCGCCGGCGTGTGGACGCAGAGCCTGCAGCGCAGCCTGTCGATGCCGAAGCGGCTGAAGGTCGGCATCGTCTGGGTGAACATGTACCGCGCCGTCAGCTACATGTCGCCGTTCGGCGGCTTCAAGCGCTCGGGGCTCGGCCGCGAGAACGGCATGGAGGCGATCCGCGAATACCTGCAAACCAAGAGCGTCTGGGTGAGCACGTCGCTGCAGACGCCCGATCCCTTCGTCATTCGCTGAATCCTTCCCGCGATCCCGAAACGTCCATGGACACCCTCGTGCATCCCACGCCTGTTCTCTCTCCGCTGCTGGCGGCGTTCCGCCTCGACGGGCGCACGGCGCTGGTGACCGGTGCGGGTGCCGGCATCGGCGCGGCCACGGCCGCGGCGCTGGCCGAAGCGGGCGCGGAGGTCTACCTTGCATCGCGGCAGCCGGACGGCACCGAAGACGTGGCGCAGCAGATTCGCACGGCCGGCGGGCGCGCGCATGCGCTGCCTTGCGACGTGACGCAGTCGGCGCGCGTGCGCGAACTGGTCGCGGGCCTGCCGTCGCTGGACATCGTGGTCAACAACGCCGGCACCAACATTCCGCAGCCGTTCACCGAGGTCAGCGACGAGCAGCTGGATTTCATGAGCGACCTGAACGTGCGCGCCACCTTCGTCGTCTCGCAGGCGGCGGTGCAGAAGATGCTGGAAGACCCGCAGCGGCGCGAGAAGGGCGGCGTGGTGATCAACATGACGTCGCAGATGGGCCATATCGGTTCGCCCGGCCGCACCGTCTACTGCATGAACAAGCATGCGGTCGAGGGGCTGACCAAGGCAATGGCCATCGAACTGGCGCCGCAGGGCATCCGCGTCAACAGCGTCGCGCCGACCTTCGTCGACACGCCGCTGATCCGCCGGCTGATCGACACGCCGGAGAAGCACGACTTCGTGCTGTCACGCATACCGATGGGCCGCATGGCCACCGTGCAGGACATTGCCGCCGCCGTGCTTTATCTCGCGTCGCCGGCTGCCGCGATGGTCACCGGCACCTGCCTCAAAGTGGACGGCGGCTGGACCGCGCAATGAAAGCACGCCAATGCATTCCCGAACCTGAACAGGGAGACCTTCCATGCTCATGAAGGACAAAGTCGCGATCGTTACCGGCGCTGCGTCGCACAGCGGCATCGGCTGGGCCACCGCGCGACGGTTTGCCGACGAAGGCGCGCGCGTGGCGCTGCTGGACCTCGATGGCGACGCGGCTGCGGCGGCCGCGCGCGAGATCGGGCCGGCGCATCGCGGATTCGCCTGTGACGTGCGCGATGCCGGCCAGTGCGAGGCCACCGTTGCCGCTGTCCTGTCGGCGTTCGGCTCGCTGGATGCGCTGGTCAACAATGCCGGCGTCAGCCAGGCCAAGCGGCTGATGGAGAGCAGCGAGGATGACTACGACCTCGTGCTGGACGTCAGCCTGCGCGGCGCCTACAACATGTCGCGCGCGGTGGTGCCGCACCTGCGATCGCAAAAGAGCGGCAGCATCGTCTGCATGGGCTCGGTCGCCGCGCAGCGCGGCGGCGGCATCCTCGGCGGCCCGCACTATGCGGCCGCGAAGGGCGGCGTGCAGAGCCTGGCCAAGGCGATGGCGCGCGAGCTGGCCGCGGACGGCATCCGCGTGAATGCGATCGCGCCCGGGCTGGTCGACACCGGGCTGCTGATCGGGAAGATCGACGACGCCGGCAAGCAGCGCGTGGCCGATAGCACGCCGCTGGGCCGGCTGGCCACGCCGCTGGACATTGCGAATGCCTTCCTGTTCCTCGCCAGCGACCTGTCCAGCTACGTGACCGGCGTGGTGCTGGACGTGAACGGCGGCCTGCACATCCACTGAGCATCCCATCGCAGCCCATTAAAAAAACGAGGAGACAAGTCATGTTCACACGCACCCGAAGCATTCTCGCCGTCGCCGGCGCCGTCCTGTGCCTGTGCGCGCCGGCGCGGGCGGCCGAGCCGATCCGGGTCGGACTGTCCGGCCCGTTCACGGGCGGCTCCAGTCCGATGGGCGTGGCGATGCGTGACGCGATCCGGCTGGCGGCCGACGAGATCAACCGCGCCGGCGGCGTGCTCGGTCGTCCGGTGCAGCTGGTCGAACGGGACGACGAGGCCAAGAACGAGCGCGGCGCGCAGGTGGCGCAGGAGCTGATCCACCGCGAGAAGATCGTCGCGACGGTCGGCATCATCAACACCGGCGTGATGCTGGCCAGCGCCCGTTTCTACCAGGAGGCGAAGATCCCGGTGATCACGCCCGGCCCGACCGGCTCGCAGGTGACCAGGCTGTTTCCGCCGCCGGAGTACACCGAAAACTATGTCTTCCGCATTTCGCTGCCGGACCACATCCAGGCCGACATGATTGCCGAGGAGGCGGTGGTGCGGCGCGGCTACAAGAAGGTCGCGATCCTTGCGGACTCGACCAACTATGGCCAGCTCGGTCGCGAGGACTTGTCCGCTTCGCTGGCCAAGCGCGGCGTGAAGCCGGTCGCGACGGAGAAGTTCAACGTGAAGGACGTGGACATGACGCCGCAGCTGCTGCGTGCCAAGAGCGCCGGCGCCGAGGCAATCCTGACCTACGCGGTCGGCCCGGAACTGGCGCAGATTGCCAACGGCATGGCCAAGCTGGGCTGGAAGGTGCCCATGATCGGCAGCCACACGCTGTCGATGCCGAACTTCATCGAGACGGCCGGCCCGAATGCGGAAGGCGCGGTGTTCCCGCAGACTTTCGTGCCGGGACTGACCGCGAAGGGCAATGCTTTCATGGACAGCTACAAGAAGACCTACAAGGTGGACCGCATCTTCGGCCTCGGCTGGGCGGCGCCGGGCTATGACTGCATGTACCTGCTGGCAGCGGCGATCCGGCAGGCCGGCAGCACCGACGGCGCGAAGATCCGCGCGGCGCTGGAGAGCCTGAACGGGCCCGTCGACGGGGTATTGATGCGCTATGCGCAGCCGTTTACGAAGGACAGCCATGAACTGTTCCGCGATTCGTCCAAGGTGCTGATGGCGACGATACGCAAGGGCGAAGTCGTGCGCGTGACCGACGCGCGCTAGACCGTCAGTCCCATGCCCCGGTGCGCGGCGGCTTCGTCGCGCGCGCTTCGAAGGATCGCCGATGGACATTCTTTTGCAAATCCTCTTCAGCGGCTGTGCGGTCGGGATGATCTACGCCCTGATCGCCTTCGGCTACCAGCTGACGTTCGCCACCTCGGGCACGCTGAATTTCGGCCAGGGTGAGGCGCTGGCTGTCGGCGCGCTGGTCGGCCTGTCGCTCGTCGCGCACATGAGCTACGGGCTGATGATTCTTTTCGTGCTCGTGTTCGGCGCGCTGTACGGCATGGCAGTCGAGCGGGTCGGCGTGCGGCCCTCGCTGAAGTCGCGCTCCGAGGGCTGGATCATGGCGACGATTGCCGTCGGCATCATTGCGCGCAACGTTGCGGAGAATGTCTGGGGCAAGGACGACCGGCGCTTTCCGTCGCCGGTGCCCGATACGGCCCTTGAGATAGCCGGCGCGCGCCTGCTGCCGATGGAAATGCTCGTGGTGGCCGGCGCGCTGGCGCTGATGCTGCTGATCGAAGTCTTCAACCGCCGCTCCATCTTCGGCAAGGCGGTGGTCGCGACGGCCGCCGATCGCGAGGCGGCCGGGCTCATGGGCATCAATACCCACCGGGTGATCGTCTTTTCGTATGCGCTGTCATCGGCGACGGCCGCATTTGCCGGCGTGCTGGTGGCGCCGCTGACGATGGCCGGCGCCGGCATGGGCGCCTCGCTCGGGCTGAAGGCGTTTGCAGTGGCCATCATCGGCGGGCTGACCTCCGGTCTGGGCGCGATCGTCGGCGGCCTGCTGCTCGGCGTCTCGGAGACGGCGACCGGCTATTACCTGTCCACCGGCTACAAGGATGTGCCGGGGCTGGTGCTGCTGTTGCTGGTGCTGGCCGTGCGTCCCGCCGGCCTGTTCGGCAAGAACCGGATCACGAAGGTATGAACATGGCCCGCCGAAAAAACCTCGCGCTGGTCGCGCTGCTGGCGGTACTGGCGGCGCTGCCGCAGGTCGTCTCCAATCCGTATTACCTGCACCTGCTGGTAGTGATCGGCATCTACGCGGTTTTGCTGTTCGGTCTGGACATGCTGGTGGGCTACACCGGTGAAGTCTCGCTGGGCCATGCGGGCCTGTTCGGCATCGGCGCGTATGCGACTGCGCTGCTGGTCGTCAAGTTGCAGCTGTCGTTCTGGCTGGCGCTGCCGCTGGCCGTAGCCATCACCGCGGGCCTCGGGCTGCTGCTGGCCGTGCCTTCGCTGCGCGTCACCGGGCCTTACCTTGCGATGGTCACGCTGGCCTTTGCAACCATCGCCGGCATCCTGATCAACGAGATGGATTTCCTGACCAACGGGCCGCAGGGCCTGCAGCTGCGCAAGCCGCTGCTGGCGGGCCACCGCATGACGCAGCTGGATTTCTACTACCTGACGCTGGCCGCCGCCGCGTTTGCGATGCTGGCAGTCACGCGGCTGCTGCGCTCGCATATCGGACGCGCTTTCATCGCGCTGCGCGGCAGCCCGGTGGCGGCGGACTGCATGGGCGTGTCGGTGCACCGCTACAAGGTGCTGGCGTTCGTGATCAGCGCCGCGCTGGCGGGCCTGGCCGGCGGCTTGTTTGCCTTTTCCGAGGAATACATTGCGCCGAACAATTTCACCTTCGAGCTTGCGGTGCTGTTCCTGCTGGCGGTGACCCTCGGCGGCAAGCGATCGCGCACCGGCTCGGTGCTGGGCGCGGCGATCGTGGTGGTGCTGCCGAACCTGCTGTCCGACATCGTGCTGTTCCGTCTGATCAGCGTGGCGGTGATGGCCTGCGTGGTCACTTTCGTCGGCTGGTCGGTGCGCCGCGGCCGGCTGGCGCTGCGCGACGCCGCCGTGCCGTTGCTGGCGCTCACGGCTTTTCAGGTGTTTGCGTTCACTCTGAATGACATTTCGGAGCATCGGCTGACCATCTTCGGCCTGATGATCCTCGCGGTGGTCTACTACCTGCCGGAAGGCATTACGGGCTACCTGAAGACTGCAGTCCTGCAGCTGGCCGCTTCACGCGCACCGGCTGCGGGCCCGGCCGACCCCGGCCGGGATGCGGGTGACATCCGCCTTGAGCGGCGTCCGTACGACGGCCATGCGCCGGTGCTGCAGGCGCGCGGCATCGTCATGCAGTTCGGCGGGCTGAAGGCGCTGAACCAGCTGGACCTGTCGGTGCAGCCCGGCGAGGTGCATGGCCTGATCGGGCCGAACGGTTCGGGCAAGAGCACGATGATGAATGTCCTCACCGGCATTTACCCGGCGACGGCCGGCACCGTCGAGCATCGCGGCGAACCGCTGGCGGGGCGCACGCCGTCGCAGATCGCGCTGGGCGGCATCGCACGCACTTTCCAGAACGTGCAGCTGTTCGGCGACATGAGCGTGGAGGAGAACGTGCTGGTCGGGCTGCACCACATGTTCCGTGTGTCGCTGGCCGACGTGGTCTTCAACACGCGGCGCTATCGCGAAGCCGATGCTGCTGCACGGTGCACGGCCGCCGCACTGCTCGGTTTTGTCGGCCTGTCGGCGCTGGCCCGTGAGGAGGCACGCAGCCTGCCGTACGGGCAGATGCGGCTACTGGAGATTGCGCGCGCGCTCGCCCTCGGGCCGGATCTGCTGCTGCTCGACGAGCCGGCGGCCGGATTGCCGCCGGCCGATCTGCCGGAGCTGGTCCGCATGATCCGCAAGATCCGCGAGCAGGGCATTGCCGTGATTCTGATTGAGCATCACATGGATGTGGTGATGTCGATCTGCGACCGCGTCACCGTACTCGACTTCGGCCAGAAGATCGCCGAGGGAACGGGCGCCGAAGTGCAGAACGATCCGCGCGTGGTCGAGGCCTATCTCGGCAGTTCGACCGCACCGGCTGCGGCCATCCCGGACGAGCAGCAAGCCGTCACGGCCTGAGGAGAGCGCGATGCTGAAAATCGAAGGCCTGTTCGCCGGATATGGCCGCACCGAGATCCTGCACGGCGTGTCGCTGGAGGTGAAGAAGGGCACGGTGGTCAGCCTGATCGGCTCCAACGGCGCGGGCAAGACGACCACGATGAAAGCGGTGTCCGGCATGATCCGGCCGAGCGCGGGCACGGTGCAATTGGACGGGCAGGACATTACCGGTTTCGACGCGCATCGCATCGCGCGCTGCGGACTGGCCCATTCGCCCGAGGGGCGCCGGGTGTTCGCGCCGCTGTCGGTGATGGACAACCTGCGGCTTGGCGCGTTTCCGCGCTACACCGGCGCGCTGGCGCGCGGCGACATCGACGCTGACCTCGATCGCGCGCTGGCCCTGTTTCCGCGGTTGAAAGAGCGGCGCACGCAGCTGGCCGGCACGCTCTCCGGCGGCGAGCAGCAGATGCTGGCGATGGCGCGCGCGGTGATGCTGCGCCCGCGCGTGATCCTGCTGGACGAACCCTCGATGGGGCTGGCGCCGCGGCTGGTCGAGGAAGTGTTCCGCATCATCGGCGAGCTCAAGTCGCAGCAGGTGACGATGCTGCTGGTCGAGCAGTTCGCCGCCGCGGCGCTCGACGTGGCTGACTATGCTTATGTGCTCGAGAGCGGCCGCATCGCGCTCGAGGGCCCTGCCGCCCGGCTCAAGGGCGATCCCGCCGTTCGTGCCGCCTACCTTGGCGGTGCGCATGCTCACTGATATTCACACCGACCAAGGAAGACTTGCACCCATGAGCACCACCAAGGGCTACATCTACGCCGAACTCGATGTCACCAATCCGGAATATTTCAATGCCGAGTACGCGCCGCGCGTGCAGCCGGTGCTGCAGAAGTACGGCGCGAAATTCCTGATCTCGGGCGGCGCGCCGGAGGTGCGCGAAGGCGGCCGCGTGGTGAAGCGGATCGTGTTCCTTGAGTTCGAGAGCCGTGAGCGCGCGCGCGAGTTCTACGATTCTGCCGATTATCAGGATGTCATCGGCTACCGCTTCGATTCCTCGCGCGCGCACCTGTACCTGCTCGAAGGCACGGATGGCGGCGGCGCTGCCGTCGGCAGCTGAGCGCCGGGGCGGCCTGCATGGACCAATCGACTTACGACTACATCATCGTCGGCGCCGGCTCGGCCGGTTGCGTGCTGGCCAACCGGCTGTCGCGCGACCCGCGCCACCGGGTCTTGCTGCTGGAGGCGGGCGGCGAAGACCGCAACGTCTGGCTGAAGGTGCCGGCCGGCGTGCCGCGCGTGGTCAACCATCCGGACCTGACCTGGGGCTATACGTCCGAGGCAGAGCCGGGACTGAACCATCGCCGCATCATCTGGCCGCGGGGCAAGACGCTGGGTGGCAGCAGCGCCATCAACGGGCATGTGTACATGCGCGGCACCGCGCAGGACTATGACGGCTGGGAAGCGCTCGGCAATACCGGCTGGGGCTGGCGCGACGTGCTGCCGTATTTCCGCCGCAGCGAGTGCCATTTCCTCGGCGAGAGCGAACTGCACGGCGGCGACGGCGAGCTGCATGTGTCGCCGCTGTACGAGCCGCATCCGGCGTCACGCGCGTTCGTCGATGCGGCCGCAGGTCTCGGCATACCGAGGAATGACGACTTCAATGGCGCCACGCAGGAAGGCGTCGGCTACCTGCAGTTCGCCATCCGCAATGGTGTCCGGGATTCCGCGTCATCGGCTTTCCTGAGGCCGGTGCGTTCGCGCCCCAACCTCGTTGTGCAGACCGGTGCGCTGGCTGAGAGTCTTGTGCTGGAAGGCGGGCGCGTGACCGGCGTGCGATTTTCCCGCGACGGACAGTCGCAGCAGGTGCGTGCAAGCCGTGAGGTGATTCTGAGCGGCGGGGCGATCAATTCGCCGCAGCTGCTGATGCTATCCGGTATCGGGCCGGCAGAGCAGCTGCGTGCGTTGGGGATACCGGTGCGGCATGCGCTGGACGCGGTGGGGCAGAACCTGCACGACCATATTTATGCGCACTGCCTCGCCGGCGTGGACCCGGCGTTTTCCATCAATCGTGTCATCGCCAGCCCATGGCGGATGCTGCCGCATGTGTTGCGCTACCTGACCAGCCGGCGTGGCCTGCTTACCTCGGCAGCGGCGCAGGTGGGTATTTTCCTGCGTTCCGATCCGCAGCTGGCGGCACCCGACGTGCAGGTGCAGATGCGGCCGTTCAGCATGATCAGCAAGTCGGGCATGTACAAGGCTGACAGCGCGCCGGCGGTGACGGCGTCCTGCACCTTGCTGCGTCCGTACTCGACCGGCGCGATCACGCTGCGCTCGGCCAGCCCGCGCGAGGCGCCGCGGATGCAGGCGAATTACCTGACCGACGAGCGCGACCTGCAGCCGTTGATCTGGGGAATCCGCTCGATACGCGGCATCTTTGCCGCGCCGCCGTTTGGCGCGCATTGGCGGGCCGAGATGATGCCGGGCGCGCAGCTGCAGACAGACGACGAACTGGCGGGTTATCTGCGGGCGAATGCGCAGTCGATGTATCACCCGGTCGGCACCTGCCGGATGGGCAGCGATGCGCAATCCGTGGTCGACCCGCAGCTGCGGGTGCGCGGGCTGGCCGGCCTGCGGGTGGCCGATGCGTCGGTGATGCCGCGCATCCCGTCGGGGAATACGAATGCGCCGACCCTGATGATCGCCGAGAAAGCCGCCGACATGATCCTTGCGGACGCGAACCGGGCCAGCCCGGATGCTTCCGCTTCCCTTCTTCCACCAGCCCAGCGTGAGACCCAACATGCGTGACTACATTCATCCCGATCAGGCCCTGTTCAGCGGCGAGAAGGTCTTTCCCGCATTGCCGGCCTGCGAGCACTTTGCCGGCAGCGAGAAGCTGATTACCAAGGCGATGGCACTGCAGGCCGACATCGGCCCGGTGTTCGACATTACCTGCGACTGCGAAGACGGCGCGCGCACCGGCGAGGAAGAGCAGCATGCCGCGATGGTGGCCGGGCTGATCGCATCGGCATCCAATCGCTTCAACCGGATGGGCGTGCGTATCCATGATCCTTCGCATGCTGCGTGGGAAAGGGATGTCGAGATCATTGTCGGCGGGGCAGGGCAGCGGCTGGCGTATGTGACGATTCCGAAGGCGACGACCACGGCCCGGATTGCCGAAGTGATCAACGCGATTCAGCAGCGTGCCCGTGCGGCGGGGCGCAGCACGCCGCTGCCGGTTCATGTGCTGATCGAGACGCATGGGGCGCTGCACGAGGTTTTCGAGATCGCGAAGCTGCCGCATGTGGAGGTGCTGGATTTCGGGCTGATGGATTTCGTCAGCGGCCACCATGGCGCGGTCGATGCGTCAGCACTGCGCAGCCCCGGGCAGTTTGACCACCGGCTGATCTCACGCGCCAAGGCCGAGGTCGTGGCCGCCGCGCTGTCGCAGGGAATCGTGCCGGCTCATAACGTCTGCCTGAACCTGAAGGATGCCGAGGTGATTGCCGCCGACGCGACCCGCGCCAAGCGGGAGTTCGGCTTCCAGCGGATGTGGAGCATCCATCCGGCACAGATCGCGCCCATCGTGGCCGCGATGCGCCCTCCGTTGGCTGAGGTTGATGATGCCTGCGCGATCATCCAGGCGGCGCAGGAGGTCGACTGGGGGCCGATCCAGTACAAGGGCGAGCTGCATGACCGCGCGACCTACCGGTACTTCTGGAATCTGGTCAAGCGGGCGAGTGCGACGGGAGTATTGCTGTCCGAGGAGGTTGGGCAGAGGTTTTTTGCTGAGGTGTGATGGCCGTCCGCGAAGCCTTGCCCAAGTGCGGCGCCGGGGGGCGCTGCACGGGCAAGGCGGCTCGCGGAATTACTCCACCGTCACGGACTTCGCCAGATTCCTCGGCTTGTCGACATCCGTCCCGCGCGCCAATGCCGTGTGGTATGCCAGCAGCTGCAGCGGCACCACGTGCAGGATCGGCGACAGCAGCCCGTAATGCTCGGGCATGCGGATCACGTGCAGGCCGTCGCTCGACGAAATTCGCGAGTCGGCATCGGCAAAGACATACAGTTGCCCGCCGCGCGCCCGCACTTCCTGCATGTTCGACTTCAGTTTCTCGATCAGCGCATCATTCGGCGCGACCGTCACGACCGGCATTTCCTCGGTCACCAGCGCCAGCGGGCCGTGCTTGAGCTCGCCGGCCGGATAGGCCTCGGCATGGATGTAGGAGATTTCTTTCAGCTTCAGCGCGCCTTCGAGCGCGATCGGGTAGTGCAGCCCGCGCCCCAGGAACAGCGCATTCT
>JACCDX011697778.1_pt1 | contig 16565 bp, 23 predicted proteins | sample 7449681 | NCBI WGS metagenome assembly JACCDX01 (sample SAMN15323450, study PRJNA562643) | freshwater metagenome | isolation source: river surface water | place: USA:Blue River Watershed | collected 2017-08-18 | reverse complement strand
TATATTTTGAGGTTTACTCAATCTTTTTGATGGTGTTCTTTCTTCAGCTTCTTCGTCTCTTGTATAAGAAGATAATCTACGTGCTTCTTCTGTTTTTAACTTTTTAACTGTGTCTTGTACAACTTCATTCTTTGCTTGCTTTCTAATGTTTTCTTTGTAATCTTCCGGATCAGAAAGTAACCATAATGTTTCAGCAATTAAATCATATCTTGGTTTTTGACCAAACTGATAATCTTCTAATAGTTTACCAAGCAGATTTGTTGGTCTACCAGTAAGACTTTCATATTTAACTGTTGTAAGTTCATCCCACAACATCTTTTGTCTTTTACCGTCTATTTTAACACCATTCAACTCAGCAGGTTTTAAAGTTTCATATATGTTTTGCATATACGCTTCTTTCTTTGCTTGCTGTTCTTGTCTGAATGCTTCTTGTTGTGCAAGTTTTGCTTGAACAACTTCTTCTTGCATATCATTCAATTTAGGTTGAAACTGAATTGCTTTCTTTTGCAAATTACCGTTGTCAAACCATTCTTGAATTTGATCTTCAATTAAGTCTTGATCACCATTACCAAACCCAGATGCTTGCAAATATTGTCTAACAATTATTTCTTGATGCTCTGGTTGACGTGGATCAAGCGTTCTAACTTCTTCAACTTGTGCAAGTGCTCTAAACAAACCTTTTAAATCTTGTCCACCTTTAGCAACATACTCTGCAGCATATTGTAATTCTTCAGGTAAACTTTCAAAGAACTCTTTTGGTGTAGCAGATGCAACTTCATTTTTCATGTTGTCCACATTTGCTTTCCATAAATCTTCAACATCTTTCTCAGAAAGACTTCCAAGATATTCATCTAATGATTGCTTTGAATCGTCATAATCATCAAAAGCAAACATTTCATTGTTTTCAATTCTTTTCTTTAAGAAATCAACTAATCCACTTTTATCAGTTTTCTTTCTTCCTGGTTTTGACTTAATTTCTTCTTCGTCATCACCATTTTCTAATGCAGAATCCAACTCTGCAATTGCTTCACTTGTTTCTTCATCTTCATCAGTGGTTTTCTTTTTTGGACTTTCATCCAAGAAATCCATATTTACTTGTTTGTTATTAGATGAAAACAAGTTTGGCTTATCATCATTTTCTTCATCTGATGTCACAATACTTTCTGCACCAGGCATAGGTAAAAAGTCATCAATGTTGTCGATACTCACATTATCAACTGTCGAGTTGTTGTTTGCGTCTGTACTCATGTTTTTTTAATTGTTAGTTATTTTTCAAATCTTCTTCATATATAATCTACACAAATAAATCTTAAAGATTTAATATTATGCAAAAATAATTTTAACTTTTTTCGACTATAACGCTATGATTGATTTTACTTCTTATTTGAAGTGCTTTTTTGATCATATTTGTTCTTGTTCATCGCTGCAATTTGTACTTGTTTATCAGCAATTCGCTCACGTACTTGAAGTTCTTGTTGCGTTAAGTTAGCTTTACGTTGTTCGTTTACTTGCTGATTTATTTCTTTTTCACGTTGTAATGAGATGTTTTCATTACGTGCGTTCTTTTCATCAAGATATTTTAAAGTATCAATATAATCAGATTGTCTATTCTCATTCATATCTTGCATACCAGTATATCCTGCTGAACGTATTTCAGCTTCACGTAAATTATTATCACGATCCAATTGATTTTGCTCAGCTTCAAAAGCAAGTTTCTTATCTTGTCTTTCAGTTTCAGCTTGTTGTTGCATTTCGATCATTTGCTGTTGAGCTTGTTGTTCTTGTTGACGTTGAGCATTAACTTTTTCTTCAATTGATTTAAGAGTGTGAGTAATCTCAGCCATAGAATCTGCTTTGATAATATTACCAAGATCAAATATAGAAGCTCCTGCAGTATTGTTAGATAATGCAAGTTGTCTAATTTGTTCTGTAATCATACGTTGATTTACTTTAGTAGAAGTAAACACATTTAATTCTCTTGATAATAATTCAGTACCGTTAATTTCAAAGTTTACCTTTTCATCCATACCAGTCATATACTGTAATCTAACACTTGGTCTATTACTATGATAGTATTGTGCAAGATCCGTACGCATCTGGTGTACGCGTGGCATCAAGTTTTCTGAGTGTTGTACAAAGTACATTTCTGTTTGCGAAAACGACTGATTTAATGATTGTGTAACTCCAGTAGCAGTTTCTTGTGAAGTTGGTCCACCAAGACGTTGAGGTGTAATACCAATTGCTTCAAATGCTTGATTTTTAAAATATGTGGAAAGTTGTATACGAGATAACAACCTTTGTGTTTGTTCAAGATTTAATACTTGGTAGTGTTGGAAATTTAATGCATTTTCTGTGTTTGTAATAGAAGTGTCCAATGGTAACATTTGGAAGTTCTTCATTGCAACATATGCATTTGCCAAATTGTTTTTACCCCAGTCTTCACCCATTGAGTGACGTGGTAAAGCATTTTGGTCAAGCATGATTACAGTACCTAACTCGTCTACTAAGATGTCTGCAATTTGATTGTTAACCAAGTTATATCCTACTTGATAAGGTTTCATCTTATCAATAAGAGATCTTGATTTAGTATTTCTGTCTGAGAATACTGCACCTTCAACCGGTAATTTACAACCATATAAAGTAAAGTCTCCTTTAAATTGGAATCTTACTGGGCGAACATTAAGATATATTGGAGCAAATCCAGTACTGTCGTTATTACCATAGAATGACGGTCTATTTGGTCCAATTTTGATACCACCCCACGTTTGATTAATCCATATCCAATCAATGTGTTCACCGTATAATAAGTTGTCTTTTGTTTTGTTTTTAAGTACAGTGTTGTCATATAAAGGTTTATCTGTAACTTTATAGTTTTCATCAACAATCATTTCCATTGGAATACCTTCTTCATCAATTTTTGTTAGGTGTCCAACCATACGTTGTGATTTCCAATAAACAGTAGTAACACGTAATAAAGAGTAATTGCTAAAATCCATTAAGTCTTCTGACTCATTCAAGATTCTATAAATAATGTCATCTCCTGTATTCAATATAGCATCTCTATGTGCAATGAACTGACGCATACCTAAAGATGGTCCTTCAACATTCCACTCGTGCGAGCGTGTAGCATCATAGAATGATCCATCATTTTGTACACCTGGAAGCATATATCCTGCAGATTTTACCGGATAAATTACTTCAAGTGCTGCAAGTTGTTCTTCATTCATCATGTAACCATACTTATCAATGATGTCAGAAATAGTCATAAGATCCATACGACCTGCCCAGTTAGATTGAGATATATATCTTGCTTCTGGTGATTTATGATAGAAAGTTAATATTGGATTCCAAAGTTCTATTTCATAATCATCTTCATTCATTTTAAAATGCCAAAACTCTCTGTCTGTAATAAGCATATCTTTAAATGCAAGATTCTCAAGTTCTTTCATTGAAAAACGCTCACTATCAACCTCATGCTGATGTGTTGCCCATTGTTCAATCATAGAACGATAATCTTTTTTAAAGAACTGTTCTATTTCAGGTAAAGTTTTTATATTGTCAGGCGACATCATTTGTTGTGCCTGTTGTGCTTGTTCAGGATTTTGCAAATCTAATCCCATTTGCTCAACCATTAGTTGCATTTTCTGCTCACCAAAACTAACAAGTGTTTCTTCTATCATGCTTCTTTTCATTTCAACCATTTCGTTGAATGAAGTGTCATCTACAGCACGATATGTAATTCTATCATTTCGTTTTGCAAATTCACCGGTAAGCACATTAATAACATTAGGTATAATAGGGAAAAACTTTAACTCAAACGCAGATTCGTCTTCTTTTGTAAGAGTGTCAATTAATTCTGCCATCTCATTGTCTTCCTCAACAATGTAATCAGACTTATCAATAATACCATTTGCAAGTTTATAATTTTTCAATAAACGTCTTGCATTACGTCTAATTTGTTTTAGTCCTTGCATTTCGTGCCAGTCCATATTCCATGCACCCCATGTTACATCTTTGTCTTTTGTCAACAAAAATTGAACAGGTTGGGTAATTGTACCCATTCTGTTATATTCTGATTTTGCCCCAGCTTTTAACTGTAACGCATTATATACTTTTGGCATAATTTATATTTTTTGACGAATTTATTTAATATTTTTAAATGGACTACGCGGTTTTCGCATCGTGTCACTATTTGTATGAGAAGTGCCATAATGTCGAAAAGGACTCACTCTCAATTTAACATTTTTATTTGACTTTTGCAAATTATCATCCTCTCTTTCAACACGTTTTGTATAACCTCTGTTTGACTCTTGCACTTTAGCAAATGCAACCAATGCACAGAATGCTACAATTCTATCGACATTCAGTCCATCACGATATGCTGCCATTTCTTTAAGTAACATGATATCAGGTATTCTCTCTACACCATATGTGGTTTTTACAATAGTACCATCTGTTTTTGTTTCGTGATCTAACTCTTCTTCAAGGAATTGTTTACCATAAGGAATAATGTTAATCTTAAACATTGTTCCAACGTTTTTCCAACCATATTCTTGAAACACATTCATGTTTGCCTGTATTTCTTTTAAGAACATGATTTGTGTTTTAGGAACCAGATACTTTTGTTTTCTACGCGCGATCATGTGCTGAATAAAGGCGCTGACGTTGTTTTCACAAATTGTCCAAGCATTATACCATTCGATGATGAGTTCGAGTCTCTCGTGCGTTTTATTTAAGTCATCAAACCTTCCACACCACGCAGCGACAATTCTATCACGTTCAATAGTAGATTCAATTGTACCATCTGCTTTATGTGTTGTTATTTCTTGTGATGTTTTGTACACGTATATAGAACACAAGGAATCTGATGTATTTGTTTTACCTTCTGCAACTGGATCGACAGATGCATAATAAACACCAAAACCTGGATCCTTTATAGGTCTTTCCCATACTACTAATACTCCTTCTTTATCTTGTGTTTTAGGAGACAATGGAAATTCTGATATTGGAATTTTTCTGGATTCTTTTGCAATTACCTTACCGTTTTCATCACGTGACAAATCTAAAAACTCTTTATAATATTCTCCTTCTTCTATTCTTCTAATTTGTTGAGTAACCAAGTGTAATGGAAACACAGATTTAGTTCTGTGCGCAAACGCTTCTTCAATGTTAATAGGTTTCTGAGAAATACGAAGTTGGTAATCGTCTGGTTTAAGTTTCTTTTTCCACTCTAATCTTTCTTCAAGAATCATTTCAATTGCTCTTTCAACCTCTGAATTTCCATATTTATCTATACATGGAAGCATTGACCACTGTTCTGGAATAAACAATCCACATTGAGCAATCTCACCTTTATCGTTAAGTAAGTTTGTTTCTACAGCAAGTACATCTTTGCTATCAGGATTAAGTAACATATCACGCAATGGTTCACATTGAGCAAGATCCCCCACTGATCCAGCAGCAATAAACTGACCGGTGTATATCATACCTGATTTCATTGCAGGTAATAAGTACTCCATGGTTGTATTCATTTTAGGAGCAATACCTGCTTCCTCATGATAAAACAATGTACACGGACCCCCTACACCATTTGTAGGATCCTTGTCAAGTACCAATCCAAATATTACAGATTTTAAACCAATGTCTCGTTTTTTACCACCTTGATTGATTTCAATTTTTTGTTCCCAGTTGAGAACTTTGTCCGGAGTACACGGTCTATACCATGCAGTATAAGTATTAAGAAAGTTTCGATATTCTTCAAGAAAACGCCATGTACCTTTTTCACTGATATAATCTTTTAAGGAACCAGCCATTTTACTAATTGATCCTTCTTCAAACCAAAAGTAATTAATCATTTTTGCACCATGGTAATAACTTGATGCAATCTGACGTTTCTTCAATATAACAGCGTGTTTGTATGAATGTCTACCAATTTCTTCATAAAGCGCCATATGATACTGAGCATCTCTGACTTTAGCAAATCCAAATCGCGCTTCTTCTTTATCATAGATTGGAAGAAAGTTTAACCACATGTAATACTCTCGCGTTAAATACCAAGTTTTGGTACCATTCTTAAATATTACACCGTTTCTGCATTTTAGTTTTTGATCATCCCAATATGATATGTAATCTTTAGAACGCATAGGAGCAAAGCAATACACTTTTCCATTCTTGTTAAATAACTCTGCTTGCTCATTAAATTTGTGAGAACACTCATCAAATTCATATTTACCTGGTTCTTTAAACACAGACCACATGAATTTTATAAAATTTTCTCTTGTTTCAAATTCAGTAGTAGACCATGTATTAGTAGGATAATCGTATGTAGGGATTATAATGTACATTCAAAAGTTTTAAGAATTTTTAATAATTCTGAAATGTCTGTATGCTGGTAAATGTTGTGTTCGTTTAATGTTCCATTCCAGTATGCAGCATGATCTTGCCTATGAAAAGCACTCCATAAACCAGTGTGATGATTAAAATGAAACATCCAATTATATAAAGCGTTGTCTTTCATAATATTACATTTGATCGTAAGCAACTTGTTGTCCACCTCTTACTTGAGATTTTTGTTCTTCCATGAGGTCCTTGTACGCACCTTTAAACGATATTCTAATCTGTTCAAACTTTGCCGCAGCATTAACCATAGAATTAATATTTCCATCCCTACCATGTTCGATAGGAGTAGTCTCCATGTACCTTCCGAGACGATCCAGCATACTTTTGATACCCATGTACGCACGAAACGTAGGCGTTTCATACAACTTGCTACATAATTTGAGAGCATCAACGATAAGGTCATCTTCAGGACTAAAATTGACATTAAGCTGCGAAAGTATAAGTTCTTCTTTTTCATGTTCTTGCGTATCGAAATAAGGATTCATATCTGGGTTTGGACATGTCATGTAGAATAAATACGCAAATACATTTTGATAATCATCAGGATATGCATCGATTATCATTTTTAAATCTCTTAATACATAACAATGTTCGCTTGGAACAACTGTTCCGTTCTGAATATCAAATAGTCTTACCATTTTTTTATTTTTTAGTTACAGCATTTGGATTATCCTTATACCAATTTAAGATATCAATTACTTCTTGTTTAAGATAAGGAAGTTCATATACTTCAATATCACGAATAATTGGATCTCCTTCAACTGATGTTTTTAAAATTGGATACCCGTACTCATCTTTTTCTTCTTCTTCTTCAAAGGTAATATGATGAATAATCAGTTTACCTGGTTTTAAATTAGGGTTATGCTTCAGTATAATATACATATAAATACTGAGTTGTAAGTTATAATGGTTTAAATTACAGTCATCTAAATGCGAAACTGGACCAAGCATCTTCTTAGAAATGCCTTCCCAGTTTTTAAATGATTCTTTTTTTATTTCTTTATTAGTCTTATAATCTGTTATGTGAACAGTATCATTAGCAACCTCAACAAGATCTGATTGACCACATATACCTGCTGATTTTAAATAAACCATGTGTTCAGGATATATTCCATTAATTAGTTTTTGTAGTGGCGCCAGTTTTTTACCAAATCCATCAAGCAATGGTTTAATAACCGGCAACTCACTATCATGTCTAACCATTGTCTCACAACCTACAATATCTTGTTCACGTTGATCATGATACCAGTTACCTAATGCACATGCTCTATCTGATTCTCGTTTCCACGCCTTTTGAATTTCTTCCGGAGTCATACCTCTCCACTTGTTATCTTTGCGTGTGTTTTTAGAACATTTAAGTGCAATTGCCTCAGAATCAAATGGTTGCTTTAAACTACTTAACAAAGTAGTCACAGAAATCCATTTGGTCTTGTCTTGCGGATCTATCGAAACGTAAGAATGCGTTGCTGCTTCAAATACTATTGCCATTTTATTCTTTAATTTGTTTTAAAAGTTCTTGTTCTTCTTTTTCAGTAAGCTCTGCTTTCCAAAAACCTTTTGGACAGTCAGATGCAAGAGAACGTGTTTTAAATGTTAAAGAGCATCCACATTCTGAACAGCAAGGTTGTGTGCCCGGTACAGCACATTTGCTACCTGCATGGTCTATAAACTCACAAGACTTGCATATTTCATTTCTAAAAAATGCAATGTTTTCTACGTGTGCTGTTTTAAACATGTTGTTTTTAATACCCTCCATGATTAACCCACGATTTTTCCAGATTCTAATTGGATTTGCCATCTTTAAATTCTTCTTTTTTAAGTTTGACTTCTTCTTTTCTTTTTTGTTCTGATTTCATCAACTCTAATAATTCCAGGTAATCTGCAATATCTTTTCGTTTTTGAATAATCAGTTCATATGTATGTACAGATATATCTACATCTGTTTCAATTTTTTGTACAAATAATATATTCTTTTTTATTTTTTCTTCTAACGCTTTTCTTTTTATCACAAAAGTTCCCAGATTGGGAACATTTACAGAATGATGTTTCGCGGCAGATAATTTCTTTTGTACTGTTTTATAATAAAAAGAAACAATTTCATCAATTGTATTAACAGGTAGATCTAAATCTATTGCTGTTTTTTCTATTATTGTTTTACGCTTTATTGGATTCAACTGCTAAATAATTATAGTCTAACAATATGTTACCTTTTGAATGCACATCAATATCAGGATTTAAACTAATAACTTTTCTACCGGTCTTAGATTTTACCACAATATTTCTTTTTTCTAACTTTACAATTCTGTTACGTACGTTTTGTGACCGTACAGATAAGTCTTCTGGAGCTGTGTCAGGATATAATTGTTTTGCAGCATTCATGCAAAATCCAACCAGTTCCATTGGTCCCCACATAACGAGTAATATAAGTATGTCTAAGTCAGAAGGAATAAGATGCTCTTTCTTAAAGAACATAATTTCTGTAATCAACTGATACTTTATTACATCAGGAGTGGTTACTCTTAGTTTTTTAGTTACTTTTTTTACTTCCATTTCTTCTTCTAATGTTTGTTATTTCATACATATTGTATGATTTTGTACAGAATACTGTACACTTTGTGGAGGTGAGGGGAGTCGAACCCCTGTCCAAACCATGATCAATAATACAATTTATACAGCTTATTGGGGTCAAGCTCTCTTGACGTTTCCACCACTCTGTTTAATCTAACAGAGAAATCTTTTGAATTTAGGCTGCTACAGCAACTTCTTCTCCCAATAGAGAGAATACTTTGTTCATGTTAGCTTCGATTTGTGCGTTATCTGCTTCAGACACTACACGCAAGTTAGTATTGCCATTTAATTAATTCACCTTAGTTTACAGTTATCTCTCTGGCTGATTGTATTACCTACTAATGACCTGTCAAAACCAGTCACCCCCAGTATTTATTTTCTATCTAATGATACATTTTTGCAAAATCTTATTTCTTTATTATTTAATGTCCATATCTCGCCATCATCCATTGCACATGTAAATAACAAATCGTGCTCTTGTGAATAATCAATTACAAGAAACGCGTACCCTTCCATGTTGTCTGATACTCTTTTTATAGGTATCATTGGTTCCAATTGTAATATCATACTCTCTTCTTTAGTTGCAGGGGAGGGATTCGAACCCTCGTCATTTGGCATATGAAACCAAGCTGGAACCATCTCCAGTCCACCCTACGATATATGTAGTTTTTGTATTACCCCCAGAACTACTAACTGTGCTAACATACGATTTAGAGGACCTCCACGCCAACACTAAAAAGTGTCTGTAATTCCTGTCTTCGATACTTACCGGTGCACCAGCAGAGGTCTTCTTATTTTGAATACTCGTAATCAAGTATTTGACCTACTAAATCAGATCTATGATTTTCTTTTAGTTTGATCCACTTAATTCCTTCAATTTTCTTTGACAACTCAATAGCATAAGATAATCCTGTGATTGATTCTCTTGTATCTTGTTGTTCGTTGTCACCATTGATTACAATCTTACCTGTTTTACCAAGTCTTGTGAGAATAGCAAGCATTTCTGCTTTGGTTAAATTCTGCGCTTCTTCAACAATCAGAATATCATCAATAGTTTTACCTCTAATAAACTGTACTGGAAGTGCGTCAATTTTTCCATCTTTAACAAACTGATCAATCTTTACAGCATCCATGCATTTATAAAGGTTTTCAATCAGTGCTTCCATATACGGATTAAACTTGTCTTCTAAACTTCCAGGTAAAAAACCTAATGATTTTCCAACCTCAATAGCAGAACGTGTTACTAATATCTTCTCACACTGTTTTTTGTTTAAAAAATCAATAGCTGTTTGTGCACCAACCAATGATTTTCCAGAACCAGCTCTACCTGTAACTATAACAATCTGATTATCAATAATTAATTGTTTTGCTTGTTTTTGTTCTTCATTAAGAGTGACATTATACTTAATCTCATTCTTTCTTGCTCTGTTTGGTTCTTTCATTTTGTTTTGTTTTAACTGTACACACCTGTACCTAAACACCACTTACATCTACTGACTGGATTCAGAACTGCCGGGAACTGCCCAACAGCGACAGGATTTCACTTGTATCATACAGTATTGTTTTACCATATAATTGCAATATCACCTTCACTAATCATCATGTAAAGGACTTTGTCAATTTCAATGATTTCTGCTTGTTGTAATCCAAAGGTTGGTACGTACACCTTATCACCAGCTTGTACTTCTTCAACATCTTCACCAACAGCATACACTTCAAGTGCTGTCCATTGTTTCATGTTTTCAGCATCCAAAGCTGCTTCAGTTTCTGCAGTAAGTTGAATTGAACTTTCTTTCCTTACAGGTTTAATAAGTAGAATTCTTCTACCACGTAACTTTTTAAATTGTGCCATTACTTTAAAATTTTGTCAATGTTATTAATTGTTTTTGTTGTCTCTGCCCTGTTTGTTTCAACTGCAGTAAGTTCGTTTGATAACTCTTTGAGTTTTTCTTGCAAGTGATCAGCATATTCTTTTTGCTCATCATGCAATTGTCTAAGTTCATCTTGCATTACAGTAAACACATTTAAGATTCTGTTTTTCTTTGCAAGGAGTGTGCTACTTGTAATTGGTTTTTTAGCAAACATCTTAGTCCTTTTTTAATTTTCTAACTTTCTCGTCTTCTTCTGGTTGTTCAGGAGCAACTTGTGGTCTTGGATTACTTACCAAAATCTTGTCTCCTACCTTAACTCCATTTTCTACTAACTCTGGATTAGCGTCAATGTCTTCTTGAGTCACAATATGTTCAACTTCATTCTGAGAAGCTGGATCTTGCATTTGTGCCATCAAGATAGTAGCTTGTGTTCGTTGCGCTTCATTCTTTGCAATTTCTGCTTGAAGTGCAGATAAGTCACGTCTTAATGTAGCAACTTCAATTTGATCTTTGTACCAAGCAATAATTTGCTCTTTTGTTGGTTGTTCTGGTGCTTTTGTTTCTGTACTCATATTTGTTAAGTTATTAATTACATGACAAATATATAAAGAAAAGTTTAACTTTTACAAATTTATTTTATATTTGTACAAATTCTAAACAATACAAAATGGTAACAGTACTTAAATTTAGCGCATCATGGTGTGGTCCATGCAAAATGTTGTCACAAGCATTAGGAGAAAAAGAAAATCTGCAAGAGATAGATGTTGAAAAAAACACAGAGTTGGCTCAACAATACAAGGTTAGAAATGTACCAACATTAGTATTTCTCAGAAACGGTGTTGAAGCACACAGAACTGTAGGTGTTATAAGTCCAAAAGTATACGATGATATTGTTACAGAACTCAATGACGCAAAAGAACTAAACGACATTGAAGTAATAGATGCAAAACATGAAACAGGCGAAGAGTAGTTTAGAATTATTTGGAACAGGATTATTACAAGTATTTTTTGTTGCAATTAACACAGTCTTTCTAAGTAAATCACTATATTTAGGTGTAGGGATTGCTGCATTTATGATTAGCATGGTGTGGTCTTACAATGTAAAGAAAGTAGTCTTTGGTACAATGCGTGACAGAGTTGCTTATGCAGCCGGTGCAAGTGCAGGAAGTTTACTTGGTTTACTAACCAGTGAATATTTAACAACCTTAATTCAAAACTTATGGGTATAGTAGTAAGATGCAGATTCGATTATGGACAAATTGTATATGTCAAAACAGATGTTGCACAGGATCCACGACAAGTAATAGGAGTACAAGGTACTGCTGACGGTGGTATGCTCATAAAGTTAAGTACTGATGGCAACGCAAGCTGGCACTACGAATGTGAAATAAGCGAAGAAAAAGATATCCTACTTGCTATAGATAACTCCTAATATTGCACATCGCAATATACAATATAACCCTGGCGTAACTGCTGGGGTTTTTTGTTGCGCGTTTGTTAGTTTTTGCTGCTGCGCGTTTTTTATAATTTACTGCAGAAAATATTTTTGGCAACTGGAACTGGAAAAATATTGTGTGTGAGAATGGTGGTACCCCCTAATGAAACCACCCCCAGCGAGACGCAAACTATGGTCTACCCCCCGTTGAATTCAGGATAAATTGTGTGTCTTATGAAAACTATCTATTTCATTTCAGGATACTCTATTGTTGCTAAGTCTTGGAGAGAAGCATTCGCTTACTTCAGAGCTTACTGCAAGGAGGAGTAGAGTTCAACTTCGTTGAACACCTGACAGACTCAAACTCATGGTCTCTTGAAACACAGAGACCATGATTTCTAATACGCACATATTAATTTGTATTGTTTAACCTTTATATAAATCTCTTATGAAAAACTTCAGAGAAGAATTGCCGTTGATACTTGTAATAGTATCGTATTTCGTATTTCTAATATCAATCGCTGTGACACCTGTCGGTGGTTGGTGTGAATCCAATCCTCATCACGAGGACTATAAGTTTGCATTCCTTGCAAGTATACTTATGGTATTTGGATCAATGGTATTATTGTTTGCAACTTCTAATTCTAAACGTAATGACTAAAGAAGATGCACGCAAAGCTACAGTTAGCAAGTTCACTAATCTGTGGGATGGATCAGTACTACGTCATGCAAGTGTTAGTACTATCATTGATCATTATGAAGCATTGTTGGCTGGCGCCAAACCTGCTCGAATCAATGATCATTCACACTTCATTCAAAACTTCATTGAAGAACAAATCAAGGAGTATGAAGATGATGAATACTATGAACTATAATTAACTAATCAAGGGTGATGATGCTATATTCCATCACCCTTTTAACTCAATTAATAATCTCTAATAATAAATCTTATGAAAACTTTTGACAAAGTACAGATTGCTGTAAAAACTGGTTATGGAATTGTAATTGTAGACTTTACAATCATTAAAGTTATTAATGATTACAGTCGTGTTTATGCAATGATTGCACAAGACAAAATAGTAGTTGGTCAACATATGATTGACAATACGTGGCGATTATCAGATCCAATTGATCTATTAGACATCTATGTAAAAGATACATCGCATGATGATGTTACAAATCCAGTAGATTTAAGCAGATTTGAATCATCAAATTGTTAAACTTAATTGGGTGGTGTGAGCTATGTTCTACCACCCAAATTACTCAATAATTAATCTTTAAAAAACTCTTGTATGAGTATAACTACCTATTATTATGAAAAATTCTATTGAAACTGTTAAGTCACAGTCTAAACAGACCAACCTTGCTAACTATAATGTAGCAACTCAATTAGTCGATGGTAAAATAGTCATCGTTAATGATAATGGTACATATCGTACTATTAAACCATTTGATGGTTTAAAGATTGATAACGACTTCGATCCTGCTGATTACGCACTATGTTGGGCAGAATATGAAGAGCGTGAATATAGTTACGGACTAAAATGGTGTAACTATTACAAAAAGCATACGCAACAGTTAATCAATACTCGAGTAATAACAAGTTATGACTGTTATCGTATTGGTTACGCGCGAGAAGCTGAAGCAAAAGAATATAAGCTTCGCAGATTGCTTAACCAAATGGAAATGGAAAGAATTGTAAATAAGCAATGCAATCCATGTTGTGACAACTCTGTCTACAGATTAAAACCTGGTGACAAGATTCACATCCATTCTAAAAATGGTATTTACGAGGTAGTCAGTGTCGACCACTATTTCATAAGCATTACATGCAAGAAATGGTTGTATACTGATAAACCTGTACAACATATCAAAAAGTCAGACTTTAAATGTCTGGCAGGTGGACTACACAATTGGGGGCGATAAACGCTCTCAATTGCTATGTTCCACCACCCACAAAAAACAGGAGAGAGTCGCTGCCTGCAATGTGCGACAACAATTTACTAATCTCATAAAAAATCTAAAAGATCATGAGAAACGTTCAAATTACACCTTCTAAAGAAGGACAGTTGATCACTGTTTACAAAAATAACAGTGAGTATGGTTACATCACTTTATCTTCAACCGAGTTGAGTACTGACTCTCGCGGTTGGATACGTGAGTCCAAACGTAGCACTCTAATGCGTGCTACTGTTGATTTATTGCAAAAATATATTGCAATGAACAAATCTCTTACCGTGCCTGGTAAGATATATGTTGAGGAGTTCCTTGAGTCTGAAGTACCTGACTCATTCAAAGAGCGCTTCAACAAAAATGTTGATTATGAAACACAAATCAAACCGTACATCAAACGTGCTGGTAAAGATGGTGTTGAATTAACATTAGGCGGTGAGCGCATACTTCGCTTCACTTCGTATGATCCAACTGGAACCATCGAAGACAGCAAGATTGCTCACGATAATGGTGATGCAGTGAAAGCGTCTAAAGCAACTGGCGTTGCACAAATGGAAGGTGAAGAATAGTAACCATCTATATATAGGGAGAGTGTAACAGCTCTCCCTTTTATTATTTAATTAAAAACTTTATAAATAAATCTTAATTTTAAATCATTATGAAAAACTCAATCGTTACAATCGCTTTGTCTTCTAAATTTACTAAAGAACAAATGGAAGGCGTGTTAGAAATCATTCATGCAACTCCTAATCCTGAAGTTGCTGTTGAAATACTATTAGGCATCTATGAGCAACCAAAGTTACCTCTTGAACCTGTCAATCCTAAACTGTTTGACAGTGCTAAACGTAACATGGTGTTGAAACATTACGATAAGTTTAATGAAACTGTATCGTTCACATACCACATGATGAAACAAAAATCAGGTTGGATTGAGAACGGTGTGACTGTTGATGTTGCCAACATAGTTAGTAATAACCGTTGGGCAGAAGATGCTGCACGTTCTCTAAAGATTGATGAGAAAGAATTCAAGGATACTTACACTCATTATGTGTTTGACCTTGAACTTGAGAAAGATTCTGAAGGGAATCCTAAATTGTACAGCGGTCAATGTGAGTTGTACATGTGGATAGACGGAGAAAGAAAGAGAAGATAATAACTACCCAGTTGAGGAACTGTTGCTCTGTAATGGAGCAGCAGTTTTTTCTCAACGGTTAGTAAATCCTTTCTCACCTTGTCTCATCCTGGCGAGGAAAGATTTAACGACACGGTAATTTAGTTTTTTCTCAACGACAAGAATTTCTTTCCTCAGTGGTTGGAGAAATGTTTTAACCACCCCAAGTGAGGAAGGATAGTACAAACGACACGATACCACCCGGAGGAATGGATGACAACCACCCGAGAAATGGTAGAGGCAACCTGAGAAAAGCTCTGTCTACATACTATGTTCCACCCCCTTCTGAGTACAGTATTAACTCTTAATTTATTTACCTATGTCTACAGTAAGAATCGTAGCGAATGCCAAAAGTGGGAACCTAATCACAGGTTACAAAAACAATGCTGAATATGGTTATATTCAGTTAGAACAGACAGCAATGTCGATAGCCAGTAATGGTTGGATTAGAGAATCCAAACGAGTGTGTATATTGCGCGCTAAAACAGAACAGTTAAAGTCTTTCGTTAACGCGAATAAAACTTTACAATTGCCTGGTAAGATTGTGATTAAAGAATATCTTGAATCAGAATTGCCAGACACTGTTGCTGAAACCTTGAACAAGAACGTTGATTATGAAACTCGAATTGCGAGTTTTATTAAACGTGCAGGTGTCGATGGTGACGAGTTGACTCTCGGTGGTGAAAGAATCTTGAGATTCTCTAATTACGATCCAACTGGTAACGACCAAGATGTACTAATACAACACGATAATGTGGTTGTTAAGTCTGGTGCTGTTGCTCAGTTAAGTCAAGAAGCTACTGAACAATAGTAAGTAGCTTATGTTCTGTATATATATAGAGTATAGATGATAGTGTCTGTACTCTATATATACAGAATTGAGACCAAGTTTTTTTAAATCACTGATTAACAGTGAGATACAATACAAGTGGTTTGTGAAAATGATTGTTAAGAGGGTGTGAATGATGACAAGAACCACCCTCTAAACAAATCATTGTACCAATTCACTACTGACAAATAGTACTGCAAATTTGGCACTATATCGCTATAACAATCACTATGAAGTAGTTACAGTATAAAACACAATAGAAAGTACATACTGATAGTATATACTATTACTATATATATTCTTATTGTTACTTCTATAGATTGTTTTAGAATGATTTTT
>JACCDX010350723.1_pt1 | contig 16567 bp, 16 predicted proteins | sample 7449681 | NCBI WGS metagenome assembly JACCDX01 (sample SAMN15323450, study PRJNA562643) | freshwater metagenome | isolation source: river surface water | place: USA:Blue River Watershed | collected 2017-08-18 | reverse complement strand
GGGAGCGTCGCATAGCGGCAATTGCAGCGGACTGTAAATCCGCCCTCGTTCGAGTCCATAGGTTCGAGTCCTATCGCTCCCACATTTAGGACCTCTAGCTCAGTAGGTTAGAGCAAATGACTCATAATCATTAGGTGCACGGTTCGATCCCGTGGGGGTCCACATATTATCCTCTGGTGTAACGGTAACACAATTGGTTTTGGTCCAATTATTCAAGGTTCGAATCCTTGGGGGATAACATCGGTTCCATAGTTTAATGGAAAAACATTTCGCTACGGACGAAAAGAGTTGGGGTTCGAATCCCTATGGGACCTCGAAAATGCGGTGTAGTTCAGTGGTAGAACACTTGATTCATATCCAAGTCGTCAGAAGTTCAATTCTTCTCACCGCAACGACATGGTGACTATAGCCTAATGGTAGGGCGAAAGTTTGTGGCACTTTATGTGAGAGTTCGATTCTCTCTAGTCACACAAAATTGGAGTATGGCTCAGTTGGTTAGAGCATTCGTCTGATACGCGAAGGGTCGGTGGTTCGAGTCCACCTACTCCAACCATGGAGAGTTGGGTGAGTGGTTTAAACCAACAGTTTGCTAAACTGTCGTACCTGTTTACGGGTACCGCTGGTTCAAATCCAGCACTCTCCGCATTGACAATTTGATTTTATATTTGTATTATTATAGTCGAACTTTAAAAATTTAAACTATGAATATTTTTTGGACTTATTATGTGATCTGTTTCATTTATTGTATTATAATGTCAATTAGAAAATGGAACAGAGATGTTATGGCGGGTGGATTAGGTATCTCACCTGGTTTAGAATCAATTGGAATGCTATTAATGTGTTGGGTATTGGCACCCGTTGATGTATTTTTGACTTGGGTCAGAGTCTATAAAGAGGCCGAAGAAGCTCGTAGAAATAATGAAAAGATATTATAAATTTGACTATTAACATTACTTTTCGTATATTTATAGTCTATTAAGTTATTAAACATTAACCTAAAAAAAAAGAAAAAACATGAAAAAAATCCTTGCTATCTTGTCAATCGTTGCGTTGGCATCTTGCGGAACAGGAACATCAACTGAAGTAAAATCTGATTCAACTGCTGTAGTGGCTGATTCAACTAAATTAGATTCTACAGTTGTTTCTGTAGATTCAGTGGCAGCTGAAGCTCCTAAGGCAGAAGAAGTTAAATAATATAACTTTTCTGTAAAAGAAATAAACCCACCAATTGGTGGGTTTTTTTTATAATAACTTTTTAATTTTTGTGATGTTTCGTTGAACTGATTCGTTCTTCGAGGTTGTGTTTTTCTGAACCCATTTGATCCACTCAAATGGTTCGATAGTATCAGCCTCACTTGAGGTTTTCATTTTAGGAAAATTTAAAGCCTTTTCCAATGGTTTCAGTGCCAAATCTAATAAAGGATCATTTTTTATTTTAAACTTATCATCCCCTGTGATTCCTTTTTCTTTTTCAATATCTTTGAATCTTGTTACGTTTTTGAATTTTATTTTTCCTTTAGAACTGTCTAAAAGATTCACTGTTGTATTTTCAGATGCAACCCCTATTTCAGATCCTTTTCTAATATTATCACCATAATCTACACTAACTCTCTCAACGTTACAGAATAAGGTATAAAATTTCTTACTTTGAATTGTGTGTTGAAGTAAAACAGAATTTTTACAATAAGAGGTGTTGATCTGTCTAACAACTCCTTCTTCAGGAGAAAGGACTTTCTTTCCTTTTTTCACTGAGTATTCTAAAGGTGTTGTGAAGTCCCCATTCTGTAATGAATAATCTTCTGATATAACAGAATAAACTTCTTTCATTTCTGATTGTATGTTTAGAGCTTTTTCTAATGGACTTAAAATGGCTTTTAATAAAGGGTCCTCAATACCTGATGTTTTTGGAAGAAGTTTGGATGTACCCTTTTTGAAGAAATCATCCCAATTTGTTTCACTATCACCGTCCGATGATTGAGTTGCTGCTGACATAGAAAAATCAGAAGTTCCTGCGTCAATCTTATCGATATATTTCATTGGATCAACTAACTTACCATCTTTTTTTAATGTAAAATGTAAGTGTGGTCCTCCTGAATTACCTGCTCCTGTCTCACCTTTCTTACCTCCTGTTTGACCAACAACTTGACCTCTTTGAACAATATCGCCTTCTTTAACATCGATTCTTCTACAATGACAAAATCTACTCCAAAATCCATTACCATAATCGATGTCAATAGTACCACCACATTGTCTGTTATAATTAATATTTGCAACTTTAACAACACCATCTAAAGGAGCTTTGATTGGAGTACCTGAAGGTACGGGAAGATCAACACCAGGATGAGTCTCATTAGTTCTTTTTTCCCCAAATGGAGAAGAAACACTCGAACTCCCAACTGGATTCATCATTATAGCTTCTTTGATATGGTTTTTCATATTGTATAAATACCTATAAAAAGAAAAACCGACTATTAGTCGGCTTCTTTAGGTTTGTCCAATCCGTATTTGATAAATTTATACCATATACGTTCATGGATGTAATATTGAATTGGTTTGTATATTAATTCTGCGATACCAAAAGCGGCACCTACTTTAATACTACCACTAACCCACCACATGATTACAAATCCAATTAGAGTACTCAAAACTCTATAACTAATTGTTTTAGCAATGTGTCTTCTTGCGTGTACCATTATACTTCGTATGAACTAACAAGTTCGGAGATATCTAATTGCTCCCAACCTTTATCCCTGTTAAGGTTAATACCTAATGCTCTTGGGGTTTCAGGATTTTCAGGATCCTTGTCATTTAAGACAACTCTTGTTCCTCTACCAATACCCATAACTAATTGATGGTATTTTACTCCGATTTTTTCTAATTCCTGTTTGGTGAATAATTCAAATTGAATTGGTCTAGCACTTGTAATTACAATACACGCACCTTCATCATAATATTTGTTAATAGTGTCAATAACATCTTGAATTGGTGTTAGTACTGCGGTCTCGAGTTCATTAAATTTACGGTATTGAACGATCGTGCCGTCAATGTCCACAAAAAATGTTGGATTTTTTGTTGTCTTATTCATAATTGAAATTTGTTTGTGAGCGGGAGACCAGGCTCGAACTGGCCACCTATAGCTTGGAAGGCTATCGCTCTACCGAATGAGCTACTCCCGCTTACTAGTTTTTAGGTATTATAATCCAAAATAGGATATATGTTAAGATAATTGGAAAAGGGGAGAAAATCAATGCTGCAAAGATAATTCTCATAATTACGGGATCAATGTCTAGGAAATCACCAATGCCTGCACAAACACCACCAAATACGTTGTCAATTTTGTTTCGATATAATCTTTTCATAATATAATTTTTAAGTGATCAGAGGTCAGTGGGATATACCTTGGGGCTAGCACCCGTTCACCGCTGCAGACGGTTACACCGACTTGATCACCATCCGTTAAAATGTACAATTATCCCCAAAGTTATCCCAATCATCTTGGAGATCCTTTGGATCGAGTTCTACCTCAAATTTAAATAATACTAACATGATTTTAACGATTTTTGAGCCAGAGACAGGAATCGAACCTGCGACCTATTGATTACAAATCAATTGCTCTACCTGCTGAGCTACTCGGGCAATCCCTTTTTAATTATCACAAAGATAATGTTTTTTCTTCAGAATCAAAATTATTTTTATTCAATTCTTCAATTGAGAGGTATCCATGTTTCCATTCTTTCCATGTCTCGAATTCTTTTAAATCTTCTAAAGTTTTTTCATGAACCAATACGAATCCTTCAGGAGCTACTCCTGAGAATTTTCTGACCTCACCATCTTTTTCTAAAATTTCTTTAATATTAACCATTGTTTAAAATTTTTATAATTTTTTCTTTAACACCTGACTGTTTTATGCCCTCACTACTTTTTGGTGTGTGCACAAAATTCGGTAACCCCCAATCATCCATGGTCATTTCTCCCCATGATTCGTGATAATGGGGTATTCCCATATTCAAATCATCAACAGCAACCCAATTTGTGATTTCAGGATGATCCTTAAGATATTGATTAATTTCCAATGATCTTGATTGTTCCAAGTCAAAGGTTTTTGACCATGGAAAATCTGTTGGTTGATCACATTCACCCAATCTTTTGGTTACACCTATAGGTTTCTTTGAAATCCCTTGAGATAGGTAGTATTCTCCCAATTCTTCCAAACTCGCATGAAATCTCCAATCAGAAGATACAACAATTTCGGCACCTGTTAGTTCTAAAACTTCGTTTAGAATTTTTACAGCCTTGGTATCAAAATTATCAAATCGTACATCAACAGGGGCATCACTCAACACCTTACTTGATTCAGGATTTGCTGAGCGATATTTTGCCCATTTTTTTGAACGACCTCCCCAATTGTTGGACAAACAGATTACTCCGTCATTATCTAAAAATATTACCTTCATTTAGCTAAATTACTAATTTTACTTAGAATATCCAAACGAGTTAAACTCTATCTTCATAAAAGAATATACTTGTTCTTTTGTTTGGTTTGTATAAAAATCTGAGGATGTGTACGGAACGGCATTATCGTTAATCTTTCTATTACACATTTCTTCCAAAATACCACAGGATACAAGTTTGGAATCTTTCACAAACGGTATTTTCAGATAATCCTCGTACATATTTTCTTTTCTTATGATATAATCAGGAACTCTCTCGATTAAGGATTGAACTGGCTTAGTAAAAAATTTTATAAAATTTGTTTTGTTCTCGATTAAATCCTGAATGAACTTTTCAAACTCACCTTGTGTTGGTTTAATATTTCTACCTAAGAATTGTCTATTGAAATATGAAAAGACTCTTTCATAAGGGTTCCTTGCAGTTGAAATTAGTGACATTGAATTGTGTGATGGGGGTAACCCTAATTCATGTCCGAAATGGATTTTATCCGAGATTAAATCAATCATCAACTCATCTTTTTCATTGGTTAGGTATGACATAAAATCAAAATGGGCAAATACCCAAGAAGCATGTGTTGATGCGGTTCTCATCGGTAACCAAAGTATTGAATTATGTTTGAGAGATAATGTGCAAGGATAATTCATAAGATATTTATTAATATCAATAATAGTTGCAAGACATAAACTTTAAAGATAATACGGATGGACGATGCCCATAAACAGGAAAACATGGAGAGGAACCTTTCAGGACAACCTTTCACAAATATTTTTAATGTTGGCTCTATTCTTCAATCCTTTCGGATTCGATGCCGTTCAGTATTCTCTGATATTGTGGACAGGAGATTTATGGAAAGCGAACTTCGTCTTGTATTGTATTGCGGGATTCTTTTTTGGGCTTTATATCTACTTTCGAAGATTATCTAAAGAGCCTTAAGTTTTCCTTCTTTGAACGCGTCAAAGTTTGGTCCCTTTTTTAGTAAAAATTGATTTCCAATTTTTCTGTAATTTAAAATTCCTGCATTTTTTGCAGAGGCAAAGAAAGATGAGAATTGACCTCTAAATTGTGAAGATGGAAAATATTGACTACTTCCACTATGAGCGTAAAGTTTCTTACCATCAACTACTTTTGTTTTAAGTTTCCCGATTGACTCCAAGAAATCTAATTTATTTCCGATGACACCTGAATCCAAGTAATCTACTAATTTTTTGATTAAACCTTTGTTTTTACCAAAAGTATAACCGTAGTTAGCTCTGTCGGCTCTCCAAACTCTTGTAGATCCTGCAACTTTTTGTACGAGTTTTGGGTTGTTCTTAATATGATCTAATACTCTTGTTGCGATGTGTCTTCTAACACCCTCAGCCGTTTGGGCAGGACTTCTTTCAATTTTATATTTTACATTGATTTCCCAATTTTCAAGTTCAAGGTCTTCGAAATTACCATCAGAAGTATCTCTACCTTCGAATTCTATATTAGCTGTGAATGTATTTTCATTATCGGCTTTATATGTTATTAAAACTAAATAACGGTCAATTGATTTAGATTCTCCTTCTGAATCCAAGAAAATATCCAAGAAACCTTCTGAGTGACCGAAACCTAAGTCAGTGTTATTTTGAAACCCTCTAAGGTTTACTGTTAAAGTATTTTGAGTTCCTAAATACTTTCTATCGTCTGCTGCGGTTTCTCCAATCGAATCAAAAACTTGACTTAAGACCTTGTCAGTCATTGATAATGCGTATAATTTATGATCTTTTTTGATTACATCAATCATTTCAGGGAAAGCATATTCAAATACGTCAATTTCTCTTTGACTCATTTGAGAATCTTGAGTATCCCAATATCTTGAGGTTCCTTCATCATCAATATGAATGGCAACTTTTGAGTAATTCTTATTGGTTGATTTACTTTTATTGATTATAAAATATAGTCCTTGTCTACCTGATGTATATCTACCAAAGTGACCACCACCTTTTACAGTTACACACCATTTTGTGTTGGAACCATACTTACAAGATGCTTCTTCAGTTTTTGGTTTTACAACAAGAAATTTATCATCTTCGTAAATTTTATCAGCTTGTTTTTCTAATTCTTTTTCTTTTTGTTTTTGGCGAATAGGATCTAATACAGTATCTAATTCCTCAAAACTTGTATATTGATTAATATCTTTTTTATCAAGTTGAGATTGATACTTGTCAAAACTTTTAATTAAATCAAGCCCAATTTCTGTATCTCCGACAACATGGTCAGGATGAACACTCTTCAAAACAAAGTCAGTATATTTGTGGTTAAAATCTTGTAGATCAGAAATATTCAAAATCCAATCTAAGTCTTCTTCAGTAAACTTGTTGGCGTATTTTTTCTTTAAATCTTCTTTACGACCTTCCTTTAATAAAATTGACAAAAACTTCATAGTCATAAATATACAAAAAGGGAGTTATTATCTCCCTTTGTAGTAGTCCCGCGTGGAATCGAACCACGAACATCTCATTAGAAGTGAGAAGTTATATCCATTTAACTACAGGACCATATTATTTCCAAAACAATTGTATTAAAACAATTGAAAATGATAACCCTAAACAAATTAAGGTTTTAAGCGTCATGTGTTCTTTAAATAAACCAATTGACATTCCTGTGAATACCATAATACCTAATGCAAAACCAATTAGTCTACTTGGCCAAATTTGACCACCAAATCCATCAACATACATTCTTACCGCAACAATATACAAATAACTTACGGGAATACTTGCAAGTAAAATAACCCACATATATTTCTCGTACCATCCGTATTTTATTGCGCCTTGTAATTGCATAAACGAACCTATTTGACCTAAGATCATGATTAACGTTGCAATTAATACTTTAACTAAACTCATTGTAACAAATATAGTAAAAGTTTGTTACAAAAAAAACCCCCACCATAGTGAGGGTTTAATTTATTTAAAGATAAGATTATCTACCGAAGATATATCTGATACCGAATTGAGCTGTCCACACATCAAATACTGATGAATTTCTGCTGTAAGTATCTCTTAGTAAACCTGTTGTTCCATCAGCAAATTTTTGAGTTGCCAATCTGTAAACTGGTTCGTTATTAACAACTGAATTATAAGTTAAGATAGTTGGGTTTGTTGCTCTTTGAGAAACACCCCACTTATCGTTCACCATATTACCGAAGTTAAGGATATCAAATCTTAATTGAATTGTATTTCTTTGACCTTTAACGTTAACGAAGAAGTCTTGAGTAATTGATAAGTCAAATCTGTGTAACCAAGGTAAGAAAGAAGAGTTTCTTTCTGCGTATTGACCTCTACGAGATGATAAGTATTTGTCTTGACTGATATAAGCGTCAAATGCAGCTTGTTGTTCAGCCTCAGTGTATACTCTTGTACCAACTGTAAGTGGTGCAAATTTGATGTCAGAACCTTTGTTAGGGACGAAGATTAATTCGTTGTTGTTTACTCTATCACCGTTTAAGTCACCCGCTACGATGTAAGAGAATCCACCACTTCTTTGACCTACATAACCTAAAGTTATTGAAGTTGCTGCACCATATCCTTTCTTACCATATTCAATTCTGTAACCTAATAAACCGACAGCTCTATCAGGAACTAAGAAGTCCGAGTTAGATAAAATTGGTTCATTGTTACCATGAACACTTCTGATTGATTGCCATGTACCTGATGCGATTGAACCTGCACTCATGAAATCTTTAGCGTTTGACTTAGTGTAAGCAATACTACCAAAGAAACCCTTAGAGTATGGTTTTTCTAATTTAACACTTAAAGCGTTGTAGTATGTGTCATCATTGTCAGTTAACACAGCACCCATAGATACGTTGTCATTAACTCTAACACCAGCGTCAGTTCTTGAGAATAACATTCTTGTATCAACTCCACTGAATCTACCAATTGGAGCATCTAAGTTTGCGTTATAGTAATGAACTGCGTTAATGTTTTTATTATAAAGGTATTCTACTGAACCAATAAATCCGAAAGGTAATTTTTGGTCAACTGCAATGTTAGTTTTCCAAACCTGAGGGAATTTATAGTTAGGATCAGTAAATGCTAAATCAAATGTAGATGGTAATGTTGGAGTCTGAGGGATGAAATATTTCTCAGGGTTAGCTGTGAAACCATATCCTGCAGCTGCAGCACCACTCACATCAATAAATCCTGTTAACACACCGTTGTTACCAACTTGGTTAGAAACAAACACGTATGGAGGACGACCTGTGAATACACCTGTACCACCTCTAACTTGTGTTTTACTTTCACCTTTTACGTTGTAGTTAAAACCTAATCTTGGTTCCAACAACGTTTGTGTTTTAGGTAATACACCTGTGTTGAATTTTTCATTATTAGCAAATAACATCGAAGTTACTGCAGGATTTTCTAATGCAGTATTTTCGAAATCAATAACAGCAACTCTTAAACCTGCAGTCAATTTCAATTTGTCATTTACTTGGTATTCATCTTGACCATAAATGTCTAAACGAGTAGACTTTAAAGTTTGCATTGGATCAACAGCTCCAGGTAATGCAGAATATCTGTATTGGAATCTGAATGGTGCCAATGTTGATGGTCTTCCACCGTTAGCTAATGACTGATTAGCTGCTGTGTAAAAATCATTTAAACTATTGAAGATATAAACACCATTAGATGCAGGGAAGAATAAGTTATTAGATTGATATTTTTCAAAATTAAACCCTGCTGTTAAAGTGTGCTTGTTAGCATACTTTGTTAAGTTGTTTGTAATATGGAAAGTATTATAATCTAACTTATTCCCTGGTGTGAATGGGTCAAATCCTGTTGTAATATAGTTTACTCTAGCAGATGTTCCATCAGCAATATCAATTGTTGGGAATACACCTGACATGTAAGCTCTATCTTCAATTTGTTTGTCATAACCAATAATCAAATTGTTATGTAATGTATTTGATAATTTACTATTCAACTCTAATACCGCTGAACGAGTGTTATCCATAATAATATAACCACTGTTTTTATAACTCATTGAGTTAAATTGTGTGGTTCTATTACCTGCTCCTGCTGATTGAGAGTTAGAAATGTTAATCTCAGCATCAGAGTTGTGGTGAACATAACGAGCAGTCAATTTATGTTTGTCATTAATGTTCCAGTCAACTCTTACCAAGAATTTCTTACTTGAGTTAGTGTTAGAATAACCTTCCCAAGGACCCGTTGTGTAATTGAATTTTTCTTTCATAAAATCAGAAAGAGTCTTCAAATCATTGTACTGAACTCTTGTAGGTTGTGAACCACCTAATGGTGAACCTGCAGATGTCCAAGTAGTACCTGGTTCTGTCTTAGTTAATTCTTCATAGTTACCAAAAATGAATAATTTGTCCTTGATAATTGGTGCACCTAAACGGAAACCCTGTACTTTTTCATCAAATTTTGATGCAGTCACAGGAACTCCATAAGCTTTATTACCAACATAACGAGAACTATTGTCTCTTTCTGTGCGATAGTAAGAACCTTCAATTTTATTAGTACCTGAACGAGTTACAGCGTTGATACCAGCACCCACAAAACCACTTTGACGAATGTCAAAAGGTGCAATATTAACTTGAAGTTGGTCAATCGCATCTAAAGAAATAGCACTTGATCCTGTTCTACCTCCAGCTTGAGCTGAAGAACCTAGTCCAAATCCGTTGTTAAATTGAGAACCATCAATTGTGAAGTTGTTCAAACGAGAATCTTGAGCACCAAATGATGAACCACTGCCGAATGGATTGTATTTTGTAATACCATCGATTGTTCTTGCACCTGTAATTGGAATAGTTTGTAATTCTCTTCTTCCAAATTGTTGACTAGCACCCGTCTTGTCTTTTGAGAACACATTGTTTTTTGTTCCAACGACAACAACATCTTTTAATGATTTAGATTCTTCTACTAGAACAACATCAATATTAGTTGTTAAACCAAGTGATGTGTTAATATCAGAAATCTCTTTTGCCTTATAACCTACGTAGGTTACTTTAATTACGTAAGGACCACCAACTCTTGCTGCTGGGATAACATATCCACCTTGAGCATTGGTTGAAGAACCATACTTTGTACCTGTTGGTTGGTGTACAACATTAATTGTTGCTCCGACCAATTTTTCACCTTTTTCATTCTTTACAACACCTGACAGGGTAGAAGTTGTGATCTGCCCGAAAGATGTGATTGTCACGAATAAGGATAAAAGTGACATCATGATTGTTTTTTTCATGTTTATTTGTTTTTTGGTTTATAAATAAAAAATCCCGAAGACACTACGCCGACGGGATTTGTTTAATTGATATGTTAAAAAGATTATTTGTTCGTTTCACAAAATTGTTTTTTCCTGTTAATTGAAATACCTCAATAAGTATAACTTAAATTGACAGAGTAGTCAAACTCTTACATTACATTTTTGTTAACACCTTATATCAAATTGAGAATCAGAGAAAAATTTTTTTTAATTTTTTTTACTGGATTCTATTAATTGATTAATTAGTTCTTTATCCTCATTGGATAAATTTTGAAACCATTCCGAACTCAAATCGCTGAACAATTTTTGGTCCTCATAATTTGGTTGACCGTTTTCATCGCAAGGAAAAACGGAGGTTGCACTTACATAAATGCAAACAGACGATAATTTTATTAGTTCTTCCATAGTTTTAAATTAGTACTCCCAACGGGATTCGAACCCGTATTACATCCGTGAAAGGGATGTGACCTAACCCTTAGTCGATAGGAGCAAAGAAACAAACTTTTCGTACCCGTTCGTACATCATAACAAGTATATCCCTATACTTGTGGTTACATTTTCGTCTATTGGTTAATTACTCCGGACTTATAGTAACTCTACCCTCACCGCTCTGATACCGCGAATCAAGACAGCTTCTTTGGGATTAATAAACAGTGGGGTTCCACCACCGTCTTCGTTTGTTTTGGTGGAGATGGCGGGAATCGAACCCGCGTCTTACAATATTAACATAAACAGACTACACGTTTAGCACAACATTGGTTCTCAATGTTTCGAAATATTAGGTTTGATATATGTGAGAACCCTACCTACAAACAACTTGGTCTCAGAATTATTTTAAACGAGCTCTGACCTGTCACCCGTATATTGAGCTTCTGTTCCTAGGTTAATGCTCTAACCGACCCGAACGTTGTTCTCTACCCCTTAGGCAGCAACAACAGATGATTCTCTAGTTAAACCTAAAGCAGCCATCTTAGCAAAAGTATTGCCATTTAATTGTCTTCACCGTGGATTTAAGTCATAGATGAATTCTGACTACGTGCCTGTCTACCCTAAGTACTGCAATCAATACCTGGACATCCCCATAATTTCAAATAACTTTGTCAAAGGTAAGAATAAATATTATACAAACCAAACGAAATTTATATTTATTGGAAAATCAATATAGTTGGCAACTTCACAATTATTCCAAAATTTAAGAAAATACACAAAAGGTCAGATTGAAACTGGTGAACTTTATTCGTCGGATTCAAACTTATATGATATTAGACCAAACACTACAAAGGGGTTAACTAAGTTAATTTTTGATTTCAAGGATAACGATCAGTTTTTCAGATTTTTGAATATTGGAGATGACGATGCTTGGTTTGCAAATGTGGTGACTCATCCATATGGTGAAGGATATAATTTCCAAGATTCATCAATGACAGATGAAGATTTCAAACAAGGATATAATGTTTTTTATGATTTCAACGAAGAAAACATAGAAACTTTCAAAAGAGTAATCAAAATTATTGACCCTGGATTTGATTATAGTGATTTTCCTGATGAAGAGTCAAATAAAAGAGCAGCAAACATACTTTTGAAACTTTTTGAAAAGGAGACAAATAGATTAGTTGATGATTGGAGTATGGAAAAGGAAATCGCCGCAAATACATCTGCCAGAGATGTTGTTGAAAGTGAAATAGATAAAGCTTTGGAAGAAAAGGGTTTCAAATTACACGATAAATTTGATGCGGTTTCGATTGATGTAGGTCATTTGATAATGTTATATGTTCAGAACGGAAAAATATGGTTAAACTTTAGAGATCTTTTCAAAACAGCATTCGAAGATACAGATATTGGAGGGTGGAGTAATGATACTTGGGAGTATTTTAGTAATGCTGATTTAGATTCTGAATCTTTCAATAGAGACGTTTGGAATTATTTAAACAAATTGGAAGATACCTTGGAGGATAGTGAAAGTTTACAAGATTATATTGCAATGATTGATAGAATCACAGCAAAATTTAAGCCGGGAGTTTGGTATAATTTACCAAAATTAAAAGGGGTTCAGTTTGCAATTAGAGACTTTGATAAAGACACAATGAAAATTGTTGTTGCGCTTCGATATGAATTGAAGAGTATGCAAAGAAAGGTTTCCGAAGAAAATTTTTACAATCTATTATATCAACCTGAATTATTTGACTTCGGATTTGGTAGAATGTAAAATTTTTTGTACATTTATACCAAACAATTATTAATGTCTCAAGATTTAGATTTTTTAAAATCAGTATTAAGTGTCCCAACCAAAACTTATCAAGAAGGTAAGATGGTGGAATATATCACCAATTGGTGTAAAGAAAACAATTTAGATTATCATGTGGATAAATCTAATAATGTATACGTTACTAAGTTTGAAGATATGGTACCCGAGGATTTTTATTTTCCTTGTGTTGTTGCACATACAGACACGGTACATAATTTAGACACTATCAATATTGTTGAAGAACAAAAGTTGAATGCACAAGGTGAGGTTAAATTATCTTTGAAGGCATATAACGACAACGGAGATCCAACAGGAATTGGTGGTGATGATAAGGCAGGTGTTTTTGCTTGTTTAAAGTTATTAACTGAATTACCATATTTAAAGGCGGCTTTCTTCGTTTCTGAGGAAACAGGATGTCACGGATCTTCAGAGGCAGATGAAGAGTTTTTTAGTAACGTTGGATATGTTATTCAGTTTGATGCACCTGAAAATTGGATGATAACAGAAAAATGTTTTGGTCAAGTTCTATTCGACCGAGAATCTGAATTCTATCAGGCTTGTAATGAAGTATTAACTGAAGGGATGAATAATGATGACATGGAATACATGGTTCATCCTTACACTGATGTTTGGGCTTTAAGAAATAAGTTCGATTTTTCTTGTATTAATTTCTCAATAGGATATTACAGTTATCATACAAAACATGAATATGTTGTTGTTGAAGATGTATACAACGGAATTAATATGGGTAGAAAAATGATTGAGAAATTAGGATACAAACTACACTATAAAAAATCAGTTCCATATCAGAAGAAAAATAGATTGTGGATTTAAATAAAATCTTCCAACCTGTCCATATATTGTTTTACTGATGGATGATCAGATATGTCTTTTACTTCTTGTCCGCTGTCTCTCATGTATTTTAATTGGTTTGCAATTTTTGCAATGTGGAATTTGACCATTTTTGATAATGAGGGATAATCTTCGATGTATTGAGACAAACGGAATAATATTTTTGCTTTGTCTATTGGAATTTTAGAGTTCATAACAATTTTCGCAATTTTTTGTTTTGCGAATCTGTCAGCATCTAATTCCATCTGCCAGTATTTTTCAGATAATTCTTCAAAATCGTCTAAACTATCAATTGTAGGATTACCCATTTTGAAAATCGAGATCTGTTGTTCGTGACGTATTTCATGATAGATAGTATACAAAAAATCTCCAACACTTGACATAAAGTTCGGTGAACATATGATAACTGCTTTATCGGTTCTAACTCCCCCGAAACCTGTTGAACAACTATTCAAGAATTTGATTGTGTAATTGTTGTCTCTAATGAAAGATTTAACATCATCTGAAATAGAATCAATTACGTTCTTATATTCATTAGGGAATCCCTCTCTGAATTTGTCCATGATTCTATCGAAATGAGAAGTTCTAATAACTTCCTGTTGTTCCTTCATTAAATGTTTAATCAAATCAATCATAATCATAAATACAAAGAACCCCCACATTTCTGTGAGGGTTTAAATTTTATCTTGTCTTTTTAATCTTAACTTCTTCTCCGTCAACAATCACTTTATAGTTTTTGTTTTCTTCGATAGTCCCTTTAAGAACTTCTTCGGACAATAAATCTTCAACTTTATCTTGGATTGCTCTTTTCAAAGGTCTTGCTCCATAAAGTTCATCATATCCTACTTTAGAGATGAAATCAACTAAAGTTTGATCATATGAAATCTTATAGTTCATTTCGTTTAAACGGACCATCAATTTCTTGATTTCAATCTCAGCGATTTTGTTGATATCATCACCTTTCAAGCTATTGAATGTAATAACATCATCAATACGATTAAGGAATTCAGGTGAGAAGAAATTTTTAAGTTCTTTCATAAGAACATCTTTTTTCTTTTCATCATTACTGTACTTGGAAGAACCAAACCCAATACCTGTACCAAAGTCTTGAAGTTTCTTAACACCAAGATTAGATGTCATGATGATCAAAGTATTACGGAAGTTAATCTTTCTTCCTAAACTGTCTGTAACATGACCATCATCCATAATTTGAAGTAAAACTGAGAATATATCTCTGTGAGCCTTTTCTACTTCATCGAATAGAATTACTGAGTATGGTTTGTTTTTAACTTGTTCAGTAAGTTGACCACCTTCATCATATCCAACATAACCTGGAGGAGCTCCAACCAATTTGGAGATGGTGTGTTTTTCTTGGTATTCACTCATGTCCACACGGATTAGAGAATCTTCTGTACCGAAAATTTCTTTTGCTAACTGTTTTGCCAAGTGAGTCTTACCAACACCTGTTGAACCCAAGAAGATGAATGAACCAATCGGTCTATTTGGATCCTTGATTCCGATACGGTTTCTACGAATTGATTTGGCAATCTTCAGAACCGCTTCATCTTGACCAATAACCTTCTCTTGAAGAATCTTATCAAGGTTAACAAGAGCTTTGGTATCATCAATTGACATCTTAGAAACTGGAATCTTTGTCATCGTTGAAACAACATCATAAACTAACTCCAAAGAAACCTCACGTTTTGAAAGATTCATCTCTTCTTCGAATTTTTTCTTAGCGTCCTCAAGTTTAACAATGATTTTTCTTTCTTTGTCTCTTAACTCAGCTGCTTGTTCATAGTTTTGTTTCTTAACAACATCTAACTTTTGTTGTTTGATTTCTGCGGCCTTTTGTTTTAGGTCCTCGATTGCTTGAGGTACTTTCATTTCCAGTTGACAACGAGCACCAACTTCATCTAAAATATCAAACGCCTTATCAGGGAATTCACGGTCTGTAATGTATCTATCCGCAAGTTTAACACATGCATCCAATACTTCATTTGAATAAGAAACTTTATGAAAAGATTCGTATTTCTCTTTTGAATTCAAAAGGATTTGGAAAGTTTCTTCTTTTGTTGCACCGTCTACAACCACTTTTTGGAAACGTCTTTCGAGTGCTCCGTCCTTTTCAAAGTTTGTTCGGTATTCGTTTAGAGTTGTGGCACCGATACATTGAATTTCACCACGAGAAAGTGCTGGTTTGAAGATATTTGATGCGTCCAAAGATCCTGAAGCGTTTCCTGCACCAACAATAGTGTGGATCTCATCAATGAACACAACAATATTCGGGTTTGCTTGAAGTTCTTCAATAATAACTTTTAATCTTTCTTCAAATTGTCCACGGTATTTGGTACCAGCAACAATCGAGTTGATATCCAAATTTACAATTCTTTTGTCCATCAAGTTTTTAGGACAATCCCCGTTGTAGATTTTCATTGCAAGTCCTTCTACAATTGCGGTTTTACCACATCCAGGTTCACCGATAATAATTGGGTTGTTCTTTTTCCTACGAGAAAGAATCTGTGCAATACGGATGATTTCTTTATCACGTCCGATAACAGGATCAAGTTTACCTTGTTCTGCTAACTTAATTAAATCTCTACTGAAGTTATCCAACACTGGGGTTGAACTATCAGATTGAGATTTCTTTTTGCTCATCATTTTGTCATCGTCATCGAGTAGGTCATTCATAATTTATAAATTTTAACAAAGGTGTATCAAAATTTGGACATAAACAAATTTATTGACAAATTGTCAGTGATT
>JACCDX010796157.1_pt1 | contig 16574 bp, 14 predicted proteins | sample 7449681 | NCBI WGS metagenome assembly JACCDX01 (sample SAMN15323450, study PRJNA562643) | freshwater metagenome | isolation source: river surface water | place: USA:Blue River Watershed | collected 2017-08-18 | reverse complement strand
GGATGTTCTCCAGCGCGCTGGCCGAGAAGATCACCGGCTCCTGCGGCACGATGGCCACGCGTTCACGCAGATCCTGCAGCGACAGCCGGTCGATGGCCACGCCATCGAGCAGGATCCGGCCCGCCTGCGAGTCGTAGAACCGCAGCAGCAGTTGCAGCACGGTGGTCTTGCCCGCGCCGCTCGCCCCCACCAGGGCCACGGTTTGGCCGGGTTGCACGTCCAGCGTGAAGTCCGACAAGGCAGGCGTCTGCGGCCGGGAGGGATACCGGAACTGCAGCGACTCGAATCGCACCGCGCTGCCCCCCGCAGGCCAGGGTGCCTGCACCGGGTCCGGTGGCGAGGCGACCGGGGAACGCGCGTTCAGGAGCTCCATCAGCCGCTCGGTCGCCCCCGCTGCCCGCAGCAGATCGCCATACACCTCGCCCAGCACCGCCACCGCGCCGGCCAGGATGATCACGTAAAGCACGGTCTGCCCCAGGTGCCCCGCGGTGATCAACCCCGCCAGCACCGCCTGCGTGCCCTCGTACAGGCCCCACAGCAGCAGGCCGGAGGTTGCGATGATGATGAAGGCCACCAGCAGCGCCCGTGCGCGGGTGCGCCGCACGGCGGTGCCGAAGGCCTGCTCGGTGGAGGCGTCGAAGCGCCGGGCCTCGCGGGCTTCGGCGGCATGGCTTTGCACCACGGGAATCGCGTTCAGGACTTCAGCGGCAATCGCGCTGGCGTCGGCGACGCGGTCCTGGCTGGCGCGCGAGAGACGCCGCACACGGCGCCCGAACCACATCGTGGGCAGCACCACGCCCACCACGATCAGCAGCACCTGCATCATGATCCAGGGGTTGGTCCACACCAGCATCACCAGCGCGCCCACCCCCATGACCGCATTGCGCAAGCCCATGGACAGCGAGGAGCCCACCACCGTCTGCACCAGGGTGGTGTCGGTGGTCAGTCGCGAGAGCACCTCGCCGGTCTGGGTGGTCTCGAAGAATTCAGGGCTCTGGCGCACCACGTGGGCATAGACCGCATTGCGCAGGTCGGCGGTGACGCGCTCCCCCAGCCAGCTCACGGTGTAGTAGCGGGCGGCCGAAAACACGCCCAGGGCCACGGCCACGCCGAACAGGGCGAGGAAATGCTGGCGCAGGGACATCACGGCGTCGCCCCGGTCCAGGCCCGCCAGCCCACCGTCGATCAGGCTGCGAAGCGCCAGGGGAAAGAGCAGGGTCGCCCCGGCGGCCAGGACCAGGAACAGGCCCGCCAGCACGATGCGGCCCCGGTATGGCCGCAGAAATGGCAAGAGACCCGAAAGGGACCTGGGCTGGCCCTTGGGGGCAGCGTCGGGGGAGGAGGGGCGGGCCATGCGGGCAGTGTAGTCGGGCAGTTGGCGGTACCATCCGTCACCGTGCGTATCCTCCTGGCTGAAGACGACAACCTGCTCGCCGACGCGCTCACTCGCGCCCTGGTGCAATCGGCCTATGCAGTCGACGTGGTCGGCTCCGGGGCGGAGGCGGACAACGCCCTGGCCCACCAGGTCTACGACCTCGCCATCCTCGATATCGGCCTGCCGGGCCTGAGCGGCCTGGACGTCCTGCGCCGCCTGCGCGCCCGCCGCTCGCGGGTGCCGGTCCTGATGCTCACCGCCATGGACACCCTGGCCGACCGAGTGCAGGGACTGGATGCCGGTGCCGACGACTACCTGACCAAGCCCTTCGACCTGCCCGAACTGGAAGCCCGCGTGCGCGCCCTGCTGCGGCGGGGGGCCGAGGCGGACACCAGCCTCTCGATGGGCCGCCTGCGCCTGGACACCGCGGCCCGCCGCGTCTACCACGACGGCCAGCCCGTGGATTTCTCGGCGCGTGAATTCGCGGTGCTGGAACTGCTCCTGATGCGGGAGGGCCGAGTGGTGTCCAAGGAGCACATGGTCAACCACCTGTACGGATGGGGCGATGAAGTGGGCGCCAATGCGATCGAGGTGTACGTGCACCGGATCCGCAAGAAGCTCGAACCCCTGGGGTGCGAGATCCGCACCGTGCGTGGCATGGGCTACCTGATGGAAGGGGCGGGCGGCGGTGCGGTCTGAGCCCGGCCTGCGGCGGACCCTGCTGCTGTGGCTGCTGGGGCCGCTGCTGGCGCTGCTGGTGCTGGACACCGGCGTGAGCTGGTGGACCTCCCAGCGCGCCGCCGACCTGGCGCATGACCGCTCCCTGCATGAACTCGCGCGCGAGGTGGCCCTGCATGTACGCCCGGGCGGCCCGGGCGGCACCCTGGTCCTGTCCCCTGCCGCTGAACGCATCCTGCTGGCGGATCCCGAGGACCGCGTGTTTTTCAAGGTGACGTCCGAGACGGGGCAGGCGCTGGGGGGCGATGCCGGCCTGGCAGCGCCTGCCGAAGGCCTGATGCGGGATGTCCGCCGCCCCGCCTTCTACCGCGACCGCCTGCACGGTGAACCCGTACGGGTCGTGGCGGCCTGGATTCCGCTGGGGCCTGAAGCCGGCGGGACGGCCGTCCTGGTGCAGGTGGCCGAAACCCTGAACCAGCGCAATGCCCTGGCGTGGGAGATCCTGGCTCACGCCATCGTGCCGCAGCTGCTGCTGATCGCGCTGGCCACGGGCGCGGTGTGGTTCGGTGTGCGCAATGGCCTGTGGCCGCTGCAGCGCCTGCGCCATGCGCTGGCCCGGCGCTCGCACCTGGACCTCGATCCGATCGACAAGCGCGGGGTGCCCCACGAAGTGCAGCCCCTGGTCGACGAGGTCAATGACCTGATGTCCCGGCTGGGGCAGGCCCTGGACCAGCGCAATCGCTTCATTGCCGATGCGGCCCACCAGTTGAAGACCCCCGTGAGCGGACTGAAGGCGCAGATCGAACTCGCCCTGCGCGAAAACGATCCGCAGCGCCTGCAGCATGCGATGGCGCAGTTGTACCTGGGAGTGGACCGGCTCTCGCGGCTGGTGCGCCAGCTGCTTTCACTCGCGCGCAATGAAGCCAATGCGGCCGACAGCCTGCGCCTGCAACCCCTGGACCTGTCGGCCCTGGCGCTGGAAGTGAGCATGGAATGGGCGCCCCAGGCCCTGCGCCGGCAGATCGACCTGGGCTTCGAGGGCGGGGAGACGGCCCTGATGATCCGCGCCGACGCCGACCGCCTGCGCGAACTCCTGAACAACCTGATCGACAACGCGGTCCGCTACAGCCGCGAGGGCGGGCGCATCACGGTGGCGGCGCATGCAGCCCCGGATGGACAGGTACGCCTGGCGGTGAGCGACGACGGACCGCACATCCCCCCGCAGGAGCGCACCCGCATCTTCGAACGTTTCCACCGCATCCTGGGCACCCGGGCGGACGGCAGCGGCCTGGGCCTGGCCATCGTGAGCGAGATCGCGACTCTGCATGGGGCGAGCATCACCCTGACCGAGGATGTGGACGGCGTCGGTAATACCTTCAGCGTCCTGTTTCCCCCTTTGTAAGAAGCCCGAAAGCTGCGCGAAATGTGCCTGACAGACGCCGGGAAGGAAGGCGTCAGAGGCATTGCCTAACCTCGAGGGGTTCAAAGGAGCCGCATCCCCGGCACCTTCCACCACGAGGAACACGATGGATTCTTTTGCCAGCCCTGAACTCTGGATCGCCCTGGTCCAGATCATCCTGATCAATATCGTCCTGTCCGGCGACAACGCGGTGGTCATTGCGCTGGCCAGCCGCTCGCTGCCGCCCGAGCAGCAGAAGAAGGCCATCATCTTCGGCAGCGTCGGTGCCATCGTGCTGCGCATCGTGCTGACCTTCTTCGCCGTCTACCTGCTGCAGCTGCCGTACCTGAAGCTGGTGGGCGCGGCGCTCCTGCTGTGGATCGGCATCGGCCTGCTCAAAGGCGATGATGACGACGCCGAGCTCGAAGGCCACTCGGGCCTGTTCGCCGCCATCAAGACCATCGTCATCGCCGACCTGGTCATGAGCCTGGACAACGTGATCGGCGTGGCTGCCGCGGCCAAGGGCAGCGTGTTCCTGCTGGTCGTCGGCCTGGCGGTGAGCATTCCCCTGATCATCTACGGCAGCACCCTGATCCTGAAGCTGATGGAGCGTTTCCCGATCATCATCACCGTCGGTGCCGCCCTTCTGGGCTGGGTGGCGGGCGAGATGGCGGTGTCCGACCCCGCCATCACCGGATGGATGGCCGGTCAGAACGCGGTTCATCTGGCCACGCCCATCGTGTGCGCCGTGTTGGTGGTTGCCGTGGGCAAGTGGCTGCAGTCCAAGGCCGCGCAACACGCGCCCACCGTGGCGGATTGATTCATCGCAGTGTGTTGAACACGAGGAGGTCTCCATGTCCCATGCCTTGCTGATTCCCGTCGATGCCGCCAGCGCGGCCCGTACCCAGGATGCCGTGAAGCGGGCGGTCGCCCTGTCCGCCCAGGACCCGCAGTCGGTGCATGTCCTGAGCGTGCAGCCCCTGGTGTCCTCGCATGTCACGGCCTTTTTTGGTCAGGGCGAGTTGCACCAGCTGCAGCACGAAGCGGGTAGCGAGGAGTTGGCGGAGACCGTCTCCCAGCTGCAGGCAGCGGGCGTGGCCCCGACCTGTCATGTGCGCGTGGGACGCCGCGCCGAGACCATCGCCGCCGTGGCACGTGAACTGGGTTGCGACACCATCCTCATGGGACAGGAGGATCACCCGGGGGTGGTCGACCGCCTCTTCGGCTCGGTGGCCGAACAGGTTCGCCACCTCCTGGGTGCCACGCCCGGCACCTGCCAGGTGATCGGTACCTGAGCGCCGTCTACAGGCGTAGCGCCTGCGCGTAGCCTGTCATCTCGAGGTAGCCGCGCCCCACGACCTGGCCCCGGACGTCGGCCAGTTCACTCAGGCCTTCCCAATAGATCGCACCCGTGGACGTGCGGCTGTCCAGTTCCTGGCTGTCCACCACGGCCCGCACGGTGTAGCGGCCCGCGGGGCAGTCCACCTGCCACACCACCGGGTAGCGCGTACCCGAAGCGGGACTGGTCCAGACCCGCTGCGGCGTGAAGGTGGTGCGGCCCGCCTCGAAGGCCTGCACCGGTTTGCCCGGGGCGCGCCACGAGCCGCCATCCCACACCGCCGTGCCATCGGCGCGCCGCAGGCGAAAGGCGGTGAGGGCGCTGCCATCGTCCAGGTTCATGCCGATCCAGTCCCAGCCCACGGCTTGCGGATGCAGCAGTTCCTCGCTCCATTCGTGGTCCAGCCATGCCCGGCCCGTGAGGTCATGGGGCTGCCCTTGCAGCAGCAGGCGGCCGCTGGCCTGCAACTGGGGCTGGCTGTAGTAGTAGCTGGCCTGGCTCGGTTGGGGGCCCTTGCGCGAGAGGCCCTCGCGCCCTTGCAGCAGCAGGGGCTGGGTCGGGGCAAACCGCAGATCCAGTGTGAAGTCGGCGGCGGGCACCTGCGCGTGGTAACTGCCATCGGATTCGCGCACCAGTGACCAGTCACGCAGCGTCAGCCGGGTGTCGTCCGTGCTGGCCTGCGCGATCCCGAACCCGGCGCGCGCGATGCGCTGGTCGTGCCACAGCCGCTGGCCTTGTACATCCGTGACGGCGGCGTGGGCGAACACCAGTTGACGGGCGGCGAAGGCCGAGGCCATCTTCTGCGTGGCATCGACGCGCGAGCGAAAGAAGGTGACCTGGAATCCGAATTCGCGGCCACCTGCGAGGGCGTGCCCCGTGACATACCACCATTCGGTGCGCAGGTCGGGGTGTGCGCCGTGGTCACGGGGAAAGGTCAGCGCACGGTAGGTGAGCGCTCCGGCGGTCAAGGGCGTGAGACCGCCGGTACCCGCCGCGAGGGACAGCAGGAGGACGCGGCGTGACAGACCCTGCATCACCAGTCCTCCTTGACCGCCAGCACCGCATCTCGGCCTGCGGCAGCGCGGCCCGCGAGCCAGGCCGTGAGCGTGCCTGCCGCCACCACCGCGGCGCACAGGAGCAGCAGGCGGGTCCAGGGCACAAGCAGGTCCATCGTCCAGTGAAAGCTTTGCGGATTGACCACGTGTACCAGCACCACGGCTACGGCCAGGCCTAGCGCCAGGCCGGCCAGGGACCCGATCAGGGTCCACGCGGCGCCCTCGCCTGCGACCACTGCCAGCACCTGCCGGCGCGTCAGCCCCAGGTGCTGTAGCAACCCGAATTCCTTGCGCCGCGCCAGCACCTGGGCGCTGAAACTGGCGGCCACGCCGAACAGACCGATGCCGATGGCCACCGCCTGCAGCCAGTAGGTCACGATGAAGCTGCGATCGAAGATGCGCAGGGAGACGGTTCGGATGTCCTGCGTGGTCGCGAACTCCAGCGCCGCGCCGCCTGTCCCGAACTGGCGCAGCGCATCCTGGACGGAGGCGGCCTGCGTGCCGGGTTCGAGCCACAGCAGCAGGTCGTTCACGCGTTCGTCGCCGGTGAGGCGCAGGTAGTCCGCGCGGTCCATCATCACCGCGCCGCTCTGGCGCGCGTAATCACGCCAGGTGCCGGCCACGAAGAAGGCAGGCTGGCCGGCGAACGCCTGGGACAGGCGCTCGAAACCCTGGCCTGGACGCACGCCGTACAGGTCGACGATGGCTTCGCTGACGTAGAGACCGATCCGGCCCGCTGGGACTGCCAGGGGCGTGTCCACCAGGGGCAGGGTGCGCGCCGGATCCTCAATTGGGCGTGCCAGCAGGGTCACGGCCGGCAGCGCCGGATCCAGCTGGAGGGCGCGCACGCGCTGTGTCGCAGTACGTGCCACGCCGGGCACCTGGCGGGCCACCTGCACGAAGCCGGGCTCGAGGAAGGCCGTGTCGCCCGCGGCGGCGCCCTCCGCGGTGCGCACGTACAGGTCGGCGGGGAGCACGACGTCCAGCCAGCGCGTCACGGAATCACGAAAGCTCGCAACCATCACGGTCAGGGCCACCGCCAGGCTCAGGGAAGCCACGACGCCGCTGACCGCCACGGCGGCCGTCTCCCGCACCCGCCGCGCGCGTTCGATGGCCAGCAGGGGCAGCAGGCGGTGCGACAGGCGCGGAGCCAGCATGTCGTACACCGTGGCCACCGCCCCTGGCAGGGCGGTGATGCCGCCCACCAGCAGCAAGGCGATCGACACATAGGCAGCCAGGGGCACGCCCGCGACCGGCGGCGCCAGGGCCAGCAGGCCGGCCCCGGCGACCAGCAGGAAGCTCACCAGATGCCGTCGGCCGGTGGCAGGCGCCTGCCCCAGGCCCTTGAGGGACGGTGCCAGCGGCAGCCGCTGGGCCTGACGCGCCGGCAGCCACCCCCCCGCCATCGCAGCGACCATGCCCAGGCCGCCATAGACGCCTGCCGCGCCGCCGCTCCATTGCAGGCGTGGCGCCACCCCTGCGAAGTAACCGCCCCCGAGGTCGCCTCCGAGCAGGTGCAGGGCGAGGGCTGCCAGCCCCGTGCCCAGGGCGATGCCCGCAACACTGCCCGCCGCGCCCAGGGCCACCGATTCGGTGGCCACCAGCTGCAGCCGCTGGCGCGCGGTGAGACCCAGCACGCCCAGGAGCGCGAATTGACGCGTGCGCCGGGCCACGCTCAGGGACAGCACCGAATACACCAGGAAGGCGCCGGTGAAGAGGGCTACCAGTGCCAGTACCGTGAGGTTCACCCGGTAGGCGCGCGAGAGGTTGCTCACACGTTCGGCGGCGTCGCCCGGTTCGGCGGCGGTGACACTTGCCGGCAGTTGCAGGGAACGGACCACGTCCTCGCGCACGGCGCCTGGGACCAGCCGCAGGTCGATGCGCGTGAGCTGCCCGCCCCGGCCGAACAGGTCCTGTGCCGCGCCGATGTCCATCACCGCCATCGGCCCGCCGCCTGCACCCACGGTACCCGCCACCGTCACCGGCACCATGCGCAGGCCCACCTGCAGTTCGATGCGTGTGTCCGGCAGCAGCTGGCGCGCGGCCGGATTCAGGAACACGGTGGCGGGCGCGAACAGGGCGAAGCGGTCGCTGCCCGGGGCGGGTGCCGGCATCAGCGAAGGCGCGAGGGTGGCGACGGTCAGGGCATCAACGCCCAGCACCCGCAGGGACTGCCTGCGGCCGTTGGGGGTGGCCACCAAGGTACTGGTTTCCAGCACAGGGCTGGCCAGGGCCACCTTCGGGTGCTGCGCCACGCGCGCGTACAGGGATTCATCGAAGCCACCTTGCACCGCACGCAGCTCCAGGTCAGGCTGCCCGTTGACGGAGCGCACCGCGCTGGAGAATTCCGAGAGCGCCGAGGCGTTGATCAGGTGCACCGAGAAGGCCAGCGCCACGCCCAGCATGACAGCCACGACCGCTGCGGCACTGCGCCAGGGGTGGTGGCGCAGTTCCTGCCAGGAGAAGGTACGCAGCAGGGCCAGCATCCGGCGATTGTGGCCTGCCGGCCCACCCCCGCGCCTGGGCGGGGGCTTGCAGGGGCGGACTGCCTCAGGCGGCGAGTTCGCCCATGGCCGGCGTGAATTCGGCCATGAGTTCCTCCTTGCGCTGTTCCAGCTGCTCGCGCATCGTCACCAGGTCCAGCTTGCGGGCGCTTCGGGCGCGGGTGAAGATCTCGCCGCGTTCTTCCTTCACATGGTGGTCCACGTACTCGCCCAGGACCTTGACCTTGGCATCCACTCTTTCATCGGCTTCGCTGGCGCGCTGGATCTGCGCGACGAGACTGCGCACGGTCTGGTGTTCCACCTCGGCTTCATCGAGCAGGTCGGTGTCCTTGATGGCGGCGCGCAGGGCGGGATAGAAGATTTCCTCCTCGATCTGGGCGTGGATCGTGAGCTCCTGGCAGATGCGTTGCGCCAGCTCCAGTTTCTTCTGGGCGGCGCTGCGTGCGCGCGATCCCGTGAGCTCCTCGTATTCCTTGAACATCTTCTTGACAGCGCGGTGATCGGCATCGAGCAGGTCGCAGGCATCCTTGCCTGAACGGGTGGTGGCCATGGGGTTCTCCTGGAGTGGGCGTGCAGGCGCCCTGGCGGCGCCCGTCGGTCTCCAGCGTAGTGAGAGCCGGCCGGTCAGGCGTCAGGCCCCAACCGGCGTGGGTGTCGGACGAAACCTGATGCGTGCAGGGTGCAGGAGGTCAGCGTCAGGCAAAGCCGCGTGCGGTGAGGCGCAGCACGCGGTCACCCCGGCGGGCCGCTGCCTCGGAATGCGTGACCAGGACCAGGGCCGCGCCCTGTTCACGGGTCTGCGCCAGCAGCAGGTCCATGACGCGGGACGCCGTACCCGGATCGAGGTTGCCCGTGGGTTCATCCGCCAGGAGGAGGGCAGGGCGGTGCACCAGTGCCCGCGCGATCGCCACCCGCTGCAGCTGTCCCCCGCTCAGTTGCTGCGGCAGGCGCTCGCCCAGGCCCTGTAGGCCCACGGCTTCGAGCATGGCCTGCACGCGGGGAGCGATGTCCGAGGGTCTTTCTCCCAGCAGCATCAGGGGCAGGGCAATGTTCTGGGCCACGTCCAGGTGCGGCAGCACATGGAAGGCCTGGAAGACGAAACCGACATGCTGGCGCCGCAGCAGTGCGCGTTCGTCGTCGGTAGCGGCATTCAGGTCGTGGCCGCACAGGGTGATGCGACCTTCATCCAAGCTGTCCAGGCCCGCCAGGCAATTGAGCAGGGTGGACTTGCCCACGCCCGAATCGCCGACGATGGCGACGAATTCGCCGGCAGCCACCTCCAGCGAGACGCCTGAAAACACGGTGTCGTGGCCATAGCGCTTGGCCAGGCCGTCCACGCGGATGACGGGTGCGGGGCGGGCCTGCAGGGGCGGGTTCATGCGGGGATCTCCTGCGCGGCACGCAGCAACTGTTCGAGGGCCCCCGGAGCGTCACAGGCGATCACGTGCCGCGTGTTCATGCTGCGAAGCCAGGTCAGTTGCCGCTTGGCGAGTTGACGTGTAGCGGCGATGCCGGTTTCCATCAGGACCGGCATAGGCGGCACATCGCCCGCCTGTGGGTGTTCCGTGGCGTCCAGCCAGGCCCAGGCCTGACGGTAGCCGACGCAGCGCATGGACGGCAGCTCCAGGTGGAGGTCAGCACGGGCGCGCAGGCGCCGCACTTCGTCCAGGAAGCCGGATTCCATCATCTGTTTGAAGCGCAGGGCAATGCGCTCATGCAGCCACGCGCGGTCCTGGGGTTCCAGCGAGATCAGCTTCGCAGGGGGCATCGGTGCCTGCGCAGTGGCAACGCCTGGCGCGTTCCGTCCGTCCGCATGCCACTGGCTCAAGGGACGGCCTGACAGGCGATAGACCTCCAGGGCACGCTGTATCCGTTGCGCGTCGTGGGGTGCCAGGCGTTCAGCCGTGGCCGGATCGACCTGTGCGAGTTCTGCATGCAGAGCGGGCCAGCCCTCGCGTGCTGCCTGCGCATCAAGTTCGGCGCGCACCTGCGGGTCGGCCGCAGGCATGGGGGCCAGGCCTTCGAACAGCGCCTTGAAGTACAGCATGGTGCCGCCCACCAGCACAGGCAGCCTGCCTCGTGCATGGATGTCACGGATGCAGCGGGCCGCGTCGGCCGCGAATTCGGCGGCGCTGTAGGTCTGTACCGGATCGCGGATGTCGATCAGGTGGTGCGGCACCTGGGCGCGTTCTTGCGCTGTGGGCTTGGCGGTGCCGATGTCCATTCCCTGGTAGACCAGTGCGGAGTCGACGCTCACGATCTCGATGGGGCGGACGTTCGCCAGGGCGAGGGCAGCGGCCGTCTTGCCGCTGGCGGTGGGGCCTGCCAGCGCGAGGAAAGGTGGCGGGTCAGGCGCGCGGGGCATCGGTCTGGCGCGGGCCTTCAGCGACCGCGCAGGAACAGGGCGTCGAGTTCGCGCAGCGAGAGCTGGCGCCAGGTCGGCCGCCCGTGGTTGCATTGGTCGGAACGCTCGGTCTGCTCCATCTGCCGCAGCAGGGCGTTCATCTCGTCGAGCGTCAGACGGCGGTTGGCGCGCACCGCGCCGTGGCAGGCCATGGTGGCCAGCAACTCGTTGCGTGCACGCTGGATGACGGTGCTGGCGTCGTGCTGTGCGAGTTCGGCCAGCACGCTGCGTGCGAGTTCCACCGCGTCGCCCTGCGCCAGGCTGGTGGGCACGGCGCGCACGGCCAGGGTCTTGGCCGAGAGCGGCGCGACGTCCAGGCCCAGCAGGTGCAGCGTCTCGGCGTTGGATTCGGCCGTGGCGACTTCCTGCGGCGTGGCCGGGAAGGTGGCGGGTATCAGCAGGGGCTGGCTGGCGATGGCCTGCGAGGCATCCTCACCCGCCTGTGCCTTGAGCTTCTCGTAGACGATGCGCTCGTGCGCGGCGTGCATGTCGACCACGACCAGGCCCTGCGCGTTCTCGGCCAGGATGTAGACGCCCTGCAACTGGGCCAGGGCACGGCCCAGGGGCCAGTCGCCTTCAGGCAGGGGGGGCGAGACGTCGGCGCGTTCAGCGCCCGGGGCAGCGGGCGCAGCGGACGGCCGCCACAGCAGGCCGAGGTCGGACACCGGCTGCCCCGGCAGGTCCTCACGCGCCGCGAAGCGGATCGAGGGCTGGGTCCAGCGGGCGGACTCTGCGTCGGCCTGTGGGGGCGCGGGAAGGCTCCCGGTCCATGGGGGAGTTCCTGATCCCGAGGGCGCCAGGAGGCCTGCCGCCAGGCCTGCAGCCTGACCCGCGCGCGGGGCCGCCAGCGCGTTTTCAACCGCGTGTCGCACGGCCTGGTGCACGGCGCGTCCATCGCGAAAGCGCACTTCGACCTTGGTCGGGTGGACGTTCACATCCACCTGCGACGGGTCGATCTCGATGGCCAGCACATACACCGGCTGGCGCTGGCCGTGCAGCACGTCCTCGTAGGCACTGCGCAGGGCATGGGCGATGACCTTGTCGCGGACATAGCGCCCGTTGACATAGGCGAACTGCTGGTCGGCGCGCGAGCGGGCCACATCGGGCAGGCCGGCATGGCCCGTCACCCGCAGCGGACCGGCCTGGGCATCGACCGTGACGCTCTGCTCGATGAAATCCGTCCCCAGCACGTCGGCCACGCGGGTGGCCCGTGCGGTCGTGGCGCGCCATTGTTCGACGAGCTTGCCCTCATGCCAGATTGCGAAGCCGACCTCGGGCCAGGCCAGGGCGTGACGCCGCACGGCTTCAATGCAGTGGGCCAGCTCGGTGGCGTCGGTCTTGAGGAACTTGCGCCGGGCGGGTGTACTGAAGAAAAGCTCCTTCACTTCCACCGTGGTGCCCGTGGCGCGCGCCGCAGGCCGCAGCTCGCCGGTGCGCGCCTCCAGCACAAAGGCGGTCGCCTCGCCCTCGACGCGCGAAAGCAGGCTCAGCTCGGACACCGAGGCGATGGCAGCCAGCGCCTCGCCGCGAAAGCCCATGGTGCCGACGGACTCCAGATCGGACAGGGAGGCGATCTTGCTGGTGGCATGGCGCTTGAGGGCGATGGCCAGTTCGCCCGGGGCGATGCCCCCGCCATCGTCCTCGACGGCGATCAGGCGGGTGCCGCCGGCCAGCAGGCGCACCGTGACCTGGCGCGCGCCGGCGTCCAGGGCGTTGTCGACCAGTTCACGCACGACCGAGGCCGGGCGCTCGATGACCTCGCCAGCGGCGATCTGGCTCACCAGTTCGTCGGGCAGTTCCCGGATCGGCCGGCGCTGGGAAGGATGAGACTGGGCAGGCACCCCGGCATTCTAGGGGGCGGGCCATAATGCCCCGCCATGGAATACGCCGCCTTCCTGATCGACTTCATCCTCCATGTGGACCGTTACCTGGAGGCGTTCGTGCGGGATCACGGCACCTGGGTCTACGCGCTGCTTTTCCTGATCGTCTTCGTCGAGACCGGGCTGGTGGTGATGCCTTTCCTGCCGGGGGATTCCCTGCTGTTCGTGGTGGGCGCCCTGTGCGGGGCGGGCTTCATGAGCCTGCCGGTGGCCATGGGGGTGCTGCTGGCGGCGGCCATCCTGGGCGACCAGTGCAACTACACCATCGGCCGCTACTTCGGGCCCAAGGTGTTCCAGTGGGAGCAGTCACGGTTCTTCAACCGTCGTGCCTTCCTGCAGGCCCACGCGTTCTACGAGCGCCATGGCGGCATCACCATCATCGTGGCGCGCTTCATGCCTTTCATCCGCACCTTCGCCCCCTTCGTGGCAGGCGTCGCCGAGATGAACCGCGCGAAGTTCACCCTCTACAACGTGATCGGTGCCGTGGTCTGGGTGGTGGGCATCTGCACCGCGGGCTATTTCCTGGGCAGCGTGCCCTGGGTCAAGACCCATCTGGACAAGATCATCTGGGCGATGATCGTCGTGCCGGGGCTGCTGGTGATCGTCGGGGCCTGGCGCGCGCGCCGCAAGGCCGATGCCGCTTCGGGTGCCGGCGCCGCCGCGCCCTGAACCCACGGGGCGCCTGGCGGGGCGCTACACCGTGCGGCTACGCGCCAGCGGCGGGTTCGCCGCGAAGTACCGCAGGATGCCCTTCATCAGCGCGTCGGCCAGCTGCTCCTGGTAGGCCTCGCTGCGCAGGCGGGCCTCCTCCTCGGGGTTGGAGATGAAGGCCGTCTCCACCAGCACGCTGGGAATGTCCGGGGCCTTGAGCACCGCGAAGCTGGCCTGCTCCACGCGCGGCTTGTGCAGCCGTCCGACCTGGCCGATCTCCCCGAGCATGGCCCCCCCAGCCGCAGGCTGTCGTTGATCTGGGCCGTGGTGCTCATGTCCAGGAGCACCTTGGCCACGTGGGCGTCCTGCGCCTTCACGTTGATCCCCCCGATCAGGTCGGCCCGGTTCTCCTTGTCGGCCATCCAGCGCGCCGCCGTGCTGGAGGCGCCGCTCTGGCTCAGGGCGAAGACGCTGGCGCCGCGCGCCATGGGGGTGAAGAAGGCGTCGGCATGGATGCTCACGAAGAGGTCGGCCTGCACGCGCCGCGCCTTCTGCACGCGCACATGCAGCGGCACGAAGAAATCCGCGTCGCGCGTGAGGAAGGCGCGCATCGGGTTGCCGTTGATGCTGCTGGCGTTGATGCGCGCCTGCAGCCGCTGCGCGATGCTCAGGACGACATCCTTTTCACGCGTGCCACCGGGACCGACGGCGCCCGGGTCCTCGCCGCCATGGCCTGGGTCCAGGGCGATGACGATGAGGCGGTCGGTACGTGAAGCGGGAGGCGCAGCCGGGGTGGCTTCGGCCACTGCCGCAGGGGGCTGCGGGGCGGGAACGACGGGAGCGCGCTGCATCTGCCGCTCGATCAACTCGCCCAGCGGGTCACGCGCCGGCGCGGGGGCGGTGGCCACCGGGCCTGAGGGGGCTGCCGCGGGCGCAGGGGGCGCTTCGCGCAGGCGCTGCGCGATCAACTGCTCCAGCGGGTCGATCGGTGCGGCCGGATAGACATCCAGCACCAGGCGGTGGCGGTAGGCGGCGATCGGCGGGAGCTGGAAGGCCTGGGGGACGGCCGCCTGCTTCAGATCGAACACCAGCCGCACCTCCCCCGGCGCGTACTGGCCGGCCCGGATGCCGGCGATGTAGGGGTCGTCCGGCTTCACCTTGGCCACCAGCTGGCGCAGCGCGGGATTGAGGTCGATGCCCTCGATGTCCACCACCAGCCGGGGCGGGTTGGGCACCAGGGACTGGCGCGAGACCAGCACGCCGTCGGATTCGATGGTCACGCGCGAGTAGTCGGCGGCGGGCCAGATGCGCACGGCCAGGATGGTGGCGCCCCGGGCGATCTCGCTCACGCCCAGGGAGAGCACCAGGGTGCCCGTTTTCAGGAGCGCGCGCCGCCGGATCATGCGCCGAGGAGGGCCTGGCCCCGGAGGGTGTGGGCGCGCAGGGTCACCTCGCGCGTGTCGTCGGCTTGCACGGCGATGTCCATCACCAGGTCCGGCACGGGCAGCACCCCACCCGCCTGGTCCGGCCACTCGGCGATCTTCAGGCCCGGGCCGGCGAAGACGTCACGAAAGCCGGCGTCCTCCCACTCGCGCGGGTCGTTGAACCGGTAGAAGTCGAAGTGCCAGATCGGCAGCGGGGTGGCCTGCCCGGGCAGGGGCGCTCCCTCGTGGGGCTCGACGACCGCGTAGGTGGGGCTCTTGATGCGACCCGTCACGCCCAGCGCGCGCAGCAGGTGGCGCACGAAGGTGGTCTTGCCCGCGCCCAGGTCGCCGCGCAGGGCGATGAAGGCGTCGCGGATCTCGGCGCGCGAGGCCAGGCGCCGGGCCCAGGCGAGGGTGTCCTCCTCGGCGGGCCAGCGGACCACGAGGGGGCTTCCTACAATCGGCGGGTGATGGTCGGCAGCAGTCAAGCTCATTTCGGCGGATCGCCGCTCGTCCCGCAGATCGGGCACTGGGCGCGTGAGCTTGGATTCTCCCAAATTGGCGTCTCGGGCATCGACCTGTCCAGTGCGGAACCCGGGCTTTTGGACTGGCTGTCGCGGGGTTTCCACGGTGAGATGGCCTACATGGCCGCCCACGGCCTCAAGCGCGCCCGCCCCGCCGAACTGGTCCCCGGGACCGTCAGCGTCCTCACCGCCCGCATGGACTACCTGCCCCGTGGCACGCCCGAAGGCTGGCAGGCGATCGAGTGGGCCCGCCTGGCCCGCCCCCATGAGGGCGTCGTCTCCCTCTACGCCCGGGGACGGGACTACCACAAGGTGCTGCGGACCCGGCTGCAGCAGCTGGCCGATCGCATCGCGGCGGCCGTCGGGCCGCTGGGGCACCGGGTGTTCACCGATTCGGCCCCCGTGCTGGAGGCCGAACTGGCGGTGCGCAGCGGCCAGGGCTGGCGCGGCAAGCACACCCTGGTGTTGAACCGCGAGGCCGGGTCGATGTTCTTTCTCGGCGAGATCTACCTGGACCTGCCGCTGCCGGCGACGGAACCGGTCACCGACCACTGCGGCAGCTGCAGCGCCTGCATGGACATCTGCCCCACGCAGGCCATCGTGGGACCCGGCCGGCTGGATGCCCGCCGCTGCATTTCCTACCTCACCATCGAGCACCCCGGGTCCCTCCCCGAAGACCTGCGCGCGGCGATCGGCAACCGCATCTACGGCTGCGACGACTGCCAGCTGGCCTGTCCCTGGAACAAGTTCGCGCAGCGCAGCGTCCTGCCGGATTTCGATGCGCGCGAGGGCATGGCGGGTCCGAGCCTGGCCGTCCAGCTCGGGTGGAGCGAGGCGCAGTTCCTGCGTCTGACCGAGGGCAGCCCGATCCGCCGCATCGGCCATGAGCGCTGGCTGCGCAATGTGGCCGTGGCCGCGGGCAATGCCTTGCGCCAGGGCGAGGATGTGGCACTGCGCCAGGCCCTGGGTGGCCTGCGGGAGCACCCGAGCGCGCTGGTGCGCGAGCACGTGGACTGGGCGCTGGCCCAGGGCGCCGCGCGCGGCGCGGGCTAGGGCGAGGCCAGGGGCAGCAGCACCCCCAGCGCGAAGGGGATGCTCAAGGCCGCCAGCAGGGTCGAGAGCGTCACCAGCGCCGCGACAAAGGGGCCGTTGTAGCCCATGCGCGCCGCCAGGACGTAGCCGCTGGAGGCGGTGGGCAGGGCCGAAAAGCACAGGAAGGTGCTGGTCTGCAGGGGGTCCAGCCGCATCACGCGCGCCAGCGACAGGGCGATCAGCGGCAACGCCAGGTGCTTGATCGCCAGCAACGAGGAGGCCAGCGTCTTGCTCTGTGCCAGGGAGCTC
>JACCDX010336911.1_pt1 | contig 16577 bp, 15 predicted proteins | sample 7449681 | NCBI WGS metagenome assembly JACCDX01 (sample SAMN15323450, study PRJNA562643) | freshwater metagenome | isolation source: river surface water | place: USA:Blue River Watershed | collected 2017-08-18 | reverse complement strand
GCCTTCGCCTGCCTGGACGACTACGAGGCGCAGAAGGCGCTGGGCGTGGACCCGGTGTTCAACCCGCACGCGCTGGGCATCAAGGACGCGGAGTACTGGGAGCGCAGGCTGGAGGCGCGGGAGAGTCTGGAGTAGGGGGTTTGGCTTCAATCTATTGTCTTTGTGGGCTGGGCAGGTGATTTTTATGAAGACCATGCAGGCAGCGGTGGCGAGGCGTCGGTTTGACAAGCTGATTGATGATGTTGCCGTTGCTCCGATTCGAATTCAGCGGCATGGCCGTGACGTGGCGGTGATGATGTCCATTGAGGACTATGAGCGCTGCTTCAAACGGACGACTGACCAGGACCTCGTGGCGCGCTACCACGACGAGAGCATGGAGCGGTATGGGGCGTTGTATGAACGCCTCGGCGGGAGTTGACTGTACGTTCTGACAGCACGTCGTTTGTCCGGTCTCCGGTGCAAGAGTGAGGGGGTGTTCCACTCTCATTCACTTGCCCGGAGACTCTCATGAAATTACCGATTGCCCTGTTCGTTCTTGGCGTCACTCTTTGCAGCTGCGCCACCATCACTCGCGGTACCACCCAGGCCTTCACCATCACATCTGAGCCCACGGGCGCCGATGTCCGACTTTCCAACGGTCTGGCCTGTCAGACACCCTGCGCCTTGGAAGTGAAACGGCGGCCGGGCTTCGTGGTGACCATCACCAAACCCGGCTACAAGACCGTGAACACCAGCGTGGTGTCGTCCATTTCCGGCGGTGGCGGCACTGCCATGGCGGGCAATGTGCTGTTGGGCGGCATCATCGGTGCGGGCGTGGATGCGTCGAATGGCTCGATGAACGAGCTGGCACCGAATCCGCTGCATGTGGTGATGGAAGGGGAGTGAGGGGGGGGCGGTCAGGCATACGCGGCTTGCGGTTCATCCCCACGCCTGTGGGGAACGGACCAGCCTCCTGCCTGAGTGCCTGGCGACTCCCAGTTCATCCCCACGCCTGTGGGGAACGGGAGAACGAGCCCAGCACGGACAGCCCGACATTCGGTTCATCCCCACGCCTGTGGGGAACGGGAGCGTGTCGTGCTCAAGCAGATCAACATCATCGGTTCATCCCCACGCCTGTGGGGAACGGCGAAGGAGAGCAGGCAGAAAGGCGCTGAGACACGGTTCATCCCCACGCCTGTGGGGAACGGTACACAAAGGGGTCAATACGTGACGCCCCGTGCGGTTCATCCCCACGCCTGTGGGGAACGGACGTGCGTCTCATGCCCTTGCTCTTTGTCTTTCGGTTCATCCCCACGCCTGTGGGGAACGGGGGCATCAGGATCGTGCTTAACTTCGCAGATTCGGTTCATCCCCACGCCTGTGGGGAACGGCAAGTAACGCGCTCATGCTTGACGCCTCGCCGCGGTTCATCCCCACGCCTGTGGGGAACGGGCAATCTCCTCATCCGTCCACTGGTAGCCGTCCGGTTCATCCCCACGCCTGTGGGGAACGGATCCAGACTTGAACAGTGTAGAATCGCATTTCCGGTTCATCCCCACGCCTGTGGGGAACGGGCTCATGCGAGAAAGCCGATCAAGCACCTCGGCGGTTCATCCCCACGCCTGTGGGGAACGGTCTCTTTCGCAAACTCAGAGTAAAATTTCTTGCGGTTCATCCCCACGCCTGTGGGGAACGGGCGCACTGTGCGACGGCCGTCGGGGTCAGTCACGGTTCATCCCCACGCCTGTGGGGAACGGTGGTTTTTTGGTTGTGTGACGTAGTTGGTTCGCGGTTCATCCCCACGCCTGTGGGGAACGGGCCCTTTTAAGTCGATTACTGAAGCATAGCGCCGGTTCATCCCCACGCCTGTGGGGAACGGGGCGTACCTCAGTCCGAGGCTTGACGCTATTTCGGTTCATCCCCACGCCTGTGGGGAACGGGCGGCATCGAACAGGAAATCGAGGGCGCGCTGCGGTTCATCCCCACGCCTGTGGGGAACGGCAATCGGAGGCGCTGGAGGGGTAAGCGGGTTCCGGTTCATCCCCACGCCTGTGGGGAACGGTTGACCTCTGGCGCCAGATCGTTCGGTGCCCGCGGTTCATCCCCACGCCTGTGGGGAACGGACGCTGGAGCAGTGGAAAACCAACATGAACTTCGGTTCATCCCCACGCCTGTGGGGAACGGGAGATGCACCGGCATCGAGGGCTAGACTTTCTCGGTTCATCCCCACGCCTGTGGGGAACGGCAATTCCTCGGCCAATCGAGAGCCTGAGTTGTCGGTTCATCCCCACGCCTGTGGGGAACGGAGTCTTACTTTAGAGAAAGGCATAACGGAATACGGTTCATCCCCACGCCTGTGGGGAACGGTTTTGCCGGACGAATGGTATTGGGCAGACAGCCGGTTCATCCCCACGCCTGTGGGGAACGGTTGATTAGCTAACGTACCACTCATGATCTGAGCGGTTCATCCCCACGCCTGTGGGGAACGGATTTCCTCGCGGCGCTGAGCAAACTCTGCTCGCGGTTCATCCCCACGCCTGTGGGGAACGGCCGGACAGATGGTTATTACAGGGGGCGCATTGCGGTTCATCCCCACGCCTGTGGGGAACGGACTCCAATCAATATCGCTCACTTTGCATCCTCCGGTTCATCCCCACGCCTGTGGGGAACGGACACCGACGCAATTTGCCAATCTGATGCCATGCGGTTCATCCCCACGCCTGTGGGGAACGGTGCGTTACGTTTCTTTAGGCAAAGCTCTGACCCGGTTCATCCCCACGCCTGTGGGGAACGGAAAGCTAGGCCGAAGCATGACTGGACAAGTCACGGTTCATCCCCACGCCTGTGGGGAACGGTGAATATCGTTCTCATTGTGGCCCCTTGGCTACGGTTCATCCCCACGCCTGTGGGGAACGGTTATGCCGGGCCGCAACATGGTCACCTTTGACCGGTTCATCCCCACGCCTGTGGGGAACGGTCAAACGATGAAGTGATTGAGCTTATATCCTCCGGTTCATCCCCACGCCTGTGGGGAACGGAGGCGCAAATCGCCGCGCCTGCTCTACGGAGCCGGTTCATCCCCACGCCTGTGGGGAACGGGCTGATTCACACGCACTCAGGGTCTATGCAGACGGTTCATCCCCACGCCTGTGGGGAACGGGGCAATCTCGGCCGGCGTCAGCTGCCTGTCCTCGGTTCATCCCCACGCCTGTGGGGAACGGACCATGCTCATTTCAGACAATGCGGCGAGAAGCGGTTCATCCCCACGCCTGTGGGGAACGGGCGTAGATTGCGCCTGTGAGCCACTGCCGGCACGGTTCATCCCCACGCCTGTGGGGAACGGTAGCGCCTAGGGGAGTGAACAGTTTATCAGGTCGGTTCATCCCCACGCCTGTGGGGAACGGTCCACGCCGAATACATGAATCTCTGTATAGCCCGGTTCATCCCCACGCCTGTGGGGAACGGAGATAGGCCGTCCCCAATTCGCCCTCTCGCTGCGGTTCATCCCCACGCCTGTGGGGAACGGGGACTCCACGCAATGCTTTACGGCAATGCCTGAGGTTCATCCCCACGCCTGTGGGGAACGGATCGCGCCGATTGTCGGCATGACGCCTAATCACGGTTCATCCCCACGCCTGTGGGGAACGGTACTGTCCAATCTGGCCCATCGACTATGGGCACGGTTCATCCCCACGCCTGTGGGGAACGGCTCAAAAGATTTAATCAGGTCGCCTCTGAAGTCGGTTCATCCCCACGCCTGTGGGGAACGGGGCCATTGCGTCAGTCACGCGGGATTCATACGCGGTTCATCCCCACGCCTGTGGGGAACGGCAGGCTTGGCACAATCCTCACCACAACGTCACCGGTTCATCCCCACGCCTGTGGGGAACGGAGACACTTACTCCCGCCCATCACGCAAATGCGCGGTTCATCCCCACGCCTGTGGGGAACGGCCAAATTGCCACGGGTGGACGATCTGGTCAGGCGGTTCATCCCCACGCCTGTGGGGAACGGCGAGCAGATCAGGCTCGAAGGCATCGAGATCACGGTTCATCCCCACGCCTGTGGGGAACGGACCATACCAGCGGCAAGGAATGAGCCTTCCAGCGGTTCATCCCCACGCCTGTGGGGAACGGCTGCTGGCGCCTGGGTGGCTGCCGGCACCGCTGCGGTTCATCCCCACGCCTGTGGGGAACGGACTGTGAAGTCAGCCGTCACCGGGAACACCTGCGGTTCATCCCCACGCCTGTGGGGAACGGGTCGGGTCGGATGCCACGGAATCCGGGCCGTCCGGTTCATCCCCACGCCTGTGGGGAACGGGCATCGCCGCGCGGATGACCATTTCGCGGCTGCGGTTCATCCCCACGCCTGTGGGGAACGGGGAGAGGCTACCGATGGTGAGGATGTTGTCACCGGTTCATCCCCACGCCTGTGGGGAACGGATTCAATCATCGCGGCCAGCAGTGCCATTTCTGCGGTTCATCCCCACGCCTGTGGGGAACGGACATAATCGACAGCAACGGAATAGACGACGCGCGGTTCATCCCCACGCCTGTGGGGAACGGAGGTTCTGAGTTGGTATGATTTTTACTATGAGCGGTTCATCCCCACGCCTGTGGGGAACGGTGCCGTGAACTGTGACGCTGACGTTGGCAGTGCGGTTCATCCCCACGCCTGTGGGGAACGGGCATCATGTTTGCGCTGTACCTGCCCTTCCTGCGGTTCATCCCCACGCCTGTGGGGAACGGTTCGCCGCATGACGGGCACTCGCATCGCTTCCCGGTTCATCCCCACGCCTGTGGGGAACGGGTGCATTTGCTTAGGCTTGCGCCTTGATTCCTCGGTTCATCCCCACGCCTGTGGGGAACGGATACAGGGAGTCACAACAATGAGCGGCGGATACGGTTCATCCCCACGCCTGTGGGGAACGGTCTAAGTATACACACCTGTATTTCTTAGATATTTTTGACGTGAATTTTTCTACCAGATTTTTAAAGAGCGATTACTTCGGGGGAGGGGAGAATTCGACCAGCCGCAAGCCATCCCAGTCCACTGGTTGTCTGCGATTAGCACCCAGAGTCTGGAATTCAAATCCAGATTCAGAGTTCGTTTGCCATGCGATGACCACGTTGCCATCCCCGAAATCTGCTTCAACATATTCCCAGATTTTTTCGCGGACTCGTTTGCTCAAGTCACCAAGGTAGACGCCGGCGCGTACTTCCAACATGAAGACAGCAAGCCTGCCTCTCAACCTGTCGGGCACTGCTTCGGTGACCACCACAGTAAAGGCCATCAGCTTCTGTGTCCGTGGTCACCAATCGCTTTGGGCAAAGGAATTGCTGCGGGCACGGCTTCAAGGTGAGGCTCAGGTTTCGCAATCCCTCCGGCTGACAGTACGTCTTCTATCAGAGGGATGATCTTCTTCAAGATGCTGGTACTTCGAAATAGCTCTCTGCACTCATGCCTGACTTGTTTATCCGGGCTGGCCGGACTCTTTGCAGCAATTCGAAAAGCCAGAGGAACTACAGTGTCAAATTTGTACAAGTCAGCTATGTCGTAAACGAACGAGAGTGGTTTGCCCGAGTGAATAAATCCTATGGCAGGCGCGTAGCCAGCAGCCAGAATTGCAGCCTCGGTTATACCGTAAAGGCAGCTGGTGGCGGCACTCAGACATTGATTGATGATGTCGCCCTTGTCCCAGTCTTCAGGGTCGTATTTTCTACCCTGCCACTTCACGCCGTATTGCTCCGCCAGCAGTTTGTAGTGTGCTCGCACCCTCGCCCCTTCAATGCCTCGGAGTTGGTCAATGCTTCGCCGATTTGGCGCCTCTTCACCGAAGCGAATTTTGTACATCTTTCGCACGACTTTCAGGCGCAGATCATCATCCAGTGCCAGTCGCGCCTGATACAGCAGATGATCACTTCGAGCTCCTCCTGGCTGTCCTGCTGCATACAGTCGCACACCCGCTTCGCCCACCCAGACGAGCAGTGTCCCTACGGTCGCCGCAAGTTTTATTGCCGCGTGTGAGACTCGTGTGCCAGGCTCAAGCAATATGCAGGCAGTCGATCCGATGGGAATATGTGTGCGGATACCTGTCTTGTCGATTACGACGAATGCTCCGTCCACCACGTCTATTTGTCCGTACTCCACAAAGACCATGGACACTCGGTCTTTGAGTGGGATTGGCTTCAGTGGGATATAGGCCATGGAGTGTTCCGTTGCGGTCACGATTCGCGTTGAGGGCGTAATTTCGGTGTGCTGAGTATCGTCATCTGGCGTATCGCGGTTCTATTCAGCTCCCCTATCCGCTCAGCTTGAGGCATACCTTGTTGAATGAAATGTGCATTCAGATTTTCGAGATTCGCCAGGCAGACAAGCTGAGAGGAGTCAGCGTAGTCACGCATGTTCCCCTTCAAGTCTGGGTTGGCATCACGCCAGTCCTTGGCCGTCATTCCAAACAAGGCAACATTCAGCAGATCTGCTTCGTCTGCATAAATGCAGCCGACTTGAGAAGGCGTGATTTCCTTGGGAATCAGATTCTGCTTGATCGCGTCTGTGTGAATCCGATAGTTCACTTTGGCGAGCTCTCGTTTCATATCCCAACCGAGCTGTTCCTGTTCCTTTTCTTTAAGTCTTTGAAATTCCTTGATCAAGTAGAGTTTGAACTCCACGGATATCCAACTGGCGAATTCAAATGCAATATCTTTCTGAGCGAACGTGCTGCCGTAGCGACCTGGTTTGGAAATGATGCCGATTGCCCCGGTGCACTCGATCCACTGCTTTGGGCTCAGAGTGAAGCTGTTTAGGCCAGCATTCTTTTTAAACCCGTCGAATTCGATGGGTTTAAACTTTGGATTGTTCAACTGCTCCCATATTCCAAGAAACTCAATCGTATTCCGATTCCGCATCCAATTGCCGACGATAGCGTCGGTCCTGTCAGTATTCTTGAATCGAGCAATATCAGTAATGCATATGTATTCGACTCCGTCTGATGTGAACGTCTTGATTTCCTGATCCAGCACTTTGATTTTCCTTTTCATGGTAGTCCTCCGTCCTTGGAGTGAACAATTAGTATTACCGATGGAGCGAAACTACTGCGGTGTGGCAGAGCACTATTTTTGCGGAACCACTGACAACAAACCAAGCCCCATGGCTTTGCCATGACCGATACCATAGCGCAGAGCGACAGCGAACTTTTCGGAGTTCTGGATCATCAGAATCCCATCGTACAGCACAGAAAAAATATGTATCCCGTTGCCAGTATGCTGCCTTCCCTTCAGCATCTGCTCTTGGGATATTCGAACGTCAACTCGTTTTGCAGTTGAATCCGCGAATTCAAACCCGACCAACTCTGGCAGAACAAAGCCATGCAAATCGCCCTGGCGCACCAGCCAATTTTCCTGATCCTGTGTACGCATCAGTCCTTGCCGCTTACCATCACGTTTGACACTGGGATTGGCTCGCAATCTGAAGCGAAAACGTTGACCGTCTTCAAGCGAGTGTAGGCCAAGTTTTTCAATCAGATTGATGGCAGGATCAACATGTGCCAACCAATCAGCGAGGTTGATGCGATCCCAATCAGGTTGAGCGCGACTCTGTATCAGCACCTGCGGGCGACCATGCTGATCGCGTTCGGCCTCAAGCCTCCAGAGGAACTCACCTTCCGGGCATCTGATGTCTGGGGCGCTGAACGCACGAGTCAATGTTGCATGCATCTGGTAAGGATCTGCCAGATCACGGCGAGCATCGCGAGAGCGTGGATCAAGGGTAATTCTATGCAGAAGCATCAACCACCTCCTCAGGAAATGGAATCCACTCGGAGCTTACGAATCTTGCGCCAAAACGGCGCTCGGAAAACGATGAAAGCAACTGGTCCATTTTGAGGACGCCAGAGCCGTCTGCAGATTCATACGAGATCAGTAATTTCTCTGGCAGCTTCTCCCACTTTCTGAGAGTTGATATCCATGGCCAGCACATCAATGTGCTGCGCAATGATGCGTCAACGAGCGAATTTTCCAAGTGGATCGTCTCGGAGGGAAGGTAAGACTTTCGCCCAAGCGCCAACGGCCAGGCGGGATTCTGCAAAGCTGCCTGAACTTGCTGCAGAAGAAAGTGATCAGAGGATTCCAGCCCTACAAGAAATGTTGCGTCTGCAAGATAATCCCTGGTGGTTACGGCCGTTTCATGAACCTTTGATTGATCTGCTGAAATGATTTTTTGTGCGGTTTGGTAATCCCTTTTCGGTACTCCTGGCCTATCGTGTCGAACGCCCATCTTGAGTTTCGTGAGCGGTTCCAGATCAATCCAATTTGTACGATCAATTCCCATAGCAGCTGCAAGAAGTCCGACAACGCCTGATTTGCTGGGCTCCTTTCCTGTATCTCTATGATCAAAGCGACTGGTTGTGCCCCACGACTGCATGGGGCCGATCAAACGTAGTAACAAAGTCGGCATGGCTCACTCCTGTACAACCAAGTTGACCTTGTCGAGCAATGTTTTCAGAGAAGAAACTACTTCTCCATATGCGCTCAACTCCGCACCTACTAGGTTGAGGATAAACGTGCTGTCACGTTTGTCACTGCCGAATGCGGTATCCAGAGCTAGCGCTTTCTTCGTAAGGTCTTCTGCAGATTTTCGGGTCAGTGACTCGCCTTTTCGCGTGAAGACTGCAGTTTCAAAGGCATTGGCCAAATTGCGCGGTGCAGCGTCGTGGCGTACAGATACAACAATGAACTCGGGTGGGTTATGAGCTGCGAAGGTATTTTGTTTGCCAGTGGGCTCGGCAATAGCGAAGCCTTTAAGAAATGCATGCAAGCCTTTGGCAGCGAGCTCTGTATCTTGCTGAAGATTTTCAGTCAGTTTTTGCCAATCCACCACTGCGTAGCGGTAAAAGCAGGCAGAGTTGAATTCCACCGTGCCCATCATGTCAGCGCCAGCAGTGTCTTCCGGCTTCAGGTCGTCAACGGCAGTGTAGAAGTCGAATTCACGCTCCACAGCGTGAGTAGAAATGGCGTGAGCCACTTGGCATGACGCATACTGATTGTGCTCAGGCATATCGGCTAACATCCGGCCAAATAGTGCAAGATCTACAGCTTTTCCGCCGTTAAACACTTTTTCGAGTGCTTTCTTCAATTCTGGATCAGCCTCTTGAGCAGCCTGCTTTTTAGCTTTACCTGTTTTTTTTCCGTCTGCAGAAGCATCTTCTTTAACGACAATTGCATCCCACTTTTCGTGAATGAAATTCGCTATGTCAGAAATTTCACGCTTGCCGACAAACAAGAGATACTCACTCTTCCCGTCGTCTTTTATCGTCAGTTTGATCGATGCGAGCGCCAATCGAGCTTTTTCAGCAGCTTCGATCTCATTGCGCCCTTTGAAGTGCAGCGTTGCTACTAATTCATCCAGAATGCGCTTTGTACGAACTGCAATATCGTCTTTTCCAAGTGCTTGAGGGAAATAATCTCTCACAGCCTTTTTCTGGCATTGACTTGATACGCGCGCACGTCGAGTACCGCCGAATAGCGCATCCTTTGGAGCACCAGTGTCATCGCGATTCAAATTGGATGGGGCGAAATTCTGCAGAGCATGTATCTCGATAATTTTCTTCATATGCTGATCTCCTGATCGACCTTCTGTTCGTTGGATGCTTCTTGATTTAGGGTTAAATAGAAATCTCGGGCCCATTCGTTCTGGGTGCGCTTTTGATCACCGGGCCAGTACACGAGTCCTGTCAACAGTGCTTCGAAATCGATAGGGTAATCCTTCAAGAGGGCGGTCATATGACGCAGGCGATTCGGCAACTGATCTACGTCGGCATCAAGCAATGCTATAAATCGCTTCTCCGTACTGCTGGACCCCGTGGCAATTTTCTGCAAGGCACACGCCTTTGCGATAGTCACTGGCGTTCCGATTCGATCCGGCCGCCAATGCGCTGCCCATACGCCTGCGACCAGGTACAGCATTCGTCGTCGCCAGTCACTGGATTTTCCTTGTAAGAAGGGTTCGACATAGGGGTAAGACTGGACAAACGCTCCTGGTTCGAAAGCCAAACTTCGTCGCAGTACTGCTCTGACTTTAGTGTCGCTCGAATTCAAATTTTCAAGCCATTGGATAAATTCATTCATGGTTTCGCTACATCCTTCTCCAGTGTTTGAATTTCTTCGGTTAGTTGTTCCCTTTTCCTTGCTATCGATCCTTCCGCATTCACGAGCGCGCGGATAGTCCAGGCATCACTTGTCGGCACTGAGGAGCGATGTAGTTCCCAGGCTGACACCAAGGCTGTTCGGATGTTCTTCAACCAACGACAGCGAATTTGGTCTGAAGTGCTCTCAGTGGTGTACTCGTGCAGTAATTCGTGAAAATTTGGCTCTAATGAAGACCAGTAGTTTGCAAGTACGTGAGGTATGGATTCGGAAGAAGTCTTCCCAATATATTTACTCACATCACCTGGAGTCCACTTTCCAGCTTTCCATTTGTCTTCTTGGAGCTCTCTGCTTCCCTTCGTAATAATCATTCTGGCTGATTTGCGCAAAGCCTCTTCTATAGCGTGCTCGGCGTCTGAGGCCAAACTCAATAGGTTTCCAATCTCTGTTCTTATGCTGCGATCTGTCGCAAAAGCTGCCGGTAGTGAGAAGCGCTCCATTCTCCAATAGTCAATTTTTGCTTTACTGTTCACCTGCCCTAATACCATTACTGATCTCGGAACCTGGGCCGGAACTGATCGGCTCAGTGCCGCCGCATGTTCGATGACAATGGGAGTTGATTCTGGATCACCCGGCATTAAGGAATCGAAATCTCGCCATATACCTCTTTCACGAAAGCGCATTGGTAGCTTTCCTAATTTTTCATGTACTTTATAGCCAACCATTGGATCCATGTCGTCAGTTGAGGAAACACCCACTCCTGAAGCAAATCCCAATTTTTCTATCTGTCCTGATTCATCCGACTGTAAAAGTATCGAGCGCGTCCGCCATGTATATCTATCTGCTATTCCACGTGGTGCGCGCTCAATGCCCGTTCTGAGTTCGTTGATTGATTCTGGTTCCTTTTCCCATAGCGCATAATCCAAAGCGATTATTTCGCGGTTCTCTGGAACGAGTGAAAGGACAAGCGTGTCGTGAAGATTAGCCCCTATCGGGAGAATCATTGCTGCTGTAGCAGAAGGAGCAGTCCCTGTATGAGAAAGCTCACTTTTCCCACAGCTGACGGAAAAAGTTTGAGTAGCAAGAAGCCAACGAGAGGCCATGGCTTCACAAATTTTGCCTGGCGCTCCAACGTTTACATGATCGAATAGAACTTTTGCATTATCGGCGTTGTGTTCCGCCGCTAAGACTGTCCAAGCTCTAGATTTAAGCTCTAATTTAGGTATCTGTCCGAATGGAAACCTTTCGTCATACAGCCAAAACCGCTCCCGCCATTTCTCAAGATATTCAGTAATCTTTATAGCGGGTATTCCGTCTCTAAATAGCCTTTTGGCTTCTTCAATGTCCGTTGGCCCTTCCAGAGCTCGGTAGAGCACTGCCAGTAAAAACCGGTGCAGCGCAGCGGCGACTAGTGGGGAGGGGTCTTCTATTTCCGCGATTTCTCGGGATCGCAATAATGTTTCCCGAATACCAAGTTCGTCGCGAGATCCATCGGGGAAACGTACAGGAATCCATTTCTCGTCAATCAGATTGTAACGGCTCATGCACTCTCCTTTGTTTCATACAAGAGTCCTAATTCGCTATCAAGGTGCACCGTTGAGTCTTCCCGCCACCGACCATTCACATCGAGCAGTAGCGGAAAGCAATTGCGCAATAGAGAGGATGTCTTCCATCCTTCCGGCACACTCGTTTTTTGCAGTTCCTTGACGATTTTCTTGCGAGACAAGCTCATGGCACGCAGAAACCATGTCTTTGACAATAAGAAATCCGGACTGACTTTTTCGTCAAATTTGTCATCGGGATACAAGGGGATGACGATAGCCGAGTCATCACCAAGTCGGGTCTGGGCCGTTAACGTTCTGTGTACACCAGGTTGATCCTCATCGTAGAGAACGAACCTCGATGGGTCGTTCCAGGAAGAGTCATCGGGTAAGCCAATAATGGCGTGGTGTGCCGCGCTCTTGTGGCAGGTGATTACTCCCAGTTCCTCAGTTTCGGCTTTTTGAAGACGCTGCCGGAGAGATGTGGGTACATCTACGAGTTCTTCGTAAACAGCCTGTACGAGGGAGTCTATTTCGTCCGGTAATGCAATCTGATCTCTTGCTTCTTCACGCAGAAGGCTCCAGGAGCGTAGCAGAATGTCTTCGCGATACACGGCGTTCCACCAGAGTGGTTTGCCAAATTGCGGTGGTTCCTCTCCTTCCAGGCCTGCAACCATGAGGACAGGCCTGGACAGTGGGCGGAATTCTCGCTTGTGTCTCCAGAGCCGCCCCGCACGCTGTAGAACAAGATCGATTGGAGCCAGGTCGGTGATCATGATGTCGAAATCGAGGTCGAGACTTTGCTCTGCGACCTGTGTGGCGATCAGAATTTTTCGACCACTGCGGTCTGCCTTCGGCCCGAAAATGCTCAAGACGTTGTCTTCGCGCTTTTGCCGCTGCTCCGCTGGAAATCGTGCATGAAATAGAAATACTTCTGTACCATCGGACAGTCTTTTTCCTACTGTCTGGCCTTCGTAACTGAGAGTTGCAGCTGATGGAAACAAGCTGTAAAGATCTTGCGCACGTTGCACGGTATTGACCAACGCCAAGGCCATACCCCCATTGATAATGTAGCTTTCCAAGCTACTGCGTATGCTGGAAAGTTCAGGCGAGATCCGCTGAACGTCTATCGTCAGTCGGCGTTCCGGATCGGCTTCAAAATGTATCTGTCGCACTGCATGTTCTGGCGTGAATAAAGTGAGCCGTGGATAAGTCTGTTCAGGCTGCGGCAACACTGATCGGGTGACGCTGGCAATTGTTCTGCGCAAAGTCGGCGAAAGCGTGGCAGACAGCAATACCACTGACGAGCCTAGCGCCACTAGCCAGCGTAATAGGTGCGCCAACAATGTCCCCGTATAGGCATCGTAGGCATGTATTTCATCGAAGACGATTACACGGTTTGCCAACCCCCACAGTCTGACGAAATGGTGTCGCACGGGGAGAATTGGCAGTAAAGCCTGATCGACAGTTCCTACGCCATAGTCAGAGAGAAGTGCCCTCTTCTTGTTTGTGAACCATTCGCCTGCACGAATCTCACCACCAGTTTCAGAATCGTAAATGCCTGACACTTTCATCTCTTGAAAAGCATCATTAAGCAATGCTCCGCCGTGGAGTAACTGCAAATCAAGTTGGCGGCCGGAACCCTGATCGTGTAGAAATTTCAGCGTTCGAGTGAACATCGCATTTCCAGTCGCTTTTGTAGGAAGCGCGATATACAAACCTCTGTGATCGAAACGTCGTTGTAGCTCCAGGTGTGCGTAGAATGCCGCTTCGGTCTTTCCCTCTCCCATCGGGGCTTCAATCAAAAGTATCGAAGGCCCTTGAATGCCATCTACTGCGTCTGCGACAGCTTGTTGCAGCGGGCGTGGCGGAAAAGCAAATACTTGTTGAAACGTTTTCTGAACAGGGCACAGCGCTGCTCGATATCCCCAGCCCATTGCGTTCAATGCGTTATTTGCGCAGATTTGACGGTGCTGATACCAGGCAACCAGGTCCTCGCAATCGCCTGGATTGCCAAAAGGAAACCATTCTTCGTTGGAACCTATCCAGTCCGTAAAACTGGTGAGGCCCGATACAAGCATGAAATCAGGTCCACTAAGCGCTTTTTTGCTTGGCGGGTTGCTTGGTTTGAGAATCGTGAAAAGCTCACTGAATAGCTCACGTCGAGCGTTTGTCCAGTCGGACTTTATTGCCTCAAGCCTATTGTCTCGTCTGGCGGCTACGTTGATCTCGGTTTCGGCTTTGTCCTTATCGCTCTCGGAAGCACGGCTGCCGTGATGGCACCCTACGGAATCTGCAGCAATTTCGGCGAGCTCATGTGGCCAGCCCACTTCCTGAAGTAAATCCACAAGTGCTATTTGACTGACAAAGGCGTGATGGATACCCAAATTTGGCGTTCTAGGAAGTTGTAGCTCTGTCATTGCAAGCAACTCTGGCCATTTGGATTGAAATCCAGGACAGGCTTTTCCCAAATCGTGGCACGCAATCAGGAGTAACAGCCACGGCTTTGCATGTTTCCAGTCCAGCCCTAGCACCTCCGCCATTCGATTGCGCGTTGATTCGGGTTCCCGCTCGAGGATCGCGTCGGCACATGCTGCAACATCAAGCATATGGAGTATGAGAGGGTGCCAAGGCCCTCCATTTTCGCCTGTCGCTTTTGCCCAGATATGGGTTAGTGCTTTTCTCATTTGATTGAAGCCTACACTTCCTGTTTGTAAGTTCGGTGACCCTTGAGTTGTGCTGCTCCAGACTCTTTCTCCAGCATTGCGCTCAAATGTGCGCGCTTGCACGAACCATAGCCGGCCCCCATAGACAAAACCCGCCCTGTACCAACATCCAGTGCTCTCACCCCTGACGCAGCCCGGCCACCCCCTCCTCAAGCCGCCGCAAGACCTCCTGCCGCAACCCCTCCGGCCCTTCCACCACCACCTCCGGCACATACCGCATCACATCCCGCACCAGCTCTCGCTCGTCGCTGTACGGAATCTGCAGCACATAGTCGTCGCCATCCCAGCGACCGATCTGCTGTGGATGCCATTGCTGCTGCGCGATCTCGCGGGCAATGCTGGCGCGAAAGCGCAGGGTGGCGGTGTGCTCGGCGGGGCCGGCGAAGATGCCGTAGCTGTTGGCGAAGTGCTGTGTCAGCTCGGCCTCGCTCACTTGGCGCGCGGGTTCATCGAGCATCTGCACCCGCTCCATGCGCGCCAGGGCGAAAACGCGCAGGGCATTGCGGCGGTGGCACCAGGCGTCGAGGTACCAGTTGTCCCGGTAATAGACGAGTGTTTGCGGGCTCAGGCTGCGTTTGCTGACGCGCTTGCTGTAGTCGATGTAGTGCAGCGTCAGCTGCCGTCGCTGCAGCAGGGCTTCCGCCACTTGCAGGAGCACGGTGTTTGGGGTGGTGCGGTGGGCGATGGGCAGGATCTTGATGCGCTGGGCGAGGGCGTCGGCGTCGATGCGTCGGGCCTTGAGCAGGGTGCGGATGGCATCCGACACCGCAGTGAGTTCGCTGTTCAGCAAGCCATTGCCGAAGGTGTCCAGCACTTGCAGCAGGGTGGCCAGCGACTGCAGTTCCTGCGCGGTGAGCCACAGGCCGGGTATCTGCCAGCCTTCGGGAGCAGGCCCGGCGTAGTGCCAGCCTTTGTGCTGTTCGTCATAGGCGACGGGCCGGCGCATGAAGTCCTGCAGTGCGTCGATCAGGCGTCTGGCATTCTTCTCACTGCACTCCAGTCGCTCGGCCAGCGCGCGCAGCTTGATGGGCTGGCGATGACTGATGAAGAGCTGATGCAGTTGTTGTATGCGGTCCAACTTGTCCATGTGGGCTCCGACCAGCGACCGCTGCGAGGGCGCTGTGCCCGGATGGTAGCCTGCGGCTTGACGGGAACGAAAGAGTTTTGCCGCTTTCGCATTTGTGGATTAACATACACACATGAAGTACACACATTGAGCGACTTCAAGGAGCGACTATGTCCACAGTGCCCACGCGTGACGCCTCCATCAGTCTTGCCACTCGGGTTTTCATGAACGGCAACAGTCAAGCGGTTCGGATTCCCCAGGAGTTTCGGCTGGACTGCAAACAAGTTCAGATCAGCCGCACAGCGGCCGGAGACTTGCTGCTGCGCCCCTTGCCGCCACCCGAGAACCGAGGAAATGCGCTGCTGGCAGCTCTTGCTGCCTTCGATTCGTCGTTTGCGGACGCGCTGGAACAGGATCGTCTGGAGGCGCTGCCTGATCAGGAGCGCGATCCATTGTGATGTACATGCTGGATACCAACATCCTCATCTATCTGTTGAGGAATCGCCCAGTGGAAGTAGCCCAGCGGATGAATCGCCTGACGGCCGAGGACACGCTGTGCATGTCCTATGTCACCTACGCAGAACTGCTCAAGGGGGCGGAGGGTAGCGCCCGCCCGGCGGAGGTGTTGTCGCGGCTTGAAGTCCTGACGGATCTTGTGCCGGTGAACTATCACTGTGATGCGAGCATGTGCGTCCACTACGCGCAACTCGCGGCACGCTTGCGCCGAGCCGGCACGCCAATTGGTGCCAATGATCTCTGGATAGCCAGCCACGCTCTGGCTCTCGCCAGTGTCCTGGTGACCAACAATTTGCGCGAATTTCAGCGCGTCGAAGGGCTGCAGCTCGAAAACTGGGCCGCAGCTTGACTCATTCAAGGAGCCTTTCCCCCGTGACCCTCCCGCGTTTCTTCATCCTGATCGCCCGCCTCGAAGCCTTCACCTGGGCTGGGCTGCTCGTCGGCATGTTCCTGGAGCATGTGCTGGCCGTGACCGACCTCGGGGTGTGGCTGTTCGGCCGCCTGCATGGCGGGGCGTTCATCGTGTACTTCGTGACGGCAATCGTGGCGGGCATTCGGCTGCGCTGGCCGTGGTGGGCCACGACGCTGGCGGTGCTGGCGGCGATTC
>JACCDX011079769.1_pt1 | contig 16578 bp, 16 predicted proteins | sample 7449681 | NCBI WGS metagenome assembly JACCDX01 (sample SAMN15323450, study PRJNA562643) | freshwater metagenome | isolation source: river surface water | place: USA:Blue River Watershed | collected 2017-08-18 | reverse complement strand
CGTCGCCGTCTGGCCGTGCATGAGGAGGTAGTTCACGCCACCATCGAGGTGCGCCACCCGGCCCGGGAGGAGCGGGCCAGCCCCTCCTGAGGTTGCCCGGGCGCTGTTGATTGCCGTGCGGCGCGGCATGATCCCCTACTTTCGTAGGGTGGCCCGTTAGCCTATGGTGCGCATTTTGATGTCTTGGGATACCATCGAGTATTCCATTTGGAGGATAGAGTGATGGCCAGCAAAAAAGAGCACTCCGCGCTGTATTTCAAGTTCTTGAACCTGGTGGCTGCCAGCCGCCAGCTGCCGGGCGTGCCAGAGATCGATGCGGTCGAAGACCGCATCCTGGCCTTCCTGGCCCGGTCCTGGTACGTGGGCCAGCGCATCACCGTCGTCGAAGCCATGCACGGCATGGCCGAGATCTCCCCCTCCACCGTGCAACGGCGCCTGAAGGCCTTGCGCGCAAAGGGTATGCTCCAGGTCGAGAGCGACGAGCACGACAACCGCTTCAAGTACGTGGAACCCACCGACCTGTCCCTGAAGTACTTCTCCGCCCTGGGTCAGTGCATCCAGAAGGCGCAGGCCCGCTGATCCGCTGATGGAGGCCAGGCCAGGGCTCACCTTCGGACAAGCCGCTGCCGGCGCCGCCGTCTCGGCCCTGGCCTATATGTTCTTCTACGAGCTGAACGACTGGCTCTTCAAACAGGTCCAGGTCTCCAGTCACATCAGCTGGGTCTTCCTTCCCGCCGCGGTCCGGATGCTGTCTGTGCTGATGTTCGGCTGGGCAGGTGTGGTGGGCCTCTTCGCCGGCTCTCTGGCCGTCATCCTCGAACTGCTGCAGGCCGAGCCGGTGCACGCGCTTGCACTGGCGACCCTGTCCTCGGTGCCCTCGCTCCTCGCCGCCCGTTTCGTCCAGAAGGCCATTGGCGTCGGCGACGACCTGGCCGGCATGACCGGCAAGCACCTGCTGGTCTTCGGCCTGGCCGGCGGCTTGGCCAACAGCCTGGTCCACACCATCTACTTCGCGGGCTACCAGGGCAGCCTCGAGCCGGTACACGGCTTCATCCCGATGTTCGTGGGCGACAGCATCGGCACCCTGATGATGCTCTACGCGGGCGCCATTGCGCTGCGCCAGTTCCGGGCGCCGTCGACGGTCGACTGAAGCCGGCCGTGAATAGTTCACGCTTGCCAGCTCCGCCCGGCAGCGGCAGGGTCTGCACGCACCGGGGCGCGACAGGGCGCACTATTGTCAGGGGCCACGCTGTCCCTCCCCGATGCCCGCTTCCCTTTCTTCGACCAGGCCGCCTGCCGAGCCGTTATCGTGGCGGACGCCGGGCGGCAGCCTGGTGCATGCCGGCAGACGTTACCTGCTGGCCCTGGCGCTCTCCGTCCTGGCCCTGGGCGCGCGGTTCGCGCTGACGGGGCAGCTGCCGCCCGCCGGTTTTCCCTTCCTCACCTTCTTCCCCGCCGTCCTCCTGTCCGCCTACTGGGGGGGGCTTGGCCCTGGCCTGCTGGCCACTGGCCTGAGCATCATCTCGGCCTGGTACTTCTTCATGGCCCCGGAGTTCCAGTTCAGCGACCTGTCCCGACCGGACACGGTCGCCCTGGTCTTCTTCTCTGTGGTGCTGCTGGTCGACTGTGTGGTGATCGACGTGATGAAGAACGCCCTGGCCCGCGTACGCCGCACCGAGGCCCGGCTGCGGGGGACCGAGCACCGGCTGCGGCTGGTGCTGGACCGGCTGCCGGCCTCGGTCAGCATCCTGGACCTCGACGGCACCCGGCGCGAGGTCAACCAGGCGACCCAATCCCTGGGCCCGATCGAGCGCCACACCCTGGTGGGCCGCAAGTACTGGGAGGCGCCCTGGTGGTCGGACGACCCCCTGCGGCGGCAGATGGTGCAGGAGGCCGTCGAGCGCGCGGCGCGGGGCGAGGTGGTGCACTTCGACGCCGAGTTGCAGACACTCGACCGCCGGCGGCGCACGCTGTCGGTGGAAATCGCACCCCTGCGCGAGCCCGATGGCCAGATCACCGCCCTGGTCGCGTCCGGCGTGGACGTCACCGAGCGGGTGCAGGCCATGGCCGAATTGCGCCGCAGCCAGGCCGATGCGCTCGCGGCCGCCGCGCGGGCCGAGCGGGACCAGCGCCTGCTCGATGCCGTGTTCAACGCCGTCCCGGCCAGCATCATCGTCGCCGACGCCCAGGGCCGGCTGCTGCGCATGAACCGCGCCAACGAGCGGATCTGGGGCGTGGCGCCGTACTCGGCCCAGATCGCCGAATACGGCGAGTGGAAAGGATGGTGGGCCGGTGATTCACCTGCTGCAGGCCGGCGCATCGCGGCGGACGAGTGGGGCCTGGCGCGCTCCCTGCGCACGGGCCGCGAGTGCAAGGACATCGTCGAGATCGAGCCCTTTGGCTCACCCGGCAAGCGGCTGGTGACGCTGCTGTCGTCCGCGCCGGTGCTCGATCCGCTGGGCGTCGTGGTGGGCGGGGTGGTGGTGCAGGTGGACATCACCGACCGCATCCAGGCCGAGCGCGCCCTGCGCGAAGCCGACCGGCAGAAGGACACCTTCCTGGCCACGCTCTCGCACGAGCTGCGCAATCCGCTGGCGCCGATCCGCTCGGCGGCGCACATCATCCGGCTCTCGCCCGGCACCGACGAGCGCGCCCTGCGCGCGGCCGGCGTCATCGAGCGGCAAAGCGCGCAGCTGGCCCGTCTGGTGGACGACCTGCTCGACGTCTCCCGCCTCAACTTCGGCAGCCTCACGCTGCAGCGTCAGCGGGTGGATCTGCGGCAGGTGGTCCAGGACGCCCTGGAGACGAGCCGGCCACTGGCCGAGGCCAACCAGCACCAGCTGGTGCTGAACCTGTGCGCGTCGCCTCTGCCGGTGGACGCCGACCACACCCGCATTGCCCAGTGCGTGTCCAACCTCGTGAACAACGCCAGCAAGTTCACGCCCGCCGGGGGGCGGATCGAAGTCGACGTCGCTCCCCTGGACGGTCACTGGGCCACGGTCACGGTGACCGACAACGGCCAAGGCATCGAGCCCGACATGATCGAGCGCGTGTTCGAGCTGTTCACCCAGGAGCGCCGCAGCGGCATGGGCGGCAACTCGGGCCTGGGCATTGGCCTGGCGCTGGTGCGCCGGCTGGTGCAGATGCACGGAGGGCAGGTGCACGCGCGCAGCGACGGGCCCGGCAAGGGGGCGACCTTTGAATTGCGCCTGCCCTTGCGGCGGCGGGACAGCGACGTGGCGGGGGCCTGAAGCGCGGCCTGCCCGGACTCAGTCCCGCGTCACGCGCAGCAGCTCTTCGCGGGAGGTGATGCCCTCGCGCACCAGGCGCTCGCCGTCGTCCCGCATCAGCTGCATGCCACCGGCCAGCGCGGCGTCGCGGATCTCGGCCTCGGCCGCGCACCGGTGGATGAGGCCACGCAGGTGGTCGTCGGTGACCATGAGCTCGAAGATGCCGGTGCGGCCCTGGTAGCCGGTGTGCCCGCACTCGCCGCAGCCCTTGCCCTGGCAGGCCGGGCAGAGCTTGCGCACCAGCCGCTGCGCCAGCACGCCCAGGAGCGATGAGCTGAGGAGGAAGGGCTCGACGCCCATGTCGGTCAGGCGCGTCACCGCGCTGGCGGCGTCGTTGGTGTGCAGCGTGGCCAGTACCAGATGGCCGGTGAGCGAGGCCTGGATGGCGATCTGCGCCGTCTCCTGGTCGCGGATCTCGCCAATCATGATGATGTCCGGGTCCTGGCGCAGGATGGCGCGCAGGGCCTTGGCGAAGTCGAGGTCGATGCGCGGGTTGACCTGGGTCTGCCCGATGCCCGGCAGCTCGTACTCGATCGGGTCCTCGACCGTCATGATGTTGCTCGCCTGCGCATCGAGCTGGGACAGCGCCGCGTACAGCGTGGTTGTCTTGCCCGAGCCGGTGGGGCCGGTCACCAGGATGATCCCGTGGGGCTGCCCGACCAGTTTCAGGAAGCGCCGCAGGGTCTCGCCCTCCATGCCGACCGAAGCCAGGCTCAGCTTGCTCTCGCTCTTGTCCAGCAGGCGCAGCACCGCCCGCTCGCCGTGGGCGCTGGGCAGCGTGGAGACGCGCACATCGACCGCGCGCGTGCCGATGCGCAGGCTGATGCGGCCGTCCTGCGGCAGGCGTTTCTCGGCGATGTCCAGCTCGGCCATGATCTTCAGGCGCGAGATCAGCGCCGCGTGCAGCGCGCGGTTGGGCTGCACCACCTCACGCAGGGTGCCGTCGACCCGGAAGCGCACCGAGGAGTGGCGCTCGTAGGGCTCGATGTGGATGTCGCTGGCGCCGTCGCGCGCGGCCTGGGTGAGCAGCGCGTTGAGCATGCGGATGATGGGCGCGTCGTCGCTGGTCTCGAGCAGGTCCTCGACGGCGGGCAGCTCCTGCATGATGCGGGAGAGGTCGGCATCGTTCTGGACCTCGCTCACCACCGAGGCGGCGCTCGACTCGCCCTGCGCATAGGCGGCGCTGATGCGCTGCGCCAGCGCCGGCGCATCGAGCCGCTGCAAGCGCCGCACCGCCCACTTGCGCATGACCTCGCCCCAGGCCGGCCCTGGGGGCGTGCCCGCGTGCCACAGGGTGAGGGCGTCGCCGTCGTCCTCCAGCAGCAGCTGGCTGCTGCGGGCGAAGGCATAGGGCAGGGGGTAGCGGGCCATGGCAGGTCTCGTGTCCGTTCAGCGTGCGGCGGTCATGCGGCGGCCGCAGCTCATTGCCGGTCAGGCGCGGGCGGCAGGGCGCGCGCACGGGGCAGGGGGGCTGCCGGCGCCGGGGCGGCCTGGGCGGCCTGGGCGGGCGGCGTCGCCGCGGGTGCGGGCTTCGCGACTGCGGTCGGCGCCAGCGGCGGCATCTGCGGCGCGTCGTTGATCGAGAACACGTTGCTTGGTACCGGCTGCGCACCAGCCTGCTGCACGCGCATCAGGTCGTAGCGGTCCAGGGAGAGGTTCTCGCTGGCGACGGGGTCGCGCACCACCACCGGGCGCAGGAACACCATCAGGTTGGTCTTCTTGCGGCTGCGGGTCTCGCTCTTGAACAGGCGCCCGAGCACCGGCATGTCGCCCAGGCCCGGCAGCTTCTGCTCGTTGCCGGCGTACTCGTCCTGCAGCAGGCCACCCAGCACCACGATGGCGCCGTTGTCGACCATCACATGGGACTCGATGGAGCGCTTGTTGGTGATGAGGCCGGTGGCCGAGTTGACCGAGCCCGCCTGCACGCTGGAGACCTCCTGGAAGATCTGCATCTTGACCGTGCCGTTTTCGCTGATCTGCGGACGCACCCGCAGCGTGAGGCCGACGTCACGCCGCTCGATGGTCTGGAAGGGATTGACCGTCGCGCCACTGGTGTTGTTGCTGGTGTACTGGCCGGTGACGAAGGGCACGTTCTGGCCGATCACGATCTTGGCCTCCTCGTTGTCCAGGGTCAGCAGGTTGGGCGTGGACAGCACGTTGCCGCCGGCCTGGGTCTCGATGAAGCGGGCCAGGGCCGAGAGCACATAGGTGCCGTTCAAGTTGCGCACGAGTCCGATGTTGCCGCCGGGTGAGGGCAATGTCGTACCGCTGGCTGCGCCGGTGGCCAGGCCGATGATGTTCGAGCCGCCGATCGTGAAGTTGGTTCCGATGACGCCGATGTTGCGGTCGCCGGCGCTGCCCAGCACGCTTTGCCACTGGACGCCGAGTTCAGCGGCGCGGTCGGCGTTGACCTCGACGATCAGGCTCTCGACGAAGACCTGGGCACGCCGCGTGTCGAGCTGCTCGATCACCGCACGCAGCTGCCGGTACTGCGGCTCGGGCGCGGTGATGATGAGGGCGTTGGTGGCTGGGTCGGCCTGGATCTGGCCCCCGGTGGTGGGCTGGGCCGCCGGCTGGATGGCGGCGGTTGAGGGGCTTGCACCGCCCAGTCCGCCCGTCGGCACGCCTGGGCCCGGAACGCCCTGCGGCGCACCCACCGTCACGCCGGCAGCGCCCGCCGGCGCTGTCGCTGCCGCCTGGCTGGCGAGCGCAGCGCGCAGCGTCACGGCCAGGCGCGTGGCCTCTGCGTTCTTGAGGTAGACCACGTGGATGTTGCCGCTGGCCGCCTGCGAGCCCGGCTGGTCCAGGCGCTCGACCAGCGAGCGCACCAGGTTGAGCCGCGCCGCGTTGGGCGCGCGCACGATGAGCGCGTTCGAGCGCGGCTCGGAGACGACAACGACACGCGAACCGGCCTCGCTCCCGCCAGCGGCCGGGCCCACGGTCGGACCGGCGCTCGCCTCGGCCAGTCGCTGCACCACCGGCGCGAGGTCGGCGGACAGCACATGGCGCAGGGGCAGCACCTCGACGTCGGTGGTGTTGGCGGTGTCGAGCGCCGCGATGATCCGGCCCAGGCGCGCGAGGTTGTCTGCGTAGTCGGTGATGACCAGCGAGTTGGTGCCGGCGCTGACGTTGATGGTGTTGTTGGGGCTGATCAGCGGCCTCAGGATCGGAACCAGGCTGCCGGCCGACTCGAAGTTGAGGCGGAAGATCTGCGTCACCAGCTGGTTGCCTGCGGGCGTGCGGTCGACCGACACCGGTCCGGCCTGCAGCTTGGCATCGGCCTCGGGCACTACCTTGAGCAGGCCGCCGGCGTCGACCACCGTGTAGCCCGAGAGGCGCAGCATGGCGAGGAACTGGCCATAGGCCACCTGCGGCGACACGGGGCGCTCGGTGGCCAGGTTCATGGCGCCCTTGACGCGCGGGTCGACCACGATGCTGCGGCCGAGGATGCTGGCCATGGTGCGGGCTACCGCCTCGATGTCTGCGTTGCTGAAATTGAGGGTGATCGGCTCGTTGCGCGCGGGCCGCGCGGGCACGGCCACGGTAGCGCCGGGGCCGCCGGGGGCGATGGGCGGGGCCGAGGCGGCCGGGGGCTGAGCCGGGGCGGCGCCCGCGCCGGCTGAGGGCGCCGCCATGCCCGATGCCACCGGACCTGCGGCCTGTCCGGGCATGGACCCCGGCGCTGCAGGTGCCGCTGTGCCGGAGGCGGCACCGCCCGCGCTGGTACCCGCAGCACCCGCGCCACCCGGCAGCGGCGCCTGTACCTGTGCCTGTGCCACGCCGAGGGTCAGCAGCGCACTGGCCAGCAGCGCGCCCTCCAGCAGGCGGATTCGGAAGAGGGGTCGGTGCGGAGAAGTCGCCATATGCGTATCAGCCCATCGTGATGAGGGCGCGCGAGCCGTCGCGGCGCCCGATGATGTTCAGGAGGTTGTCCAGCGCCGCCTCGCGCCCCGGTGTGGCGCGGGCCTCGCCGTTGAACCGCAGGCGGCCCCCGACCCACTGGCCGCGGCCTTCCAGGGTCAGTGCGCCGCTCAAGGTGCCCAGTTCCAGCCCCGGGGTCGGCCCGCCGGCGAGGCGCAGCCTGTAGCTCCCCAGTGGTCGCAGCGTGGCGATGCGGGACGAGACATCGAGCAGCGTGACCTCGGCGCCGCCTTCGACCTGCAGCCGCTCGGCGTTCCAGTGCAGGCGCAGCCCGCGGGTCTGCAACTGGACGGTACCGTCCAGCGCCAGCGTGTTCCAGGGCGTGCCCAGGCCTGCCAGCAGTGACGCAGGCCACTGCGACGCGGGGCCATCGGCCACCGTGAGCACGGCGCTGTTGGCCCATGCGGAGAGCGACAGCGCCAGCGGGGCGGTGGTGCAGCAACTGGCCGAGAGCGACAGTCGTGCGCCGTCGAGCGCCGGCCGCAGCTGCCACTCGAGGCGTGAGGGCAGGGCCGCGGCGTCGGCGCTGCCGATGCCGCCGGTGATCACCAGCCGGGCGGACCCGTCCCACACCGTCCCGCGGGCATCGGCCAGCTGCAGGCGCCCGTCTGTGGCGCGGTCCAGCGCAGAGGCCGCCCAGGCGGCCGGAGCCCAGATGACCAGGGCCGCCAGCAGCCCGGTGATGGCGCCTGCCACCGCCCAACCCCAGGGCGCCGTGGCGGCCACCCCGGCCTGGCCCGCGGCGCGCACAGGCCGTCGCTTCGGGGTCTGCAGTCTGGAGGCGAGGGCCTGGCGCATGGGTGCGTGGATCAGCGCGCTGGCAGCGCCAGGGTGAGGTTGCCGTCCCAGAGGCCAGCGGCGTTTCGGGTCAGCCGGGCGTCGACCGGGCGGGTGCGTGCGTCGATGCGGGCCTGCGCCAGCCACTGCGCCAACGACTCGCCGCGCGCGCCGGTCAGGGTCAAGGTGGCGCGCTCGCCGCTCACCTGCAGGCGAGCGGTCGGACCCAGCTGCTGCTGCACCGAGGCCTCGAGGGCACGGCGCGCATCGTCACGGCCCGCAGTGGGCAGCTGGCGCAGCGTGCGTGCCTGCGCCTCCAGGGATTGCATGCGCGCCAGCTGGGCGTCGAGGACGCGCTGCTGCTGCGGCGCTTCACGCAGGGTGGACAGGGCGGGCGCCAGGGCCAGCCGCCAGAAAAGGGTGCCGGCGACCAGGCCGGCCGCGACGACCAGCAGGACCTGCTGCCGCCGGGGTTGGGCCTGCCAGCGCTGGCGCAACACCTGCCGCCAGCCGGTCGCCTGGTCGGTGGCGCGGCGGCCTGCGCGCGCCGGGGATGGCCAGCGCCCGTTCATCGCGCCGCCTCCGGCCGCAGGACCAGCCAGTCGCCCTCGTCGCGAGCCTGCACGCCCTGGGCGCGCAGGCCAGGCAGGGCAGCCTCGCGCTGTGGCTTGCCGATGCCGCGCACCCGCAGGCCGCGTTCGTCGTACTGCAGCTCGGTGGGCGCCGCGGCCCCGGCCGATTGGGCCAAGGCGCCGAGCAGGCTCTCGAAGTCGGAGGCTGAGGGCGCGCCCGTGGCCTGCCGCAGCGCGGCCAGCTCGCGTTCCATCTGCACGGGGGCGTCCACCACCACCTTCACCTGGGGGAAGGTGCTGGTCAGGATGCCCTGGACCGCCTCGCGCTTCGATTGCAGGGACTGGCGCTCCTTCCAGGCCCAGGCATTGAGGCCCACGAGCTGGACCCCCAGCAGTGCCACCGCCGCCCAGCGGGCCGGCCGCCAAACGGGCGCCGTGAGGAACTGGCCCAGGCCGGAGGTCCACCGCGCCAGCCAACGTGCCCGGCCTGAACGGGCCAGGGTGAACTGGGCCAGGTCCCAGGAGGACTGGGCCGCCTGCAGCCACCGCTGCCCGGCTTGCTGCAGAACCACTGGCCGCTGCAGCAGCGCCTCGGCCTGCGCGCTCACGGCAGGCTCGGCCAGGACCAGCGTGTCGAGCTCCAGCCCATCCAGCAGGTCGAGTGCGCCAGGCTCCATCGGCAGCCGTTGCACGCCGGCAGGTCCGCGCAGGACCAGCCAGGGATGGTCGGCGTCGCCCAGGGCCAGCAGGGCCGAGGGCGCCTCGGGGGCGGCTTCGGGGACGATGCGGTGCGGCAGGCGGCCGGCTGATTCGAGGGCCTTCAGGTGGCCGCGCAGCCAGGCCTGGTCACACACCGCCACCCAGGCGGTCGTGCCCGGGCGCGCGCCGGGCTCGAGGGCGAAGTGCAGGGCCGCGGCGTCGTCGAGCAGCTGCTCCTCGAGCAGGCCTTCGATGGCGGCCCGCAGCTTGGGCGAGCCTGCGGCGACGCCGCGGGGCCAGTCGAACCGGTGCCAAGAGAGCGCGGCGGCGGGCACCACGGCGACCAGCTCGCCGCCGGGGCCGGAGGCCGGGGGCAGCAGGGCTGCGGTGGCCTGACCGGTGCGGGCCAGGTGCCGGCCGTCCGTGGTCACCGCGAAGGGGAACTCGGCGCTGCCCGAGGGCATCTCATGCGGCAGCAGGACGAGGGTGGAACTCATGGGTCGTGGTCATTGTAGGTAGCGATCGCAAGCGTCGCCTCCCTGGCTGGAGCATATGCCAAGGACGGGCCGGGCGGGGGCTGCCTGCAGCGGATGCTGCAACCAGCACCGCCTTGACGCCCGGCGGGCGCTCAGGGTCGGGCAGGCGTCGCGGACGAGCTGCCACGCTGGCGCGACAGCACCCGTACGTTCAGGCCATCGCGCTGGACCAGGCTGCGCTCCTCGGTGACGGCCTGCTGGATCCGCAGCCGTCCCTTGACTTCGAAGAAGCGGCTGGACACCCCGGCCGATGCCTCCGGCAGCCGCGCCGCCGGCCCCAGCGCCTGGAGCGCGTCGGCCGCGCTGCGAAAGTGTGCGGCCCCGCGCTGCGCCACCAGCCGCTGGGCGTCGGCCAGGCTGGCGCCCTCGGTGGCCGCGTAGATCACGGCCGCCGAGGCCGTGTTCAGGTTGACTGGTGTGCGCAGGGGCAGCACGGTGACATGGGGCGCCAGTGCAACCGCGGTGGCCGGAGACAGTCCCAGCCACACCAGCTGCGACGGGTCCTGCGGCAGCAGCGGCACCGGATTGCCGTCGGACTGTGCCGCGGCCCGGCTGGCCCGCACCATCTGCGTGGCCAGTGTCTCGGCCTCAGGAGCCGGCAGCCCCAGCACCGTGAACAGCCGCCCCAGGGCGGCCAGTCCTGCGGGCGAGACGCGGTCGCCCTCCACCAGGTTGGTGAGGTTCAGGCGCGACTGCAGGTCAGTGATCTCGCCCGACAGGAAGGTCTGTTCCGCCGTCGTGCCCGCGGTGTCCGTTTCGCGGTTGGCCGCCAGGAAGGTGGCAAGCCGGGCCTCGCGCAGCGGCACTGCCCAGGGCTCGCCCAGGTGGTCGACATTGCCGGCGGCGGCGTCCTCGCGCAGGATGAGGCGGGCCCAGTCCAGGGCCCCGGCCAGGATCCACGAGGCCTGCGACCGTTGCCGCTCCGCAGCCTCCACCTCGACGGCGCGCCACTGCTGCCACAGGCCGGCGGCGGCCAGCGTGGCGACCAGGGCCACGGTGAGCAGTGCCGCCAGCAGCGCGGCGCCGCGCTCGCTCTCGGCGCGGCCGCGGCGCCCGGCTTGCCCAGTGGCTGGCCAACTGCTCATGGCCGCCCTCCTGACACCCGCGGGTTGACCCAGTCCAGGGTCAGGTTGCCGCTGACCGGACCGCCCGCGGGAAGGGACAGCACCACCCGCACGCCCTCGGGCAGGGTGGTGTTGCCAGCGCCGCTGCCGGCAGGCGCGGGAGCGCCGCTGGCCGTCTCCGCCCGCTGCGCGTCGCTGGTCTGTGGATTGACCCACGCGTCCTCCCGGAAGAAGAAGACCTGCCAGTCGTCCAGCGGCGCCACTGCCGCCTCACGCAAGCGCTCGGTGGCGCCGGGGTTGCGCGCCCAGAGGTCTGCCTGCTGCCAGGCGGCCTCGATCTCCTGGCGGGTAGTGGCAGGGGGCGAGAGCCATCGACGCCAAAGGCTGGCACCGGCATCACTGCGGCGCGTCCACGCGGCGACGGCCATGGCCGGGCCTTCCGGCCCTTCGGCCCGCCGCACCATCCGCAGCACCTGCCCGTTCCAGGCAATGGCCGGCAGGCCCGGCAGGGGCGTGACCGCGTCCAGGTCGGTCCGCCACTGCGCGACGCCCGCCTGCAGGGCCAGGACGTCGTCGGCACGGCCCTGCAGCGCCGACTGCGTGCGCACCATGCCGTCGAGCCCGCGCCAGCCCAGGATGGCCACCAGGGACAGCACGAAGAGGGCGACCAGCAGCTCGACCAGCGTGAACCCGCCAAACCTGGGGTGGGTCTTCATGGCGGGCATCTCAGTAGCGCCCCACCACGGTTGACACCCGCAGCATGGCCTCGGCGCCCCTCCGCACCTGCGCGTCGACGCGGCGGAAATTGGGGTTGGGCGTGGGCGCCACGGTCAGCACCAGCTCGAAGGCCTGGCCGCCCTGCTGGCAACTCGCCACCGTCTCGCCCAGGTTCGGCAGCTGCTGCGCCAGGCGCACACCCGCCAGCGCGTTGTCGGCGCAGGCCTGGGCCAGCAGCATGTCCACCTGCCGCCGGGCGTTGTCGGTGAGGGCCGCGGTGGCCTTGAGCCCGGCCGTGAGCGCAATGGCGACGATGCCCAAGGCGACCATCACCTCCACCAGGGTGAAGCCGCGTGTGCTGCGGCCCGGGGCGCGCGCCGGACGGATCATGGCAGCCCCGTCACCGGACCGACCCGGAAGGGCCGTACGCCATCGGTGGCCACCTGCAGCGGCCGACCGGGCAGGGCGGTCGATTCGATCACCACCGCCTGCGGCGGCAGCAGGGGCTCGGGGCCCAGGACCAGCTGGGGCGTGCCGCGCACCTGGATGTCGTCGCCCTGCCAGCGAGAGGGCAGCGCGGTGCCGGGCAGCCCCTCGAACCGGAACCCCCCGTCCACGGCCCGCCAGCGCACCACCTGGCCGCTGGCACGGGCCTGGGCGCGTGCGGATTCGAGGAGCGCTGCCAGTCGCAGCGCCTCGCGCTCGAGGCGGCTGCCGGCGGAGTCGCGGACCGCGAACATCACCCCCGCGCTGGCGATGGCGATGATGGCCACGACGACCATCAGCTCGATCAGGGTGAAGCCAAGACCCGCGCGCTTGAAGGGGCTGGCCGAGCGGGCCACCGTCCGGCCGGATCGGGCCGGGTGGGTCAGCGGCTTATTGCCAGCTGCCGATGTCGGCATTCTTGCCCTCGCCCCCGGGCTGGCCGTCGCCGCCGAGGGACATCACGTCGATCTCGCCCTTCACGCCCGGGTTGACGTACTGGTAGGGCCGCCCCCACGGGTCATTCGGGAGCTTGTCGAGGTAGGGCTTCCAGTTGGGCGGCGCCGGCTCGGTGCCGGGGCGCGTCACCAGGGCCTGCAGGCCCTGCTCGCTGGAAGGGTAGCGCTGGTTGTCCAGCCGGTACAGCTTGAGCGCCTGCATCAGGTTGTTGATGTCGGTGCGAGCCGCCGTTGCCCTTGCATCGTCGGCCCGGTCAAGGACGTTGGGCACGATCAGCGCGGCCAGCACACCGATGATGACCAGCACGACCATCAACTCGATGAGGGTGAAACCGGCGTGGCGGCGCAGCTTGTGCAGCAGGTGGGCAGATGGCTTCATGGAGAATGAAGAAAATAGCTTGCGTCCATGATAATGCAGCGACTCCCCCCGCGCCTCGTGCCTGTCGTGACCACCGCCTCTGCCTCCGCCCCCACTTCCGCGCGCGCTGCCACCGGCGCGTCGCGAAGCCGCATGCTCTGGCCCCGTGTGGCCGCTGCCCTGCTGGCGGCGGCTGCAGCGGCCAGCCTGGGGTACTGGGCCTTGCGCCTGTTCCCGGGCGGCGCCAGCAGCCCCGCCCCGGCACCCGGTGCCGCTGCCAGCCTGCCCGCGGCGGCCGACCCCGATCAGGTCGCCCGGCTGCTGGGGTCGTCGGCGGCCCCCAAGGCCGACGCCCCCGCAGCGCATGCCGCCGCGCGCCTGGTGCTCACGGGCGTGGCAGCCGGCGCCTCGGGGCGCGGCTCCGCGCTCATCGCCGTCGATGGCCAGGCGCCCAAGCCCTATGCGGTGGGCGTCACCGTGGCCGAGGGGCTGGTGCTGCAATCGGTGCAGGGCCGCAAGGCGATGCTGGGTCCGTCGCCGCGAGGTCCCTCGAGCCTGGTGCTGGAGTTGCCGCCGCTGCCGCGTTGATTTGGCAGGCTTCGCTCAGGTGCGCAGGAACAGCCGGTACACCGGGTTGTCCGTTTCATCCACGCAGGGATAGCCCAGGGTGTCCAGGAACTGCCGGAAGGCCTTGTCGTCCTTCTTGGGCACCTGCAGCCCCACCAGGATGCGTCCGTAGTCGGCGCCCTGGTTGCGGTAGTGGAACAGCGAGATGTTCCACCCTGGCCGCATGTGCGAGAGAAACTTCATCAGGGCGCCCGGACGCTCCGGGAAGATGAACCGCAGCAGGCGTTCGTCCTGCGCCAGCGTCGACGGCCCGCCCACCATGTGGCGCACATGCTCCTTGGCCAGGTCATCGTGGGTCAGGTCCAGCGCCTCGAAGCCGTGGCGCCGGAAGCTGGCGGCGATGCGCGCCGACTCCCCCTTGCCATGCGTGGTCAGGCCGACGAACACATGGGCCTTCTGCGCGTCGCTGATGCGGTAGTTGAACTCGGTCACGTTGCGCGCGCCGCCGGGCAGCTCGCCGATCAGCGCGCAGAAGCGCTTGAAGCTGCCCCGCTCCTCGGGGATCGTGACTGCGAACAGCGCCTCACGCTCCTCGCCCACCTCGGCGCGCTCGGCGACGAAGCGCAGGCGGTCGAAGTTCATGTTGGCGCCGCACAGGATGGCGGCATAGGTCTCGCCCTTGGTCTTGCGCGCCGCCACATACTGCTTGATCGCTGCCACCGCCAGCGCGCCGGCCGGCTCGACGATGCTGCGGGTGTCGACGAACACGTCCTTGATCGCCGCGCACACCGCGTCGGTGTCGACGGTGATGAACTCGTCGACCAGGTCCTGCGCGATCCGGAAGGTCTCCTCACCCACCAGCTTGACCGCGGTGCCGTCCGAAAACAGGCCGACATCGGGCAGTGTCACGCGCTTGCCCGCTTGCACCGACTGCAGCATGGCGTCCGAGTCGTTCATCTGCACGCCGATCACCTTGATCTCGGGGCGCACGGCCTTGATGTAGCTGGCCACGCCAGACACCAGCCCGCCGCCCCCGATGGCCACGAACACGGCGTGCAGCGGTCCCTGATGCTGGCGCAGCATCTCCATCGCGATCGTCCCCTGGCCGGCGATCACATAGGGGTCATCGAACGGGTGCACGAAGGTCAGGCCGTTCTTCTTCTCGAGGGCCTGCGCGTGGCCGTAGGCGTCGGAGTAGCTGTCCCCGTGCAGCACCACCTCGCCGCCCAGGGCCTTGACGGCGTCGATCTTCACCTGCGGCGTCGTCACCGGCATCACGATGACCGCCTTGCAGCCGAGGCGGTGGGCTGAGAGGGCCACCCCCTGGGCGTGGTTGCCCGCCGAGGCGCAGATCACGCCGCGCGCCAGCTGCTCGGGAGTCAGGTGCGCCATCTTGTTGTAGGCGCCCCGGAGCTTGAAACTGAACACCGGTTGCTGGTCCTCGCGTTTGAGCAGGACCTTGTTATGGAGACGGCGGCTGAGGTTGCGTGCCGGCTCCAGCGCGGACTCGACGGCGACGTCGTACACCTTCGCGGTGAGCACCTGTCGCAGGTAGTCGTCGGAGCTGGGGCGGGTAGGGCGGCGGGCCATGGTGATTACTTCCGTGCGGTGCGAGTTACTTCAATTGACGTGCCCGGCGCTTTTAGCGGCAAAGGCCGTGAGCGGTGAAAAAAACGATGCTTTCGTGTTCGATCGGTGCGCCTGCGCGCGCCCGTGCAGGCCCTATGACTTCATTGACGCCTGGCGGGCGTCACCGACCAATGCAGGATTGAGATGGTAAGCCCGACCTTCGACACCTCGGCCTCGAACGACGCGGCGTTTCGCGCCTCGCGGGGCCGCACGGTGCCCATTCCGGAGACGCTCACTCCGGTGCCGGGCTATCCGGACAAGCTGAGAATCTACAGGATCAGGGCCAGCCGCTTCTGGCAGGTGCGCTGCTTCTTCGCCGGCAAGACCTACAGCCGCAGCCTGCGCACCACCTCCATGAAGACCGCGCTCGACCTGGCGCGCCAGTTCTTCGACGCCACCGCCGCCCGCATCTACCTGCGCACGGGCGTCCTGCCGCACGACATCGTCCCCACCTTCGCCCAGGTCGCGGAGCAGATGTTCAAGCAGGAGTCTGCCAAGGCGGCCCGCGGTGAACTGAGCAAGGGCTCGGTGCAGGTGATTCGCAACCGGCTTGACCGCTTCATCCTGCCCAAGCTCGGCGATGTGCCGGTCGCTGAAGTGAACTTCGCACGCCTGCGCCGTTTCATCGACGACCTGGGGCTGATGCATTTGTCGACCACCACCATCTCGCAGTACCTGGTGATCGTTCGCAAGGTGCTCAAGCTGGGACATCACCTGGGGCTGGTGCGGGAGTTGCCGGAGTTCCCGCAGGTGCGGGTCAGCTCGCGCCCGCGGGGCGGCTTCACCGTAGCCGAATACGCGCGGCTGCTTCGCACCGCGCGCTCGCTGGTGGGGCAGCAGCACCCGGTGGCTGCCACCTTGCGCCCGGAGGACAAGTTCTGGGTGGCCCGCGACCTGCTGGCCATGCCGCCCGACCTGCCGCGGGTGATCGGCTTCATGGTCAACACCTTCGTGCGGCCAGGTGACGTGAAGAAGATGCGCCACAAGCACATCGAGGAGGTGAGGGGCCGCCATGTCTACCTGCGCATGAACCTGCCCGAGACCAAGCGGCACGACAAGCCGGTGGTGAGCATGCGGGCGGCGGTGCGCATCTACCGCGCGCTGCGCGAACGCGACGAGCGTCGGGGCTATGGCCTGCCCGAGGACTATCTGTTCCTGCCGCAGGTCGGCAACCGCGAGCATGCGCTGGCGGTGCTCAATTTCCACTTCCAGTGGGTGTTGCGCGAGTGCGGCCTGACGCAGGGGCCGCTGGGCCAGAAGCGCACCCTCTACAGCCTGCGCCACACCGCGATCACCTTCCGCTTGCTCTATGGCCAGGGCATCGACATGCTGACTCTGGCGCGCAATGCGCGTACCAGCGTCAACATGATCGAGCGGTTCTATGCGTCGAGCCTCAGCGGGGAGATGAATGTGGGGATGTTGCACAGTCGCAGGAAGGGCGGGGCATGAAAAAACCCACCGGGTTGCCCCGGTGGGTTTTGATCTTCAGATTCGAAGCAGGCTTGCG
>JACCDX010993725.1_pt1 | contig 16580 bp, 14 predicted proteins | sample 7449681 | NCBI WGS metagenome assembly JACCDX01 (sample SAMN15323450, study PRJNA562643) | freshwater metagenome | isolation source: river surface water | place: USA:Blue River Watershed | collected 2017-08-18 | reverse complement strand
AGTTTGCAGCCAGTTTTAGTTGGCATTTTAGCTGTACCTATTTTGGGCGAGCGGTTAAGAACTGTTCAGATTATTGGGCTTGGCTTAGGCATAGTAGGGGTAGCAATATTGTTATTGCCTGGCATTTTCCAGGGTGACATTTCAACTCAATTCACGGCCGCAGGTATCATCACGTGCTTTGTGGCGCTTTTTGGCACTACTGGTGGCTACCTAATGCAAAAGAAAACTGGCGGTGATATTCCGTTTTTAACCGGAACCACAGTTCAGTATTTTGCGAGTGCCGTAGTGTTTTTAGTTTTCGCCTTAGTTCGTGAAGACACCAACGTTGTATGGAATGCCCAATTTATTTTTGGACTCTCCTGGGCAGTAATTGCCAATTCGATCGCATCGATCGCAATTCTTTATGCGCTACTTCGACAGGGAAGTGCTCAGAAAGCATCAAGCCTTTATTACCTTGTACCACCCTCGGCAGCGATTATGGCATTCGCACTATTTGGTGAGCGGATTCAAGCGTCGGGACTTTTTGGTATGGCACTTGCAGGACTTGGGGTCATGCTGGTTATGCGTGAAGTTCCAGTAGAAGAAACTAGTTAGTAGTTTTTTAAGTTCGCCAAGTATTCTTACCAACATGAAATACCAGATGCCCGCCGAGTGGGAAGCCCACGAACGTACCTGGATGGCCTGGCCAGTTGCTACGTATTCGGCAGGTGCTGATTCCGATATTGAAATTGCTTATGCAGCATGGGCAAATGTGGCAAATGCAATTATTGAATTTGAGCCAGTCACCATGGTGGTTGATCCAAGTAATGTTTCTTCGGCAAAAAAATGGCTGGATAGTCGAATTCAGATACTCACTGCGAATTTAGACGATGCCTGGATGCGGGACATTGGGCCAACTTTTGTTCGAAGTGATGATGGCCAAATCTCTGGTGTCGATTGGGTTTTCAATGGTTGGGGCGGCCAGCATTGGGCCAAATGGGATCATGACAGTCAAATAGCAAAACAGATTCTGGCTGAAACACAGATACCTCGAATTGATTCAAAACTCACCAATGAAGGTGGCGGAATCCATGTAAATGGCACCGGAACAGTTCTAGTAACTAAAACTGTTCAACTAGACCCTGGTCGAAATCCAGAGTTATCCGCAGGCGATGTCGAGGCCGAATTAGTTAGAACACTTGGCGTCAATCAAGTTGTTTGGCTTGAGCGTGGGTTAACTCGAGACTATGAAGATTTTGGTACTCGAGGCCATGTGGACATCGTTGCGACGTTTTGTAATCCAGAAACGATTTTATTTCACCAACAATTAAATCCTGCCCATCCTGATTTTGAAGTAAGTAAAGAAGTTGAAGCGACGCTACGTAAAACCCAGTTCAAGTTAATTCCAGTCCCAGCCCCAGACATCATCCGCGATGAAGAAGGTTTTGTTGATTACAGCTACATCAATCACTACGTGTGCAATGGTGCTGTAATACTTTGCGGTTTTGCTGACCCAGCAGATGAAAAAGCTAAAGAAATTATGGCAAAAGCATATCCAGGACGAAAAATAGTTTTAGTGGACGCACGCGAGATTTTTGCGCGCGGCGGTGGCATTCACTGCATCACTCAACAGCAGCCAAAATAGTTAGACCGCTACTAAATCATTTTTCTGCGCCAAGATAGCCCTTAATGTCAGCAGGCTAACCGGGATTGAGGCAATTGCGCATAACCAGCCATAACTCAAAGTTGCAATGATTACGCCAGCGATTGCACCACCAAAAGCTCCGGATAAGTTCATCACTAAATCAGAAACACCCTGCGCAGAAGCGCGATAGTGATCACTAACCGTTTCTGAGAGCAGAGTTGATCCAGCGATTAGTGTTCCCGACCAACCCAAACCCAGTAAGAACAGCCCGATGCCAAGCTGTGTGCTGTTGTCAGCTGATGCAAAACCTGCAATAAAAGCTGAGGTCAAGAGCACCAGACCTGCGATTGCAATTACTTTTACTCGACCGATTTTGTCTGAGAGTTTTCCAATTAAGGGCGAGAATGCATACATTCCAGCTATGTGAACACTAATTACTAAGCCAATTACTCTTAAAGAAACATCAACATGTTTCATGTGCACCGGAGTCATCACCATGATTGAAACCATGGTTACATGACCGATAGCGATTGCTGATATGCCAAGCAGAGATTTTGAATTAGACCTTATGTGCTCGAAAGTTTCTCGAAACGGTATTTTTGCTGGCGTAATTGTGCCTACTTCTGCACTTCCAGCCAAACTTGTTAAGTAAGGATCTGGTTTGAGTCTTAGCCAAATTAAACTTGCCCCAGCCAATAGAGATAGTGAGGCCATTAGAAATGGTCCAGTGAGTTGGGGAAGATTGAGTCGGTCTGCCACCTGACCGAGTGGTTCAAGTAAGTTCGGACCCAGTACAGATCCAATAGTTGAGGCCCAAACTACAAACGACAAGCTACTTGCTCTATTTTGATCATCTGCCAAGTCGATGGCTGCATAGCGCGCTTGATAACCCGCTGCTGATGATGCTCCGATCATGAAGGTGCCTAGAAAAATTAATGGCACCAGGGCACTATTACCGGCAATGACGGCGATAGCAGCGCCGGTAGCGCCGATTGAGTAGCCAGTGGCCAACGCTAACCGGCGACCACCACGCCTGGTTAAGTTTGCTAAAACCAGTGCCATTACTGCAGCGCCTAAGACGCTGAAAGTTTGGGCGATCCCAGCTAGGGTTTCAGAATTCGTAATTGAAGTGACTAAAAGTGATCCAGCAGCCACGGTGCCGGCTACGCCTACACCGCTTAAGACTTGGGCTAGCGCTAAGGTCCGGATTGTTCGAGTTTGTAAATTTGTCGAGATGGTTTCAGTCACGTCTTTCAGACTATCGTCATGGTTGAATAATCCAATGACTAGATCAGAAAATTTTACGGATAATTCTGGAGCGAACTACGCGGTCACTTCTCGTAGTTATTACCCAATTATTAGCGCCGTATTTGTCGGTTTATTACTCATTTCAAACGTTGGTGCAGTCAAATTAATTTCTGCTGGTCCACTAATCGTTGATGGTGGAGCATTTTTGTTTCCTTTGGTTTACATTGTGGGCGATGTTTTAACTGAGGTTTATGGTTTTAAAGCAGCTCGCAGAGTTATTTTTGTAAGTTTTGGAATGGCGATCCTTGCCGCACTTACTTTTTGGCTAGTCCAAATTTCACCAGCAGCCCCAGGTTGGGAAAACCAAGCAGCCTTCGAGTCAATTCTTGGATTTGTGCCACGCATAGTTTTGGCTAGCGTTTCTGGATTTCTGGTTGGCCAGCTGTTGAATGCCTGGGTACTGGTAAAGATAAAACAACGTACGAAAGAAAAGAAACTTTGGGTTCGTTTAATTGGTTCAACTGCAGTTGGTGAACTTGCCGACACAATTGTTTTCTGCACAATTGCTTTTTACGGAATCATCACTGGTAGTGAATTCACTAATTATGTGGTTGTTGGCTATGTTTACAAGACCCTGCTTGAAGTAGTGCTGCTACCCATTACATATCGGGTCGTGCGTCACGTAAAAGCGCGGGAAGTTACCTATAGTTCACATCAAGAAGTTATTTAATTTCGTTGATATTGACCGAGAAACTCGGCTTTGAATTCGTAGAAAGTGCCGTCCAGAATACTTTGACGAATTTTAGCTACTAAATTAACGATGAAGTATTCATTGTGAATAGTAAGCAAGGTTCCAGCAGACATTTCTTTTGCATGAACTAAGTGGTTTAAGTAAGCCTGCGAGTAATGAGTGCAGGTGTAGCAGGCACAACCTGGGACTAATGGGTCTAAGGATTTTTTGAACTTGGCATTTGAAATGTTGAATCTGCCCGTAGGGAAGTAAACAGCAGCATTTCTAGCAACTCGAGATGCAGAGACACAGTCAAATGTGTCGGCACCATTTTCTACTCCAACAAACAAATCCTCTGGCTCACCGATTCCTAGAAGGTGTCGTGGTCGTTGTGCAGGAAGTTCTTCGCTTACCCAGCGCACGATGGTGCCTAATTGTGCTTTATCTAAAGCACCACCAATGCCATAACCATCAAAATCCATTGCACCAAGATCTTTAGCAGCTTTTCGCCTCAAGTCTTCGTACTGGGCTCCTTGAATAACACCAAATAGTGCTTGGTACGGGCGATGACTGCGCTTTTGAGTTAATTCTTCGTGCGCAGCAATACATCTCAAAGCCCAAAGTCGAGTCCGCTCTAAGGACATATCTTGGTATTCGCGAGTATTTAACAAAGTTGTGCACTCATCGAAAGCGAACATGATGTCAGCGCCAAGTTCATGCTGAACTTGCATCGAAAACTCAGGGGTAAACCTGTGCATTGAGCCGTCTAAATGTGACTTAAAAGTAACTCCATCGTCATCTACATGTGCCAAGCGTTCTTTATCTTGGGCAATCACATCGTCTGATCTCACAGTGACAGATTCCATGGCCAGCACTTTTTTAAATCCCACACCAAGGCTTAATACTTGAAAGCCACCGCTATCGGTAAAGGTAGGTCCGGGCCAATTCATAAATTTGCCAACGCCACCAGCCTGGTCGACAATTTCTGGTCCTGGCTGCAAGTACAGATGATAGGCATTTGCAAGTAAGGCCTGCGCACCTAGATCTTTCATGGATTCTGGAAGAACAGATTTAACTGTTGCTTTAGTTCCAACTGGAATAAAAGCGGGTGTTTGAATCTGGCCATGCGGGGTAGAGATAATTCCAGCTCGTCCAATTGACTTGAGGTCAGATTGTGGTGGCTCAAGCTGTTTAACAACTTCAAAGCCAAATTGTGATTTGGCCAAAACTAACTATTTTCTATTTGCTCATCGAGGTGGGTGGCAACTTTTGCAAGCGCTTTGCCCAAAGCTTCATATTCAGCATCAGTAAGTTGATCAACAAAATGCTTCCGAACACCAGAGACATGTATTGGGGCTGCAGCAACAAGGGTGTCCCAACCTTTATTCGTCATAATGCAATTCTGACCGCGGCGATCCTGCTCACAACTGCGTCGATTTACCAACCCACGATCTTCGAGACGATCGATCTGGTGAGATAACCGGCTACGGGAAAGTAGAGTTTTTTGGGCAAGTTCGCTCATGCGCATTTGCTTATTTGGGGCCTCGGAAAGGCGGACCAAAATTTCATAGTCGGTAATGGTTAGACCAAACTCTTCTTGTAGTTCCCGACTTAATAACTCCGGAAGCAAACTGGACGCAGTAATCCAAGACCGCCAGTGCACTTGCTGGTCTTTGCTTAGCCATTTAGTCATATCTAAATTTTAGACGACTAATTGAAAATTGAACTAATCTGGCTTAAGTTTCCCAGATTTTTATCCCGCCCAAAATGCCTGCAGTATTTTCAACAATTGTGACATTGGGGCCAAAATCTTCGTCAAGTAGATGGCGTGCATTACCGCCACCGATATAAATGTGGTCAAAGAATAAAAATGAGTCGTAGGCAGTTATCGCCTTTTTAACCCGCCTAATCCATCTTTCTTTGCCAACTTCTTTACGCGCAGCATTACCGATTTGGTCTTCGAAACTTTGACCTTTGCGGAATGGGGCATGACCAAGTTCAAGATGGGGAAGTAATTTGCCCTCATAAAAAAGCGCAGCCCCACAACCGGTACCCAGTGTCATGACAAACTCAAGTCCGTGGCCTTGAATTACGGCGCTACCTTGCACGTCTGCATCGTTAGCGACTCGAATCGGCACATTAAACGCTTCGGCTAAACCTTTTGCTAAATCGAAGTTATGCCAGGCAGATACAAGCAGCGGATCAACTTCACCTTCGAGTGTGCTTTTACTTAGCGAAGGTATGTTAACTACTTTGCCCTCGCGAACTAGGCCAGGGAAGCCTACTGACATCCGGTGGTACCCAGTAAGTGTTTGTGTTAGTTCACGCAGTGCCGAGATTAACCGCTCAGGAGGACACGGGTAAGGCGTATCAATTCGCAAGCGATCTGAAATCATTTCGCCAGTGGCATTAAGGAGTGCACACTTTAATCCACTGCCACCAATATCAACAGACAAAGTAACTACATCAGTAGGAAAACTGTGCTTTGCCATGTCACACCTTGGTTAGTATTTCAGCTCCGGTTGGAGTAACCACCAGCGTATGTTCAAACTGTGCACTTCGTTTACGGTCAGCGGTTACTACTGTCCAATTATCCTTCCACATATCCCAATGGTGGGTGCCAATAGTCAACATCGGTTCGATGGTGAAAGTCATGCCGACTTCCATCAGGGTTGAAAATTCATCAGTGTCGTAGTGGGGGATGATCAGGCCAGTGTGAAAACTTGTGCCAACTCCATGCCCGGTGAAATCTCTTACTACGCCATATCCAAATCTTTTGGCGTAAGACTCAATTACTCGACCAATTACATTGATTGGTCGACCAGGTTGCACTGCGGCAATGGCTCGGCGCAAGGATTCTTCGGTTCGTTCGACCAGTAATTTTGATTCTTCATCCACCTCACCGGCTAAAAATGTGGCATTTGTATCGCCATGAACGCCATGTATGTAGGCAGTGATATCTATGTTGCAGATGTCACCATCTTGAATAACTGTTGAATCTGGAATTCCGTGACAAATAACTTCATTCAAACTGGTACAGAGAGATTTTGGAAAACCGCGATATCCAAGTGTTGACGGATATGCTCCATGATCACATACGTACTCGTGACCAATACGATCTAGCTCGTCGGTTGTTACTCCAGGTGCGACATGCTTACCAACTTCAATAAGCGCGCCTGCTGCAATGCGTCCAGCAATTCGCATTTTTTCAATAGTTTCTGAATCACGAATATCTGAATCTTTAGATTTAGTTGGTGCTTTTTTGCCCACATACTCAGGGCGAATAATTTGATTTGGCACAATGCGAGTTGGCGAAATAATTCCTGGAGTTAAATTGCCAACTTTTGCCGTCATAATTTTTTAAGTTTAGAGCAAATACAAAAGCCCCAGTTTGCATTGGGCTATTTGTATTAGGAGAAATACAAAAGCCCCAGTTTGCACTGGGGCTTTTGCGGTAAAGCAAGGGGGAAACTTACTTCTTCTTTGCAGCCTTACGCTTTGCTGGCTTGCGCTTTGCAGCTTTCTTAGCTGGAGCAGCAGGTGCAGCAGCTTTCTTAGCCTTGCGCTTTGCTGGCTTGCGCTTTGCAGCTTTCTTAGCTGGAGCAGCAGCTTTCTTAGCAGCCTTACGCTTAGCTGGCTTGCGCTTAGCAGCCTTCTTAGCAGGGCTCTTCTTTGCTGCTGGCTTGCGCTTAGCCGCCTTCTTCCTTGCAGGTGCCTTCTTGGCAGCTGACTTACGTGCTGTGGTCTTCTTGGCAGCCACAGGTCCTCCTCGAGGTAAGACCCTCGGACTTCCCGAAGGTTCTTCTAGTAAAGGTTGCCAGAAACACCACGTGATATGCACGTTTATTTGGACATTTTTGTGTAGCGTGTCGCACAAAAATTTTGCAAAAATTTTCGAAATATTTTTAATTTTTTGAAAATATTTTCACAAATTAACTATCAAATTTGTTTTGATATGTCCGAATTTTCCTTTAAATCACGGTATTTTCTGAGATCCGGCAATGCTTGAGCAAGTGCAAGCACGCTAATCGTGCAAAGTAATCCACCTGAAATTAGCGCGCGTTGCAGACCAAAAAAATTTGCCGAAAAACTTGCTCGAAGCTGTCCAAGTTGAGGTCCGATCGAATACGAGAGCAACTCAATTCCAGCTAGCCGGCCGCGCAATTCATCGGGGACCGATGTATTCCAAATCAAACTTCGGAATAATCCGCTGATGGTGTCGGCTGCGCCAGCAATTATCAAGCCAAGGAGTGCAATGGCCAGTGAGTTAGTGAGTCCAACGATTACGATGCCGATACCCCAAAGAGCTGCAGCATATACGACAGCCATGCCATGACGGCGAACATGTTTTATCCAACCACTTGTTGAGGTAGCAATAATTGCGCCAATTGCACTTGAACTGTAAAGCAGACCTAGTGCTTGAGGTGAATTAAGTTGATCAGCTAAAAATGGAAACAATGCATTGGGAAATGCAAAAACCATTGCTGCAGTATCGATCAAATATGTGCCTAATAAATCCTTGCGATTCCATGCATAACTTGCACCTTCAAGAATTGACGTCATGTGTTGGTTAGACAGCGCAGTTAAAGGTTTAATACCCGGCAGAAGTAGTAAAAATACACCCGAAATTACATAGGTAATTAAGTCAATTAAATAAGACCAACTTAATCCCACGCTTACAACCAAAAGACCGCCAACTGAAGTGCCAACTAAATAGCCAGCATTGTGGGTAATTGAATCTAAAGCACCAGCAGCAGGCAGTTGTTCTCGTTTTACTAACCTAGGCATCATTGCAGTAAGTGAAGGTCGCTGTATTCCATCGAGTGCGGCCATAATCATGCCAACTAGGTAAATTAGCCAAATTGAGGGATTCGCCGAAATTGAATTTAGCATCAGTGCGCTGACTAAAATCAAAAATCCTATTTCACACCAAATCACAACTTTTTTTCGATCGTAACGATCGGCAATAGAGCCGCCATATAAACCAAAAATGATTAACGGAATTATTTGGAATATGCCGATCAGCCCAACAGCTATGTATGAACCAGTTAATTCTTTGATCTGATACGGCGCTGCTACATATGTGATCATCGAACCGAATCGAGTAATCAGTGAGCTTAGCCAAAGATTTCTAAAATTTCTATTGGTTTTAAGAAGAGATAAGTCCAGGGCAATTCGATTAATCAATTTTCACCAAAAGTTTTATTCATATGAGTGATCTGCATCCGGGTAACTGCCATTAACTACGTCTTGGGCCCAAGCCTTACTTGCTTTACTTATGTCTTCTGCTAGCTGAGCATATTGTTTGACGAACTTAGCCGGCTTACCCGGGTTTAAGCCAAGTAAGTCTTGCCACACAATAACTTGAGCATCAGTATGTGGACCAGCCCCAATGCCGATTGTTGGAATTTTTACTGTGGCGGTTATTTCTTTCGCTAAGTCACTAGGAATAACTTCGAGCACAATTGAGAAAGCACCAGCGTTTTCAAGTGCGATTGCATCAGCAATAAGTTTCTTACCTTCTTCGCCTCGGCCCTGAACCCGGTAACCTCCCATTTGGTGAACTGACTGGGGAAGTAATCCAATGTGGCCCATTACTGGAATCCCAGCTTTGGTTAATAACTCAACAGTTGGGGCCATGGCCACGCCACCTTCAATCTTTACCGCGTGTGCATTTCCCTCTTTCATAAAACGAAATGCATTATTAAGTGCCAGTTCAGGAGATTCTTGGTAGGTGCCAAATGGCAAATCAGCAACAACCATGGCTCGCTTACTTCCACGATGGACAGCCGCAACAAGGGGAATTAGATCATCACTAGTAACTGGAATAGTCGAATCAAAACCAAACACCACCATGGCCGCTGAGTCACCAACTAATAAAACTGGGTATCCGGCTTCATCAAAAATTTGGGCAGTGATTGCGTCGTAGCTTGTGATCATCGGCCATTTTTCGCCGCGAGCTTTGGCTGAAATTAAGTCAGCCGTTGTTATCCGTCGAGACTGCAATCCACCGTAAAGCGTTTGCGAAGACATGTTGGTACTCCGATCTCGAGGCCAGCAAGTGGTCCCCGGACATGCACTTACAACTATTTCAGGAAATTAAGATTCACGCCATTTGCTGGTCATTGGCAATCGACGATCTCGACCAAACGCTTTACCCGAGACTTTAGGGCCAGGCGGATACTGTCGCCGTTTGTATTCGGCTCGATCGGTTAGCTGCAAGGTTTTTTGCACAACGTCTTCTGGAAATCCTTGAGCCACAATTTCAGCTAGGCTTCGATCAAATTCAATATATTCGCGCAAAATCGCATCAAGAACTTCGTAATCTGGCAGCGAATCTGAATCTTTTTGTCCTGGGCGCAATTCTGCACTTGGTGGCTTAGTGATCGACGATTCTGGAATCGGTGGTGTGGTCCCGTTAGCAAGGGCATTTTCATTTCGCCATTTAGCTAAAGCCCAGACATCAACTTTTGGCACGTCCATAATTGGAGCAAATCCACCTACGGCATCTCCATAGATTGTTGAGTAGCCAACAGCTAACTCACTTTTATTACCAGTGGCTAAAACTAAATGACCCTCTTGGTTGGAAATTCCCATTAACGTCATACCGCGTACTCGCGCCTGCAAATTTTCTTCAGCTAAACCACTCAATTTAAGCTCTGCCAAAAATGCCGCAACCATCGGTTCAATGGCAATTTCTCGCAAATTTAGTCCAGTACGGCTGGCTAAATCTTGTGCATCCGATTTCGAATGTTCTGAGGAATATTTTGATGGCATAGAGATGGCGTAAACATTTTTTGCCCCAATTGCATCGCAAGCAATTGCCGCAACTAGCGCTGAATCGATGCCCCCAGATAGGCCGAATAAAACAGACTTAAATCCATTTTTTTGTACGTAGTCCCGAAGGCTAAGTACCAGTGCGTTGTATAACTCTTCGTAATCGGAAAGTTGTTCACGAATTTTTCCAGTAAGCGCTGCTTTGGGGGAGTCAGATTTTTGGTTAACAACTAATACTGGTTCGCCGGTTGAAAGCAATGTCGCAGTCCCGGCTGGCCTTACTTCTATGTCTAGAACTAAAAGTTCAGTTTCAAATTGCTTTGCTCTGGCCAAAATCTGTCCTTGCGCTGAGACCACGATTGAGTCTCCATCAAAAACCAAGTCATCTTGGCCACCAACCATGTTTACGTAGGCCAGAGTTACGTTTGCTTGTGCCGCACGTTTCCTTACTAGTTCAAGTCGAACATCGTCTTTATTTCTTTCATATGGAGATCCGTTTAGCACTAGCAGCAAACTGGCGCCACTATCTTTAACTCGGGCAACCGGTCCACCGTCTTGCCACAGATCTTCACAAATTGCCAAAGCAATATCAGTATCGAAGGCGCGAATAATTAGCGATTCATCCCCAGAGACGAAGTGCCGAAATTCATCAAAAACCCCATAGTTGGGCAAGTGATGTTTGTTGTAATGGCCAAGTATTTTTCCTTGGTGAATCACCGCAGCACTATTCATCGGTGCACCCCGAGGAACCCCTAATTTTTCAGCGTCGTCATTGTCAGTCCCACGTAAATAACCGACAACCACAACTAGGTGACCTAAATTTTCGCTTGCCAATCTGGTGGCTAATTCTTGAATTGCCTCACCACTAGCTTTTTGAAAAGACGGGCGTAGGGCTAGATCATCAATTGGGTAACCAGTTATTACCATTTCTGGCAATAAAACTAATTGCGCACCAGCAGCGCTCGCTTTGGCGACAGATTCAAAACAAAGGTTTAGGTTTCCAGCGATATCGCCAACCGTGGGATTAACTTGGGCCAGCGCCAAGCGGATGGTATTCACGCGTACCAGCATATCGGGCTTGTAACACTGCTGTAACGAAAGGCGAGCACCATAGGGGTATGGATAAGCAAACTGAATTTGTATTGCGGTCGATGGAAGAGCGGGACATTCGCTTTGTCCGCCTTTGGTTTACCGACGTACTAGGCACACTTAAATCTGTTGCAATCGCCCCGGCTGAACTTGAAGGCGCATTTGCTGAAGGTATCGGATTCGACGGCTCAGCTATTGAAGGCTTCGCCCGTGTTTATGAATCTGACATGCTGGCCAAACCTGACCCTGAGACATTTACGATTCTGCCGTGGCGCGGTGAACAGAACAGCGTAGCCAGAATGTTCTGCGACATTAATTTGCCAGACGGTAGTGCATCATTTGCTGATCCAAGAAATGTATTGAAGCGAGCTCTTGGTAAGGCAGCCGAACTTGGCTTTACCTTTTACACACATCCCGAAATTGAGTTTTTCTTATTCAAAAATCAGCCGGAAAAAGGAGTAACGCCAATTCCGGTTGATGAAGTCGGTTATTTCGATCACTCGCCTAGTGGAGTTGGCTACGACTTCCGTCGTCAGGCAATCACAATGCTAGAAGCAATGGGGATTTCAGTTGAGTTTAGTCATCACGAAGGTGCACCAGGTCAACAAGAAATTGACTTGCGTTATGCAGATGCATTGACTACCGCAGATAACATCATGACGTTCCGCGTAGTCATGAAAGAAGTAGCGCTTGAACAGGGTCTTTATGCATCTTTCATGCCAAAACCATTTGCGCAGTATCCAGGCTCAGGTATGCATACTCACTTATCACTATTTGAAGGGGACAAAAACGCATTCTATGAAGCAGGCGCCGAGTACCAGTTAAGTAAAACTGGCCGACAATTCATTGCCGGATTACTTAAGCATGCTCCAGAATTTACGGCTGTAACAAATCAATGGGTTAATTCGTACAAACGACTTGGCGGCGGCGGGGAAGCACCATCGTATATTTGTTGGGGTCACAATAATCGCTCAGCACTGATTCGAGTGCCGATGTACAAACCAGCTAAAGGTAATTCAACTCGGATTGAAATTCGCTCGATAGATCCAGCCTGTAACCCATACCTATCTTTTGCCTTGCTGTTAGCTGCAGGGTTAAAAGGTATTGAGGAAGGTTATGAATTACCACCTGGTGCCGAAGATGATGTTTGGTCGCTAACCGATGCTGAGCGCCGCGCATTAGGCATTACCCAATTACCGCAGTCCCTTGGCCAAGCAATCACTTTGATGGAGCGCAGCGAACTCGTTGCGCAAACACTTGGTGAGCATGTTTTCGACTTTTTCTTACGCAATAAGCGCCAAGAGTGGGAAGAGTACCGCGCGCAAGTAACTCCTTACGAACTCGACCGTTACTTGCCGGTGTTATAAATGAAACCAAAGGTACTTGTCGTCGAAAACGACTCAGTTGCGCCGATTGATTTAGTCGCAACTTGGTTAACCCAAGCCGGTCTCGAATTAGAAATAATCCGCCCTCATGCGGGCGATCAGATGCCAGCCGAGATACCGCACAAGTTTCACGGATTACTTGTCTTGGGCGGTCGAATGGGTGCACATGATGATGAGGAATATGGTTGGTTAACGGCACAGCGCTCACTGATGAAAGATGCAATTGCCCAAGATTTCCCGTTTGTCGGAATTTGTTTAGGTGCGCAAATGTTAGCCACCGCAGTTGATGGCAAATCAGTGCGCACGCCCAGCCCGGAAGCCGGGTTAGTTGAAGTTGGGATTAGCCACGAAGCAAAATCTGATCAATTATTTGGACAACTAGCTGGCCAAGTAATCCCAGTAGTTAGTTGGCATCAGGACTACATAGTTGATCTGCCAGATGATGCAGTTGTTTTGGCGGCAAATGATCAATGTCCAGTTCACGCGTTTCGTCTGGGTGACAATGTTTATGGCATGCAGTTTCATCCAGAAGTCTCAGTAAATACAGTGTCGAAGTGGGCCAAGCCAGATGATCAAGTTCTGCAAAAAATGAGCATCTCACCAGAGGAAACATTGGCCGAGATAGATCACGCACAGGATGAATTAGTCAAAACTTGGCGCCCAGTTTTTGAAAATTGGGCTAAGTCAATTTTGGCCAGTCAGGCAATCTAAGTATGACTAGAGAAAGTTCAGGAGCAGCTAGATTAGCCAGACTTGGATTTTCAAATACCACTCATGCTGCTGATCTAGTTGAAAAAACTCCACTTTTAGATTCGGCACTTGATTACTTAAAGGAAACTGCTGATCCAGATTTAGCCTTAGAAAATTTAGCAAAGCTAATTCAAACTGGGTCAATTGACTTTGCCGGTTTCACCGCTGCTAACTGGCAAAAAATAGTTGAGTTACTTGGCTCATCTGTTGCGTTAGGTGAACACTTAATTAGATTTCCTTTTCATGTCCCATACGTTGCAGCAGCTGAAAGTGTCCCGAGTCGAGACGAATTGGTTTCTGCCTTACTACTAGCAGTAACACCTACCGAATCTTGGGATGACGGGTTAATTGCCCTTCGAATTGCCTATCGTAAAGAGTTAAGTGCCATCGCCGCACTCGATGTGGTTGCAAAAGAAAATAGCGTAAACATACTTCCAGGTATTGCTACTGCGCTTAGCGACTTGGCTGATGCAGTTATCGAGTCTGCTCTTTACTTGGCAAGAAAATATACCGACCAGAGCGAAAAAGTTGAGCTAGCGGTTATTGCCATGGGCAAATGTGGAGCGCGTGAATTGAACTATGTCAGCGATGTAGACGTAGTTTTTGTATTGCAGCCAGCTGCGATGACAGCAAATACAGTAGACGAAACTGCCGCCATAGAAATTGGCACCCAAATCGCTAAAAAGTTAATGCAAGCTTGCTCGCTACCCACAACAGAAGGTTCGATTTGGGAAGTGGATGCAGCGCTGCGTCCCGAGGGTAAAGCCGGGGCGCTAGTGCGCACCTTGCCAAGTTATCTGGATTATTACGACCGCTGGGCCCAGTCATGGGAGTTCCAAGCATTACTTAAAGCCAGACCGATGGCGGGAAGTTTGCAGTTAGGGGAGCAATTTATTGCCGCGACTTTGCCTTACATTTGGCAGGCAGCAAATCGTCCTGGATTTATCGAAGATGTACAGGCAATGCGCGAGCGAGTCGCTGAATACATTCCATCTAAGGATGCAGATCGCGAATTAAAACTAGGTCGTGGTGGCTTACGCGATGTCGAATTCGCAGTACAACTTTTACAAATGGTCCATGGTCGTTCTGATGAATTAGTTCGAAGCCCAAACACTTTGCTGGCGCTAGAGCAACTCGCTACTTGGGGTTATGTGGCCCGCGAGGACGCAGCCACCCTTTCCTCGGCATATAGATTTTTACGAACATTAGAGCATCGGATTCAGTTGCACCGAATGCGGCGCACGCACATCATGCCCACAGAGGAAGATCGTCAACGCCAAATTGGACGGTCTATGGGTTACTTGGTTGATCCAATTTCTGAATTGACTAAAGAATGGAAAAAATATGCTCGCGAAGTTAAACGTCTGCACGAAAAACTTTTTTATCGACCTTTATTAAATGCGGTAGTAAAACTCGATAGTTCCGCGGCCAGGCTAACACCCGAAGCAGCCAGTGCTCGCTTAGCAGTGCTTGGCTATCAAGACCCAGCCGGCGCACTTCGCCACTTAGAAGCATTAACAACAGGTGTCTCAAGAAAAGCTTCGATCCAGCGCACTTTGTTACCAGTAATGCTCGAATGGTTTGCACAAGCACCTGATCCTGACTCCGGTCTTTTTGGTTTCCGCCAAGTTAGCGAGGCACTTGGAACTACACCTTGGTATCTACGTTTACTTCGAGATGAGTCTGCAACTGCCCAGCGGTTAGCAACTATTTTGGCTACTAGTAAGTACGCAACAGATTTATTACTTCGCGCACCAGAAGCAGTTAATTTACTGGCCAGTGAAGAATCATTAAAACCAAGATCCCGCGATGAGCTGACAACCGAAATTAACGCCATCGCATCTCGATATGAACAGACAGCCGAGGCAGTAGCGGCAATTCGAGCTGTGCGCAGACGAGAGTTATTCCGAGTCAGCTGTGCTGACATTCTTGGCTATCTAGATGTTGAACAAGTAGGTCAGGTACTTACTGACATTACAGATGCCACATTGGCGGGCACTTTATCCGTAGTCACTCGAGCAACACAGCAGGCGCCGGAGTTTTTAATTATTGCCATGGGTCGTTATGGCGGTTGCGAATTAGGTTATGGCAGTGATGCAGATGTGATGTTCTGCTATTCAGATTCAGCGAATGCACAAATTGAAAATCAGATAGCACATCAAATGGCAAATAATTTACGCTCACTTTTGATGGCACCAAGTCCTGATCCTGAATTAGTAATCGATGCTGATCTACGGCCCGAAGGGAAAAATGGTCCACTAGTTCGTAGTTTTGATTCATTCGATTCTTATTACCAACGTTGGTCAGCAGGCTGGGAAACCCAAGCTTTACTTCGAGCAAACATAAGCGCTGGCGATCAAGAATTAGCCGCCCAATTTTTGAATCTGATTAATCCAATTCGTTACCGAGAAACTGGATTACCTGAAAATGAATTGCGCGAAATCCGCAGACTTAAAGCCCGAATGGAATCAGAGCGGTTACCGCGGGGGGTTGATCCAAGTTTGCACACGAAACTTGGTCCCGGAGGATTGAGTGACGTTGAGTGGGTTGCCCAAATACTGCAGTTGGGCCATGCTTACAAATTCCCGCAATTACAAACTACTCGAACTGTTGAAGCCCTACGCACTGCAGAAAGTCTTGATTTACTTTCAGCGGCCGATTGTAAATCGCTTATTAATGCATGGCAACTATGTACCAAAGTGCGTAATGCAGTCATGCTCGTTAAAGGTAAACCAAGCGACACTTTACCTACAGATTTAATCGATCTTGCTCGAGTTGCTTACCAACTGGGCTATGGCTTACGTGGGGGACAACAACTACTCGAGGATTATCGACGAACAACACGTTTAGCGCGTCAGGTTGTGCAAAGGGTTTTTTATGGTGAACAAGTCGAAACCAATGTTTAGCGAACGACGCGAAAAATAGTCATATCTTTGCTGGCACCACCGCGTACATGCCCAAACGGTGCCTTGACTGT
>JACCDX011845370.1_pt1 | contig 16583 bp, 12 predicted proteins | sample 7449681 | NCBI WGS metagenome assembly JACCDX01 (sample SAMN15323450, study PRJNA562643) | freshwater metagenome | isolation source: river surface water | place: USA:Blue River Watershed | collected 2017-08-18 | reverse complement strand
GTGCAGGCGCAGGCGCAGATCGACCTGAACCAGCTGCTGCCCGAGGGCCGCGGCTACTACACCTACATGGGCTCGCTGACGACGCCGCCCTGCAGCGAAGGCGTGCTGTGGATGGTCATGCGCCAGCCGGTGGCGCTGACGTCGCAACAGGTCAGCGTGTTCGCGCGGCTGTATCCAATGAACGCGCGGCCGCTGCAGGCCGGGTCGGGGCGGCTCATCAAAGAGTCTCAGTAAGCATTACTGCGTAGAAGATGTGGGTTTTCGGGCCGAGCGCTGGGCCGCCCCCGAGCCGGCCCGCAGGGGCGATGTGATTGCGGCTCAATGCCGTGAGCATCGCCGTCCCCTCGGGGGACCGGCCAGGCTCACCCGCGTTCAGCGCGGTGCGCCTGGGCGAGGGGCTACCCGTCTCGCGCCCGACAGCCAGTCGTACAGCGTCGCGAACAGCTGCTCGGCGACCACGGGCTTGGCGACGTGGTCGTCCATGCCGGCGTCCAGGCAGCGGCGGCGCTCCTCGTCGAAGGCATTGGCCGTCATGGCCAGGATGGGCAGCGTGGCCCCCTCGGGCAGCTGGCGGATGGTGCGGGTGGCTTCCAGCCCGTCCATGACCGGCATCTGCACGTCCATCAACACCAGCGCGTAGCCGCCGGCCTTGACCATGTCGACCGCCTGGCGGCCATCGACGGCGACCTCGACGGTGAGCCCCGCGCTGCCGATGAGGGCCACGGCGACTTCCTGATTCACCGCGTTGTCCTCGGCCAGCAGGATGCGCAATGGCCGGCTGGCGGCCAGGTCGGCCAGGCGTTCCCGCACGGAATGCGGCCGCGGGGCCACGGCGGGGATGGCCAAAGTCTCGTCGCTCGTGTCGAGGTCGAGCGTGAACCAGAACCGGCTGCCTTGGCCGGGCGTGCTGTCGACGCCGACTTCGCCGCCCATCAGCCCGGCCAGGCGGCGGCAGATGGCCAGCCCCAGCCCGGTGCCGCCGTAGCGGCGCGTCGTGGAGCTGTCGGCCTGCTCGAAGTCGCGGAACAGCCGCGCCTGCGCCTCGGGCGTGATGCCGATGCCGGTGTCCACCACCTCGAAACGCACGTGCAGCCGGGCGCCACCGGGGGCCGCCGCCGGCTTGCCCACCAAATGTGCCGCCAGCCGCACGAAGCCGCTGTCGGTGAACTTGACGGCATTGCCGGCGAAATTGAGCAGGACCTCGGCGATGCGCTGCGGGTCGCCCAGCAGCGCGCGGCCGGACAGCGCCACGTCGACGTCCGTCTCCACGCGCAGCCGCTTGGCCGCGGCCGCCTGCGTCGTCATGTTGGCGATGTTGTCGAGGACGGCGTCGACCGTGAACGGCCGGTGCTCCAGCCGCACCTTGCCGGCCTCGATCTTGGAGAAGTCCAGCACGTTGTTGATGACGCCCAGCAGGTGTTCTGCCGCGTTGGCCACCTTCTGCAGGCGCTGCTGCTGGGCGGGCTCGACGGCGTCGCTCTGCGCCAGGTAGGTCAGCCCGATGATGGCGTTCATCGGCGTGCGGATCTCGTGGCTCATGTTGGCCAGGAAGGCGCTCTTGGCCAGGCTCGCGGCCTGCGCCGCCTGCGAGGCATCGGCCAGCGCGGCCGTGCGAGCCTCGACCAGTTCCTCGAGGTGATGGCGGTAGCGCTCCAGCTCCAGCGCATCGCGGCGTTCGCTGGAGATGTCGGTCAGGAAACCGTGCCAGAGCACGCCGCCGTCGGCCTCGCGCTGCGCGATGGCGTTGCCGTAGAGCCAGCGCTCGCCGCCGTCGGCCTGCGGCGTGCGGAACTCCTGCTGCCACGGGCTCAGCGTGCGGGCCGAGGCCAGCAGGCTTTCGCGCACGGCGTTGCGGTCGCCCGGGTGGATGCGCTCGAACCACGGCGCGGCGCTGCGGCTCAGCTCGGCGGCGCCGATCGGGAAGTACTCGCGCACGGCCTCGCTGACGTAGGCGAACGAGAACTCGCCGTTCGTGGCCAGCCGCAGCTGGAACACGACGCCGGGCACCGTCTCGGCCATGCCGCGCAGCCGCTCGATGAGGGCGCGCTGCGCGTCGAACTGCTGCTGCAGCGCATCGCGCATGTGCTCCAGGTGGCCGCCCAGCTGGCCGATCTCGTCGTCGCGCCGGTGCTCCAGCTTGGCGCTGAAGCGGCCCTGAGCCAGATCGTTGGCGAAGCCGCCCAGCTCGCGCAGCGGCCGGAACAGCCGCGAGTTCAGCAGCCACAGCACCAGCGCGAGCGACACCAGCAGCTGGCCGCCCACGGTGGCGCCATACAGCCAGCGCTGGCGCGTCAATGCCGTCGAGCTGAGGTGGTCGTCGATCTCGACCTCGATATGGCCGATTCGCGTGGGGCCGCGCACGATGTCGCGCCTGCCGGTCAGCGTGTGGCCCAGGCGCCGCTCGGGCAGGTGGTTCTCGATGAAGGGCAGGCCTTGCGAGGCGTCGCTGACGCTGACGCGCACCACCTCGGGTGACTTGACGATGGCCGACACGACCTCGCGGGCGGCGACGGCGTCGAGGTTCCACAGCAGCTCGGGCAGGCTGCTGGCCAGCACGTCGAGCTTGGCGTCGAGGTCGCGCTGCAGCGCCTCCTCGGCGACCTGCGATTCGCGCAGCCCCGTGACCAGGCCGCCCACGATGAGGGCCGGCCCCAGCAGGCCGATGCAGGCGCCCAGCGCCAGCGCGGCGAAGAGGGAGGACGAGGTCTTGCGGCTCAAGATGGTGGGTTCAGCCGGGGAGGCGACGCGAGTGGGGGCGGATCGAGCGCCGGAGGGGCTGTGCAATGGGGGCGGTGCGGTGCCGGGTTCAGGCGCCGGTTCAAGGCGCCGCGATGGCGCGCATCGTATGCGCACACCGCTCGATGGCGGCGTTTGCTCGGGCGATCGCCACAGCGCGCTGCCCGCCCGACGGGCGCGGCTGCGGCATGCGCAACGCCTCACGGCCGGCGAGCAGGCGCGACCCGGGGTGTGAGGCGGGCGGGAGGTTCATGCAGGCGGTCCTGGGCAGCAAGGCGGGGGGGCGTGCGCGGCATCGCGGCGGCCGGGGCTGGCCGCGTGATGACGCGCGGGCTGGAAATTGCATCAGAAATGATGATGACACCGTATTCTGATTAGCGTAGCGAGCCAGCCCTTGCGTGACTTGTGAGGCAAAACACGGATAGACGTGCCCCAGGCCTTCACGAAGCTTGCTGCGCGCCGCGCGCGCCGACCTCAGCCGCGGGGCAGCAGCACCTCGAAGCGGGCGCCTTGGCCCGGTTCGCTGTGCACGGTGATGCGCCCGCCGTGGGCCTGGACGAACTGCTGGCTGATGTAGAGGCCCAGCCCCATGCCCGGCGCCTTGCCGGCGCTGGGCAGGCGTTCGAACTGCTGGAAGATGCGCGCCTGGTCGGCTGGCGGGATGCCGGGGCCCTGGTCGGTGACGGCCAGGCGGGCCAGGCCGTCGTCCGTCAGGTCGGCTTCGACATGCACGGGCTTGCCGGCGCCGTAGCGCAGCGCGTTGCTGAGCAGGTTCACCAGCACCTGCGCGATGCGGCTGTCGTCCCAGTCGCCGACGATGCCGGGTTGCGCGGTCAGGTGCAGCGGCACCTGCTGGTACTGGGCCTCGAAGTCGCCGACGACCCGCCGCGCGAGTTCACCCAGGTCGGTGGCCACGCGGCGGATGGACAGCATGCCGTGCTGCAGGCGCGAGATGTCGAGCATGTCCTCGATGAGCCGCGTCATGCTGCGCACCTGGCGGGCGTCCTTGTCGAGCATGGCCTGCAATCGTTCGGGGCTGAACCAGGCCAGGTCGCCCTTGTCCAGCCGCTGCTGGCGCATGATGACTTCCAGGGCCATGACGCCCAGCGGCGTGCGCAGCTCGTGCGTGACCATGGACATGAACTCGTCGCGCATCTTCAGCGCCCGCTGCAGATCGGCCTGCGCGTGCTGCAGCTCGGCGAGCAGCCGCTCCTGGCTGGCGCGTGCGGCTTCCAGCTCGGTGACCTGGTGCTGCATCTCGCGGCGCTTGGCATGCAGTTCCGTGAACACGCGCACCTTGCTTTTCACGGCGTGCGGGTCCAGCGGCTTGTAGAGAAAGTCCACCGCGCCATGCTCGTAGCCGCGGAAGGTGTAGGCCGGCTCGCGCTCGGCCGCGCTGACGAAGACGATGGGCAGGTGGCGTGTGCGCGAGCTGCCGCGGATCAGCTCGGCCAGCTCGAAGCCCGACATGCCGGGCATCTGCACGTCCAGCAGCGCCAGCGCAAACTCCCGCTCCAGCAGCAGCGACAGCGCCTCCTCGCCGGAGCCGGCGGCCACGACCTGCAGCGGCTCCTCGCGCAGCAGCGCCTGCAGCGCGAGGAGGTTCTCGGGCAGGTCGTCGACGATGAGGATGTGCGGGGTCTCGCTCATGCCGTGCCCTCCGGCGCTGCCAGTCGGCGCAGCAGCGCCGGCATCTCGCGCAACGGCAGCACCAGGTCGGGCTGGCAGCGCGCGATGGCGGCCGCCGGCATCGTCGGCACCTCGGCATCCTCGGGCTGCTGCACGATGGTGAGGCCGCCGCCGGCATGGATGGCGGCCATGCCCTCGGCACCGTCCATGTTGGCGCCGGTCAGCAGCACGCCGGCCAGCGCCGGTCCGTAGGCGTCGGCGGCAGAGGCCATCAGCACATCGATCGAAGGGCGCGCAAAACTCACGGGGGGCTCGTTGCTGTAGGCGAAATGGCGGTCGGGCTCGACGAGCAGGTGGTAGTCGGTGCTCGCCACGTAGACGGTGCCCGGGCGGATGGGTTCCTTGTCCACCGGCTCACGCACGGGCAGCGCGATGTGGTGGGCCAGCACGCTGCCCAGCTGGCTCGGCGAGCGCGGCAACAGGTGCAGCACGGTGACGAGCGGCAGGGCGTAACCCGCCGGCAGTGGCGACAGCAGCGACAGCAGCGCAGCGACGCCGCCGGCCGAGGCGCCGATGACGACCATTTCGATGGGCGGCCGTCTCGTCATCGCTTGCGAAAGAGCCGTTCGCGCGCCGCCACGGGTTCGAACGCGGCGCCGTGCTCGCTGAAGTCCAGGCTCTCCTTGCTGCCCAGGCCCAGGAAGCCGCGGTGGCACAGCGACTGCGCGAACAGGCCGATGGCGCGGTCCTGCAGCTGGCGGTTGAAGTAGATCAGCACGTTGCGGCAGCAGATCAGGTGGGTTTCGGAGAACACGTGGTCGGTGGCCAGGCTGTGGTCAGCGAAGGTCACGCGGCGGCGCAGCTCGGGGTCGAAGCGGGCGGCGCCGTAGGCTGCGGTGTAGTAGTCGGAGAAACCGCTGGTGCCGCCGGCGGCCTGGTAGTTGCTGGTGTACTGCTGCAGCTCGCTGAGCGGAAAGATGCCCTGGCGCGCGCGATCGAGCACGGCGGGGTTGATGTCGGTCGCATAGATGATGCTGCGCTCCAGCAGCCCCTCCTCGTGCAGCAGGATGGCCAGCGAATAGACCTCCTCGCCGCTGGCGCAGCCCGCCACCCAGATCTTCAGCGATGGGTAGGTGTGCAGCACCGGCACGACCTGGCGCCGCAGTTCCAGGAAGAAGGCCGGCTCGCGGAACATCTCCGTGAACGGCACGGTCAGGATCTCCAGCAGCTGCGCGAAGGCGCGCGCATCGCGCAGCACCAGCCCCTGCAGCGCCGACACCGAGTCGCATTGCAACTGCTCCACCGCGTGCTGCACGCGCCGCTTCTGCGACGCGAGCGAGTATTCGCGGAAGTCGTGGTTGTAGCGCGCGTAGATGGCCTCCATCAGCAGGCGCACTTCGAGTTCCAGCAGGCCCTGCGGCATGTCAGCGGCTCTCCAGGCCGGGCAGCCACACGCGCAGCAGCGAGATGAGCCGGTCCAGTTCGATGGGCTTGGCCAGGTAGTCGTTGCAGCCGGCGCGGCGGCACTGTTCCTGGTCGTCGCGCATGGCCTTGGCCGTGATGGCGATGACGGGCAGCTTGTGCCAGCGCGCGTCGGCGCGGATGCGGCGGGTGGCTTCCAGACCGTCCATGATGGGCATCATGACGTCCATCAGCACCAGGTCGATGTCGGCGTGGGCCTCCAGCTTCTCCAGCGCCTCCACACCGTTGCGCGCCGGCTCCACCGCTAGGCCGCGCTGCTCCAGCAGGCTGGTCAGCGCGAACACGTTGCGCACGTCGTCGTCGACGATGAGCACCTTGCGCCCTTCGAACACCTGCTCGCGGTTGAGTGCCGTGCGCAGCATGTCGCGCCGCTCGCCGCTCATGCGCGACTCCACGCGGTGCAGGAACAGCGTCACCTCGTCGAGCAGCCGCTCGGGCGAGCGCGCGCCCTTGATGATGATGGTGCGCGAGTAGCGGTTGAGCACGGCTTCCTCGTCGCGGCTGAGCTGGCGGCCGGTGTAGACGATGACCGGCGGCGTTGGCGCTTCCGGGCCGCGCTCGGCCATGCGCGCCAACAGCTCGGAGCCGTCCATGTCGGGCAGCTTCAGGTCGATGACCATGCAGTCGAAGTGCTGGCTTTCGAGCTGCTCCAGCGCGGCCCGGCCGCTGCCGACAGCCACCACCTCGATGCCGTCGTCGGCCACCAGCTGCACGATGCTCTCGCGCTGGCGCGCATCGTCTTCCACCAGCAGCAGGCGGCGGACGGTGTCGGTGCCGTGCTGCTCGAGCTTGCGGAAGATGGCGATGAGCTCCTCGCGCGTGGCGGGCTTGATGGCCGTGCCGACGGCGCCCAGCGGCAGCGCCACATCGCGGAAGTCTTCGCCCGCAATGACGTGCACGGGGATGTGGCGGGTGCGCGGATCTTCCTTGAGCCGCTGCAGCACGGACAGGCCGGAGCCGTCGGGCAGGCGCACGTCGAGCAGGATGGCCTGCGGCAGATGCGCCGTGGCCAGCGCCAGCGCCTCGTGCGCATGGGTGGCAACGAGGCAGCGGTACTGCATCTCGTGCGCCAGGTCGTACAGCACACCGGCGAAGTTCAGGTCGTCTTCCACCACCAGCGCGAGGCGGGCGGGTGGGGCATCGCTGCCGAGCTCCGCGCGGTCGTCGTCGAAGGCCGGTGCGCCGTGGCCGTGCTGGCTGGGCTGGCCAGGCAGGTGGGGCAAGGCGGCGCCCGCCGCAGCCGGCAGCGCGAGCGGCGGCACGGCGACCGGCGCCGGCACGGCTGGCGTGACGTCCAGTTTGTGCGGCAGCATCAGCGTGAACTGGCTGCCTTCGCCCTCGATGCTGCTGAGCTGCACGTCGCCGCCCAGCAGCTTGGCCAGCTGGCGCGAGATGGACAGGCCCAGCCCGGTGCCGCCATAGCGGCGGTTCAGGGCGCCGTCGCCCTGGTGGAAGGCCTCGAACACGCGTTGCTGCTGGCTCGGCGGAATGCCGATGCCCGTGTCGTTCACGACGAAGGCGACGCCGTCGCTGCGCGGCTCGATCTGCATCGTGACGTGACCGCGCTCGGTGAACTTGATGGCGTTGGACAGCAGGTTGCGCAGGATCTGCTCGACGCGCTGGGCGTCGGTCTCGATGCTTTCCGGCACGCCCGGCGCGAGCGACACCGTGAACGCCAGGCGCTTGTCCTGCGCGAGCGGCTCGAAGGTGCGGCGCATGCCGTCGGCCAGCGCATGCAGCGGCACCGGGCGCTGCACGATCTCCAGCTTGCCGGCCTCCACCTTGGACAGGTCCAGGATGTCGTTGATCAGCGTCAGCAGGTCGCGGCCGGCGGCGTGGATGGTGTTGGCGAAGCGCAGCTGCTCTTCGGTCAGGTTGCCGGGTTTGTTGTCGGCCAGCAGGCGCGACAGGATCAGCGAGCTGTTCAGCGGCGTGCGCAGCTCGTGGCTCATGTTGGCCAGGAACTCGGACTTGTAGCGGCTGGCGCGCTGCAGCTCGAATGCGCGCTCCTTGAGTTCGTTCTGGGCCTGGCTGAGGGCCGCGTTGCGGCGCGACAGCGCCTCGGACTGCTCGCCCAGCTGCACATTGGTCTGCTCCAGCTCGGCGCGCTGCTCTTCGAGCTGCAGCTGCGACTCCGACAGCACACGCGACTGTTCGCTGAGTTCCTCGTTGGCCGTGCGCAGCTCTTCCTGCTGCACCTGCAACTCCTCGTTGAGCTGGCGGGTTTCCTCCAGCGCTCGCTGCAGGCGCTGCTGGGAAAGCGCCGCCTCGATATGCGCGCCCAGGGCGTCCTGCAACTGCTCCAGCAGCAACATCGCGCGCTTGTCGGGCGGCTCGACGAAGCCCAGCTCCAGCACGGCGTTGACACGCCCTTCGTGGCGTGCCGGCAGCAGCACCACCTCGCGTGGCGGCATCTCGCCCAGGCCGGTCGCCACCTTCAGGAAATCGGCCTGCAGGCCGGGCAGCCGCACCAGGGTGGCGTCCCGCCAGACTTGCGCGACGAGGTTGTTCTCCTGCACGGCCAGCTCGGAGCCTGGCAGCACACCGTGCGCGCCGATCCGCTGCAGCCGACCGTCCTCACTCGCTGTAAACACGGCAGATACCGTCGCACCGATGCGTTCAGCCAGGAAGTCCAGCATGCGCCGCGCGATGACCGTCAGCGCGCGCTCGCCCGTCAGCTGCTGCATGAGTTCGGTCTCGGCGCCGCGCAGCCACGCGCGCTCGGCGGACTCCTCGGCATCGATGCGGATCGCCTCCAGCGCGCTGCCGTAGCTGGACGACAGCGCGTGGATGTCGCGACGGCCGGCCCATGCGATGAGGCCGCTCAGGCCGGCCACCAGCGCGACGTAGCCGATGACGGCTGTCCAGGTGCCTTCGCGCGCGGCCTCGCTGCGTTCGCCCAGCAGGCGCAGCTCGGCGTCGATGACGGTGCGCAGGTCACGCCGGATGTCGTCGGACAGCCGCTTGCCGCGCTCGGTGCGCACGAACGCCTCCAGCGGTTCGCCGCGCCGGCGCATGGCGATGCCCTCGTGCGCAAAGTCGTCCCAGGCCTGGGCGGCGATCTTGACCCGGCTCAGCCGCTCCACCTGCGCCGGGTTGTCGGCCACGGACTTCATCAGCGCGTCGATGTCGTTCAGGAAGCGGCCGCGCGCCAGCGTGTAGGGCGTCAGGAAGTTGTCCTGCCCGGCCAGCATGAAGCCGCGCACGCCGGCCTCCTGGTCGGACATGTGCGTGGTCAGCTCGTGCGCGCTGATGATGACGCGGTTGGTGTGGTCCACCCACTCCAGCAGGTTCAGCAGGCGGGCCAGCAGGGCGATGAAGACGACGATGCTGAGCAGCCCCATGACGAGGGGCACCGCGAGGTTGCGGGTCAGGATGCGGCGGAAAAGGGTGGTGTCATCGGCGGCCGGGGGCGTCACGGGCATCGCGGATCCTTGTTGTCGTTCTTGCGCTGACGCATCGGCGCCAGCGCCGTGCCGGGCGGGCCGCAGCCGACGGGCTGGGCGAGCGGTATCGGTCAAGTTCGCCGAGCTGTCGGCAAAAGTTACCGGTTCTTACCGGTAAATCAGGTCCGCGGGGGGAAGAAGCGCCGGAGGTTCTCCGCCGTCAATGGCTTGCACAGCACATGGTCGATGCCACAGGCCATGGCCAGATTGTGCTCGTCATCGCCGCTGCGGCCGGTCACGGCAATCAGCACGAGATCGGGCCCGTAGCGGCTGCGCAGGCGCTTGCTGAGCTCGCAGCCGTCGAGGTCGGGCAGCCCGAGGTCGACCAGCGCACACACGGGTTGATATTCGTCCACGGCGGTGATGGCGTCCTGCGCCGTGCGTGCGACGCGCACGCTGTAGCCATCGAACTGCAACAGGCTGCTCAAGGTCTCACAGGTGTCGATGTCGTCATCGACCAGCACCACACGAATATCCTCGCTCGACATGAAATTTGCTCCTCGCCAGGCCATCGGCCCGGTCATCCCCGGGATCGCGGCTGGAAATGCCGCTTGAATTCCTGGTTAAGAGCAAACCCCATGCCAGCGAAAAACGTCCCGCCTCGAGAGAGGGCGGGACGCGGGTTCATCACTGGAAGTAGCGGGCCTTGGCGCTGGCCTGGCAGCTGTCCTTGGCGTCGCCGGACAGGACGTCGCAGCGCTCGTTGGCGGCCTTGTAGTCAGCCTTCAGCTTGGCTTCCATCTGGTCGTTCTGCGCTTCGACGATCTTCTTGTGCGCCTTCCAGTCGGCCTTGGCCTTGTCGTGTGCGGCCTTGGCGTCGGCCACGCAGACGTCCTTGGCGTTGCCCGACTTGTCGTCACAGGCTTCCTTGGCGACCTTGTACTTGGCGTCGAAGCGGGCCTCGAGGTAGTCGTTGCGGTCCTTTTCCTTGCCGGTGTACTGGTACTCCAGGTGGGCGAGGGCCACCTTCTCCTGGCCCTTGGCGCGTTCGACGCAGACGTCCTTGGCGTTGCCGGACAGGCTGTCGCAGCTGTCGCGCTCGGCCTTGAACATGGCCTTCACTTCGTCCTTGGCGGTGTTGTAGACCGGCTTGCTGATGTTGGCCGAGGCCGCACCGGCCAGGCCGGCAAACAGCAGTGCGCACAGCAGACGGGGTGCTTGGAATCGTGTCGTCATGGGTCTCTCCTTGGGATTGATGGCGGGGGGATCGGCGGGCTTTCAGCGCCCGTGCCGTCAGCTTAGAAACGAGCGGGGCGGCGCCCTGTCGGTGCCGCGGTGGCGCTGCCGTCGGACAACGCCGCTTGGGGTGCATGGTGGCGCTTGCGCCAGGGCGGTCTTATCGGCCGCTACGCCGCGAGTGGCGGCGGTGGTGGCGCCGCGCGGCCTCAAACGATCGCGGGCGGGAGCGGCATGGCGCCGTGGCGCCAACCGCTACCCGCCCGCTTGGCCGGTGTGCGCCCGGCGCGCGTCAGATCCAGGGGAAGCCGTAGTAGTCGTAGACCTTGCGGCCGTACTCATCGGTGTAGGTCGGCGCTTCGTCTTCGGTGTAGCGCGGTGCGCGCTCCAGCTGGGTCTTGTCGATGTTGACGACGTAGCCATCCTTGTTGGTGTCGTACTTCAGCATGTTCCACGGCAGCGGATAGCGGTCGGTGCCCATGCCCAGGAAGCCGCCGAACTCCAGCGCGGCGTAGCGAACCTGGCCGCTGCGCTTGTCGATGACCAGGTCATCGATCGAGCCGAGCTTGTCGCCGTGCAGGTTGTAGACGGTCGTGCCTTCGACCTTGGACGAGGAGATGGTGGGATAGGACATGGGGGGCTCCTTTGGGGATTGCAAATCGCTTTGAATGGCGCGGCATCGCCGTCGCCACACCGCCAATTTGCGCCACCGGCTCGTGCTTGAGGGTCGGGATGCGGGCCATTGCGCTGTAGGCATTGGCCGATGCAGTGCTGGTCCAGCGAATCAGTGTTTCGCTGATGGCTGCACGTCATTCCCATGACTGGCAGCCGTCATCCGCCCATGCGCGCCCATCTTCTGTGGTCGAATTCTCCGGACACAACAACAAGTCGCTGGAGTTCAGACATGGCAAAGAATCTGCAAACGCTGATGAAGCAGATTGCGCAATTGCAAAAGCAGGCGGACACCTTGCGTTCGCGTGAGAAGGCCGGTGTCATCGGGCGTATCAAGGAGGCCATCGCCCACTACGACCTCACGCCCGAAGAGCTGTTCGGCGGCGCACCGGCGCGCGCTACGCGCAAGCGCGCGGTGGCCGGCCCGGCGGCCCGCAAGCCTGCGGCGCGCAAGCCCGCAGGTGTGGCCAAGTACACCGATGGCGCCGGCCGCACGTGGTCGGGCGTGGGCAAGCGCCCGAACTGGTTCAAGGACGCGTTGGCCGCGGGCAAGCAGCCCGAGGATCTTCTGGTGTCGCGCTGAAGCTGCGCAACAGGCCGGGGGCTTGCCCCGGCCCTGGCGTCATTGCGCCGACTTGACGATGGCGCTGATCAGATTCGGGTAGACCTGCGCGCCGCTGTTGCGATCCAGCAGCCCGGTGCTGTGGTTGGCGCTCGGCGAGCCGGCATCCCACCACACGGGCACGGCGCCGTGCGTCCACGCCGAGCGGGCCACGTAGCGAGCCCAGTTCGTGCGATACGTTTCCGCCCCCGAGAACTCCGTGCGCCGGATGGCGCCGAACTCGCCGAGGATGACCGGAATGCCGGCGTCGACGTAGCGGGTCTTCATCTTCTGGAACTGCGCGTCCACCCAGGCCTCGTTGGCCCAGGTCTCGGTGTTGGCCGCATTGGTGGCCGACGCACCCCACTGCCAGATGCTGCTGTTCTCGTTCAGCGTGAAGTTGTAGGGGTCGTAGAAGTGCACCTCCATCATCAGCCGCTTGGTCGCGGAGTCGTTGGGCAGCGTCGCGAAGTTCACCGTGTGGTCGATGTTGGTGTTGAAGCCCTGCACGATGAGGTGGCGCGCCAGGTTGTTGCCACCCGTCGCGCGCACGGCGTTCACGAAGGTCTGGTTGAAGCCGTTCTGCACCGTGTAGTACTCGACCGTGGGTGTGCCGTAGTCGCCGGTGACCATCACCTCGTTCGTGCCCGCGAACAGCAGCGTGTCGTCGTAGCCCTTGAAGTTGTTCGCGATCTGCGTCCAGAACTTCGTGATGCGTGCATTCACGGTGGCCTGCTGGGCGTAGGTGGGCTGCATCCAGCCGCCGTCCCAGTGCAGGTTGATCATCGTGTAGAGGCCGGCGTTCTTGGCGTAGTTGACGACCTGCGTCACGCGGCTCATCCAGGCGGCGCTGATGTTGTCGTTGGCGTCGGCGTACTGCTTCCACGCGACGGGGATGCGCACGGTCTTGAAGCCGGCGGCCTTCACGGCGTTGAACAGCGCCTGCGTGGCCTGCGGGTTGCCCCAGGCGGTCTCACCGCCGATGGCTTCGAGCGAGTTTCCGAGGTTCCAGCCCGCGCCCATTTGCTTGGACAGCTGCAGGCTCGTCAGGTCACGCATGCCGGGCACGGTGAGCTTGAAGGCCTGGGTCGACTTGGTGCCGCAGCTGTTCGTGTAGGTCACCGTCGCCGTGCAGCTCGACTTCGCCGTGAGGCTTTGCTCGCGAGACGTGCCCGCGCTGCCGCAGCCGCTCCAGGCCCAGCTGCCGCCCGACGTGGGCTGGGGGCCCAGCACGAATGTCGTGCCGGCGGCGACGTTGGAGGCAGCGGTGTTCGTCCAGCTGCCGCCGACCTTGATGTAGGGCTTGATGGCCGTGGCCGTGCAGGCCTTGGTCGCAGCTTGGGCCGAGCCCGCCAGCGCAAGCGCCAGCAGGCACAGGGACGTCAGGAGTTTGGATCTCATGGTGGTTTCCTAGGTTGAAAACGCTGCAGCACAGTCCGCCTCACGCTGTGCGCAGCACAAGGGCGCCGCCGGCTTGGTGCGGTGCCTCGGTGTCGGGTCAGGTTGTGTCAGGGGCGCCTTCAGCTGATGGCTGGGCGGTGGCCTCGATCAGGGCGGCGTGACTGGCGCGCCGCCCCTGCGGCCGAACGCAACGGTGCGGTGATTGTGTCGCCGCCCGCGGCCGCGTGCAGCACCGGGACGTAACCGTGCGTTCAGCGTCCAGCGGGCTATGGCGATGGCTGCGGTGACGGCCTGCCCGCCCAGCGGCGCGGCAGGCGTGCGCGGCGCTTCAGCCGGCGACGCGCGTCAGGTTCAGCAGCACGATGTCGTGGCTGCGCAGGGCGAGCTTCAGCCGGGCGGTGCCGGCGCTGCCGACGCGCAGTTCACGCTGGCGCTCGGGCAGGCGTTCGGGCTGGTCGGTGGTGGCGGCCTGCAGCTCGGCGAGCTGGCGTGCGTCGAGGTCTTTGGGCGCGCCCATCTTCAGGTAGAGCGTGTGCGCGTCGTTGGCGAGGTAGCCGGTGCGGTGCTGCGTGAGGCGATAGCGGCCCGGCGGCAGGTGGCGCAGCTCGATGCTGACGCTGCCCACGTCGCGCGCCGGCTGCGGGCGGCCGAAGAAGCTGCGGTTGCTGAGCTGCTGCTCGGTGTTGCGCCAGTCCCAGACGAGCACGCGCAGTTGCTCGCCATCGGTGGCGGCCCAGCTGAACCCGTCGTTACAAGGAATCTCGCGGCCCTGCAGTGCAGCGAGCTGCCGCAGGTAGCGGTAGGCGAACCAGGCCGGCTTGCGCACCCCGTCCCGCGTCATGAGCCCGAAGCCGCCGTGGAAGGCGGCATCCGGCGGGCCGGGCTCCTCGAAGAGGTCGGTGTAGGTCCAGTAGCTCATGTGCTGGGCCAGGCCCTGGGTCTGGCGCAGCTTGGTCAGCACGTAGGCGGCGCTCATGTAGCTGTCGTGCACCAGGTCGCGCGGGTTGTAGCTGGTGCTCCATTCGGTGAAGAACAGCGGCAGGCCCGGCAGGTGCGAGGCTTCGATCTCGCGGCGCACGCGGCGCACGTCACCGACGATGGCGTCGGGCGAGGGTGACAGCTTCAGGTCTTCCTTGCCGAACTCGTCGAGGAAGCCGTTGTCCACGCCGTAGGTGTGCGTGGTGATGAAGTCCACCGGCGTATCGGTGGCCTTCGCGTGGGCCAGGAACTCCGGCACCCAGGCTGCGCCGGCCGTGGACGGGCCGCCGACGCGCAGCTGCGGGTCGATGGCCTTGATGGCGCGTGCCGTGCGCGTGTAGAGGTCGAAATAGGCCTGCCGGTCGGCCTTTTCCCAGAAGCCGTCGAGGTTGGGCTCGTTCCACACCTCGAAGTACCAGCTGCGCACCTCCGCCGCGCCGTAACGCTGCAGCAGGTGGCGCGTGAACGCGTCGATGAGCGCGACCCAGCCGGTGGGCTCGGGGTGGGAGGTGTTGCCGGCCCAGTAGAAGATCTTGTTGTCGGAGCTCTTCAGCGCGGCCGGCGTGAAGCCCAGTTCGACGAAGGGCTTGATGCGCCGGGCCAGCAGCGCGTCGTAGAGCTGGTCGATGCGCGTGAAGTCGAACACGAGCTGGCCGGCGGTGTCGCGTGTGACGGTCTTGAACACGTCATGGAAGATCGCGTGGAAGCGCAGGTAGCGAAAGCCCAGCTCGTCCACCGCCGTCTTCAGCTGCGCGAGGGAGTCCTCGCGGAACAGCGTGCCGGGGTAGTCGGAGCCGACGCAGTGGTCGAAGAAGCGGTCCAGCGGCTGCGTGGCCTGCGCGAGGTCCAGCACGAGCTGGCGCTGGCGCTGGGCGGCGAGCGCGGCGTGGGGGGCGAGCGGCAGCGCGGCGGCGGCGGCCAGCAGTTGGCGGCGGGATGTCACGTGGGGAGTCCTCGGTAGACGAAGTTGCGGGCGCGCACCTCGCCGGCACCCGCGCTGAACAGCGCGATGCGCAGGCTGACGAAGCCGCCGAACACGTTGTGATGCAGGCCCGAGACTTCCATCTGCCAGGGGTGCTGCACCCAGGTGCGGCCGTCATCGCGCGAATAGCGGAAGGTGACGACGTTCTCGCGGTTGGTCAGGCGGATGTGGACCTTGCGCGTGGCCATGTTCTCGCGCATCCATGCGTGCTCCTGGCCGTAGCCGTAGGTCAGCAGCTGCGTCGTGCTGAAGGCGATGCCCACATGGCCACGCTCGTCGTAGAACAGGCCCAGGCCGCCGTGGCCGGTGCTGTCGTGGCTGGTGATCTCCAGCTCGACGCTGCACTCGTAGCTGCGGTCACCCGTGATGCAGACCAGCGGCGAGCAGTCGGCCAGGGACTTGCCCTTGCCGCGCATCAGCAGGCTGCGGTCCTGCCATTGCAAGCGCGAGAGTTCATCGGGGCCGGGGGCGTGGAAGGTCCACTGCACGCCCATACGGTTGCGAGAGAAGTCGTCCGAGAGCGCGACGCCGGCCGGGCCGGCCTTGCCGCCTGGATTCTTCAATCGGGGCGCCGGCAGCGGCCGATCCAGCGTGCCGCCCTTGGCGCGCAGCCAGCCGTCCTGGGTCCACTCCACGGGCTCCAGCAGCGCCTGGCGGCCCAGCGTGCGAAAACCGTTCTCGTAGCCGTGATAGACCATCCACCAGTCGCCAGGATCTCCGCTCGGGCCTTCGACGACGCTGGCGTGGCCGCGCGACCACCAGGGTTCGCCGGCACTGGTCGTGCGCACGATGGGGTTGTTGGGCGCGTGCTCCCAGGGCCCGTGGACGGAGCGTGAGCGCGCGACGGTGACCATGTGGCTGGTGGGCGGCCCGGCCGTGCCGCCGACGGCGGAGATCAGGTAGAACCACTCGCCGCGGCGCAGCAGCTTCGGCCCCTCGGGCGCGAACATCTCGACAACCCAGTCCTTGGGGTATTGCCAGGGCGTCCAGGCCTTGTCTTCCAGCGGGCCGTCGGTGGCCAGGCCATCGGCCGTGAGCCGCACGCGCCGGCCGCCGTTGACGAACAGGTAACGCTGGCCGTCCTCACCGACGACATGGCCGGGGTCGATGCAGCCGGGGATCTTCAGGTCGATGGGCGCGCTCCACGGGCCGCGGATGTCGTCGGCGTGGATGACGTAGATGCCCGTGCCGGCGTCGTTGAGGACCGGGATGTAGAGGTAGTAGCGGCCCGCGTGCTTGATGAGGTCCATCGCCCAGACGGTGCCGATGGGTTGGGTCAGCGCGGCGGTGACCGGCGTCCAGTTGAGCAGGTCCGTCGAGTGCCAGATGACGGCGCCGGGGTAGGACTGGAAGGACGAGAACGTCATCCAGTAGTCGGCGCCGTCTTTCAGGATGGTCGGGTCGGCATGGTCGCCGGGCACGATGGGGTTGACGTAGCGGCCATCCCCCCGGTCGGCCTTGCGCTGGCCCTCGATGCCGG